>Ga0335083_10002535_pt1 | contig 24009 bp, 22 predicted proteins | sample Lox_Sample_42_FD_206716 | JGI IMG/M metagenome (GOLD analysis project Ga0335083, IMG submission 206716) | Soil microbial communities from Loxahatchee National Wildlife Refuge, Florida, United States - Lox_Sample_4.2 | ecosystem: Environmental > Terrestrial > Soil > Wetlands | place: USA...
CGCTGCCGGCGGTCGAAAACCGTAGGAGCTCCGAATTATCACGAAGCGAACCTGTAATGCCCGTGGTCGCCGCCGCTGTCGAAGCGGCGACTTCGGTGGACGATGCGGGTTCGGGCGCAGCCGTCGACACTAGAAGTATCCCTCGCGTTTCTTGAGCTCCATCGAGCCTTCCTCGTCGTGGTCGATCACGCGATTTTCGCGCTCCGAACGGCGGAAGGAAATCATCTCTTCGATGATCTTCGGCACCGTATCGGCATCGGACCGGATTCCGCCGGTGCACGGCACGCAGCCGAGCGAGCGCATGCGGCACTTCACCATCTGCGGTTTCTCGTTGGGCAACAGACGCACGCCGGTCTGCGTGAGAATGATCTGGTCGCCGCGGATGACCGCCTCCCGCTCTCTGGCGAAATAGAGCGGAACGATCGGAATGTTCTCCCGATGGATGTAGAGCCAGACGTCCAGCTCCGTCCAGTTCGATAGCGGGAAAACGCGGATGCTTTCGCCCTTGTGATGCCGGCCGTTATAGAGGCTCCACAGTTCCGGGCGCTGATTCTTCGGATCCCACTGGCCGAGCGAGTCGCGGAACGAGTAGACGCGCTCCTTGGCTCGGGACTTTTCTTCGTCCCGGCGCGCGCCGCCGAAAGCCGCGTCGAACCCGCCTTCGGCCAAACCATCGAGCAGCGAGCGCGTTTTCAGCAGCCCGCAGCATTTCTGCGTGCCCAGCGTGTAAGGGTTCGCGCCTTCCGCGAGCGCCTTTTCGTTGCGATGCACGATCAGTTCCGCGCCTACGTGCTTTGCGTACCAGTCGCGAAACTCGATCATCTCGGGAAATTTGTAGCTCGTGTCGATGTGGAGCAGCGGGAAAGGAATCTTGCCGGGATAGAACGCCTTCTGCGCCAGACGCAGCATGACGGAGGAATCCTTGCCGATCGAATACAGCATGACGGGATGGGCGAACTCCGCCGCAGCCTCGCGGAGAATGAAGACGCTCTCCGCCTCGAGCATCTTCAGATGGTCGAAGCGATCCGGAAGGCTCGCTGCCGCGTCCTTGTTCTCCACGTCGATCACGAATTCCAGCCTAGCCATGAAAAAACCCGCCTCCCGGACTGTCTCCGAGGGCGGGTTGAATTCAGGCCTGGTTTGTCTGAGAACCTAGCTTGTGAATTCTCGTGCCCCCGGCAACGCACACATCTGCGCGCGGCTACAACAGCTACAACACACGTCCGGGGGCATTAGGTTCATTGGCTATCTCGAGTAGGTTAACGTACATGCCGTAATCTGTCAATGTCGGGGCGGCTCCAAGCAATCGTTGACGCCGATGTGTAAGATGCGCTAGAAACGCAGTCTACGCTGAATGACGATGCAATACCCAAACCTGCTCAGCCCGCGCGACGCCGCCAAGGTTCTGGGGATCAGCTACCCTACCCTGAAGCAATGGATCTACAAGAAGAAGCTGCGAACGGTGAAAACCGCCGGCGGGCACCACCGGATTCCGGAATCCGAGCTGGACAAGTTCCTGCACCTACAATCCGAACGCCTGCCCGTTGAGAAGCGGCGTCCCAATTTCCGGCAGATCAGCGGGCGAAATCAGCTCGTCGGCCGGGTGACCGAGGTGAAGATCGACGGCCTAATGGCCCAGGTAACGCTTTCAATCGGCAGCCAAAGGATCACCTCCATCATCACAGCCGACGCGGTGCGCGAATTGCGCCTGAAAGTGGGCGACAAAGCGGCGGCGCTGATCAAGTCGACTGAAGTGATGATCGTTCGCGTCTGAAGCTCCTTCCTCGCAACCGCACAATACAGATTTGACGCAACGCGTTAAAGTGTGTTAATTCGCATAGCAGTCGCTGCTACGGCTCCTGCTGCGCGTGCGGCAATCCGATATTCCTGGAGAACTCCATGATCCGCCGCCGACTTCTTGCCGTTCTGTTCTGCGTTCCGCTCCTGCTGACCGCCACCGTTGCATGTCGCGCCGCCGGTCTCCCGCCCGACCGGGACAAGACGGAAATTACGGTTTCAGCTGCGATCAGCACGAAAAACGCTCTCGACGAAATAAACCAACTGTACACCAGCGAGCATCCGGACGTTTCGATCGCGACGAATTACGGGGCTTCCGGCACGCTACAGATTCAGATCGAACAGGGGGCGCCAGTGGACGTGTTTGTGTCCGCCGCGCCGAAGCAGATGGACGCGCTCGACACGAAGGGTTTGCTGCTCGAAGGCACCCGGCGAGACCTGCTGAAGAACGAAGTCGTTCTGGTAGTTCCGAAGGACGCGACCGCGAGTATTTCTTCGTTTCGGGACCTAGCGCGCGCAGACGTCAAACAGGTCGCGCTCGGCGAACCGACGACCGTGCCCGCTGGCCAGTACGCGAAAGAAGTTCTGACAAACCTCGGAATCTACGACGCGGTTAACGCCAAAGCGGTTCTGGCCAAGGACGTTCGCCAGGTGCTGACCTACGTCGAGACCGGCAACGTGGACGCAGGAGTCGTGTACTCGACCGACGCGCTGTCGTCGGCAAAGGTGAAGGTCGTGGCGACCGCGCCTGCCGGTTCTCACGCGCCGGTCGTGTATCCGGCCGCCATCATCAAGGGTTCGACGAATCCCTCAGCCGCCAAGCAATACCTGGCCTATCTCTCAGGCCCGAAGGCCGCTGCCGTTTTTCAGAAGTACGGATTCAGCCTAGCGGGCCCCTGAGACGGCTTCGCTCCGCGTAGCGGCACCGGCCTCCGCCACGAAGCGCCCCACAGCCGGAGCAATCGCGCGAATCTCGTTCATCAACTGAGCGAACTGTTCGGGATAGAGCGACTGAACGCCGTCGGACATGGCGCGTTCGGGATCGGGGTGCACCTCGATCAGCAAACCGTCGGCACCCGCGGCCACGGCGGCGCGAGCCATCGGCGCAACTTTGTCGCGCTTACCGGTGCCGTGCGACGGATCGGCGACAACAGGAAGGTGTGAGAGGCTCTTGAGCACTGGGATCGCGGCGATATCCATCGTGTTCCGCAGAGCCGTCTCGAACGTGCGGATTCCCCGCTCGCATAGAATGACTTTGTAGTTTCCGCCGGCCATGATGTATTCGGCGCTGAGTAAGAGCTCCTCGATCGTGCCGGACATTCCGCGTTTCAGCAGCACCGGCTTATCCACCTCGCCGAGCCCGCGCAGCAGGTGATAGTTCTGCATGTTGCGGGCGCCAACCTGAAGGACATCCACGTACGGCAACATGATGGCGATCTGTGACGGGTCCATCACTTCGCTGACCACAAGCAGGCAGTTCTTGTCCGCTGCGTCGCGCAGCAACTTCAACCCCTGCTCGCCCATCCCCTGAAAGCTGTAGGGCGAGGAGCGCGGCTTGAAGGCTCCGCCGCGCAGGAGCTTGGCTCCGGCCTGCGCGACCTTGGCGGCGATATCGTGAATTTGCTCATCGGACTCCACCGCGCACGGCCCGGCGGCCACGACGACTTCCTTTCCGCCGATCGTCACACCCTTTCCGAGATCGATCACCGTGCCTTCTGGTCGCACGCTGCGCGCGGCGAGCTTATAGGGATGAGAGATCCGCACGATCTCCTCCACACCGGGCGCGGAACTGAGCGCCAGCAACTCCTCGCGGCTCGTCCGGCTGTTGCCCACGACTCCGATCACGGTCCTTTCCTTGCCGCGGATCAGGTGCGCCTCGTAGCCACACTCCTTGATGCGATCCACAATGTGATTGATCTGTTCGTCCGTCGCTTCGCCCAGCATGTTGAAAATCATTTTCGAGTCCTCACACAGTTCTAGGATTTCGTGCTTTCTGATCGAGGCGCGGAAACGTACGACCCGAGAATCCGCAGATTAACGACCAGGCCTTCCAACTCGCGCAGGGCCGCAGCCACCTCCGGATCGCGCCGCGATGCCTGCAAATCCAGATAAAAGCGGTATTGCCAGGGGCTGCCATGCACCGGCCGGCTTTCGATTTTCATCAGGTTGATGTTGCGCCGCGCGAAAGGTTCCAGCGAGTGATAGAGGGCACCCGGCCGGTGATCCAGCTGGAAAACGAGCGAGAGCTTGTCTGCATTCTCCGCAACGGTCGATGATTCCGACAGCAGCAAGAAGCGCGTGTAGTTCTCGCGATTGTCCTCTAGATGCTGGCGGAGGATCGTACCTCCGTAGAGCGATGCGGCTCGTTTTCCGGCGATCGCCGCACGAGAGCGGTCGCCTGACTGCAGCACGTCGCGCACGCTGCCCGCCGTGTCTTCGGTGGCGATCCTCTTCAAGCGCGGATGGGCGGCAAAAAACTGCTCGCACTGAGCCAGGGCCACCGGATGCGACTCGACCACGGCGATTTCCTCGAACTTCACGCCCGGCGCCGCAATCAGATTGTGCGCGATCGGTATGATCACCTCCGCCAGAATGTTCAGCCGGCTATCCACCAGCAGATCGAATGACCGATGTACCGATCCCGCCAGACTGTTCTCAATCGGCGCGAGAATGTAGTCGGCCGCGCCGTCGCGAATCGCGCTGAACGCCACCTCAAACGTGGGCCGCGGAACGAGCGCGATCTCCTCACCAAGCAGTTTCACGGCTGCCTCTTCGCTGAATGCGCCGCGTTCGCCCTGGAAAGCCACACGCGCGTTTTTCTCCACTTTCATCGTCGCGCCGTCTTCTTGCCTTTTCCGCGGCTCTTGTCGCCGTCCGGTTTGCCGCTCTCGGAAATGCTGTAGCCGAAGCGCGTCTGCGTGCGAATCGACTCGTCAAGAATGAGTTGATAGACCTTGCCGATCGTTTCGGCGTCGAGCGGGCCCGGGTTGACCTGCTTCATGCGCGTCAGGATTTCCTGTTCGCGCTCCGGCGCGCGAAGCGGCACGCCCGCCTCAGCCTTCATTCGCCCGACTTCGATCGAGAGTTCCGCGCGAAGGTTCAGGAGGTGCAGCATGGCCGTGTCAATCGCGTCGATTTTTCGTCGCCAGTCGTCGATTTTCATAAGCCCCTTTCATCCCGGCATCCCGCGCGCGGCGTCCGAATCAAGTGCTCCCAACAACAAAAAAGCCGCGTCCTCGCTGGGAGGCTCGCGGCCGGTGGTCGAAACCTTGTGCGGCTCTTGGCTACTCGAATCGCCCGCGCGCGTTTCGCCGGCCCCGCTCCTCCACAAAGGAGAAGCGGTAAGTAAAGGCGAAGTAGCTAGAGTACAGTTTCATGGCGCGCTCTCGGCTATTCTTACCCCTTCTGAATTCACAGCTCGAAACCCCAATATACAAAAGGGTTTCGCGAGGGTCAAGGCGATTTACTCTGGTCAATGCAGGGCAGGAGGGATTCGCGCCACGGCTACACTTCTTTACAATGAGGCGCGTTCCTCTTCGGTAGAAACGAGACACGGGCAGCGATCCCAGTGAAAACGATACCCATCCTGATCATCGACGACGATGTGGAGCTTTGCGCGTCGCTCGGCCGACTGCTGACCATGGACGGATTCGACGTGCGCTCCGTGCATGACGCGGATTCCGGCATCCGCGAGGGCTCGAAAAAAGAATACGACCTCGTCATCCTCGATGTAATGCTGCCGGGTGGCGACGGGCGCAAGGTGCTGCGCCGCATACGCATGAACTCACAGGTGCCCGTAATCATGCTGACGGCGCGCGGCGAGGAGGCGGATCGAATCGCGGGCTTGGAAGCGGGCGCGGACGACTATCTTCCGAAGCCGTTCAATGCGCGAGAGTTGGTGGCTCGCATCCGAGCCGTGCTCCGGCGAAAGGGATCGGGGACGCTGCCAGAGTGCTTCCGAGTTGGCGATCTGGAAATCAACAGCCGCACGCGGCAGGTCCTGCAAGGCGGAGCGGTGGTCGAACTAACTGGGGCGGAATTCGACATATTACTGTTGCTCGCGCGTTCCGCCGGAAAGGTTCTGAGCCGCGAAGAACTGTCCGAGCAGGCGCTGGGAAGGCCGGTCGGCCTGTTGGATCGCAGCATCGATAATCACATCAGCAGCCTTCGAAAAAAGCTGGGCGCGCAGGCCGGTTCCGCGGAAAGAATCCGCAACGTGCGCGGCGCCGGGTATATCTACACGGGCGATGACGCCGCGGAGGATCACTAGTGCGCGGCATCTTCTCCAAGATTTTTCTGTGGTTCTGGTTCGCCATGGCGGCGCTGGGCGTGGCGATGGTCGCGTTCACCGTTGTGACGGGATATCAGCCGATTGGGCGACGCTGGATGTCGCACACTCTCGACCTTTACGCCCATAGTGCGGTCGACTTTTACACGCATGGCGGGGTGCCGCTGCTCAATCAATATCTCGACGACATTCAACAAGCGTCCGGAATCCGCGCGGCTCTGGTCGACCCGCACGGAAATGAAGTGAGCGGACGAGGCGTTCCAGAGGGAACGCTCGGGCTGGTGGAACGGGCGCGGGTTAGCCGGGAATCACAAATCCAGACTTCCCTGCTCTGGACTGGCGCGCTGGTCGTGCCGTCGAAAGACGGAAACTACGTCTTCGTCGCGCAGGTGTTCGCTCTTCGAGGTCTGACGCGTCAGCCAGATTTGGGCCTGCTCCTATTGCGAGCAGCGGTCGCTCTGTTGTTGGCAGGTGCGCTGTGTTTTCTGCTGGCGCGGCACTTCGCCGACCCGATTCGCCGCCTGCAAACCGCCGCCGGGCGAATGGCAAAGGGCGACCTTTCGGTCCGCACCTCGCCGGAGTTCCGGGATCGAAATGACGAGTTGGCAGAGCTGGCGCGCGATTTTGACAGAATGGCCGACCACGTCGAATCGTTGCTGCGGAGGCAAAAGGATCTTCTCGGAGACATTTCGCACGAACTCCGGTCGCCGCTGACGCGCCTGTCGGTCTCGCTGGAGCTGGCACGGCGCGGAGACACAGAAGCGCTGGACCGGATGAGCCGCGATATCGAAGTACTCGGCAAGCTGGTCGGCGAAATCCTGACGCTGACGCGACTCGACGCGAGAGCCGATCCGGGTTCGCATGCGCCCGTGAGCTTGCGGCCGATGCTCGAGGGGATCGCAGAAGATGCGCGTCTGGAGGGAAGCCGCGAGGACAAGTCGGTGCGACTGGAGCAGCAGGAGGAGTGCTGGATCAAAGGCGACCCGAACCTGCTGCGCAGCTGTTTCGAAAATGTGGTGCGAAACGCTCTGCGATACACACGGAGCGGGAGCGGAGTCGTAATTCATGTCGCAGTCGACGATGGAAATCCGTCAAAGGCGGAAATCTCGATCCTGGACTCGGGACCGGGCGTGCCGCCCGAAGTGCTGCACAGACTCTTTGAGCCGTTCTTCCGAGTTTCCGAGGCGCGCGATCGCGAGACAGGCGGCAGCGGGCTGGGGCTGGCGATTTCGCAGAAAGTCGTGAAGTCATACGGAGGCTCGATCGAAGCCCGGAACCGCCGAGGCGGAGGCCTCGAAGTAACGATCGTGATGCCTGTCCAAAAAGCCATCTCCTAGTCACTGAGCCCGCTCAATTTAGCTGCATGCCCTTCCGGACGACACTTCCTTACAAACCACCGAAACTCCTCCGTGTTAGAGCTAGTGAGCGCAGAGTTGACGCGCCCAATTCAAGGAGGAGGGTTGCTCACATGAAAACGATTTCGAAGATGGCATTCTTGGCGGCGATGGCCGCGTTTTTGCTTACATCCAACGTCAACGCGCAAGCGACGGCCGCGCACGGCCGCTTCGTGCACAGGAACGCACAGGGCGGAGTGACCGCGGGCCGAGGCACGGCGGTCCGTGGGACGAATGGCGGAGCCGCAGCGCACGGCCGCGTGTTCACCTCAAACGGGCAAGGCCAGGGAGCGACGGCGAGCGGAGGGGCCTTCCGAGGCCCAAACGGCGCACAAGGCTCCCGCCGAAGCAGCACCCAATGGAACAATGGCAACGTGGCCCATCAGGGCGCCGCGCAGGCGTCCGGCCCGAACGGGTCGGTGCGGAGCAACGGATCGTTCCAGCGTTCCGCCAACGGCCAGTTCTCTGGGCAGCGCAGCACCACGGCGAACGGCACTAACGGTGGCTCCTACCAGGGCGACACGACCTATCAGAACGGCTCTGCGACGCACACGACCGACGCCACGAACAAGGCCGGCGACACCTATCAGGGCCAGGCAACGTATCAGAAGGGCGAAGGCGTGACGCACACGGGAACCTGCACGGACCCGAATGGGCAGACGATTCCCTGCAAGTAGCGCCTGACGCATCTTGAACTGCTTCGCCACAGCGGCCGCCATCTCGGCGGCCGCTGTGCTTTCGGGAGGGCAAAGCTGAGGCAGACGCGACGACACTTCCTTACGAAGCGGCGCGCAGCCCAAACGTAATACCTGATAGGGAGCGGCAAGCGGCTCTCAGAGAGAGATGGAAAGGAGCTATCCGATGAAAAAGGCATTGATCGCAATCGTCGCAGCAGGGGTGCTGGTAATGACCTTCGCCGTGGCCGCCGTGCACGCGGCAGGCAAGTCGGAGGGATTTCAGACCAGGCGCGCGCAGTTCCTGGCACGGCACATCGCGGACGATCTGAACCTGACGGACGATCAGCGGGCGCAGATCAAGGAAATCCTCGTGAACGAGCGGCCAACGATCCAGGCCCTCGCCCAGAAAATCGTGGACCAAAACGAGCAGATGCACTCGAGAACCACTTACGATGACGCGTTCGTGCACGCCGCCGCGCAGCAACAGGCGGCGAATTTGGCCGACGCCATCGTAGAACGGGAGAAGATTCGCGCCCGGATCCTGGCAATTCTCAACGCGGATCAGCAGCAGAAGCTGAATCAGATCAGCGCCGAAGTACGGGCTGTCGTTGAAGACCGCATCGCGCACCTGGGCGACGGTCTGTAATCGTCGCGGAGTCATCTCGCGGGGTTCGCGGACCCCGCGAGAGGCTCTACTCCTGCGGAAGGGTATAAAGACCCGTTATGCCCGGCGCAATAATTGCAAATTTGACTTATTCTCCGCTTTCGGGCCAAATGATCTCCAGCCAGTGGCGGCGCTGCGTCACAAGATGAAACGCTGCGCTCCCGCGGCGGCAAAAGCGATTGTCGATTTCGAGATGAGACGCTACTCTATGTCGCGACCCATTCATGTATACGTAGAGATCGGGTGGGGGCCGCCCTCCTAGGGAGACCTTGGGAGCATGTGCCCCGCGCCTGAAACCAGGTTGCGGGGTTTTTCATTTTAGTGCGCCAGTGCGGCGTACAGATTTCGAAAGGCCGGGCAGAAATGCAGAGCGATGCGATAAAGAAGGGCGTGCCACGAGCTCCGGCTCGCGCCATGTTGAAGGCGACCGGGCTGACGGATGCAGACCTGGAAAAGCCGCTCGTGGCGATCGCCAATACGTGGTCGGACGTGACGCCGTGCAATTCGCACCTGCGGGGCATCGCCGACAAAGTCCGTGAAGGCATTCGCGCCGCGGGCGGAACGCCGATCGAGTGCAACACGATCGTCATCTCCGACGGCATCACCATGGGCACCGAGGGCATGAAGGGTTCCCTCGTGTCCCGCGAGGTGATCGCGGATTCGATCGAGCTGTTCGTTCGCTCGCACGCGTTTGACGCCGTCGTGGCGATCTGCGGCTGCGACAAGACCATTCCCGGCACCGTCATGGCTCTCGCGCGGCTCAACCTACCTTCTCTTTCTCTCTACGGCGGCTCCATCATGCCGGGCCATTATCACGGCCACGACGTTACGATTCAGGACGTGTTCGAAGCTCCGGGCGCGTTCGCCACGGGCAAGATGAGCGAAAAGGACGTTCGCGAGCTGGAGAACGTGGCGTGTCCGGGCGCGGGCGCGTGCGGCGGCCAGTTCACCGCCAACACGATGGCAACCGCGATCACATTCCTCGGAATCTCGCCCATGGGCGCCAATGAAATTCCGGCCGTGCATCCGGCGAAGGCGCAGGCCGCAATCGATTGCGGCAAGAAGGTGATGGAACTCCTGAAACGCGACCTGCGCCCGAAACAAATTCTCACGCTGTCCGCACTTCGCAACGCGATTGCGTCCGTCGCCGCAACCGGCGGATCGACGAACGCCGTTCTGCATCTGCTGGCCATCGCGCGCGATGCCGGTGTGCCGCTGACCATCGACGAATTCGACAAGATCTCGGCAAAAACTCCGATTCTGGCCGATCTGAAACCGGGAGGCCGCTTCACGGCGCCGGATATGTTCGCCGCCGGCGGCATGCGCTTGCTGGCAAAGCGCCTGCAAGAAGCCGGACTGCTGGAAGACGCCATCACCGTCTCGGGCCGCAATCTCTTCGACGAGATTCCGGAGGCGCGTGAAACTCCGAACCAGGCCGTCATTCGCCCGTTGGCGAACCCGATCAAGAAAGAAGGCGGACTGGCGATACTGCGCGGTTCGCTCGCGCCGGAGGGTTGCGTCGTAAAGCTTTCCGGACACGAACGAGTCCTTCACAGCGGTCCGGCGCGGGTTTTCGATTCCGAGGAGTCCTGCTTCGCCGCGGTGCAGCGGCGTGAGATCAAGCCGGGCGACGTGGTCGTAATTCGCTATGAGGGACCGAAAGGCGGACCGGGAATGCGGGAGATGCTGGCCGTGACTGCGGCGCTGGTCGGGCAAGGACTCGGAGAATCGATCGCGCTGATCACAGACGGGCGCTTCAGCGGCGCGACGCACGGCTTGATGGTAGGGCATGTGGCGCCCGAGGCGGCGCACGGCGGCCCCATTGCTCTCATTCGGGACGGCGACAAGATCACGCTCGATGTGCGCGCGAGACGCCTAGACGTCGACGCCAATCTGGACGAGCGCCGGGCGACCTGGAAACCGCCCGAAGCGCGATACAAGAGCGGGGTTATGGCGAAGTACGCGAAGCTGGTTTCGTCGGCGTCGGAAGGCGCGGTCACCAGCCTCGCCTGAAGATTTCCAAATTTTGGTGCGATCTTAAGGAGAAAACAGATGGCGAAAATGTTTTGGGAGAAAGATGCCAACCCGCGCGCGCTGGAGGGAAAGCGAATCGCGGTGGTCGGATACGGCAGCCAAGGGCGCGCGCACGCGCTCAATCTGCGCGACAGCAAGCTCGACGTGGTCGTCGGCCTGCGCCGCGGCGGCGGCTCGTGGGCCCAGGCGGAGCAGGATGGCTGGAAGCTGGTCAGCCCTGCGGAAGCTTCCAAGGGAGCGGACGTGATCGTCATGCTCGCGCCGGACATGGCGCAGCCTGCCATTTACGTGAACGAGGTCGCGTCGAACCTCAAAGCCGGCACGATGCTGCTCTTCTCGCACGGCTTCAACATTCACTACGGCCAGATCGCGCCTCCAAAAGACATCGACGTGACGATGGTGGCGCCGAAGGGGCCGGGCAACCTGGTGCGGCGGCAATATGAAGCGGGTCGCGGCGTGCCCTGCCTGCTCGCGGTGCATCAGGATGCGTCGGGCCATGCCTTCGATCGCACGCTGGCCTATGCGCATGCGATCGGCGGCACGCGGCCGGGCGTGATTCAGACGACTTTCGCGGAGGAGACCGAAACGGATCTCTTCGGCGAGCAGGCCGTTCTTTGCGGCGGCGCGCGCGCCTTGATCCAGGCGGGATGGGAGACGCTGGTTTCAGCCGGCTACCAGCCCGAATCGGCGTACTTCGAATGCCTGCACGAGCTGAAGCTGATCGTGGACCTGATCTACGAAGGCGGCATCGCTGAAATGCACAAGTTCGTCAGCGAAACTGCCAAGTACGGCGATCTGACGCGTGGCAATCGCGTGATTGACGATCATGTCCGCGCCGAAATGAAGAAGATCCTCGAGGAAATCCGGACCGGGCAGTTCGCCAAGGAGTGGGTGCTGGAAAATCAGGCGGGGCGCCCTCAATATGCGAAGCTGCTCGAGCGCGACAAGAATCATCCCATCGAGAACGTGGGCAAGGAGCTGCGCGCGCAGATGTCCTGGATCAAGCCCGAATCAACTGCAGCCGGGAAGGGCCGGAAGTGACATCTCGGCAACTCCGTCTCGTTGCCGTGTCCGTTCTCCTATGACCGCCAGGAACTGAACGATGGCGAGCACAACTCCTTTTCGTCGTGTCGCCATCGTCGGCACGGGCCTGATCGGGGGCTCATTCGCACTGGCGCTGCGAAAGCAGTTCCCTCCCATCTCGCTCGTCGGCTTCAGCCGGTCGAACTCCGCGTCTCGCGCGGTCAAGCTCGGGGCGGTCGACGAGGCAGCTCCCGACATCTCCTCTGCCGTCCGCGGAGCCGACCTCGTTTACGTCGCCGCGCCGATCGGCGCAAGCATCGAGGCGCTGAGCGCGATTGCGAAGGCCGCAGAACCGCACGCTCTCGTGACCGACGCTGGCAGCACGAAGTCCGCCATCTGCCGCGCTGCCAAGGAACACTTCCGCGGTGGCGCACTTTTTCTCGGCGGGCATCCCATGGCGGGAAAAGAGCAGTCCGGCATCGAACAGGCGGACGCCGAGCTTTTTCGGGGCGCGCCGTACGTCCTCATGGGTGTTGAAGCCACGGCTGATCCGCGCGCCAAACAGCTCGAGGAAGTTGTTCGCGCGATCGGAGCGCGGCCCGTGTGGAGCGATCCGGATACACACGACTGGGCGGTTGGGATCGTGTCGCACCTGCCGCAGCTCGTCGCCGTAGCCCTCGCTCGCGTCGTGCAAGATGAAACCGACGAAACGGGATTGCCGCTATCGTTCGCGGGGCCGGGCTTGCAGGATACCCTGCGACTGGCGGGCAGCCCATACAGCGTTTGGCGGGACATCCTGCTGACGAACACGGATAACGTCTCGCGCGCACTCGACCGGCTTGCGCAAGCAATCGATTACTTGCGGACCCACCTCGCCGCCAAGGAACTCGAACAAGAGTTCGCGGGCGCGAACGATCTGTACAAAATCCTTCGCCGCCCGTCCCAGCAATGAAGTCGACGAAGGTGCTCCCGCCGCACCAGTTTTTCCGTCTCGCCAACCTCTGGAAATGAGCGTGGCAGTTTTGCTAGGCTAACTGGGGCGGCGTTGTTTACCCGGTCCGGCGAGGCGGATCCGGAACCAAATTCCGGAGGCTCCATGTCTCAGAGTCCGCAAGTTACTCAGCAGAATCTTCCGACGATTCCTGTTCAACCTTTCCGAATTGACGTGCCCTTGCACAAGCTGTTGCAAGGCTCTCCGGATCTGCCGGTGCACCTGATCCCTGCAAAAGAATCCAAAGAGGAGCTATCGCTTCCGGCGCCGATTTTCCCGCAGCATCCGGAGCTGATACACGAGCTGGACGCAGCGGATATCGAAGCGCACGAAAGCGTCCTGAAGAACGGCAAGAGGGATTGGCCTGCTTCCCGCATCTGGGACAACATGAAGGGCTGGATGTTTCCGTACTTCAAGTCCCGGCTCATGCCGGGCGATTTCCAGCCGATCATCGCGTATCTCTTCACCGACTGGAAGTGCAACCTCGACTGCCACTACTGCTGGTCCTACGACAACCGCGTCAAGGGCATGACCGAGGACACGGCGCGCCGCGCGATCGACTGGCTGCACGACACTCCCTGCCGCGTCCTGGCGCCGACCGGCGGAGAACCTTTGCTCCGGCCGGACTTCGTTCACAAGGTCGTCTACTACGCCGCCAAAAAGGGCTTCTGGGTTTATCTGGCCACCAACGGCCGGCTGCTGCGGCCCGAAGTGACCGACCGCCTCGCCGACGCGGGCATCGCGACGATCAATTTCGCGTGCGACTGCATCAACGAAAAGCCCGGTCTGCCTAAGGCGTTCGAGCACGTGAAGACGTATTTCGAATACCTGGTCAAGCGGCAGTACCGCTACGGCTACACGATGTTCTTCAACACGAACATCTGCCGCAACAACATCGAGGACGTGAAGCAACTGGCGGAAATCGCGCACGACAACGGCATTGCCATCACCTTCCACATCAATGAAGCGCCGATGATGGAGCAAAAGGACTTCAAGCACTTCCGCGACAACAGCACGTACATCTATCCGGAAGACTTCCCGATCGTGGACGATCTGCTCGACTGGCTGTGCGAAAAGCAGCGCCGCGGGTGGAAGATGGTCGATTCGATTGCGCGGCTTCAGAACATGAAGGGATTCATGCGCGGCGTGGGCGAGCACTGGGGCTGCCGCGCGGGGCAGAATTGGCTGATCATACGCACCAACGGCACGCTGGCGCCCTGCTTCCCGATGTACAACGCGCGATTCGACTGGGGCACCGTCGGCGACCACAAATTCGACACGAAGCAACTCCTCGAAATGAAGCAGGGCTGCGAGCCACACTGCTTCTCGACTCTGGGATACAATATCGCCTACTGCTACAGCACGACGCGTGTGATGAAGTGGCTGTTCAAGCAGGCCAGGCGGGGATTCCAGGGCGTCACGGGCAGCTTCGACGATTGAGTTCCGATCCGGATGGATCGGTATTCCTTGGGCCAAGTAGAAGTACGACCGCTTGCAATCAGGAGGTCCATTCAATGAGGCTGCGAAACTTTCTCGTTCTCGGGCTGTTTCTGCTGGCGTTGGCTGCGCCCGCGCTGGCCGCGGATATCGGCGGGCAGTGGACGGCGACATTCAACACGCAGGTGGGAGAGCAGCACTATGTCTTCACCTTCAAAGTAGATGGGGAAAAACTGACCGGGACGGCAAAATCGGACAACGGCACATCGGAGATCCAGAACGGCTCGGTAAAGGGCGACGATGTGTCGTTCTGCGAGAATCTGAACTATCAAGGTCAGGAATTGAAGATCACCTACACCGGCAAGGTCTCAGGAGACGAGATTCACTTCACGCGCGATGTCGCCGGATTCGCGAAAGAGGAGCTGGTCGCCAAGCGCGCGAAATAGCAAACGCTGGCCTCAGATCTCCGGGGAGTTCCCGTTCGATGGCGGCTCCTGCCTATGAGGGAAGGCCGCAAATGTCGTCGGCGCACGAAGCCGCGGCGGGCATCCTGATCGGATGAGCGTCGTTGCGGATGGCGCCGTCGGGCCTCCAGCGGTCCACGGGAGTGCTTTGCGTGTAGAGAAAGTCGGTGGTCAACCAGAGGGGATTCGTTTCCCCGCCCACGATCACGACGTTGATCTGATTCGGATCGTTGTAGGGCTTGATCGGCGTCTCTTTCGGAACCTTGGCCCAAGTCGCGTAGGGCTCGACTCCCTGGCGCGCCAGGGGGGCTTTGAAAGAGTAGATCACGTCCGCGCCCCAATACTGGCCGGCGGGAACCTCCACATGCTCTGAAAGCCAGCGGCTGAGATCCTGCTTCGTCTGAAATCCCTGCTCCTTGAGTCCTTTAGCCACCAGCGGATCCATCACCAGTGTGGCGGCTGACCGCAGCGCCGGAAACGCCTTCAACATGATCACGGTCTCTTCGCTTGCCGGGCGAATCGAGTTCGCCGCGCCCATGCTATTGATGACGCTCCAACCCCGAAAGACGCTGACCACACTTTCATCCGGCCCAAACCCCTTCTGCACGTGGAATGGCTCCCAGACGCTCTTTTCCTCGTTTTCCGCGCAGCACATGTTGTTGTAGTTGAGGTTGTGCCCTTGCGACGGCAGGAACGTCTCGCCCAGACGAGCGTCCGCGAGATTGATCGTCATCAGCGTCCAGGCACGCCCGATGACGGAGTTCGCGTAGTTGAACGGGCTCAGCGCGCCGACGCCCGCGTTCATTCCGATTTCGTTTCGGATGGGCCCATTCACGACGACCATCCGCGCAAACGAAGTCGTCGAGCTCGGGAAAGCGGGCTCCTGGGTGGAAGCGATCGCGAGAATCACGGGCAGGTGTTCGGGGCGGGCGCCGGCCATGACGGCGTTCACCGCGACCTTTTCGACCGTGTACTCCAAGCGCTCCTGTGTAGTCGTCACCGTCATGCGGCCCACCACTTCATCGGGCGGGTGACATGTGCCCGTGAGCATTTCGGCTACGCGTTCTTCGGTCGGGATCACGATCGGCAGACCATCCGTCCAGCCGCTCTCCAGGAACATGCGCTGCAATCCGTCCTCGGTGTTCGGCTCAAGCAGCCGCGGCCGCGTCGGCCGCGCCGGCTTCGTCGGGTTGGTCTCGGCGGTCGTCAGCGGTTTGGTGAGGGCGTCGATAAGCTCCTGCGCGAGTGGCTTGCCCGATACGGGATCGTTACCGTCGATGTAGCGACGCAGGGTTTCTCGGGGCATTCCGACAACCGGATACGGAGTGAAACTGAACCGCAGATTCATTCCATGGTTGCGCGAGTCGCGCTCGATGAACTCCGCAAACCGCGCCGTCGTGATCGGAGCTGTCGGCACTCCGAAAGTATTCTCCAGCTTCCTGCAGTGCTCGGCGACACTCGCCGAACAGCCGTCTCAACCGCCGACGCCGAAAATCACGGCGTGCCCTTTGTCCTTCACCTCGGCCCACAACTCGGGATCATCGAGGAACAAGTTTCCGCGCTTCCGGCGGAGCACGACGCTCACGCCGGCCATGTTGCGGTGAAACCATGCCCTTACCTCTTCCAGAAACTCGTATCCGCCCGCGAATCCCACATCCACGAGATAGATCGTCTTATCCCTGAGAGTGTCGAGCCTGGGAGCCATCGACAGGTCCTCGAACACTCCGGTCGGCTGTCCCTGAGGATCTAGCGCGGAGATTGCGGCGCCTCGTGCGCTGGATTGTAACGATGTCGTGGCCATTTCATTTCTCCCAAGGCCGGACGAAACGGCAGGCAGGCCGGAAATTCGTCCCCTGCAGGTGTGGCCTGATATTACACCAACGGGCTAGCGGTGGTGCGCGGCGGCACGGCTGCCTTCGGGATGCTCGCCCGCTCCACCGATGCCATGACGCACCAGAGCCACGAAAGCAGAGGCCGAACGAGGCAACGTGCGGTCACGGCGGTAGACGATTCCCAGTTCCCGCCAGACCTCCATGTCGGAGATGGGGATCAGCTTGGCCTGGCCCGCGCGGACTTCGTCCTGCGCGAAGCTCTCGCTGATCACGGAAACGCCGAGCCCGGCTACGACAAAGCGCTTGATCATGCCGACGCTTGCCAGCTCCATCGCGACGCGGAGGTGGGACCGGAACGGACGAAACTGCTTGTCCAGCACCTGGCGCGTGAATCCCATCTTCGGGAAGATCAACGGCTGTTCCACGACGTCCGCACTGCGCACGCTCTTGTACGACGCGAGCGGATTCGAAGGACTGGTCATCAGCATCAGGCGGTCCCGAAAAATCGAATGGACCTTCAAGCTCGGCGACTTCACCGGCAGCGTGACGATTCCGACGTCCACCGTGCCGTCCTCCACCTTTTCCAGCACTTTGTGGCTGAAGTTCCGGTAGATGCTGATCTGGACGCCCGGAAACTTGCGGCTGTACTCGGCAAAGATATCCGGCAGCACGTAGAGGCAGGTGGCCTCGTTCGCGCCGATAGCCAGCGTTCCGTGCGGCGTGCTCGATTGGTCGGCCACGGCCCGAAGCGATTCATTGCGAAGCGTCAACAGCTTGCCCGCGTATTCGAGCAGCGTTTCGCCGGCCACGGTCAGCCGCACAGATTTTCCGACCCGGTCGAAGAGTTTCTGGCCGTACTCCTGCTCCAACTGGCGAATCTGCGCGCTCACCGCCGGTTGCGAGCGGTAAAGCTTTTGCCCGGCGCGCGAAAAACTCCCCTGCTTGGCAATCTCGACAAAAGTGACGAGGTGATCGAAGTCCATGAGGCTCTAGTACCGGCTCCAAACCCTGAACTGGGTTGCCGGATTATACCAAAAGGCAGGCTGGTGACAGGGGTTAAGTACTGAAATCTCGCTGATCTTTCGTCAGATACGAGAAAATCGAGCGGCTGGACGAGAATCAGGACTTGGCTGCGGGAGGGGACGGCGAGGCCGGGCGGCCACCTGGGTGATGCAAACCGTTCGTCCGAGTCGGATCGCGCCATTCCCGGCCGTCGCGGTGCAGCAGTTCGTCCGCCTGTGCAGGACCCCAGCTTCCGGCCGCGTAGTTCGGAAAGTCGCGCGGCGGCAGCGCCTTCCACACGTCCAAGATCGGCTGAACGACGGCCCAACCCGCCTCGACCATGTCTGCCCGCTGGAACAAAGTCGGGTCGCCCATCATGCAGTCGTAGATCAGCGTTTCGTATCCTGTCGAAGGCGTGGTGCCGAAATAGTCCGAGTACTGAAAATCCATGTTCACCGCGCCCAGCCGAACCACTGGCCCCGGCACCTTCGCCTCGAAGCTCAGCGAGATGCCTTCGTCCGGCTGAATATTGATCACCAGTTCGTTGGGCGCTACGGTGGCGACGGACGTCTTGCGAAACAGCACCAGCGGCGGTTTCCGGAAACGGATCACGACCTGCGTCACGCGCTTGGTCATCCGCTTCCCCGTGCGCAGGTAGAACGGCACACCGGCCCAGCGCCAACTGTCGATCTGTAGCGCCATCGCCACGTAGGTTGGCGTCTGAGAGTCCTGCGCGCAGTTCGGTTCCGCGCGATACGCAGCCGTGTGCTTTCCGCCGATCATTCCCTCGCCATACTGGCCGCGCACGGCGTGATCGAGCACGCGTTCCGGGCTGAACGGCTGGATCGCCCGCAGCACCTTGATCTGCTCGTCGTGCACTGCGTCGGCGTCAAACGAGATCGGCGGCTCCATCGCCGTCAGCGTGATCAATTGAAAGATGTGGTTCGGCACCATGTCCCGCAGCGCGCCGGCCGTCTCGTAATACCCGCCGCGCAGTTCGACGCCCAGCTCTTCCGCGACGGTCACCTGCACGTGATCCACGTAACGCCGGTTCCAGACGGGCTCGAAGATGCCGTTCGCGAACCGGAACGCCAGCAGATTCTGAACCGTTTCTTTCCCAAGATAGTGATCGATGCGATAGATCTGCTCTTCGCTCAGCACCTGGCCAACCGCATGATTCAACGCGATCGCCGACGGCAGGTCATGGCCGAATGGCTTCTCGATCACCACGCGCCGCCACGTGTGCGCATCTTCAGTCGTCAACCCGGAAGCACCAAGCTGCTGCACGACGATGGGAAAAAACACTGGGCTGATCGCGAGATAGAAGAGGCAATTCCCTTCCGTCGACTCGTCCTTATCCACCTGAACCAGCGTGTCCTTCAACCTGGCGTACAGGCCGGGATCGCGAAAATCGCCCGAGACGTAGTACATCCGCTTGACGAACCAGTCCCACGCAGTCGAATCGACGGCGGCGGCGGAAAACTGGCGAATATTTTCGGTGGCATACTCCCGGAATTCTTCCGTAGAGAAGTTTTCGATGGAAACGCCCACGATCGCGAACTGTTCCGACAGGAGTTTGCCCTGCGCCAGGTTATAAATGGCGGGTATCAGCATGCGCTTGGCGAGGTCGCCCGCGGCGCCGAATATCACCATAGCGCACGGGCCGGCGGGGACTCCCTGGCCGTCAAGCGAGAGCTGGGCAGAATCAACCGAATCCATCAGCGGAATCCTCCCGCCCATCTTAGCGGACAAAGGTTGGAGCGCAAGCTGCCAATCTTAGTCGTTTCTTGTGACCTGGGGATGAATGCGGGCGCCTGGGAAAGACGCCCGCGATGGGTTTGCGCCACTCGGCTGGACGAAGGCCACCCTGTTCGCACTCAGTTAAGCCCGCCCGCGATCACCAGCGTCTCTCCGGTGATCCATGCGGAATCGGGCCCGGCGAGAAAAACAGCGGCCGGGGCGACGTCGGCCGTTTCGCCGATGCGGCCCAGCGGAGTGCGCGCCTCCATTTGTTTCCGAAACTCGCCCTCGGAAAAGCCGGCCGTCAGGACGCCTTCCGTGATCACCATGCCCGGATTGATCGCGTTGACGCGGATCTTTCGCGGGCCAAGCTCTTTGGCGAGCGATTTCGTCACGGCGTCGACGGCCGCTTTCGTGGCGCTGTAGACCGCGCCATTCGCCGGAGTCAGCGTGCTCGCGACCGAGCTGATGTTGAGGATGCTGCCGCCCTCGGGACCGAAGTACTTCGCCGCTTCCTGTGACGTCAGGATCAATCCAAGCACATTGAGATTGAACATCCGATGGAAATGCTCCTCGGTCACGGCTTCGAGAGGAGCGAATTCGTACACGCCCGCATTGTTGATCAAGATGTCGAGGCGGCCGAATGCCTTCTTCGTTTCTTCGAACAGGCGCTTGATCTCGGCCTGCTTCGACACGTCGCCTTGAACGGCCACGGCCTTGCCGCCGCTCTTCGTGATTTCAGCGACGACGCTGTCCGCGCCCGCTTTGCTGGACGAATAGTTGACGACGATGGAAGCGCCCTCGGTGCCAAGATGCTTCGCGATCGATGCGCCAATGCCCTTGGATGCTCCGGTTACAACTGCAACCTTGCCTGCGAGTTTCTTCGGCATGACCTCAATCTCCTTGACGACTGATGCTGAGTAGATGTCGCAGGAAGGGGCGGGGATGCGGAATTTCTCGGTGCCGGAGCGGAAGACACCCGGCGACTTGTGCCGTCTGTTGTTTGCGAAGAAATCGGGGCGACCGGCGAATCTAGGCGAGAGCCAGCTGGACCGCCTGCTGAAGCTTGCCCAAACCGGCGGCGACGTCGGCGCCCAAATGCACGCGCAGTGCGCGACGGTTGCGCTCGGCGAGCACCTGAAAGTCGCCGCGCGCCTGCGCCGCTTTCACCACGCCGAACGTGTACTTGTGTCCCGGCACAGGCAGATCGGCCGCGTCGTCGCTGGTGACCTGCAGAAAGACGCCCGAGTTGGGGCCGCCTTTGTAGGCCTGCCCGGTCGAATGGAGAAAGCGCGGGCCGAAGCCGAGACACGTGGCCACACGCTTCTTGTCGCGCACGGCATGGCGCATCGACTGGAGCTGCAATTCATGCGCGTCGTTCATCTCGATGTAGCCAAGCAGGGCGAAATAATCGCCGGCATGCAGCCGCCCCAAATGAGCGCGCAGGTAGGCGGCAAGCGTCGCGTTCGGACCCGCCGCTTGCTTGAGCGCGGCCGCGTTCGTAACGTCGGTGAAGAGCCTGATGCCGCCCTCTTCGAAAATGGGTGACTCGGCGGGAAGTGAACCGGATTTTTCGTACTGCTCGGTCAGCTTCCGCGTCTCGATCTTGCTGGCCTCGACGTCCGGCTGGTTGAACGCGTTGATGCCGATCACTGCGCCCGCTACGCCCGTCGCAACCTCCCAGCGGAAAAACTCCTGACCGATATCGTAGATTTCCGGCACGTCGATGCGGATCACCGGTTGACCCGCCTTTTCGAGCGCCTCCACGGCAGCATCCTGTTTCGCGTCCGGCGCGGACGTGAGCCGCAAGTAGGCGAAAACTCGATCGTCGCCGTACACGCCCGGAGCGCCGATGCTTTCGCGGTCCACGGGGATAATCCCGTGTCCCTCTTTGCCGGTCGACTCCGCGATCAACTGTTCAAGCCACGCGCCGAGATCGGAGATTCCCGGTGACGCGAAGATCGTCAGCTTGTCGCGTCCGCCCTTTGCCAGTGTCCCCAACGTAGCACCGAGCACGACTCCCGGATTTCGGTCGGCAGGAACCGCCGCGCCGCATGCGGTCACCATCCTGTTCGTCCGATCGAGGAATTTCGCGATGTCGATGCCCTGAATCGCGCCCGGAATCATGCCGAAATCCGAGAGCGCCGAATAGCGCCCGCCGATGGAGGGTAGCCCGAAGAAAATGTGCCGGAAGCCGTCGCCTTCGGCCACTTTTTGCATGTGAGAGCCTGGATCGGTTACCGCGATGAAGCGTTTCCCCGCTTCGGCCGGGCCGACGGCCTTCGTGACCCGGTCAAAGAAATACTGCTTGAAGATATTCGGCTCCAGCGTGCTGCCGGATTTGCTCGACACGATGAAAATCGTCTTCGCAATATTCAGCTTGGATTCGAGCGTCTTGATCTGCGCAGGGGAGGTGGAGTCGAGCACCAGAATTTCCGGTGCGCCCGCGAACTTGCCAAACGTCAGTTTCAGCACTTCGACGCAAAGGCTGGAGCCGCCCATGCCCAGCAGCACAGCGTGAGTGAATCCGGCGCCGCGAATTTCCGCGGCAATTTTCTGAAAGGTCTCTGAGCGGGAGATCTGCTGCTGGACGATATCGAGCCAGCCGAGCCATTTGCCCTCGTCAGCGTTCGTCCAGAGCGAGGCGTCGCGCGCCCAAAGTCGCTGAACTTTGTTGTTGACTTTCCAGTCGTCGAGCGTCGCCTTGACGGCTTGCGCCAGGGGCGCGGGCAGCCCGCTCATCGCGCCGCCGGAGAGGTTGCGGCGCTCTTCGCCTGTTTCTCGACCGCGGCCAGCAGCTTGTCGAACGCGTCGGCAAACAGCTTCACGCCTTCCGCGGTCAGCTGGTCGGTGATGGCCTTCATCGAAATGCCCGCGCGAGGCAGATCGGCCATCGTTTTGGTTGCGGCGTTGATTTCCTCTTCGAGGCTCGCCCGCGGATGCCCGTGATCCCGATAGGCGTCCAGCGTGGCCGGCGGAATCGTGTTCACCGTGTCGGGGCCGATCAACTCGTCGACGTAGAGCACGTCACTGTACGCCGGGTTCTTCGTGCCCGTGCTGGCCCAGAGCACGCGCTGCGTCGTGGCGCCCCGCGTGGCAAGCGCTTGCCAGCGCGGACCGCTGAAGATTTCCTTGTACTTCTGGTACGTCAGCTTCGCGTTTGCAATCGCGACCTTCCCCTGCAGCCCTCGCGCTAGGTTCGCGTCCAGACCGGCCGCCGGATTCTTCAGCGCGTCGGCCAGCTTGCCATCGATCAGCGTGTCGATACGGCTGACGAAGAAGCTGGCGACGCTGGCAACGCGGCTGGGGTCGCCACCCGTCTTCACCAGATGTTCCAGTCCGGCGATGTAGGCCTCCGCTACTCGCTCGTAAACGTCCTGCGCGAAAAGCAGCGTCACGTTGATGTTCAGGCCCCGTCCAATCAGCTCCTGAATCGCGGGAATGCCTTCGGGCGTGCCCGGAACCTTGATCATTACATTTTCGCGCGCCACAGCCTTCCACAGGCGGACCGCTTCATCCACGGTCTCTCGCGTCTTGTGGGCCAGGTAGGGAGAAACCTCCAAGCTCACGTAGCCGTCGCGGCGTTTCGTTTGGTCGTAGACGCGCCGCAGCGCGTCGGCCGCGTCCTGAATGTCGCGGATGGCAAGCCGCTCATATATGCCCGTCGCATTCAGGTCGCCGCGCTTCGCAAGGTCCAGGAGCGCTTGCGTGTAATCGGCGCTCCCGGCGATCGCCTTTTCGAAAATCGCGGGATTGGAGGTCATGCCGCGCAGTCCGTCCTCGTCGATCAGGCGCGCCAGCTCGCCGGTCAGCATCAGGTCGCGGCGAATGTAGTCAAGCCAAATGGACTGGCCGAATCGGTTCAACGCCTTGAGCGGGTTGTCGGTTCCACTTGCGCCTTGCGTGACGCCCCCGGGCTTCGTGGTCAGGCTCATGAGTCCTCCCAGATCGTCCGGCTCCGATTCTACCGCACGAAGGGCGGCCGAACGAGGATTCCTGCGTTACGGCGGGGTTACAAGCTGGCGACGGAACCGCCGTCCACTCGATAGCGCGATCTTGTAATGGTGGCACGGCGAGATTTCGGTACCAGCTAATTCGATGTTTTCTTGGCGGCGATGGCTTCGCGCGGAGCGGCTTCGTCCGAAACGCCGTATTTGCGCAGCAGCCGCAGCGGGCGCAGCGCGACGTAAAGAGGAGCAAGCGCGTTGGGAAGTTTCACCATCGACCAATCGTCCTCGGAAGGCACTGTCGCCAGACGAAACGAGTAGCGCCATCCCGCTAGCGCGCCGCCAAGCATGTGCCGCCGGAAGTGAAAGCGGCCCGCGCCACCGAGTTCCACGCGCGTCCGCATCAACAGGCGCCGCTCCACCTGCGCCGCAACCTCTTCCACCGCCGCATCGGCACGCACCCGCGCAAGAAAGTCGACCGGAAGAGCTGGGCCATAGAATCTGACGGCAAGCGCGAGACCGAGATCGAGCATGCGCTGCGCGTGCAGTGACGCCGCCCTGTGCAGGCATCGATCCCAATCGAGCCGCGGATACGCCTGAACGAACTCCGCGACGTCCGCGATCCATGAAAGCCGCTCCCAGAAATCCTTCGCTCCGTGGATGCAGAGCAGCACGAGCATGTCTTCAGGCGCGAACGTGTGCACGTCGTGCCCGCCCAC
>Ga0335083_10002536_pt1 | contig 24008 bp, 19 predicted proteins | sample Lox_Sample_42_FD_206716 | JGI IMG/M metagenome (GOLD analysis project Ga0335083, IMG submission 206716) | Soil microbial communities from Loxahatchee National Wildlife Refuge, Florida, United States - Lox_Sample_4.2 | ecosystem: Environmental > Terrestrial > Soil > Wetlands | place: USA...
GAAGGTCACGAAGGCCTCTGATCTGAAGCCCTTCGAGGCACTTCTCCATGTGAAGATCGCGCATGGCGTCCCGGTCATGACGGATCTCGTCTCAGTTAGGATTCGCGGCAACTAATCGTCTTCCATTCCAAATCTGTCATCCCGAGCGCAGCATCGCGATCGGCCTTATCGATCGCAAGGCGGAGTCGAACTGGTTTTCTCGGAGCGCGAAACTAACCCGACGCGGAGCCGCAGACGCCGCAAATTCCGCTACCGTGGCACTGTCAGATGCGGATCCAACTCCGCCGCCTTCTGAAACTCTTTCTTGGCCTCATCCTTCTGTCCACTCCGCGTCAACGCCAGCCCCAACTGATAATGCGCGGCTGCATAGTTCGGCTCCGAACGGATCGCCGACTGGAACTGCGCAATCGCTCCCTCCACGTCTCCGGCACCCAATAATCTCTTCCCTGAATTCGTCGCAAATGTCGCGGTTTGCAGATTGTTGCTGGAAGCGGCGATCTTTGCCCCCGCCTTCGCTTCTTCAGCTGCGCCCTGCGCGTCGCCCAACTGGCGCAGCACGGCGGCCAGCGTGGTATGCGCGCCGGCAAAATCCGGCTGCAGCCGAATCGCTTCGCGCAACGACGCCTCTGCCTCCGGCAGTTTTCCCTGCTGTTTGTAAATTGTGCCCAACGTGTAATGGGCTTCCGCATAGTTCGGCTGACTCTGAATCGCCTTCTGCAGTTCGTCCGTTGCGCTGTCGAAGTCGCCCTTTTGCCAGAACAAAACGCCGAGCGTGTAGTGCGCGTCGGCCAAGTCCGGCTGCAACCGGATCGCATTCTGGAATTCCGGAACAGCCTTGTCGAGTTGATCCTTCAGCTTGTAGGCCAGGCCAAGGTTGTAGTGCAGCGAAGCGTTATTCGGAGCCAACTGAACCGCGCCTTGCAGTTCGTCAATCGCCGCATCAAAATCCGCCATCTGCATGTACCCGATCGCCAGGTTCCCGCGCAGCGTGCCGTCCTCCGGGCGCAACTGAACCGCACTCTTGAACCTGGGGATCGCTTGCCCCGCATCGCCTTTCTGCACCAGCGCCAGACCGAGATCGTTGTAAGCCTCCGCATCCTGCGGCCGCAGTTTCACCGCGGTTTCAAACGCCGCCACCGCACCCTCGGCGTCTCCTGCGTGCTGGCTGGCGATACCCAATTCAATCTGCAATTCAAACCAATTAGGACGCAGCGCCGCAGCCTTTCGCAATTCCTGCAGCGCCTCGGCATCCTTCGCTTGCGCGGTCAAAGTCTTCGCCAGGTAGTAATGAGCCACTCCATCCTGCGGAGCCAACTCGATGGCCTTCCCCAATTCGCTCGCCGCCTCGTCCAGTTGCTGTGCCTGCAAGCGCACCACGCCGAGATGGAAGTGAGCCTGCTCAAGATCCGGCTGGAGCCGTAACGCCTCTTTGAACACCGCTTCCGCCTCGGGAAACTGATTTCGTTGCGCCAGGAGATTCCCGAGGTCGTCGTGCAGATCAGCGCGCTCCGGAGCAAGTTCCACCGCGCGCCGCATCTCCACTAGCGCTTCATTCGCCGATTGCTGGCTCAGGATCCGCGCCAGCGCACGATGAGCGTCGGGGTTATCAGGTGCGATCTTCAACGCAGCGCGTGCTTCCTGCTCCGCCTCCGCAACTTCCCCTTGCTGAGAGAGCACGCCCGCCAGAGTCAGCCTTGCCTGCGCCGAACCCGGCTTAGCTTTGATCGCCGCTCGAAGATGAACGATTGCTGCATCCGTTTCCCCTTGCTGCGCCAGCACCCACCCCAGCGCGGACTGTGCCTCCGCGTCAGCCGGCGCCAACCGCACCGCCTTCTCAAACTCAGTGCGCGCGCGCACCATGTCGCCACTCTTGAGCGCTTCTCGCCCGCGCTGCAGCGCCGCCGTCTCCGCTAACTTTGTCGGCGGAGCCGCCGCCTGTCCCCATGACGCAACGCTCACAAAAAGGCTCAGCACGAAGGTCAAACCAACGAGCCTGGAATGGGATCGGAACACGATTGGATGGATGATGCTCAATCTTTCCCGCATTATATCCAACGCGCCCTCGTCGGCTTCTGTGGTATCACTGAAGGCGAAGCGGGTGCGGTTCCCACCTGGAGGCTCGCATAGTCATGCCGCTATCTCGACGAACTTTCCTGCAGCTCTCTGGCGCCGCAGCACTCACGCCCGGGTGGCCTCGCCTCATTACGTCCGCCGTCGACACCCCGACAGCCGCTCTCTGCCGCAAGCTCGCCTCCGATCCTCTTCGTCCCCAGTACCACCTGCTTCCCGCGCATAACTGGATGAACGATCCCAACGGTCCGATCTTTTTTCGCGGACGCTATCACATGTTCCATCAGTACAACCCGCAAGGCGCAACCTGGGGCAACATTAACTTCGCCCACGCCACAAGCCTCGACATGATCCACTGGCAGCACGAACCGATCGCACTCTCACCAACTCCCGATGGCCCAGACCGCGCCGGCGTTTTCAGTGGCAGCGCTGTTCTCGACAACGGAATACCCACCGTGATCTACACGGCTGTCGCACCGCCTGCGTCTGATGCCGCAGCCACTCTGCGCGACGGCGCTCACATTTGGCGCGAAACACAATGCCTCGCCTTTGCCCAGGACAACGACCTGCGCACGTGGAAGAAGCTTCCTGAACCCGTGATCGCCACGCCTCCTGCCGGTCTGTCTGTCACCGGCTTCCGCGATCCCTGCCTCTGGCGCGAAGGCAATGAATGGATGTTGATTCTCGGCTCCGGTGTCCCGCACCGAGGCGGCACCATCCTTCTCTACACCTCATCCGATTTGCGCCATTGGACATATCTTCATCCACTCGTGGAAGGAGCCGCGGCGGAACTCCAAAGCACCAACCCGGTCGACACCGGCGAAATGTGGGAGTGCCCCGACTTCTTCCCACTCGGCAATAAGCACGTCCTGCTCATCTCAACGATGGGCAAAGTTCGCTGGAAGGTCGGCACCTACGCGAACCTGCGTTTCGCTCCCGAAAAGGAAGGCATCGTCGATTGGGGCTCCTACTACGCGGCGAAGACCACGCGCGATGCAGACGGCAATCTCATTCTCTGGGGTTGGATTCCGGAAACCCGCCCCGACGCCGACCTGATCGCCGCCGGATGGGCCGGCGTCATGTCGCTTCCACGCGTGCTCTCTCTGAACTCAGCAAACGAATTGCAGACGGACGTTTCCGCCGCGGCCCATCAACTCCGAGCTGCACACGCCAGCATCGCGGCCGAAATCGATCCCACGGCGCGTCAGAAGGTTCTCGATTCTCTGCGGATCACTGATCTTGCCGCGGAACTGACACTGGAACTCGTTCCAAAGGCTGACGAGATCTCCATTCACCTGCAGGCCGAAAGCGGGGAAAACTTCGCCACCATCTCGTGCGTCAACAAGCTCGGAGGACGCGAACTGCGCGTGAACCGCATCACCGCGCCGCTTGCAGGATCGCCGGGCGAACCGATCCGCCTGCACGCCTTCCTCGATGGATCAGTGCTTGAAGTCTTCGCCAACGAAACGACATCTCTCACGGCGCGCATCTATCAAATCTCCTCCGGCCCTCTGCGGCTAAAACTCGCAGGTAATGCCGAATTACGAAGCCTCGATGCATGGCAACTCACCCCGATCTCCAAAGACCGCCTGACCGGATCGATGTGCTCGTAAGTTCAGAGCCCAAATTTTGCAATCATGAGGCTTCAATAAATCCCTTTCCCCGCCTGCGTACTCTCAATCTTCCCGCGTTCCACCGACAGCGAATACGCCGTGCCTCCCTCACCTGTCCACGACGTCAGATCGAAACGCCCGCCCGCTCGAACACGGTAGACGCTGATGCCCGAAAACGTAAGCGGCACGCCTTTCTCGCAAACCTCCGGCGCCTGTGTCGGACGCAGGAAATACGCGCCTTTCCCTGTTCCCACAACGGTCGCCTTCCCATCCGCCTCCACCAGCACCGCCGACTTTTCGTCGATTGCCACTTCCCGCGGAGACGAGCTCCATCCATCTTTCATGATCCGTGCCAGAAATCCCAGAGTCCTCCCCATGCGGTCCCGCTTCGCAAAATGCGAATCCGTAATCAGGTTCTCCAGGTGTGGAACCTTCAGGAAATCCCGCACCAGCGTCACCCGGTCAAAATACGGATCTGGCAACACATCCGTTGAAGCCAGGTCCTTGTCGTCCGGCTTGTCTTTCATACAGCCATAAACAAATTGGCCCTGCACGGCAAGTCCCGCGCTCGTTCCGCCAATGGGCTTTCCTGCCGCGACGTTTTCATTGATCGCGGTCTCGACCGGTGTGCCCTGCCACCCGCGAACGTAATTCGATTGATCTCCACCCGCAATAAATACAACTTCCGCCTTGCGAATGATCTCGGCCACTGCCGGATCTTCCGCCGACGCGCGATCCGGAAGAATGAGCGTCGCCACCGAATTCGCATGGCACAGGCCTTTTACGTACGGGTTGTAATCGTCGTCGCCGCGCGCCCGAAGAATCAGAAAATCTCCACCGTTCCCTTTGTTGCACAGCCACCGGAACGCCTCATCCAGATCGCTGCCCCCGCCCATCATGGCGATGCCCGCCACGGTTTTGGTCTGAACGTCTTCTCTATTCCCAAGTCGAAAATATTGATACGAAGCCGCGTGCGCCAGATTCGCAACGCAAGTTAGAACCAACAGCAGAAGGAGCCACCGGGTTGTTTTGATCACGCTGAGAATATACAGGAAGACAATGTGAGAAAGGCAATGGGAGGAAGACAATGTGGTGACGGCCGGCTCGGCCGTCCCGCCGAACAAGAGATGCCGAGCAGCCTCTCCTCTACTTCAATCCCTGCACCAGATACAGATCCGACAACGTCCGGCTATAGCCGTACACATACGCCTTGTTGTCCGCCGAAAGCAGCACGCCCCGGATCGTGTCGATCCCAGCGGAATCCGCCGGCTCGAACGATCTCCAGAAAGTTCGTTGCCCCGTACTCACATCTACACGAAACACCTGTGCCGGAATCTGCCCCCGGGAGATCACAAAAATCCCATGTCCGTCCGAAGACCACGACGTTGGAAACTCGCCCGGCTCCACTCCCGCAACCGGCTTGGGATCGCCTCCGCCGACCGGGAACAGATAGACCTTGTCATCCGGTCCGCGCGCCGCTACAAATTTTCCATCCGGAGACAATGCATTCGACCGGACTCCCTCCATGCTGATCGCGTGCGGCGTGGCGTCGTCCAGCGACTCCAGGTACAGACGGGCACCATGCCCCGGCTCCGTTCCCGTAAACACAAATCTCTTCCCGTCTGGCAGGAAAGCTGCCGTCATATGATTCAACCCGTCATTTTTCAGCTGCTTCATCTCGCCAACACCAGTCGGATAAAGCACGAGCGGCGACGGCACCACATTCAGTCGCGAAAGAGCCCACTGCCCATCCGGCGAAAGCGACAACCCCGTGCCCTCGCCTAACCGGATCGCCGGCGACCCATCTGTGTTTCTGAGATATACCGCATAGTGCGGCCCGCCACCTTCGCCGGACTCCTGGAACAAAATCATTTTTCCATCGGGCGATAGGCTTCCCGGCACCGACCAGTCGAGCCACGACAGATCCTTTTCTTTCGGTTCGCCCGGCGCCAGCCCGATCATGCCCGCGCGATCGTTGCCGCGCGTCAGCAGCACGTTTCCCTCTCGGCCCACGTCCAAAATCGTCAACTCACCCGGCACTCGCGCCAGCAACCGAACTTTCCCCGACAAGTCCGTCGCATATAGCGACCGGTCGCCTCCGGTGCGGGTTGCCGTGAACCAGATCTCGCTTCCGTCCGGCGACCACGCCAGACCCTGTACGCTGTCCCATCCGTCTGACAGCATCGTCTTCTTTCCCGCCAGATCGACCACAGCTACGGCGCCGCCGTCGTCGCCGGATTGCGGATGATCGACGAACGCCACGCTCTTTCCATCGGGCCGCACCCGTGGATTCCCAATCCAGCCGTCCGCGTCGTACAACACTTTACCCAGCGGAAACTCCAACCGCTTCCTGGCGCCCACCTCATGCACGACAGCAACATTCGCTCCGTCCGGAGACCAGTCCGCCCACTCCACATCGTTCAGAATCTCGCGCGGCGCTCCCCCTACCAGCGGTACCCGCGCCAAAGTTCCCGCATATAAGAAGGATGAATCCCGTGGCTTGCTGTGCAGAGCCAGCAACATCTCTCCCGACGCCGAAACCGCCAGCACGTCGGCGCCTTTCGGTTCCACCTGCTGCGACTGTGGACTCTCTGGTCGTGTCGTATAAAGATCCAGAGGCTTGCCTTCCCACGCCGCACTATAGATCACTGTCTTGCCGTCGGGCGCAAACCGCGCTGAGTGCACGATCCCGCGCCGGAAAGTCAGCGGATGATACGCGGCAAACTCCGCCGCACCCGACCCCTTCAGCAGCAGCGCTCCCGCTCCCAGTCCGGCCAGCAACGACAGCATTCCCACGACGGCGGCCGCAGTCCACACCCGTCCCTGCGGAACCAACTTCTCGCGCACCAGTGGACTCGGCACGCTCACTGCTCCCGACGTCGCAGCAATCCCGGACCCACTCCCCGCCCGGATCCTCGAGCTGTCCAGCCCGCGCTTGATCCGCTTCAAGTCGCCGCGCAACTCGGCAGCCGTCTGGTAGCGCATGTCGCGCTCTTTTTCCAGCGACTTCAAAATCAGATCGTTGAGTTTCTCCGGAACCAGCGGGTTCACATCCGAGGCCGGCGGCGGCATCCGGTTCAGAATGCTTTCGAAAACCACGCCATTGCTGTTCCCGGAAAACGCCATGTCGCCGGTCGCCATCTCGTACATCACCGAACCGAACGCGAACAGATCGGTCCGCGGATCCAACTCCTCCGCCCGCACCTGCTCCGGCGACATATATGCCACGGTGCCAATCGTCGATCCTGGGCTGGTCATCGGCCCTTCCGGCGTCGTCACCGTATGTTCCGTACTTTGCGCCAGCTTGGCCAAACCGAAATCCAGCAGTTTGCTCTGCCCGCGCTTGGTCACGAAGATATTCGCCGGCTTAATGTCGCGATGAACAATCCCCCTCGTGTGCGCCGCATCGAGTGCATCCGCAATTTCAATGCTGATCCCTAGCAGCGTCTCCACATCCATCGGACGCCCGGCAATGCGATGCTTCAATGTCTGCCCGTCAAGAAACTCCATCGCGATGAACGGATGCCCATCGTGCTCATCGATCTCATAAATCGTGCAGATGTTGGGGTGGTTCAAGGCCGACGCCGCCTGCGCCTCGCGCTGAAAACGCGTCAGTGCCTGCGGATCTTTTGCTACATCCTCGGGAAGGAACTTCAGCGCCACGAAGCGCTTCAGCTTGGTGTCTTCGGCCTTGAAGACGACGCCCATTCCACCGCCGCCGAGCTTTTCAATAATCCGGTAGTGGGAGATGGTCTGGCCGATCATTCCGTAGGGCCTGTTGCAGGCGCAGCTATCTTATTGATGCGGAGCGATCCGCGCAAGCCACTTCACACGGCCTGGCCCCAGGCGACCCCGAGCGAATGCAGGATCAGGGCATCTCCCGCCGTGATCTTTGAGGAATCCGCCACAATCTGATACGCGTACGCCATTTTCGGATCCCGTGTTGCACACCACGGTTCATGCTCGAAAATTCCTTCGCAATGAGTGCAGGTCGATTGGGAATTGCATTTCTTATCGGAGTAAGCGGAGTTCGTCATGGCTGTTGTCCCACCCTTCCAAATTTTCTTCCCGGCTAGGGGTCACGGAAATTGGATGGTCAGGCACCAGCTCATGCGTGAAAATGAGGCACGATACCCTCGGCGATACCTAGGAAAAGTCGGCAATCTGAATGAACCAGCAGCTGGATATCGGGAAAAAGCAGCAGGACCAAGGTCACTATCCCCTTTGATCGAAAAGACCGACCCGTGGACTGTCAATAGCGGTAGGGAAAGCAAAAGATCGGCATCCGCTTCCGCTTTTCTATCCGAACACGAATGTGTGAGTCGAAGGGTCCGGTACCTCCGCACCTCGGGAAAACTCCGGCTCCATCGGGCTTAGGAGAAAGTCGGCTGGACCACCGCAGAGAAAACGTTGCATTGCTGGCATGGAAATAACGGGGCTGGCAGGTCCCACGAAGGATCCTTCCCCGTATTGGTAGTAGTTCCATCCCCCTTTTGCGGTAAGGTTGTGGCCAACGTCGACTGCGACTGAAGGCAGCGGCAGGTAGTAATTGTATTGAAGTGAACCGAGCGGCTGCAGAGAGTTGAACTGGGGAGGTTGGTTGCACCCCACTGGATCGAACGTGGCGTTTCGGAAGAGGTAGAGGCGATGGTCGAGTGTCACTCCGCCTAAACGGACTCTGGATCGCATTTATGGCGGGACGGGTAATCAGGGGAAAGCGTCAGGCCCAGAAATCAGATGGATGGGGGACTTGTCGTCAATCCATGACATTGCCAAGCAGTGCCCAATCAGCGATTGTTCGTCGCCACCATAGCTTCGCTCACCTTCGGAAATAACAAACCCCGCATCTTCCTCTTGGCGTGGTAAAGCTGCGACTTCGAGGTGTTGATGGAGCAATGTAATCGTTCGGCGATCTCGCGATGTTGATACCCGTGAACTTCATGAAGACCAAAAATCCTTCTGTACCCCGGGGGCAGGGCCTGGATCGCCCGATGTAACGAGATACGATCGATCGTGCTCGAGAGATTCGGATCACGATTACCAAGTTCGGACCGAAGCGATGAATCCGACGACACCGGCGCATCGAGCGAAAGCATGGGCGGGGACTTATGGCGACGTTTTGCCAATACTGTGTTTACCACGAGGCGGTATAGCCACGTCGAGAAAGCCGAGTCTCCGCGGAAAGTTCTTACCTTGTGAAATACCTGAAGGAAAGCTTCTTGCGTCAGATCTTCCGCTTCAGAACTGTCTCTCGTCATCGAGAGGCACACTGAGTAAACCCACACTCTATGCAGTTGAAAGAGCGTAGCGAACGCCTCTTCATCTCCTCGTTCTGCCCGCCGGACCAAAGTCAACTCGTTTGTAACTCGTTCGCTCTTTTCAAGAGACATAGAGTTCGTCGTTGCTGCCAAGCTTGCACAGGGTGCCATTGGAGCCTCCTCAATCCTTCTGTCCGGCTTGTTGCTGCATTTACCGCTCGACACTCCCAAGAAAAATGGATGAACCGAGGAATCAAAACTAGAGCCTGGTCAACGTCCCGACCACTAGGGGAATCCCTAGAAAGCGAAACATCTCACGCATCCGACGCGCTGGATCCATGACTTATTCCGCAACGCTCTCAGAGTTGCCCTCGCCTCAGTAACGCCATGCTCCGGCCATAGGGATTTCCCTAGTTGTGTCTGCATCAAGGTGAAACTAGGCTTTCCTTCGGGACTCGGTGTTACCGAACTTCTTCTGGATCGGTGGATTGCGTATAGGCCTGGGCCATCACCCGCGGTAGCTGCGAACGCGCCTCGCGGCCTGGCGTCAAGAGATGTCTCCCCTTTTGATAACAACCGGTTCAGAACAACTTCGAAAAAAGCCGTCTCCTCTGTCGTTAATTAGGTACAGGCACGAACAAGAATTCGAGCGCACGGTTCAGCTCGAGTGCCTGAGTCGGGAGCTGGTCCACGCGGAAGCTGAATGAAGCCGATCTCTACAGGCTCACTCGCAGTTCTCACCATCCCGCTCCTCGACGGCCTCCGCACCTCGGAGGTGGAGGACGTCTTGGCTCACGGGAAAACATTGAGAGTCGCGCCGAAGACACTGCTTTGCACAGGGGGGACTAAAGCAGAGCACATCTTCGTCTTGATCAGCGGAAAAGTTAGATACAGCCGGTTGACGGCGGAAGGGGACGAAATAGTCCTTCGTCTGTTCACACCGGGTGAATGCTTTGGGCTCGCCACGCTTCTACCAGACGCGCTGAACTATCTGGGCACAGCCGAGGCACTATTTGCAGGCGAGTTGCTCGTCTGGAGTCACGACGAGATTTTTCAGCTTTCCGATCGTTATCCCCAACTCAAGACGAATGCGCTACGCATCACCCTTCGCCTCCTGGCGACACTTTCCGACAGACACGCGAGCCTGTTCGAACGGAGGGCGAGCCGTCGCGTGGCGCGGGCTCTGATTGACATCGGCCGACGAAGCGGCAAAATCCATCCGCAAGGAATCGATGTCCACATCACAAACGAACAACTAGGCGCACTCGCGGATGTGAGCCGCTTCACAGCCAGCCGAATACTAAGCGGTTGGAACAGGACGGGTGTAGTCACTAAGGAACGTGAGACCGTCCGCATTCACTCGCCTGAAAACCTCCTCTTCTGAGTGCCGCGCCCGCTGAACTCCCCTCAGTGCGCTATCGCAACGACGATCTTGAGCACAGCCCCTATCCTGACCTTAGACATAAGTTTTCCTAAAAGGTATAGATGGATAAACCCAATATTGGTTCGCCGGCACTGGTGCGCATTCTTCTGGTAGACGACTTCGATCCCTTTCGGGCATTTGTGCGGTCTTTACTTCTGGAACGGAGCACGTTCACGATCCTCGACGAAGTTTCAGATGGACTGTTTGCGGTGCAAAAAGCCGAGGAACTTCGCCCAGACCTGATCCTGATGGATATCGGCCTTCCTTCCTTAAGCGGAATCGAAGCTGCCCGAAGAATCTTGCACCAGACTCCTCAGCTAAGGATCTTATTCCTGACTCAGGAGTCTTCTCGTGAGGTCGTGAACGAGGCTTTCGAGCTGGGCGCGAGAGGTTACATAGTGAAAACGGATGCGCGGAAAGACATGCTGTTGGGCATCGACGCTGTCATTCGGGGCGAGAGGTTCATCAGCACGAGTTTGAACAGGGCAGGATTTCCAAAGTTTCCTGATGCCTGACATCTCGCTTTGCGACGACTATCGTAATTTCGCAATTGGGCGTATCGACGCAAGGCTGGTGGAATGACGGCAGCGTATGTGATGTCTCGGACTTGTCGTGGAGTACGGACCACCTTCGACTGACGACATCTAAGATTTCCCACCAGCACTCATTTCTTCTGCGGCGGAAATCGCGGGCATCTCGAGACGAATCCCTGCCCCGAGGGCTTAGGGATTTCCCTAGTTGTTGAGACTTCGAGCCAGACCTAGCCTTGCTATCAGAGACCGGGCTTTGGCCGGGCGAAGATTTCTTGTCCGAATTCACACAACCAAGCAAAAGAGAGGCGGCTATGCACAAGAAGATGATGGCGGTAAGTCTGGTGGGGTTGTTCTTTCTGGCATCGGTATTCGCTTTTGGCGGAGATAAAGCCGAAGTCAAAGGAATGATCACTGCTCGGACTGGAGAAACGTTGATCGTAAGCTCCGCGTCGGGAAACGTTACTGTCGTCCTGACAGATCAAACTACTACGAGAGATGCCAAGGGACTCTTTGGTCTGGATAAGAAGCATTTGTCCAGCGTGGTCCTCATTCCTGGGCTCAAGATAGATGTTGACGGAACGTCTGACGGCCAGGGGCGCATCGTAGCCAAGACCATTACCACCGATGGCGACGACCTGGAAACGGCTGAGATGATCCAGGCTGGTTTGCAGCCGACCGCGGAGCAGGTCGCGGCCAACATGCAGCACATCGCGGCCAATAAGCAGAATATCGCGGCCAACAACGCACAACTGGCGTCCCAGAAGGAGAGTATCGATACCAACCAGCAGAATATCTCGGCTAACAAACAGCAGATCGATGCCAACATCAAAGACATCGAGGACAACACGAAGCGTTTTACCGCCCTCAGTGAGTACGACGTGAAGGGGCAAGCAACCGTAAACTTCAATACGGGTAGCACCAAAATCTCTGCGAAGGATCAGGAACAGCTCAAAACGCTGGCGCAAACCGCCACTGGACTCACTGGTTATATCGTTGAGGTAACCGGTTATGCCGACTCGACTGGAAGTGCTGCGATGAACACGCAACTGAGCGAGGATCGCGCAAAATCGGTGATTGCTTTCTTAATGCAACAGGGGAATGTGCCGATTCGGCATATTGTGGCGCCGGGCGCAATGGGCGAGTACGGAGCCGCGGCAACCAACGAAACCAAAGCTGGACGGGCCGAAAATCGACGCGTTGAAGTTAAGATCCTCGTGAATAAAGGCATCGCCGGCAGCTAGTCACTCCCTCCAATACTCCACGCTTGCAGTCTCACGCGCTACTTTCTCTCCGAAGGAAGCGCGTGAGCTGCGATCCAGCAGGCTGCGGACAAACTCGGTTTGGAGGGGATTTGGGAAGGGCACGAGTTCCACTCCCGCCGCTAAGTCGTCAAAAAGGTGTTCGCGCTTCAGTGCCTGAGGGACATTCAAGCAAGCCTGCGATCTGGTTCGAGACGGCTGAATTCGGCTGTCCTACGGGCCTTCACCGGTAGATCCGGCTTTGCCCTTTTACTTCTTCCTCAGGTTCCCAAATCAATCTCAGGATTGGGTTGGCGGCGACTGTGCGAATATCCTTCATTTCTGCGCCTTGAGTCGCGGATCCCTCGCCCCGCTTCTCCGGTCTCCCTGGCGGGCGTCCCACAACCGGGTCGACCCACCGGTCGTCAATCGAGAGTCGTACGTAATCTCTTCCACGAGCCCCTTCTCGTTTACCAATCGTCGCTGGTGCTGTGCCACGTACTATCAGGATTGTAAAGCTGCATTGTCGAAGCAATCTTTGACGTGTTGAGCCCTAAATCCTTCTGGTAAACCACACCGTCATAACTGACGATGAAAGTCTTCACGCCCGTGACGCGGTAGTCAGCCGGCCAGGCAACAATGGCAAAACCGCCGATCATCACGCCTTCCACAAAATAGTCCAGCGTTCCTAGGCGTGCTGCCCGTCCCTGTCCCTTCAAGAGTCTGAAATAGTAGCCATGGAAAGGCTTCTTCTCTTCATAGCCTTCCGCTAGAGCTTTTGCGACAGCCTCCCCTACCGGGCCTTCCCAGGTTCCGTCCGCGTTTTGCCAGGCGAGCCCATCGTGTTTCCCCGGAGTACTGATAACTCGCTGTGCGTACTGGTTCACTCCGGAGTCGTCATGGATCTGGGAGGCGTATTCCAACTGAGCCTCCACATAGCCCCGGCAGATGGTAATAGCGTCCAGTTCATTCGCCCCGATTCGCCGCAGGAGAATTTCTTGGTGCCCCGCGTTCGTATCGAAGAACCATCTGTCACTCTTTTTCACGATGGGGATGGGAAATGGCCATTCTTCAGAGCCCACAACAAGGACAACGCGATTCGCGCTCTTTGGGTCCGGTTGCACTGACATCTTCTCGCGAGCCTTGGCAGCGAAGGCATTCGCGATCTTCTTGTCTTCGACCGGGTCGGCGCTGGCCACAAAATCCGCGCCGCCAGCTCCGAACATTTGCATCAGAGAGGGAACGTCAAATTGGTCCGCAGCCTCGATCAAAGAGTTGGCTGCTTGTTGAGGACTGTCAAAAGTTTCGCGCGCGGGTTCTGCCGATTTGGCCGAGCCACTCTTCGATTGCGCCTGGGCCTGGGCCTGGGAATGAATGGCCACAGCGCACGAAGCCCCGATCAGCACCGCACCCAAGCAGACGAACTTTGCGAGCGCGTTCGATTGGCTGGATCTCATGTGTATTTTCCTGACCATATCTCTTGCCTACCTTCGCCGCCCACCGCCGCCGCCTCGGGAGCCGCCTCGGGAACCTCCCATGCTGGAAGATCCGCGCTGGCTACTGGCGCGGGCTGCGCCTCCGCTCGTTCCCTTCGAGGCACCGCTAAAAGCGCTTTTGTTCGATCCGCTCGGCGTATTGGGAAGTTGTCGATTCCCGACCCGATCTCCACCTCCGCCACTTCGATCCATCGTGCCCGCCTGTTGCCGACCCGCACCCCCGCGATCGCCCGACTGTTGCCCATTTCCGCGATCCATTGTGCCTGCTTGTTGCCGATCCCCCCTTTGCCCCTGATTCTGCCGACCATTCGTTTGCCGGTCGCCCACGGAATCTCGGCGGGCTGTTCCCCCATACTTATTTGCGGTCGCACGGTTCGAGTAAGGTGCGCCGCCGCGATGTTGTGGGTTGTGCTGCCAGTTATTGCCACCACCTGTCCGCTGCGACGACCGGTTACTGATATTCGTACGGTTCGAGTTATTCACGAAATTGTTGTTGTGGTTAATTGTGATGTTATTGTTGGAACCCCATCCGCAGCCATAACCCCAGCCTCCGCCCCACGCAGCTCCCATGGCAAGACCCACGCCGAACGAGATCGCCATTCCAGCGGCGTAGTATCCAGGCGGGGGATAGGTGATTGGCGGATAAGGGTAAACCGGCGGGCCATACACTACGGTCGGGTTGTAGCTGGGTACATAGACGACTTGCGGGTTGGCCTGCTCGATCACGACAACCGACTTACTCTCCACTACCTTCGTTTCCACTTTTTGCTGCTCACTGGATTTCAGGTTTCCGGCATCCTTGGCCTTCCCGCGCATGCGTTGTACAGCATCCATGACGTCAGCTTGCTGTGCCAGAAACGCGTTGCCTAAATCGGTAGTCCACTTCACATTCTCCGCAAGCTGCTTCAACGCGTCCGGCAGCGGAGCCATCGCTTGGACGCTGGGGTCCCAGTCCTGTTTTTGAACAGCATCGACAAGAGCCTTGTCCTTCAAGTCCTTGTGCTGCTGCAACCATTGTTGAAGCTGGATGATTTCCAGAGGATAGGTGGACGCGGCAAGCACCTGAGCTAGCAGCGGGTCGGGATACAGGGCGATGGGAGCGACCAGCGAATCCAGTTGATCATTCGGGATCTTCGGCTCCGCCTGCTCCTGCGGCGCAGCCTCCTGCGTCGACGGCTGCGCATACGCGATCGGGGTACCAGCCACCAGGAGCACCGAGCAGAAAACTGCCACCAGGTCGCGAAGAGAGCATGAGCGCGGCCTTCCATCCGGCGACTTCATAGCGTGCACCTTTTTCATGCCTCTAGCTCGGCCACTCTCGGCGGTCGCATTTCGTCTCCATCGGTCATCCACCACGGGACTACACTTTGGCACCGAAAGCCACCGTACAAACAACCACCTTGTTTTGCGCCGCAAGAAATATCGCGCATGGATTGCGATAGGCTGGGACAGATCCGCTTCGCAAGACTGCCTCAGGTTGCCCGCGCAACGACGTCGCCTTCGAGAACAACTCTAGGTTTGACTTACGGGAGGGACAACTAGGGAAATCCCTAACAGGCTGCGGAAAAATTCCATTTGGACGAGATTTGGGAAGGGCACGAGTTCCACTCGTGCCTCTAAGTCATTCAAAATGTGTTCGTGCTTCAGCGCCTGCGGAGTATTCGAGGCGCTCACGGGAGTTTTTCCGCAGCCTGCTAACGAGGGTTCACAGCCGCAAATGAAGAGAATTTGCATTTGACGCTGCCCGACGCCACCTTAATCGCGTTTCCCTTTGCCCCGGATGATCGCTAAGGATTTTTGGAAGGACCTGAGGCCTGAGCCTTCTCCCACGCCCTCACTTTCCTTCGAGCTTCATCAAATAGCTCCTCGTAGTTTCCCATGCGGACTTTCTGGCGAGCGGTCGCATCTAAAAGGTCCCACAGCGGTTGGTATTGATAGTAGACACGCAGGTACTTCTCCTGGCTCGATGGGGCCACCTCGTCGGTGCCGAACAGAAAACGGTCGGGGTAACGATTGATTAGGTCAGCGGTAACGCGAGTCGCTTCCGGAGTCGAGACTACGTACTTGGCCACTTCATCCCAGGAAATATCAAAATAGACATGGCTGAACTGCGGATCAGCCAGGATTTCCGCCAGCTTAGCAGCATGGTTCTTGATCGGTCGAACGACCCGGCCCATGCCCGTGTGAGCCCAGATGATGGTTGTGTTTGGATGCCTGCTGAAGAGTGCCTTCATCTGGTTCAGGTACACGGGCTGCGAGCCTTCCTTGGCGAACGGCACATCCATATCGCAGTGCAGAAGCACAACCAGCCCCACAGATCCCGCAAAGTCGAGAATGCGGTCAAGGGCCGGGTTTTGCAGGCTCGCCACTTCCCCGGCTACCTTCGCCGACACGAACTCCTTGTGAATCGAGAACTCGCCAATCCCTGAGAACACGCCCGGGAAGGTCAGCAGCACCCGGCGAATATGATCGGCGGCGTACATATCAGTCGGGTTGAAGCCGGTGATCATGGGATCGAAGCGAGCCTGTTGTTCCTTCGATAGTGACCGGTACGCCATCGCAATGTAGGCATCGGTGAAGGAGTAGTAGTAGAGCGGCGCATCGGTTTGCAGGTAGTAGGTGGGAGCAAAATCACCGGAGTTTTGGAAGGACCATTGTTGCTGCAAAGGGATGCCAAACAGCGCCACTCGCCCGACTTTGGTGCCCATGATTCGCAAAAAGTCATGGATATCCGTGCCTTCCTGAATGTAATTCGTCAGATGGAAATGCACGTCGTTCAGCTCGTACAGCCTCTGCTGCGAACCGCCAGATTGTGATTGCGACGAAAGCTCACCCGGCTCGCACAAACAAACTGCGGCGACGATGCATACACAAATGAAGAGTCGCTTCCAGATGCGAGATCGTTGTTTTCTCATAACGAGCACCTTTCGCCCCCTCAGAAAGCTAGCTCCAGCGTGGTAGCAAAGACCGGTCCGGTTCCTCCGAGCGCAAAAGGAACGGAGGTGTAGCCCACCGGAGATTTGTAGAGGTACAGGAATTCGTTGTTCCAGCGGATGACTTTGTTGTGAAAAGGGAAATAGTTGAGCCCGGCTCGAAAGTCCCAAGGGTGACCATACTTGCCGGTGAGCGTCGATCCCCCTAGATAAGCCTGCAGGGTCTTGGGCAGAACCATCGCCGAGGTTTGCAACTGGAAGCCGCGGGAGAAGATCGGGGCAAGTGCGGCTGTGCCGGGTCCTTGAAAATGATCGAGCCAACGCAGATAGTATTCTCCTTCCAATGAAAACCCGTGGTACTTGAGACCGCCATCAAAGGCAGCCATCTTATAAGTCACATCGTTGACCGAAATACCCGGACCGAAGAGGTTGGGCACGAAGATGACACTCCCGTCTTCCAGCCGAATCTGTGTGTTTTCGAATTGGTCGCTGTTTGGCTGTTCCTGTCTATCCTCATTGCTCCGCGTGAAGTGGCCCGCAAGACGGGTCGCCAGTTTCTTGTGGTCTTCGAAGTCACCAAAACCCTGGCCAAATTCGCCCGTAGTGGGCATCCAGACCAGCGAGGTGGACACGGTGTTAAAGCCATTGTTGAGCTGCGCCGCGCTTACGCCCAGAGTGCTCAAATTGTTGCCGATCATGGCTATGTATTCCAACCGGTCTGTGATTTTGCCCCAGGCCCAAACGCCTGAGGTATACGAGGGACGAAAGAACTCGTCGGCGATCAGGCGTGTGTCGACACCAAGCCAGAAGGGGAAATTGCCTTCGACGCTGCGGGTGCCCGGCAGGGATCTGATCCCCGCCCCCACGTTGATGTGTTTGTTAAAAGCATAATTGAGGTTGCCGGCGAGTACCACCTGAGCACCTAAGCCCTGCGAAGCATTGGAGGACCACGCGTACAGAAAATAGCGGAACTTCGGATCCATGATCCAGCCGAGGAACTTTATTTGCACTTTGTTCAGCTGGAAATCCTGACGTTGCTGGACATTCTTGATGTTGCCAAATGCATCTTGGTAGGTTGGATCCAGACCCAGCTGGTTAAGGTAGCGGGCGTAGCTGTATATGCTGATGCTCAGGTCGCCGCGGTCGGTATCGGCGACCTTGAAGCCCTGGTTGGGCGTGTAGGTGCCCCACTTGTGTGGCTCTGCCTCGACAACAGAAGCGCCGGTCAACGCCTCTGCTTCCCCGCTTTGCTGATAATTTGTACTTGCAGATCCAGTAGTAGCGGGCACCTTTTCTTGCGCCGCTTCTGTCGTCACCGGAGCTTCCTTTGCGAGGGATTGACGCAGTATTACAACTTCATCTACCAGTCTTTGATTTTGCTTCTCTAGCTCCTTGTTCTGTTCGACTAGCTGATCAATTTTCCTTAACACCTCGGCGGTGTTCGGCGTGTCCGCGGCGGCGCTTCCCGCGGCAGCGGTGGTTTGCCCGGTAGCGCAAACTGCACAAACGGACACGGAGAGTAACATGGGAAGAAAGCCGATTCTCACAATCTACTCCCGGTGCCGCTGAAGGCATCCATCTCTTGAAGCTGAGTCGTAACTAGGCGAAAGTGCCACACACTATTTCCACCCAACCGAAGCTGGCGAGAAAAGGTTGTAGTGCAGCTTGTCGGAGACGTACTCAATCACTTCTTGGGCTTTGACACTATTCCCGGCCTCATCCAGAGGAGGCGCAAAAACGGCAATTGCACCCTTTCCAGGAATGATCGCGACGATGCCACCGCCAACTCCGCTCTTCGCAGGCAGCCCCACATGCCAGGCCCATGCGCCGGAGCCGTCATAGAGGCCAGCCTCGGTCATTGTGCTGAGGATGTGTGGAACTGCTTCAGCCTTGATCACCTGTTCGCCAGTGGCGGGATTGATGCCGTTATTTGCAAGAGTTGCGCCCATTCGTGCCAACTGAGTAGCGTTGACGCCCACGGAACACTGTTTGGTGTAGACATCCACTGACTCAAACGGATCGGCATAGATCCGATCATACTTAGCCAAGAGCATCGACAGAGCCTTATTGCCGGTATTAGTGGCAGCTTCGGATTTGTACACTTCGTCAATTAGGGTTAACTTTTCTCCGGCTACCCGGCTGTAAAAGTCCAAGATCTTGTTCCATTTATCATTCGCGTCGCTGCCCGAAATCAAGCTGGTAGTGGCGATGGCACCGGCATTCACAAACGGATTGCCAGTGTGGGATGGCATATCAACAACGGCGATGGGAGAATTAAAGGGTCGACCTGTAGGCTCTGATCCCACTTTCTCAAACACCTTGTCCGTTCCCAACTCATCCATCGCAAGGGCCAGAGTATAGACTTTGGAAATCGATTGAATGGAGAAGGAATACTTCACATCGCCCAAGGTGACGACCTGGTTGTCGGTCGTGACGATTGCGATACCGAAAAGCTTTGAATCTACTTGCGCAAGGTAGGGGATGTAATCGGCGTTCTTGCCGTTCGTGTCATTCTTGAACTTGTCGTAGGCCTGCTGAACCACGGCCGCTACGACTTCGCGCCGCGGGGCTACGGGACTACTACGGCCACTCTGCGCCGCGCCTCGAACCGGAAGGACAACAGTTGCGATCACGGCCACGATCAGCACCTTGACCGGCGTTCGCTTCGTATTCATCGTGATTCTCCTTTTTCTAGTTCGCTGTCGCACCCACGCAGCAGCGAGTCGCTGCCGAGTGGTTATAAGGTCGGCGATTTAAAGCTCTTGTCCCAGTCGAATTTGAATGAAAACTGCATTCGGTAATCGTTGACATTGAATCCGTCGGCAAAGTTCACACGCCGGCCAAACTGGAACTCGCCACCCATCATCACCCGCGGAATCGGATGGTAGAGCAGGTTCCCAACCACATAATCACCCTGGTGATAATCCGACGGGAGCTGCGCGTTTGAGTTCTGGATGTCCACCAGCGAGTAGCCGATTGAACTGGTGAAGTGCTCATTCCACGTGTGATCGAGAAACGACACGACGCCTAACACCGGCAACGCCACCCCTTTAATCGGCAAGCGCGAGCCCGGGGGATTGGTCGCGATACCGACGTCTACCGGCGCATCGTTCATGTAGTTCTCAATACCATTGCCGTAAACAAATGCCAGCTTCGCGACATTCTTCTTTCCTAAGTTGATGTTGGAGGTCAGGTTTGCGCCCCAGCCCACAACGCTGCCGCCGAGGTTGGGAGAGTTCCCGCTCGTGTCAACCCAGCCAATTTTTCGAACAATTCCTGCCGCTTGGAAGTAGCCCCAATTCCCGACGATCCGCGCATTCCCCGTGAGATCCGGGAAATTGAATCGAGGCCGAATGTTCGCGAGTTCGATGCGGTCTGCATAAGTACCCTGGTCCCCGCTGGCGCCAGGCCTCTCCAGAGCGATCGTGACGCCCCCTCTCTTGCTTCGGACTGGCATCCAGCGCAGTTGGATGTTGCGAAAGAAGACCATGCCGCTGGGGCCCCAATACTCCAGAGTGTTGGGAAAGACACCGATATCCATGAAGGCGCTCCACGTCTGTCCAGCGCCAATTTGCCCCAACTCGCCGTAAGCGTGCCGGAGGCGAAACGTAGTCTGGCCTGCGTCAGCTCCTGTCCCAAACAATTCGAACTCAAAGATCGTGTTTAGATCACCGAACTTGGTGGGCGAGGATGACTTCACGCCGAAGCGGGTCTGGCGCACACTGGCATAGACATTTCCACTCGGGGCAAACTCATTCGTGTAAGACGGCAGCTGGGTGGGACGGACCACGTCGTACCAGTTCGGATTTATCTGCCCGAAGTCGTATCCGGAGTCGAGCATGACGAAGCCGTAGAAATCGACGCTATCCTTCCTCTCAGTGATTTCACCTTCAATCGGCACGGATCCGGCCGGGGGCGGAGCGATCACTGCCTCGGAGGGAATGGCCACGAGGGGTTGTGGCTGCCCTGACGTCTTTTGCGCCTCAGCTGGGCCTTGGGACGCGGCCGGTTTCTGCGCTCCGGCTGCCTGTTGAATCTGACTCTTTACCTCATCGAGCTCCTTTTCCAATTGTTCGAGCTTGTTGTTCAGCTGTTGCAGGTCTGGCACCGTCTTTGAGTCCTGCGCCCGTGCAGGCTTCGCCGAGAGGGTAAGTGTCAATAGAGCGAAGGCGCTTATTCTCATCCAGTTAATGCGAAGCATCGATCTCATAGAAACTCCTGTTAGTAGAAGGGCCATGAAGATGGCATCCACGAATGTCGCCCGCGGATAACTCTTACGCGGCAGGATCGGGGAAAACAATTAGGGAAATCCCTAGTTTGAGATCATTGGGTGTAACGGTAAGCTTGCGAACGATCGACATTGCTTTTCAAAGACGCAATCAGCCATCGCAGGTATCGGCGACAGTACGGAGCGATAGAATGCGAATCGCGAGCGCTCTAAGATCGGTTGAGCTTACCGAGAGCCGTGCGCTATTCCGTCGCCGGCTGGTGGATGCACCATCACTTCGGAATCCTCGCCTTGCCACAGACGCATTCCGACGCTCGGCACCGCGAAGTATTCGATTGCGCCACGGCAGGCTGATCGTTGTTCTCTTGACCGGTGTTCTCCTCTTTCAGCCTAGAGCCAATAGTGAAGTGAAGGAGGTCCGGCGAGTTGTTGTCTTCTACGAACTGGGACAATCTTCCCCTGCAGTTGCGCTCATCGATCGCGAGATGCGAGCCGCGCTGGACAAATCGCCCTACCAGATTGAGTTATATAGCGAGTATCTCGAAACAACGCTTTTCGACGATCCAGTGATTCAACAAGCCTTTCGCGAGGGCTACATTCGCAAATATCAAGGTATTCGACCGGATGTGATCATTACGCTTGGTCCGACCCCACTCCAATTCATGATCGACTCGCATGAAAAGTTCTTCGCGGGAATTCCAATTGTCTTTGGCGGCACTAGCGAGCCACAAGCAGATAACCCCAAGCTAGACCCACATTTTACCGGTTGCTGGGAGATATTCGAACCCGATAAGACTCTGGATGCGGCGTTGCGACTTCAACCCGGGGCCCAACACGTCGTTGTGGTGGGCGGCGTTGGGTCTTACGACAGACACATGGAAGCGATCTACCGACAGCGTCTCCACGACTACGAAGGCAACTTGGAGTTCACCTATCTCACGGATCTCGACATGAGTAGTCTGCTCGAACGCCTGAGACACCTCGCGGATCGCACGATTGTTCTCTACACTCACATTTCCAAGGATGCGAAGGGAACCCGGTATGTGAGCGCATCTCAGGCCGGTCCAATGGTTGCGGCTGCCGCAAACGCGCCAGTTTTTGTTCCCTCAGATGTGGACCTTGGCCACGGAGAGGTCGGCGGATATCTTTCAAGTTTCGCCAAGGAAGGCGGTATCGTCGGCGGAATGGCGCTAAGGATTCTCAATGGGGAAAGGCCGCAGGACGTGGCGCTTGTACAAGGCGCAAACGCCTACATCTTCGATGAGCGCGCGCTGAGACGATGGGGATTCAGGGAAAGCGATCTTCCTCCTCGTAGCGAGGTGCTGTTCCGCGGGCCGTCATTATGGGAACGCACCAAATGGATGTGGGTCGCCGCATCACTATTGATTCTGTGCCTTTTCATTCTTACCTTGTATGTCCGGTTGAGACTGGCTAAGAACCGCGCCTTGGGTCTCAGTGGTTTGTTGATCACCGCCCAGGAAAAGGAACGCAGTCGACTGGCGTCTGAGATTCATGACGACTTCAGCCAGCGTTTGGCGCTTCTTGCCCTCGGATTGGAGAATGCTGAGGAAGCCATTGACGCTTCGCCGGACGAGGCCATCCGTCAGGTGCACGATCTTCTGAATTCAGCGGGCGAAATTGGGGCTGACCTTCACACGTTGTCGCATCGTCTCCATTCCTCGACGCTGGAGAGACTGGGGCTAGTCCCAGGAGTTAGCGCGTTATGCAAAGAGTTTGCGATCCAACACGGCATTGAAGTCGATTTTCTGGCGGAAGGTATCCCTCGCTCCGTTCATCCTGACTCTTCCTTGTGCGTATTCCGCATCGTTCAAGAGGGACTTCGCAATCTAAAGAAACACAGTGGTGCTGCTAGAGCGCGGGTGCGCCTGCGCATGGGAGTCGACAGACTGGTTGTGACGATTCGCGACGAAGGCGTCGGATTCGACGTGCGAGAGTTAGGGAACAAAGAGGGCCTTGGCATCCGTAGCATGGAAGAACGAGCCTACTTGCTAGGCGGACGATTTAAGGTTCATTCAGAACCCGGAAAGGGGACAGAAATCGAAGCCTCGGTGCCCGTCCAACCGAGATTGGGTCGGATTGCAGGGTAACTCAACGCCGAAAGCCACTTAGCCTCGAACAAAGAAGGAGGGGCGACGAGAGGGACCGGGAGTGCGCAGCCCAGTTTGAGATCGACTTACACTGTCGCATTTTCTTCTTGCTCCCAAAAGAGTCCTAGAGTAGTGTGATTGCAACCAGAGCCGGCAAACCGCGCGACGCGTTTGCAGCATGCAAGCCGTTTCTCGGATTAGGTTCGAACACTTCCCGAAAACGCCAAGGCCCTCAAAATCTAAGCTGCAGCCGGATCCGCCGACTACCCTTGAGTCGGACGCACGGCACGACTTCAGCGAATGAAACGAGATGCTTTATGGAAGCGGTCCTTCGGAATACGTTCCGGCCACGTGTCCTCATCGCTGATGACCATGCAGTCTTCGCGGAAACTCTGCGCATATACCTGGAGAAAAGGTTCACCATCATCGGGGTAGTAGCAGATGGTCGAGCCATGCTGCAAGAAGCTATCAGGCTCAAGCCGGAAGTAGTTGTTGCCGACATCTCGATGCCACTCTTGAGCGGCTTGGATGCGGCGCGAGAAATTAGAGAACAAGCTCCCAAGGTTGCGTTCGCATTCCTAACGATGCTCGACGACGCGAATCTCGCAGCCGCAACGATCGAACTCGGGTCGGTGGCCTTTGTTCTGAAGTCCTCGAGCGGGCCGGAATTGATCAAAGCGATTGACGAGATTTTGCACGGCAGATCGTACTTAACCCCAAAGCTGAGAGCCGAAGACTGGGTGGCTACCAAGGCGAGGGCACGCCAGTTTTCAAAAGAATTGACGGACCGCCAACGCGACGTTGTGCGATTATATGCCCAGGGACGGCCGCCAAAGGAAATTGCGGCAGCCCTCAAATTGAGCGAAAAAACTGTGGAGTTCCACAAACACCATATAATGGAGGCGTTTAACCTTAAGAGTAACGCCGATCTAGTCCTATTCGCCCTGAAGCACGGTTTGGTCTCACTCAGCTCCGAATCCTATCCTCTCGCATCCTAGCGGAAAAACTCAACTTGGCGGGGATTTGGGAAGGGCACGAGTTCCACTCGTGCCTCTAAGTCGTTCAAAAGGTGTCCGCGCTTCTGCGCCTGAACATTCAAGGCGCTCAC
>Ga0335083_10002538_pt1 | contig 24003 bp, 24 predicted proteins | sample Lox_Sample_42_FD_206716 | JGI IMG/M metagenome (GOLD analysis project Ga0335083, IMG submission 206716) | Soil microbial communities from Loxahatchee National Wildlife Refuge, Florida, United States - Lox_Sample_4.2 | ecosystem: Environmental > Terrestrial > Soil > Wetlands | place: USA...
AGACGCTCGTCATCGCGAGCATGAGGTTCTACGGGCCGCGCTTGCCGCCACCGACCTCGGTCGCCGGAGACTGAGCACACGCCGGAGGTCGATCGACTGCCGGCGGCGATCAGACGTTCGAGGCGCAGCCACACGCAGCACGTGGATGCGCGCGTGTGGCCAGCGCTCTACGAGCGATGCCTACCAGCGATCGCCGCCGCGACCACCGCGGCCACCGCGGCGACCACCGCCGCGGTCGTCACCGCCGCCGCCGCCGCCGCCGCCCCAGTCGCCACCACCGCCACCACCGCCGCCACCACCTTCATCGCCGTAACCGCCGCGGCCGCCACCGCCGCCGCCGCGATAGCCGCCACCGCCGCCACCGCCGCGGAAGCCGCCGCCGCCGCCGCCGCCGCCGCGCGCCTGGCGCTGCTCGGCCTCGTTGACGCGGAGCGGGCGACCGTCGAGGGTCTTGCCGTCCATGCCTTCGATGGCCTTGGCGGCCTCTTCGGTGGTGCCCATCGTCACGAACGCGAAGCCGCGCGAACGGCCGGTCTCGCGATCGGTGACGAGGTGGACATCGCTCACGGTGCCGAACTGCTGGAACGCAGTGCGGACGCCATCAGCCGTGGTGTTGAACGAGAGATTTCCAACGTACAGACGAGTGTTCATCAGCTTGCTCGAACGGCCCACAGAGTAGCCAGACCCGCCCCACGAGGGGCCTTACGTGCTCGAAAGCGGGTTTCAGAACCTTTCAGTGACCCACTGAGCACCGGAACTAGCGAGGACCCGTAGCAAGAAACGCAAACGGCAAACCAGGCAGCCGACCGACGAACCGTGGCAGACACGACCATATAGCGCATCTCTGGGAAAAGCCACATGCAAATGAGAGGACAGGCGTGCCCCGCCGCAAGCCAGTGGGAAAAGCGGCAGATCGGGACAAACCGGGGGAAACTGGCCGGGCTAAGCCGTTGTCGGATCTAGGCGACCCGATATGCTCCCGGCGGTGGAACTCGAGCGCTCGCTGCTCCGGCGCCTGCGCGACCGCGACGAGCGTGCGTTTCGCGAGCTGATCGAGGCGCATCGCGACCGCGTGTTCAACATCACGTTCCGGATGCTCGGCAACCGGGCCGAGGCCGAGGACGTGGCGCAAGAGGTCTTCATCACGGTGTTCAAGTCGATCGACTCCTTCCGCGAGGAGTCGAAGTTCTCGACGTGGCTGTATCGAGTCACGGTCAATCACTGCAAGAACCGGATCAAGTACCTCGCGCGCCGCCACGATCGCGATCGCGACGAGCTCGACGACACGACCACGAACGGCGTCAACGGCACGATCGGCGCGCCGCCGCCGGCCGCTCCCGATCACGCGCTCGCCGGCGCGCAGATGGAGAAGCTGCTGCAGGAGGCGATCGCGAACCTCGAGGAGGAGCATCGCGTCGTCGTCGTGCTGCGCGACGTCGAGGACCTTTCGATCGAAGAGATCTGCGAGATCACCGACCTGCCCGACGGCACGGTGAAGTCGCGGCTGCACCGCGCGCGGCTCGCGCTACGAAAGAAGCTGCAACGCCATGTCTGACGACACCACCGAGGAAGACGAGATCGTCGCGAAGCTGTCGGACTACCTCGACGGCGCGCTCAAGGGCGCGGAGCGCGACGACGTGGCCGCGAAGATCGAGGGCGACGACGTGTGGAAGCGCGCGCACGCCGAGCTCGTCGAGACCCGCAAGGCGCTGTCGGGCCTGCGCAAGGCGCACGCGCCGCCGAGCTTCGCGCAGGACGTCACGTCGACCATCCACACGCGCAGCGCGGGCCGCTTCTTCGGCCGCCGCACGTTCGGCGACCGCGTGCCGTTCGGCGCGCTCGTCGCGATCGCCGTGCTCGGGCTCGTCGTGATCGCGTACTTCATGTGGGCGTCGCAGACCGGCTCGCTCGAGGGGCACCGCGAACGCGCGCCGCGAAGCTCGGGCTCGGCCGAGTCAGTCGTGCCGAAGCCGTAGCGACGCGCAGAACTCCTGCAGCGGCCTGCGGCGCTCGGGAGGCACGTACTCGAGATTGAGCTGGCGATCGGTGACCTCGTGAAACGAGATGTCGGCGGCCAGCAGCTCGGTCTCGGCGCGCTCGATGTACGTCGCGTCGATGTCGCGCAGGTTCTTGCGCACGAGCTCGGCCTCGTCGACGTGTTTGTTCTCGATGAAGAAGCCGCCGAGGATGAGCTTGGCCTTCACCGCCATCGTGTGGACGTCGTCGCCGCGGCGGTGCGGGAACGACAGCGCGACCGCGAGCAGCTCGGGCGCCGCCGGCGACGCGCGCTCGTAGGCGCGGCGCGTGACGAAGCCGAGATCGAACAGCGCGAGCTGCGGCGCGAAGATCATGCCGGCGGTGCGTGCCATCACCGCGTAGTACGCGAAGTGGTGGCCGATCTCGCGCAGGATCTCGGGGCGGTCGCCGAGCTCGCGGGCGAGCCGGCGATACTGGTGGAACACGTCGTAGACCGCGCGCAGGTTGCGCGCCTTGATCGCCTCGCGCAGGTAGTTGTTGAAGAACCGCACGCACAGGCGCATCGCCTGCTCGTCGTGGTGGAGCTCGGCGCGTGCGGTGATCACGCGCAGCGCGTCGGAGAACGTCGACACCGTGTCGTTCGCGTTGGCGACCGCGCGCAGGTAGCCGTTCTCGAGCTGGCGCAGGCACTTCATCTCGTACCAGGTCTTGTTCTCGGTCATCATCTCGAGCGCTTCGTCGGACAGCCCGACGAAATCGGCGCGATCGACCGCGAACCACTCCTTCGGCATGCGGCTCTTGTGCTTGTCGTAGTGGTCGAGCAGCGTCTTGATCGCCCACGTGCCTTCGGCGGCGACGTCGCGGTCGTTGCGATCGAGCGACTTGATGATGATCGTGCCGAGCTGGCCCACGCGGGTCGAGATCTCGGTCTGAGCGCCTGCCGGATCGCGCTCGCGCGCGGCGGTGTCCTCGACGACGCGCATCGTGTAGTCGCGCAGCCGCACGATCAGCTGCGACGGATCGACGAACCGCACGACGTAGAAGAAGTACGGGATCAGGATCGCCCAGCCCGCGAGCGCGAAGTACACCGCGACCGCGATCGCCCAGGTCGGCGCGAACTTCGGGCCGACGAGGTAGTCGACCCACAACACGTGCGCGGCGCCGAGCGCGAAGAACGACAGCACCCAGCGATTCACGCGGTCGCGCAAGAAGATCTCGATCAGCTTCGGCGTGTGCATGTTCGCCGTGAGCGGGATCGCGAGGCCGATCGTCGCGATCAGCATGGCGAGCACGTTGTTGTACGCGCGCGCCATCGGCGACAGGATGTCGACGAGCTTGGCGTTGTTGACGCCGGCCCAGCTCATCTCCGACGTGCCGGGAAACCCGGCGCGCCGCCACTCGAGGAAGAACTCGCTACCGAACAGCAGCGCAAACGCTACGAATGCGATCGCGAGCGATCGCACGAACAGTTTGCGCATCGTGATCTAGCCTACTACGATGGCTGCGTGTTCGGCCTGTTTCTGCTCGGCGTCGCCGTCGTGCCACTCGTGCTCGGCTACGTGCTGCGCAAGACGATCGCGTGGTGGCTGCCCGGTGCCGGCCTGATCGCGGGTGCGATCGTGATCGTCGCGACACTGCCCGACCCGGGACACGGCGAAGCGTCCGCCCCCGCCGCGCTCGGCAACGGCATCGAAGCGATCTTCGCGATGGTGCTCGGGGGCTATGGCCTGGCGCTGCTCTTGGCCAGCGGCGCGTCCCGGCTCGGCAAGCGCAAACCTGCCCCCGTGCAGCCGCAGCTGCCGGTCGCGATCGCTCAGTCGACGTCGTCGGACAAGAACGCGAAGTAGCGCTCCGGCAGATCGTCGAACTCGAGCGCGCCGCCGCAGCTCGGGCACTTGAACACGGGCGGCTCGAGCCCCGACGCGAGGATCGCCGCGGTCTGCAGCAGACGCTCCTCTTGATGATCGCAGCCGATGCAGTGGAACGGCGCGAAGAACGATGTCACCGTGCCGCGGCCGATCACGTCGCGCACCATCGACGCCTGCAGGATGAACGGCACCGAGCAGGCGTGGAACTCGTAGCCCTGGATGCGCGCCTGGCGCAGGAACTCGCACCACGCGCGCACGCCGAGCGAGTTCATGTACGTGACCTGCGCCATGTCGAACACGACGCGGCCGACCATCGCGGGCAACAGCTCGTCGAAGCGCGTCGCCTCGGTGAAGTCGCCGCGCAACACGACGCGCGTGCGCTCGCCGTCCTTGACGACCTGCCACTGCGTGAGCTTCGCGAGCAGCGCGCGGGCGCGATCGTCGAGCGTGGTGAACGCGATGCCGACGACGGTCTTGCCGTCGCGCGGCTGCGCCCACACCGCGGTGCCGCGGATCGCGACCGGCTGCTCGCCTTGCGGCGTGATCGCGACCGAGATCGACTGGCCTTCCGCGACCGGCTCGGTCACGACGAGCCGCACGCCGTCGAGCGACAGGTTCGAGACCGTGGCGTCGACGCGCTTGCCGCCGAGCTCGACCGCGACCTGAAACGACTCGCTGCCGGGACGCGGCTCGCCGAGCTGGATCGCGATCACGTCGTGCAGCTCGTCGGCGGTCATCGGCGAGATCAGGAGCTCGTCGGCGCCGCACTGCGAGACCTCGCGCATCTGGTCGCCCGAGAGGCGTTGGCCCGCGACCAGGATCACGCGCGTCGCCGGGCTCTTGTCCTTGATCTGCTTGGTCAGCGCGAAGCCGTCGGGCAGCGCGTCGAGCACGGCCAGCGTCGGCTCGTGGGTCTTGACGAGCTGGCGCGCCTCGTCGGCGGTGTGCGCGACGAGCATCTCGAGGCCGAGCCGCTGAAACGGCGGCGCGGTGAAGTGCCGCAAGAGCTCGCTGTTGTTCGAGACCAGGACCTTCGGCACGCGGGCTTCCCTCGCCCTTATACAATCGCACGAAAGATCGCGATGAGGGCGATCAGCGCGACGAATGCACCGCCGATCACGACCACGCCTCGCACCAGCGTGCCGCGGTCGTAGGCCTCGCGCTCCGCGGTCAGCTTCTCGATCTCGGTCGTGCGCGCGGTGATCGCGCCGCGCAGGCGATCGATGCGCTCGTAGAGCTCGGCGAACGAGCGATCCCCGGGATGCAGCGAGCCGGACTGCCTCTGGCTCGCGGGGTCGATCCGATTGAGGTTGACGAGCGTGCCGAGCGTGACGAGCCGGCGTGCGATCTCGGACTCGGCGAGCCCGATCTCGCGCTGCTTGCGCTTCTGCTCGGCGTCGAGCTCGGCGTTGCGGTGCGTGTGACCTTCGCGCGCGTCGTTCAAGCTGCGCTTCGCGGCGTCGAGCTCGGCCTTCGCGGCGTCGAGCTTGGCGGCCGCTTCGTTGATCGGGCGCTCGAGCCCGGCGAGCTTGCGATCGATGTCCTGGCGCTCGGGCTCGAGCGCGGCGGCTTCGCGGCGGTGATCCTCTGCGGCGCGGCGTAGCTCCTGGCGCTGATCGCCCATCTGCTGCGAGCCGGCCTGGCGGTCTTGATCCTCGGCGGCCTTGAGATGCGCGCGCTGGCGGCGCTCGAGCTCCTTGCGCTTGTCGCGCAGCGAGCGGCGCTGGCCTTCGAGCTGCGACAGCTCGCGCTGCGCTTCGTCGACCTGACGCTCGGCCTCGCTCAGCTTCTCGTTGCGCTCGCGCTCGACGTCGACGAACTTCGACGTCTCCTCGGCCTTGCGGCCCTCGACGTCGCCGAGCTCGCGGCGCAGCGCCGCGATGCGCTCCTCGGCGGCATCGATCGCGGAATTCTCCGCCGAGAACACGCGCCCCTCGACGCGCGCGCCGCGCGCGGCCTGGCCGAGCGCGCCGAGCACCTGATCGAGCGCTTCGGTGTCCTGCTTGATCTCGACCGCGAGCTGCTTGATCGCGCCGCGCCGCTGCCAGCGCGCCCGCGCGAAGATGTACGCGTAGCGCGCGGCATTGACGAGCCCCGGCTCGGGAATCTCCGGCACCGCGAGCACCTTCGGCGGCGCGAACGGGCGATCGGCGTCGCTGCGCTGGATGCGCGTCGGCGGCGGTCCATCGAGCGACGTCGCGGTCGACGCGCGCTCGGGCTCGATCGTGACCGTGGGCGTCGGGGCGGTGTCGTGTACCGGCGACGCCGCCCGCGGCGGTGGTGGCGGCGGTGGCGATGGCGGTGGCGATGCAGGCACCGGGACCGGTGCGGGAATCGTGATCGGCGGCGGCTGCGAGGCCCGCGCGTCGCTGCGGCGGCGATCGGCGGGAATGCGCGGCTCGGCCGGCGGCGGCTCGCGACGCTCGGCCGCCGGACCCGGGCTGATCGCGTTCAACAGCTCGGCGTGGGCCATCGGCGCCGGCTCGGCGGGCGGTGGTGGCGGTGAGGCCGCGGCCGACGGAATCGGCGGCGGTGCGGTCGTGCCGGTCCTGCGCGCCGGCGGCGCGGTGCTCGGGCTCGTCGCGCGCGGAGGCAGCACGATGCCCGTCGGCGGCCCTTTGTTGCTGCCGGCGCGGCGCGGCGGCAGCGGCGGCAAGCGGCGGCCGCACGCCTGGCACACCGCTAGCTCGTCGGCATTCTCCGCGCTGCAGAAGGGACAGAAGCGCATCGCTACCCGCGCAGCAAGGCCAGCTCAGTCAGTGAGGCCGATCGCGAGATACATCTGCCAGTCATGCGCTTCGAGACCATACCCCACATCCACGCCAAGCAGCGGGATCACGATCTGCCGCATCAGCAAGCGCGTGCCGAAGCCGACCGAGTTCTTGAATCCGGCCAGCGCGCTCACGTCGGAATCGGTGTGGGAGTAGTTCGGGAGGTAATCGCGATCCGGGCTCGTCGTGCGGAACGTCGTGTACCCCGAATCCCAGAAGCCGAGGCCGCGCACCGACAGTCCGTACACCGTGAACAGCGGGAACGAGTACTCGACGTTGCCGAGCCCCTGGAAGTCGCCGCGAAACTGGTTGTTGAGCCAGCCGCGCATCGACGTGCCGCCCATCGTGATCTCCTGCTGGAACGGCAGGTCGTGGCCGGCATTGACGCCGAGCTTGAGCACGAAGTTGTGGTGGTCGAGCACCTGCCAGCCCTTGTAGAGCTGCACCGCGAGCCGGTTGTAGTCGAACGCGGAGCCGAGCTGCGTGACGCCGTACTCGTAGTCGAAGACCAGGCGCGTGCCGGTCGACACCCCTTCCCAGCTGGCGCGGCGATCGATCGTGAACATCCACTCGTTCGAGATGTCCCAGCCCGAGCTGCCCGGCGCGACCAGGCCGTTCGGCCCGAGGTCGGCGAGCGTCGCCGACTGGCCGTGCACGCAGCTCGCCTCGGTCGCGACGCCCGGCACCGACGTGTCGGAGCACATCTTCACGTCTTCGTAGCCGACGTGCGCGGCGCGGATGCGGGTGTCGAGCTTGATGCCGCGAAAGAACTCGTAGCCGAGCTTCACGCCGCCGTCGAGATAGTTCATCCGCGACTGGCGCACCGCGATCGGATCCTCGATCCACTTCGTCGGCGCGGCGTACTCGATCACGCGCGACGAATCGAGGTAGGTGTCGAGTTGCGCGTAGAAACGCGTGCCGCCGAGGTTCGGGATCACCCAGGCGCCGACGAAGAACGAGTCACCGGTCGCGATCTGGCCGTAGAGCAGGAGCTTCTGGTCCTCGCCGAACAGGTTGTTCTCGCCGTAGCCGACGCCGCCGCCGATGTTCGTCGGCTGGTTGTAGAACGCCGGCGCGATGATCCACGAGTGCTTGTCCTTGACGTTGATGTGGACGCGGATCCCGCCGGTCGGCGCCGGCTCGTAGAACACCTCGACCTCGCTGAACAGGCCGCTCGAGCGCAGGCGCTGCTTGATGACGTCGACCATGGCGTTGTTCCAGTCGTCGCCGGTGTCGATGCGCGCGATCAGCTGGACCGTGTCGGACGTCGTCTTCGTGTTGCCGTCGACGACGATGTCCTTGATCTCGTCGGCGTACGCCGGGCAGACGAGGGCCGCGGCCGCCAGAAGCGCGAACGCGAGGACGACCCGTCTCACGGCTGTGATTATTGCACGAGCGCGAGCCTCCTCGGTGCACGTGCGCCGGTGCTATCGATCACGGTAGGTGGCACGTGTTAACAACGGCGCATGAATCCCGCCGAGGTCGCCACCGCGCTGGTCATCGAGCGCACGCTGCAGAACAGTCCCGCGTACCGCAAGATCGATGACTCGCTGTACGTCATCAAGCAAGGGTCGGCATACGTGATGATCAACGTCGTGCCGTGGGGCGACAACAAGGCGATGGTGCGCTGCGCGTCGCAGCTCGTGAAGGGCATCGATGTCGACGGCCCGCTCGCGAAGCAGCTGCTCGAGCTCAACGCGCACCTCCGCTTCGGCGCGTTCGCGTGGGATCCGGGCGAGCACACCGTGTTGTTCACGCACACGATCCTCGGCGGCACCACGCTCGATCCCGAGGAGCTGATGGCGACGTTGCGCGACGTCGCGCTGATCGCCGACGAGTACGACGACAAGCTGATGAAGAAGTACGGCGGCCAGCGGATGATCGATCTGCTCGAGGAGGCGGCGATGGAGCGGATCATGGAGAAGGATCCGAAGGGCTTCCACTTTGAGTAGCGATAGCGGCCGCGACGCGAAGCACGGGTTCGGCACGCGCGCCGTGCATGCCGGGCAGTCGCCCGATCCGACGACCGGCGCGGTGATGACGCCGATCTACTACACGTCGACGTACGCGCAGCAGGCACCCGGCGTGCACAAGGGCTACGAGTACTCGCGCACGCACAACCTCACGCGCTACGCGCTCGAGGGCAATCTCGCCGCGCTCGAGGGTGGCGCCGGCGCGCTGTGCTTCGCGAGCGGCCTGGCCGCGACGTCGACGCTGCTGTCGCTGTTCGACGCCGGCACGCACGTGATCGCGTGCGACGACCTCTACGGCGGCACGTTCCGGCTGTTCGACAAGGTGTTCCGCCGGCTCGGCTTCGAGTTCACGTACGTCGATCCGGTCGCGGGCGCGGCCGGCGTCGCGGCGGCGATGCGGCCGACGACCAGGCTCGTGTGGCTCGAAACGCCGACGAACCCGATGCTGAAGATCGTCGACATCGCGGCGGTCGCGGCGACGTGCAAGCAGCGCGGCGTGATGGTCGCGGTCGACAACACGTTCATGACGCCGTACCTGCAGCGCCCGCTCGAGCTCGGCGCGGATGTCGCGGCGCACTCGATGACGAAGTACCTGAACGGCCACAGCGACGTCGTCGGCGGCGCGCTGGTGTTCGCGGACGCTGCGCTGAAAGATCGCGTCGCGTTCCTGCAGAACGCGATCGGCGCGGTGATCTCGCCGATGGATTCGTTCCTCGTGTTGCGCGGCACCAAGACGCTGCACGTGCGCATGGACCGCCACGAGCAGAACGCGCGCGGCCTCGCCGAGTGGCTCGAGAAGCATCCGCAGGTCGAGCGCGTGTACTACCCGGGGCTGGCGTCGCATCCGCAGCACGCGCTGCACAGGCAGCAGGCGCGCGGCTTCGGCGGGATGATCAGCTTCGTCCTGCGCGGCGGCCTCGATCACGCGCGGCGCTTCCTGAGCGCGTGCAAGATCTTCACGCTCGCCGAGTCACTCGGCGGCGTCGAGTCGTTGATCGAGCACCCCGCGATCATGACGCACGCGAGCGTGCCGGCGGATCGGCGCGCCGCGCTCGGGATCGTCGACGGGTTCATCCGGCTGTCGGTCGGCATCGAAGACGCTGCGGATCTGCGCGCGGATCTCGAAGGCGCGTTCGCGGCGGCGAGGCCGTGATGGCGAAGGCGAAGCCAAAGGCGAAACCGGCGAAGGCGAAGAAGCCAGCTGCAAAGGCGAAGGCGAAAGCGAAAGCGACTCCGGCGAAGGCCGGCGTCCTCGGCCTGCGCAGCGTCATCTACAAGGTCGGCGACCTCGACCACGCGAAAGCGTTCTACGGCGCGCTGCTCGGCCGCGCGCCCTACTTCGACCAACCGTTCTACGTCGGCTTCGACGTCGACGGCGACGAGCTCGGCCTCGATCCCGACGTCTCGAACGTGCAACCCGGCGGCGGCGGCGCGCACGCCTACTGGCGCGTCGGCGACATCAGCGCGGCGTGGGAGCACGCGATCTCGCACGGTGCAGGCCCGGTCGAGCCGCCGCACAACGTCGGAGAAGGCACCGATGTCGCGCTCGTCACCGATCCGTTCGGGAACTACATCGGCCTGATCCAGATCGCGGAGTAGCTTCGCCGGGCATGGCGCGGACGCCGATCGCCCCGGCGTGGCGCGGCAGCGGTGAGCGGCTTACCGCGCCAGCTGGTCGACGAGCCGCGTGCCGAGATCCGGCGGCGGATCCGGCTCGGGCAGACTGCCGTAGATCGCCGCGATGTCGCGCATCGGCGCGTCGTCGTTGCCGACGCCGGTGCCGTAGCGCCCGTACGGAATCGCCGCCGGACGGCGCAGCGAGACCTCGCCGGCGACCGGGCCGACGATCGGCGCGAGCGGCTTGATGAAGCCCTTCGCGAGCGCGGTACCCACGCGCGCAGGGCAGCGGCACGGGTTCATCGGGTTCACGTGCTCGCAGCGCGGCGCGAGATAGTCACCCACCTTCTTGCGCGCGCGCGACAGCCGCACCTTGTACGCGCTCTCGGTGATGCCGAGGCTCTTCGCCGCCGGCTCGTCGGCGAGCTTGAGCACGTGACACACGACGAACGCGGCGCGCTCGCCCGGCGGCAGGCAGTTGATCACCGACGTCATGCAGCCTTGCTTCATCTCCCACAGCAGGAAATCGCGCTGCGGATCGGTCAGGCTGCGCACGACATCGGTGCGGGTTGCCTCGCTGCGCAGCGTCTCGTCGAGGATGTCGAAGTTGACCTCGGGCTGGCGCGGCAGGCGCTCGTCGAGCATCTGGTTCGCGATCGCGAGCAGCCACACCTCGGCCGCGTCGACGTCGCCGGGCGGACGCGAGTCGAGCTGCCCCGCCGCACTCGTGAAGATCTCGGCGACGTAGCGCTCGGCGCGCTCGCGATCGAGCGTGAGCCGGAACACGAAGTTGTAGAGCCGGCGCCAGTGCGGCTCGATCAAGCCGCGGAGCCGCTCCTTGTCCAGCTTGGTCGCCATCCCTCGTCCGATGGTACACCGCCGTGATACCGTGGATCGCGATGAGGGGTCGACTCGCATTCGTGGCGGTCTTCCTCGGGCTCTCGCCGGCTGTCGCCTGCTACACCGCGCCCGAGCCCGACTGCGGCTTCGTGTGTGGCTCCGGTGGCGCGTGCCCCGACGACTACACGTGCATGGCCGACAACATCTGCCATCGCAACGGATCGCCGACGGATCTGACGTGCCCTTCGGGGCAGTCGTTCGACGTGCTGTCGGTGACGCCCTCCGACGACCACCACGTCGCGGTCTTGTTCGACGCCGCGCCCGATCCGACCTCGGGCGCCGATCCCGCGAACTACGCGATCGCCGGTCTCACGATCACCGCCGCTGCGGTCAACGGCGCGACCGTCACGCTCACGACCTCGACGCAAACGCCGATCACGTACACGCTCGTCGCCGCGAACATCTTGCGCGCGTCGGATGGCGCCGCGCTCACGAATGACACCGCGACATTCACCGGGATCGCCGCGTTCGACGTCGCGTCGGCGATGTCGGTCGACGCGACCACGCTCGCGATCACGTTCGATGCCGCGCCCGACATGACGCAAGCGACCACGCTCGCGAGCTACGCGATCACGCCTACGCTCGCGGTGTCGGGCACGCCGACGCTCGCCGGCAGCACCGTCACGCTGACGACCGATACGCAGGCCGCCGTGGAATACACGGTCACCGTCACCGGCGTCACGCGCGCGACCGACCACGAGCCGCTCGACACCAACACCGCGATGTTCCCCGGCCGCAACGTCTTCCTCGTCGCGAGCGCGGCGTCGATCAGCCACACGTCGATCACCGTCACGTTCAGCGCGCCGCCCGATCCGACGGCGGCGACGACGCTCTCGAACTACAACGCGGGCAGCCTCGCGCTGTCGGGCACCCCGGTGCTCGCCGGCAGCGTCGTGACGATCACGACCGCGTCGCAAGCTGCGACGAGCTACACGGTCACGGTCTCCAACGTCACGCGCGCAGGCGACGGCCAGGCGCTGACGCCGACGGGCCGCAGCGCGAGCTTCACGGGGCGCACCGCGTTCAACGTGACCGGCGCGGCGTCCGTCAGCAACACGTCGCTCGCGGTCACGTTCAGCGATCCGCCCGATCCGATGGCAGCGGTGACGCTGGCGAACTACAACGCGGGCGGCCTCGTGCTATCGGGCACGCCCGTGCTGGCCGGCAACACCGTGACGATCACGTCCGCGTCGCAGACTGCTACCAGCTACACGGTCACGGTCTCCAACATCACGCGCGCGATCGATACCGAGGCGCTCGGCATCTCGACCGCGATGTTCACCGGCCGCACGCCGTTCCTCGTCGTCTCCGCGGCAGCGCCCGATGCGAGCGATCTCACGGTCACGTTCAGCGATCCACCCACGAGCAGCTCGGCGGCGATGGTCGGCAACTTCGCGAGCGACGGCGGCCTGACGTTCACGATGGATAACGGCGCCACCGGCAACTCGGTCCAGCTCGTCACGTCGACCCAGACCCTCGGCATGCCGTACACGCTCACGGTCTCGAACATCACGCGCGCATCCGACGGCGAAGGGCTCGACGGCACGATGGTGATGTGGCCCGGCGTGTCGTGCGGGGATGGCGCCAACGACGATGGCGAGACCGACGTGGACTGCGGCGGTGGGGTGTGCGCACCCTGTCCGCTGAACGACATGTGCGTGCTCGACCGCGACTGCGTGAGCGGCACGTGCTCCGGCAACGTCTGCCAGTAGCCGATTACGAGATCTGCAGCTTCGGCTTCGACGCGGCCTTGTCGGCCGGCTTCTCGCCGCTCGCGCTGCTGCTCGTCGGCTGACCGCTCTCGACGAGCCCGACCCGGCCGGTGACCTCGCCGCGCGGATCTTCGAACTTCGCGAGCTCGCGGCTGACCTCCGCGGTCAGATCCGCCTTCTCGCGATACGGCATGAACGCGCTCTTGAAGCCCGCGATGATGATCTCCTTGATCGTCTGCAGCGACCAGCCGTAGTGCTTGTGGCACTGATACAGCTCGTTGCTCACGGTCGTGTCGGAGATCAACCGGTTGTCGGTGTTGATCGTCACGCGCAGGCCGTAGTCGACGTAGAAGTCGACCGGGTGGGTGTCCCAGCTCTTCGCCGCGCGCGTCTGCAAGTTCGATGTCGGGCACACCTCGAGCGGGATGCGGTGATCGTTGACGTAGTTCATGAGGTCGCCGCTCTCGATCAGCCGCGTGCCGTGGCCGATGCGATGGGCGCCGCACTTGTGGATCGCCTGGTGCACCGAGTCCGGGCCGAACGACTCGCCCGCGTGCGCCGTGCAGTTGATGTTGTTGTCGATGACGAGCTGGAACGCGCCGCGATGGACCTTGGCCGGGAAGTTGATCTCGCTGCCCGCGAGGTCGAAGCCGACGACACCGCGGTTCTTGAACGCGACGCACAGCTCGGCGATGCGCAGCGACTGCTCGGCGCCCAGCGTGCGCAGCGCGCACAGGATCACGCCGTAGCGCACACCGAGCTCGCGCTTCGCGGTGCGCAGGCCGCGCAAGACTGCCTCCACGACCTGCGCCGGGCGCAAGCCGTCGCGTACGTGCAGGAGCGGCGAGTAGCGCACCTCGATGTAGCGCACGTTCTCGCGGTGCGCGTCCTCGGCGAGCTCGTACGCGATGCGCTCGAGCGCGTCCTCGGTCTGCATGACCGAGAGCGTGATGTCGAACGCGCGCAGGTAGTCGTCGAGCGATGCGACCTCGTCGCCCGCATACAGCATCTTGAACAGCTCGCCGCGATCGAACGTCGGGAGCTTCACGCCTTGCTTCTTCGCGAGATCGATCACCGTGTCGAGCCGCAGCGAACCATCGAGGTGGCAGTGCAGATCGGTCTTCGGCAGCCGCTGGAGGAGCTCGAGCGGGATTTCGGTGCTCGCCATCGCGGGATACTGAACCCGGGGCACGAGCCATGCAAGCACGCTGGATCTGTCATGAAGATCCGAGGAGTTTTCGCGCTCGTGGTGGTCGCGGCGGGCGCGGTCGCGTCCGCCGAGCCCAAGCCAGAAGAGAACACCGGGCGCCTCAGCTACAAGGACGACGAGCCCGTCGACCACACGGCGCACGCCGACCCGGACTGGGTGCAGCTCGCCTCGCCGACGCCGGCCAGCCACGGCACGGAATTCGTCGTCGTCGGCAAGGAAGCCGGCTTGTTCAGGCGCCTGCGCCTCGAGGCCGCCACCGGCACCGTCATCATGCGGCGCGTGCACGTGTTCTTCGACGACGGCAAGCAGAAGATCGTCGACGTCGACAAGGTGATGCGCGCGCAGCGCGGCAGCACCGAATGGATCGAGCTCGGCGAGGCGAGAGCGATCGACCGCATCGTCGTGACGACGGAACCGCAGACGAAGGGCAGCTACGCGATCTACGGCTCGGGCGCGGCGCCTTAGATCGCCTGTCGCGTCGCCGCGATCACGAAGCAATCGTCGCGGCCGCACGCGAGCATCCAGTACACGCCCGGCGCCCATGGCACGTAGCGAAGCGTGTCGTCGCTCGCGAGCCCGAGGCGCTTGGCCTCGCCACCGACGAGATAGGCGTAGACCTCGCGGTCGGGCGTGCGCAGCTCGCGCGGCACGATCACGTCGCGCGTGAACGCGCGCGTCTTGCGCACGATCTCGCCGACATAGCCTTCGAAGTGATCCGGGCGCCAGCGCCCGACGAGCACGCGCGGCCGCGGCAGCACGATGTTCGGATCGTCGAGCTCGACCGCGAGATCGAGCTGCTCGAGGCGCGCCGAGCTGCCGAGCCGTTCGCGCAGCACCTCGATCGCTATCTTCATCTCGCGATGCACTCCCTCGAGATCGAAGCCCTTCGTCGAGCCGAGCGAGAAGCCGCCGTGCTCGTCGACGCAGCTCGGCGGATCGACCGTGTAGTGCGGCACGAATCGCGCGCCCGCGACGCCGAGCGGCGCCCACATGTCGTAGGAGCGAAACACGACGCCGGGCAACGCGAAGTACTCCGCGACCATCTCGCGCTTCTTCGAGTCGCGAAAGTCGTCGCCGAGAAACCACCACGAGTCATCGACCTGTTCGAACGCCCCGGCCACGAACACGCGGCCCGGCGGCGACGCCTCGAGCGCCGCGATCCGCGCGTCGCTCGCCCGCTTGACGCGCGCGTAGATCGGGATCGTACGTGCCCCGGCATAGATCGACGCCCCGACCGCGATCACGACGAACGGGACGAGGCGGCGGTTCGTGACCAGCACGCAGTCCGCGAGCGCCACGAACGCCGCGAGCAAGAGGCTCGCCGAGAAGATGTAGAAGCGCGTCCCGAGCTTCGGCGACACGAAGATCGTCACCGCCATCGCGGTCGCGGCGATCATCGCGAGCGCGAGGCCGCGCAGCGCGCGGCGCCGTGCGCCGTCGTCCGGTGGATCGTTCGCCGCGATCGCGAGCGCGATCGCGACGAGCCCGAGGATCGGCGCCGCGCCGATCAGGAGATCGCGCAGGATGTCGAGGTTGCCGATCACGCCGCGCTGCACGAGCCGTCCGAACAAGCTCGCCTTCTGCGCCAGCCCGTCGTAGCGCTCGCCTTGCCCGGGCGCGAAGAAGATCGCGGCGAAGCCGACGACGAATCCGGCCGCACCGGCCCACGCGAGCAGCGGCCGCTCGCCGTTGCGCCCGCGCCACCACGCGTATGCGACGAGCGCCGCCGCGAGCGTCGGCCCGGTGTGCTCGTTGCACATGCCGGCGATCACGCCGAACAGCGCGTACGCGATGCACGCGCGCGTGCTCGCGCGGCCGCCGGTGAGCCGCAGCGGCACGAGGAACGCGAGCTGGATCGCGCAGCCGTAGACGTAGTTCGCACCGTACGCGCGGCAGAACATCGTTTTCGGCAGCTCGGGCAGCGTGAACCACATCGCGCCGACGACGAACGCCCACAGCGCGAGATCGCGCCCGCGCTTCAGCGGAAACCGACCGAGCGCGAGCACCGTGATCGCGAGCGAGATCACGAGGTACGCGAGCGGCGTCGCGACCACCGCGAAGTATTCGAGCTTGTACGCGAGGTACGTCAGCGCCTGGCCGATGCGCGGATTCGAGTGCGTGTATTCGAGCTTGTAGTAGTCGAAGAAGTTGCCGAGCGAGAACGGGCGCGCGTGGGTGTCGACCGCGACGTTCCAGGCGTCGAACGAGAACGGCTCGTGCGCCATGATCCACGCGACGTGCGCGAGCGTCGCCGCGACGTACGCGACGAACAGCGCGCGCAGGATCCTCGGCCACGGCATCGGCCGCGGATAGTACGCGGAATCCCGAGCAGGTTGGCGCGGTCGCTGCACGACGTTCCGTCATGAAGCACGTTGCGAGATTCGCTGCGGCCGCGCTCGCGATTGCGACGGTCGTGGCGAGCGCCCAGCCACCGTCGAGCCCGCTCGATCGCGACCGCCACACCGACGAGCGCGTCCCCGAGCAAGGCGACCGCGAGTACTCCGGCTGGGTGCCGCTTGCCGACCATTTCTCGGCCGTCGGCGAGCATCAGCTCGTCACGGTCGGCGCGAGCGCGGGACGGTTTCGCCGGCTGCGCCTCGAAGGCGAGCGCGGCCGCCCGTTCTTGCGCGCGATGCTCGTGCGGTTCGTCGACGGCTCGTCGCAGGACATCCGGCTCGATCGCGTGCTGCGCCCCGGCGAGAGCGCGGTGTACGAGCTCGACGGCGGCTCGCGCGAGATCGCGCAGATCGTCGTGAAGACGCAGCCCGACTCGAAGTCGGCCTACTCGATCATGGCCGAGAAGTGAACGCGGGCGGCTTCGTCGGCTTCGGCAGCTCGCGGCGCGCCGGCCGCTGCTCGCCGCCGGGCGGCGCCGGCGGTGCGGCGGCAGTCTCGGCTTGCGCGACGGCATCGAAGCCGAGCTTCTTCGCGACCACGTACAGCGGCCGGCCCTTCACTTCCTCGAAGATGCGCGCGATGTACTCGCCCTGGATGCCGTTACTGACCAGCAACATGCCGGTGCAGAACAGCATCACGATCAAGAGCGATGCATAGCCGGGCGCGGCGATCCCGAAGATGATCTTCTGCACGAGGGTGATCACGAGATACACGAACGCGCCGAACGCGGACGCCGCGCCGATGTACGTCCACAGCTTGAGCGGCGCGGTCGTGAACGAGAACATGCCGTCGAGCGCGAACCGCCACAGCTTGAAGAAGCTCCACGTGCTGCGCGTCGCGCTCGGCCGCGGCGCGGCCTGAAAATCGATCGACGCGGTCCGGAAGCCCGGCCACGCGAAGATGCCTTTCATGAACCGGTGCCGCTCCGGCATCTTGACGATGACGTCGACGATCTTGCGATCGATCAATCGGTAATCGCCCGCGTTCGGCGGGATCTCGACCGGCGTCATCGCGCGCAAGAGCTTGTAGTAGTAGCGCGCAGCGGTGCGGCGCAGCTTGCCCTCTTCGTCGCGGCGCGTGCGCACGCCGATCACCATGTCGAAGCCTTCGCGCCACTTCGCGACGAACTGCGGGATGAGATCGACCGGATGCTGCAGATCGCAGTCGATCGGGATCACGGCGCGGCCCGACGCGTGCTGGATGCCCGCCGACAGCGCGACGTCCTTGCCGAAGTTGCGCGCGAGGCTCACGACCTTGATGCGCGCATCCTGCGACGCGGCGGCCGCGAGCATGCCGAGCGTGCCATCGCGGCTGCCATCGTCGACGAAGATGATCTCGAACGGCTCGCCCACGCCTTCGAGCACCGGCACGATCGCGGCGAGAAACGCCGGCAGATTGCGCTCCTCGTTGTAAGCCGGCGCGACGATCGAAAGGACCGGGGCGGTCATCGCGGCTATTGTGCGCCGAGGATGTTTGGGATAGCAAACTCCGAAATGAGATCGCGAATTGCCGTCGTGATGGTTTGCGTGCTCGCGTCGGGCGCGTGCGAGAAGTCTCGATCCACGCTCGGCGGAGACGACGTCGAGCAGCTGAGGCACCTGCCCGGCGACAACCTCGCGCTGGTCGGCGGCAACTACATGAAGCTTCAGAACTTCATGCAGTCGTCGATCGGCAAGATGGTCGCGCAGATGGGCGTCGACGCGTCGGGCAGCCAGAGCATGACGAAGTGGATGGCGTGCTGGGCGAAGTATCCCGAGCTCCGCCTCGTCGGCGCGGTCGGCCATCACCCCGGCGGCATCGACGTGCGCCTGGTGTTCACCGGCATGACCATCGAGAACGTCACCGCGTGCGCCAACGAGGCCACGTTCACGGCCAAGGCCGACCCCGATGGCAAGTACCTCTCGATCTCGATCCCCGCGACCACGATCACGATCGATCAGGGCTACCTGAAGCTCGACAACGGCGCGCTGTACATGCGGCAATCGATGACGCTCGTGCCGGTTCCGGCGATCGCGCCGTCGACGCGCGCCGATCTCGAGGCCGATCTCGCGGCGGCCGCGAAGGGCCCGACCGCAGCCGACGACAAGGCGCTGCTCCAGCTCGCGAACAAGGTCGATCGCGCGCGCACGTTCTGGTTCGCCGGCACGGGCGCGGGAACGTCGAAGGAGACCACGCTCGGTGACATCTACGGCACGGTCGACGTCGAAGGCGGGATCACGGTCGATCTGACCGCACAGATCAAGGATGCCGCGCTCGCCGACAAGATCGAGAAGGGCGTCGGCGAGATCAAGAAGGTCGCCGACAAGATGCCGCCCGAGCTGAAGTCCGCGATCGAGGACCTCAAGCTCGATCGCGACGGCGACAAGCTGCACTTCGGCGCGAAGATCACCGACGATCAGCTCGCCGCGCTCGTGAAGCTCGGCGGGATGGCGCGGTTCGGCGGCGGCGGCGCCGGCAAGCTATAACGCCGCGAGCTCGGCCCACAGCGCGAGGTGATCGGACACGTCGTTCGCGTCGGCGGTCGCGAACGCGAGCGTGGTGAAGCCGCGCGTGTAGATGCCGTCGAGCTTCATCGCGAGCCAGTGGCTCGTCGCGCCCGAGCTCGCGACCGGCGTCTGGAAGCCGTGCGCGCGCACCAGCTCTTCGAGCCGATCGTCTTGCGTGCCGGTCGGGATCGGAATCAGGTGTCCGATCCACGTGAACGGGCTCGTGTTGAAATCGCCCGCGAGGATCACCGGCGTGGTCTGGCGATCGGCGTGGGCGAGCACCGGCGCGATCTGGCGCGCGCGCTGCCCGACCGTGAGCCGGTTCGTGAGGTGTACCGCGTACACCGTGACCGGATAGCCGTCGACGCGTACGGTCGCGGCGAGCGCGGCTTTGCGCCGCTCGTCGTTCACGTGCACGTTGAAGTACGGCAGCTCGATCACCTGCGACGATTCGATCGGAGTGCGCGACACGATCGCGACCCCGTCGCTGCCGTCGCGGTCGGCAAACTCCGGCGCGAACACGGCGTGAAAGCCGAGGTCGCGCGCGATCTCGCACGCCGTGCTGCAGCCGTGATGGCCGTGAACCTCCTCGAGGATGATCAGGTCGGCATCGCGCAGTGCCGGATCGCCGCGCAGCGCCGGCGCGATCTTGCTGCCGGGCTCGCCGTGCAGGTTGAACGTGACGACGCGAAGCTGGCGCGGCAGCGAGCCGGTCGCGCGACTCGGCGTCGTTTCGACCGCGCGATCGGCGGGGGGAGCATGGGAACAACCGGCAAACGCGAGCACGGAGGCGATGAGTAGATGGCGCATGCGGCTACGACGTCTCGCGCCGGAGGCTTGTTGCACGCACGCCACACGCTGCCGCGCACTGCCGCGATCGGCACCTGCGATGCAGTCTTCACGATCGGAAGGAGGTGAACGAGATGGCGACCACCATGAAGAGCAGGCCGGAGCTCCATCGCGAGATCGAGGAGCTGTTCGGCCAGGTGCCCGGATGGCTGCGCGAGATGCCCGACCAGGGCCTCGACGGCTTCTGGAGCCTGATGAAGAACTTCTACCTCGCGGAGACTTCGATCCCGAACAAGTACAAGGAGCTGATCGGGCTCGCGGTGTCGGGCGCGACGCGTTGCAAGTACTGCGCGTTGTTCCACACCGAGGCGGCGAAGTTGTTCGGCGCGACCGATGCGGAGATCGCGGAGGCGAGCCTGATGGGCGGCATGACGATGTGCGCGAGCACGTTCCTCAACGCGCAGCAGATCGACTACGACAAGTTCGCGAAGGAGACCCGCGAGATCGTCACGTACGTCCGTGCGCACGAGAAGGCGGCGAGCTCACCGTCGAAGAAGACCGCGCGTGCATGACCACGACGAGCTAGTCGAACGGCTGATCGCGGACGGGCTCTTGCGCCACAACGCGTCCGCGCTGCGCACGACGCGCCGCTGGCAGGGCGCGATGGCGCGCGCGGCGCTGCGCCTTCTGCGCAGCGGTCAAGACGGAGACGACCTCCGCGTTCCGATCGCGTCGGCGCTGCTCGAGATCTACGGCGACCAGCTCGACGACGACGTGCTCGCCCACGCGATCGCGGTGATCCTCCCGGTCGAGCTCGCGGAGATGCGGCCGAGCTAGACGCTCGCGCCCGCCAGCACCCGCGCGAGCGTCCGGACGAGCAGCGCGGAGACGACCAGCGCGAGCGCGCATGCGGCCGCGGCGCCGACCACGCCGAGGCGCGGGATCAGCACGAGGTCGCCGACGAAGTTCACCGCGAGCACGGCCACGACGTAGATCGCGTGCCAGCCGGGGCGCGCGGCCATCAGCAAGATCTGGTTGAACGGCAAGTACGGCGACGCGAGCGCGAGCCCGGCCATGAGCAGCGCGAACGGCCACGCGCCGGCCGCGAAGCGCGCGTCGCCGAGGATGCGCGGGATGACCTCGGGAAATGCGAGCGCGCCGAGCGCGGCTGCGCCGACCAGCGCCGGCACGAACCAGCGCCGCGTGCGCCGCGCGAGCGCCTCGACCTCGGCGGTGCGCCCCGCCGCGAGCTCGCGCGCGATCACCGGGTTGACGTTGTTCGCGACGACGACCGCGAGCTGCTGTGCGCCCTCGTTGAGCGCGGCCGCGAGCCCGTACACGCCGACCAGCTCCTTCGCGACGCCGAACGCGCCGAGCATCCACACGTCGAGCTTCGCGTTGATCTCGGACGCGAGCGTCGCGGCGACGCCGCGCACGCCGAAGTCGAGGTGCAGGACCGACCACGCGACCCAGCCGCGCGCGCGAAAGATCGCGACGGTCGCGACGAGCTCGACGACGAGCACGACGAACAGCGCGCCTTCGGCGAACGTCCAGATCGCGGGCAGGTGCGCCGCCGAAGCGCCGCTCGCGCGCGCGACCGCGAGCCCGACGGCGACCAGCACGTAGCGCAGCGACGTGTACACCGCGAACGCGCGCATGCGGCGCAGGCCGTTGACGACGCCGAACAGCACCTTGTTGAGCGCGAAGCAGAACAGCCCCGGCGCAGCCCACAACATGCCTTCGGCGACCGCTTCGCTGGCGTGCAGCGCACCGACCGCGCCGCGCAGCGCGACGAACGCGCCGGTCGTCGCCGCGGCGATCACCGCCGCCGGCACCAGCGCGCCGACCGCGACCGCCGCGACGCGCGCGCGATCACCAGGATCTTCGGCCACCGCACGCAGCACCGCGAACTGGAGCCCGCACGCGCCGACCACGGCCGCGACGAAGTACGCGATCGTCACGAGGTTGAACACCGCGAGCGCCTCGGCGCCCCACCACGCCGCGATCGCGAAGTTGACGCCGAGGCCGACGATCGCGAGCAGCGCGACCGGCACCAGGTTCCAGGCGACGTCGCGCCGCAGCCGCTCGCGCTCGCCCACTAGGCGAGCCTCGGCGAGCCGTCTTTTCCGTACGGCCGAGCGCTTCGCGAGGCGAGCGATGCGATGGAGGCCGTATGCAATACGGCCTCCTAGTACAGCTTCGGCGCCGCGTTGATCACCTGCAGCGCCTCCTCGGCGTTGAAGCCGATCAGCTGCGCGTACTCGCGGATCGACGGCCAGCGCGGACGCGAATATTCGATCGAGCGCCGCATCGCTTCGTCGCGCGTGAGGTGGCCTTCGCGCACCATGTTCGACAGCATCACGTCGTCCTCGGTGAAGCCGGCGATCGTCTGATAGATGTAGTTGTAGAACGCGGCGGTGCCGTCGCCGATGCGCCACGTCGTCGACGTGTCCTCGGCGATCTCCCAGTCGTACTCGGCGCGGATCGTGTCGACGATCGTGCTCTCGCGCCACGGCAGGTAACGGTACAGGTACAGGAAGTCGTCCTTGACCACGAACGTCTGCCAGAACGCGTTCCACACGTCGTACAAGGACTCGTTCACGTACGCCGGGTTCTTCGCGTACTGCTTGGCGTGGTACCAGAGCATCGCGAGCTTGTTGCGCATCGCCATCGACGTCAGCACGTTGCCGTAGTCGATGTGCGGGACGCCCATCAACCCCGTCTTGTACGGAGCGTCCTCGATCATGTTGCCGGTGCAGAAGATGACGAGCTTGATGCCGGTCTCTTCGCGCAGCTGGCGCGCGTGCGAGTAGAACTCCTTGTCGCCGGCGAGGAACAGCGTGACCATGCCGAGCTCGGGCTTCTTCAGCCACGCCTCGACGTTCTTGCGCACGTAGCGGCGCTTCGCCGGGATGTCCGCGCTGCGGATGATGTGCTCGACGCCGAGCTTGCCGCACACGCGCGCGCAGTTGCGGCGCGCGAGGTCGGTGACGAGCCCCCAGTCGTACGTGAACGCGACCGGGTTCATCCCGAGCACCTTCTTCACGTAGTGCAGGCCATACGACGAGTCGCGGCCGCCCGAGAACGCGACGATCACGTCGGGCGAGCCGTCGCTGCGCCGGTACGGCTCGACCGCGGTGCGCAGCGCGTCCTCGCCGAGCACCGTGATCGGCTTCCAGGTCCGGCAGTACGCGCACACGCCGTTCGCGTCGAAGTCGATGAACGGATAGGACGACGGCAGGATGCACTTCGCGCACCGCGGCAGGCCGCTCGCGCGCGGCGAACGATCGACGATCGCGACGTGGTGGCCGTTCGGCGCGAAACCGGTGGGCTCCTCTGGACCGGCGAGCGCGAACGCGTGCCGCTGCAGATCGCCGAGCTTGACCGCGAGCGCGTGGCCGGCCCGGATCTGCTCGAGCCTGCACTCGCCGAGCCGCGCCGCGAGCGCGCGATCGTCGAGCACGCGCTGCAGGATGAAGCGCTCGCTCGCGAACGCGAGCACGCCGTCGCCGCTCAGCTGGAACAACGAGCCGGTGTTCGTCGCGAGGAGTAGCGCGTCGAGATCGTCGAACAGCATCGCGATCGACGCCGCGCCCTCGAGCTCCGCAAACGTCTCGCGCGTCGCGCGCGCGAGCTCGCCGCTGGCCGCGAGCTTCTTGCGCAGCACGGCCGCGAGCACTTCGCTGTCGAGCTCGCCCTGACGCGCGATCGCGTACTTCTCGCCGAGCGCGCGGTCATTGACGACGATCCCGTTGTGGAGCGCGACCGCGCCGTGCGTGATCACGGGCTGGTTGTTGTCGACGTTCGACTGCGTGCCGTTGGTCGCGAGCCGGGAATGACCGGTGATCGCGATGGCGGGCCGCGCGAGCAGCTCGTGCAGCTTGGGGTTGGCGAGAAAGTCGCGCACCGACCCGCCCTGCTTCAGGACCTCGATGCGCTCGCCGTCGTGCACCGCGATCCCGGCGGCTTCGCGGCCGCGCGTCTCCGAGTAGCGCAGCAGCGCGAGCGCGACATCGCGCGCGAGCTGGCCCTCGCGCCCCGGCGTGCAGATGACGCCAAAAATGCCGCACATGCCGCCGGGAATATACACGACGACGCGTACTTAGACGGCGCTACAAATTTGTAGAAGCGAACGGCCCGCCGTCGCGTATATAGGCCGCGAGTGCGCTCCCTCGACCACCACGACTGTCCGGCCGCCGAGGACCTCGCGCGCATGGTCGAGGGCGGCCTCGCGGGCGACCTCGCGGCCCAGCTCGAGGCGCACATCGATCACTGCGAGTCGTGCCGCTACGCGGTCTCGGGG
>Ga0335083_10002540_pt1 | contig 23995 bp, 20 predicted proteins | sample Lox_Sample_42_FD_206716 | JGI IMG/M metagenome (GOLD analysis project Ga0335083, IMG submission 206716) | Soil microbial communities from Loxahatchee National Wildlife Refuge, Florida, United States - Lox_Sample_4.2 | ecosystem: Environmental > Terrestrial > Soil > Wetlands | place: USA...
GCCTTTCAGCCGATGTGGTCCCCGTCAGCGCAGCTCGAGCGGGACGCGCTGGCTGACGCTGCAGAGCAGCTCGTAGGGAATCGTGCCCGCGTGCCGTGCGATCTCCTCCACCGGGAGCCCCGGGCCCCACAGGAGCACCGCGGTGCCCACGTGCACTTCCGCAAGCGCCGTGACGTCCACGGCGATCATGTCCATCGACACCCGGCCGACGAGCGGTGCGCGCACGCCGCCGATCAGCACCGGCGCACCCGCCGGGAGCCCCCGTGGCAGGCCGTCGCCGTAGCCGGCGGCGATGATCGCGATGCGGGTAGCGCGCGGCGCGGTCCACGCCGCGCCATAGCCGACCGTCTCACCTGCCGTGACCTGCCGCAGCGCGATCACCGAGGACTCGAGGCTCATCACCGGCTCGAGTCCGAGCTGCGCCGCGCTGCGGTCCGTGAACGGCGAGGCCCCATAGAGCGCCAGCCCCGGGCGCACCCAGTCGCACTTGAGCTGCGCACTGCCGAAGATGCCGGCTGAGTTGGCGATGCTCACCAGGTAGTCGAGGCCGCGGGTCGCCTCGCGGAAGCGCGCGACCTGCTGGTTCGTCATGCGATTGTCGGGCTCGTCTGCGCAGGCGAGGTGCGTCAGCAGCCGGATCTCGAGCGGCGCGGGCTTGAGGCGCCGTACCCGCTCGAGCGCGCCCGCGAACTCGCGCGGCGGGAAGCCCAGACGATTCATGCCGGTGTCGATCTTGATCCAGAGCACGAAGCGGTGCGAACCGGTCATCTCCTCGAGCAGCTCCACCTGCAGCCCATCGTGTACCACCAGATCGAAGCCGTGGCGGGCCGCTTCCAGCAGCTGCTCCGCCGTGAACACGCCCTCGAGCAGCACGATGGGTGCGCTGATACCCGCGGCGCGCAGCGCGAGTCCCTCCTCGAGCCGCGCCACCGCGAAGGCATCCGCCTCGGGCAGGGACAATGCGGTCGGCACCAGGCCGTGCCCGTAGGCGTTGGCCTTGACCACCGCCATGACGCGCGCGCGGCGGGCTCGTTCGCGGACGGTGCTGAGGTTGTGGCGCAGGGCGCGTGGTTCGATGACGGCCCGGATGAGCCGGCTCACCGCAGCACGCCCTCGGCGTAGGAGTCCGACACGTAGTTGGCGAAGCGGGTGTACTGCCCCTGGAAGGTGAGCAGGAAATTGCCGATCTCGCCGTTGCGATGCTTGACCAGGTCGATCTCGGCGATGCCCTTCTTGGTGGTGTTCTTGTCGTAGACCTCGTCGCGGTAGATCAGCAGGATGATGTCTGCATCCTGTTCGAGGCTGCCCGAGTTGTGAGAAATGATGCCGTCCGCGAGCCAGTTTGCATGCCCCGGAACGGTCAGGTCGAAGACCTCTGCTTCACCGTCCTCCGTGATCGAGACCACGCGGTCCCAGAAGAGGTCGGAAGTGGCCCACTGCACCAGGTCCGAGGAATGAAGTGCGTCCGCGTAACTTGCTAACTGCTTCCGAGTCGGAGAGAAGGCGAAATGCGCGGATCCCGCGTAGCGAGTCCCTCGCAGGCGCGCCATCTCGCGCGGGCTGATGCCCCGTGCCTGCATCGTCGCGCGAACTGCGGCGAACGCCTCTTCCGGCAGCGTGTCGACGTTCGGATTTGCTCGGACGTCGCGCAGGGCTTCGTTCAGACGGTCCGCCGGCGCCCTGCGAGGCCCAAATGCCCCGACCTGATGCAGGAATGCTCTCTGGGACTCGGCACCACTCACCCAAACCATGTGAACAGGTCGCGCGTAGCCGCTCTTGACAGAGTGAATTCGCGCCACAATACCGAGGCGCAACAGAAGCGCCGCAACATCATCGGCCAGCCGACGGCTGCACGTCGAAAAGTGCACTCCGTGACTGCCTCGCTGCCCCGGCTTGCGCGCTGAGATGGTGCCATCAGTGGCCCACAAATGGCGCAGCAACAACGCGATCTGGCTGTTGGGCAGCGAGAACACCTCCTTGGGCAGGTGCTTCTGGTGTGAACGCTGCCCGAAGATTCCAAGGTCCTTGAGCCATTTGCCGACACCGTGCGGTGACCACCGGTTGCCGTTGCCGCTGATGACCAGCTGGTGCCAGTTGCCGACCCCCTCGTAGCGCGTCACCCGACACCCGAACATCGCGGCCGCACCGCGAACGGCAGCACTGTTCTCCTCCGATCCGGTTGTGTAGCGCAGTGGCTGGTGCACTGGGTAGCTGCCATCGCCGACGAGGTGGCCGAGCAGAACGAGCCAGTGATCAGGCCAACTTCGCGGCTCGGCCGGTTCGGGGAGGCGCCTTGAGAGCGCGAGTCGGTCGCCCTCCCTCAGCTCCCTAACGGTAATCCAGCCGGAGCCTGCATAGACGCGGTGCTCCGCGGTTGCACGAATGGAGCGCCCGCTCGCCAGCTGCACCTTGTACACCGGACGCCGGCCAACTTTCCAGACCTTGTCCGAACGCGCACGAGTCAGGCGCTGCTCGCCATCGACGGCCCACACCTCGGGCTCGGTCCCGACGAGCTCCGCAATCGGCACGCGGCGGCCGTCCGTCAGGCACACCAGCGTATCGCCCGTGACGCACTCACGAAGATCCGACATCACCGGCCTCTTGTGCTCGCGCTGCTCGACGGCACGATTGAGCTGCGAGAGTGCGATCACGGGCACTTGCAGCTCCTTCGCCAGCGCCTTGAGCCCGCGCGAGATCTCCGCGATCTCGGTCGCACGGTTCTCCTGCGTTCCCGGTACCTGCATCAGCTGCAGGTAGTCGACCACGATGAGATGCAGGCCGTGCTCGCGCTTGACGCGCCGGGCACGGGCGCGCAGCTCGGTGGGATTCAAGGCCGGCGTCTCGTCGATGAAGATCTTCGCTTCCGAGAGCTGGCTGGTCGCGCCGGTGATGCGCACCCAGTCGTCATCGGAAATGCGGCCGCTGCGCAGGCTCGAGAGCGGCACCCCGCCCACCGAGGCGAGCATGCGCGTGATCACCTGCTCGGAGGGCATCTCCATGCTGAAGAGCGCGACCGAGGCGCGAGTCCCAGGATGCACCGCGGCGTATTCCGCCATGTTGACCGCGAGCGTCGTCTTTCCCATCGAGGGGCGGCCGGCGATGATCACGAGGTCCCCGCCGCGCAGGCCCCCCGTGATCTTGTCAAACTCGGTGAAGCCGGTCGGAAGGCCGCGCAGCTTGTCGGGGTTGGTGTGCCACTCGTCGATCTGGTCGATGACCGCGGGGAGAAGATCGCGCACCGCCCGCGCGCCTTCGCGGCCGCGGAAGGACCCTTCGGCGATCTCGAACACGCGCTGCTCGGCGCGGTCGACCAGATCGCGCGCGCTCGTGCCGTCGTTGTTGTAGACGGCGGAGGCGATCTGCGTGCCGGCCTGGATGAGCTGTCGCATGAGCGAGCGCTCGCGCACGATCTGCGCGTAGGCGCGCACGTTGGCGGCGGTCGGCGTATCGCGCGCGATGGAGCTCAGGTACGCAAGTCCGCCCGCCTTCTCGAGCTGCCCGTTGCGCTCGAGATAGCCCGCAACTGTGACGGCATCGCAGGGCTTGCCCTCGCCGGAGACGGCAGCGATGGCGCCGAAGATCAGCTGGTGATCGGGGCGGTAGAAGTCTTCCTGGCGCACCACGTCGGCGACCTGGTCCCAGGCCACGGGGTCAATGAGCAGGCCGCCGAGCACCGCCTGCTCGGCCTCGACCGAGTGCGGCGGTGCGGGCGCGTCAAGCAGTGCGACCGAGTCCGAATCACGCGCCTTGGCGGAACCGGCCATCGGCTGCCCCGGAACTACTCTTCGGGGACGATCGCTACCGTCAGCTGCACGTCGACGTCGGCGTGCAGGTGCAGGCTGATCACGTGCTCGCCCAGGGTACGCAGCGGTCCGGTCGGCAGACGCACCTCGCTGCGCTCGATGTTGAAGCCGGCCTTGGTGCACGCCTCGGCGATATCGGCGGTGCCGATCGAGCCGAACAGCTTCCCTTCGGTACCCGCCTTGGCGTGGATGGTGAGCTTGAAGTCCTTCATCGCCTCGGCGCGCTCGCTCGCCGAGGTGAGATGCTCGCGCGCCTCGCGCTCGAGCTCGGCGCGGCGTGCCTCGAAGCGCGCGATGTTCTCGGGCGTGGCGAGCGTCGCCTTGCCCTGCGGCAGGAGGAAATTACGCCCGAAGCCGGAGCGCACCTTGACGCGATCGCCGATGTTGCCGAGGTTGGCGACCTTCTGTAGCAGGATGACTTGCATCGGCTTCGCCTCTAGTGCTGGTCGGTGTACGGCAGCAGCGCGAGGAACCGCGCCCGCTTGATCGCGACCGCGAGCTGCCGCTGGTAGAAGGACTTCGTGCCGGTGATGCGGCTCGGAACGATCTTGCCGGTCTCGGTGACGTAGCCCTTGAGCGTGGCGAGATCCTTGTAGTCGATCTGCTTGACGCCCTCGGCGGTGAAGCGGCAGAACTTCTTGCGACGTGAGAAACGGCTGCCGCCGCCCCCACCGTGTCCTCTGGACATTGCCATGGATCAGATCCTCGGAATTGGTTCAGTGTACTGTGCTTCGCGTGGGCGCGGGATGGCACATTTAAGCGTTGTCGGACGCCGAATTGTCGTCGTCGTCGCCGACGGCGGATTCCTCGCGGGCGCGCTCGCGCCGGCGGCCGCCGCCCTCGCCCTCCTCGTCCGCGGCCTTGGCCATCGGCGAGGGCTCGGTCACGGCGGAGTCCATATTGACGACCAGATGCCGCAGCACTGCGTCGCTGAAGCGGAAGGCACCGGTCAGCTCATCGAGCGTCTTCTGGTCGGTCTCGATGTTCATGAGCACATAGTGGGCCTTGTGCACCTTGGCGAGCGGATAGGCCAGCTGCCGCCGCCCCCAATCCTCGAGCCGGTGCACGTGGCCGCCGCCCGCGGCGATCATGCCCTTGTAGCGCTCGATCATGGCGGGCACCTGCTCGCTCTGATCGGGGTGCACGAGAAAAACGATTTCGTAATGCCTCATCTAAGTCTCCCTACGGGTTGAGCTGCCCGGGGTTAAGGCTGTCCCGGTGCAGCAAGGAGTAGCGTCGTCGGACCTACGGCCCGCCCGGACGCCCCTTTCGGTAAAAAAGGGGCGCGAAGCATACTCAAAGCGCACCCTCGCTGCAATGCCGCCGCCCGTCGCAGACGCTTTCCGATCAATGGCTTGGATCGGGTCTCCGGATCAATGACTTACCTCCGGCATGCCCTGGCGGCCGTCCCGGCTCACATATATTGAGGAGTGCGCGCCCCGGGGCGCCCCTGCTCGAGCTCAGCCCCCGAGACGCTCCTCGACCTGCTGCCAGGCAAGCTCGGCGGTCTCGCGGGCCCTCTCCCCCGCTTCGCGCGCATGGCGGCTCGCCGCGGTCCCCTCGAGGACGCGCTTCATGATGCCCTGGCGGATGCAGGCGATGCGGAACAGGTTGTAGGCCATGCAGAACTCCCAGACGCGCGGCTCGATGGGCCCGCGGCCGGTGCGCCGGCAATAGGCGGCGACGTACTCGGCCTCGGTGGGGATCCCGAGGGAGGCCAGGTCGATCCCCTTCAGTCCCGGGATCTCGCCCGCGCCTACCCGCCAGAGCATCACGTGATAGGAGAAATCCGCGAGCGGGTGCCCGAGCGTCGACAGCTCCCAGTCGACCACCGCGAGCATGCGCGGCTGATCGGGCGCGAAGATCATATTGTCGATGCGATAGTCGCCATGCACCAGCGTCGTCTCATCGGCCGACGGGATGTTGGCCGGCAGCCAGGTGAGGAGCCTCTCCATGGCCTCGATGCGCCCGGTCTCAGAGGCTCGGTACTGCTTGCTCCAGCGCGCGATCTGCCGGGCGAAGTAGTTGCCGGGCTTACCGTAGTCCGCGAGCCCGAGACGCGCGAAGTCCGCCATGTGCAGCGCCACCAGCACGCGATTCATCTCATCGTAGATCGCGGCGCGCTCATCGTTGGTCAAGCCGGGAAGCCGCGGGTCCCAGAAGTTCCGTCCGCGCACGTAGCCCATGACGTAAAACATCGTGCCGATGACGCTCTCGTCCTCGCACAGGCAGATCGGCTCGGCCACCGGCACCCCGTGCCCGAAAAGCGCACGCGTGATGCGGAACTCGCGGTCGACCGCATGCGCCGAGGGCAGCAGCTGCCCGGCGGGCTTGCGGCGCAGCACGTAGTGCGCGCCGGCGCCGCTGGTGAGGAGGAAGGTCGGGTTCGACTGGCCGCCGCGGAACATCTCGACCGTGAGCGGGCCCCTGAAACCTGCCACCCGAGCGCTCAGATAGCGCGCGAGTGCCGCCTCGTCGAAGCGCTGCCGGTCCGGAACCGGCATGGTGCCCGCGAATTCCTGCCCAAGCGTGTCAGGCATGCTTTCCGAGCTCGAGCTTGCCGATCTGGTTGCGATGCACCTCGTCGGGTCCGTCGGCGAGACGGAGGGAGCGCGCGTGCGCATAGGCGCTCGCGAGCTCGAAGTCGTCGCATACGCCCGCGGCACCGTGCGCCTGGATCGCCCAGTCGATGACCTGGCAGGCGGTGTCGGCGGCGGCGATCTTGATCATGGCGATCTCGGCGCGCGCCGCCTTGTTGCCGACCGTATCCATGAGGTACGCCGCCTTGTAGACGAGCAGCCGCGCCTGATCGATGCGGATGCGCGACTCGGCGATACGCTCGAGCGTCACCGATTGCTCGGCGACGGGGCGGCCGAAGGCGATGCGCGCCTTGACGCGGCGGCACATTTTCTCGAGGGCGCGCTCGGCGACGCCGATGACCCGCATGGCGTGATGAATGCGTCCGGGTCCCAAGCGCCCCTGTGCGATCTCGAAGCCCCGCCCCTCGCCGAGCAGGAGGTTCGCGACGGGCACGCGCACTTCGCGGAAATCGATCTCCATGTGCCCGTGGGGCGCGTCGTCGTAGCCGAACACCGGCAGGTTGCGCAGGATCGTGATGCCGGGCGTCTCGCGCGGCACCAGGATCATCGACTGCTGGCTGTGCTTGGGTGCGCCGGGGTCGCTCTTGCCCATGAAGATGAAGAGTCGGCAGCGCGCACTCCCCGCGCCCGACGTCCACCACTTGCGCCCGTTGATCACATAAGAGTCACCGTGGCGGACGATCGAGCTCTCGATGTTGGTGGCATCGCTCGAGGCGACGCGCGGCTCGGTCATGGCGAACGCCGAGCGGATTTTCCCTTCGAGCAGCGGCTCGAGCCATGCTCTCTTCTGCTCGGGCGTGCCGTAGCGCTCGAGGGTCTCCATGTTGCCGGTGTCGGGGGCCGCACAGTTGAAGACCTCGGGCGACCACGCGACCCGCCCCATCACTTCGCAAAGCGGCGCGTACTCGAGGTTCGTGAGGCCGGCGCCATGAGTCGAATCGGGCAGGAACAGGTTCCACAATCCCTGCGCCCGTGCCTTGTGCTGCAGCTCGCCGATGAGCTGCGGCTCCTCCCAGCGACCGCCTCGATCGAGCTCCTCACGGTAGCGCTGCTCGTTCGGATACACATGCGCGTCCATGAAAGCGCCGAGACGCTCGAGGTACTCCTTGGTCTTGCGGCTGAATTCGAAGTCCACAGGTCACTCCTCCCGTTGCCAGCTGCCGCGCTGCCGTGCTGCCTCGTAGAGCAGCATGCCGGCGGCCACCGATACGTTGAGACTCTCCACCGCGCCGAGCTGCGGCAGCCGCGCGAGGAAGTCGCAGTTCTGCCGCGTGAGCTGCCGCAGTCCCGCCCCCTCGGCGCCGAGCACCAGTACCACGGGCCCTTTGAGATCGACCGCATCCGCGCTCTGCTGCGCTGCGACGTCCGCTCCCACCACCCACAGTCCCGCCTCTTTCAGGAGCTTGAGCGTGCGCACGAGATTGGTCACGGCCACTACCGGGGTGGTCTCCGCCGCGCCTGCGGCGACCTTGCGTGCCGCGGGTGTCAGTTGCGCCGCGCGATCCTTCGGCACGATCACCGCCAGCACCCCGCAGGCATCCGCGGTGCGCAGACAGGCGCCCAGGTTATGCGGGTCCTGAACGCCGTCGAGCGCAAGCAGCAGTGGCGCGGATGCGTTCTGCAGCGCAGCGAGCAGCTCGTCCTCCGTCCAGGGCGGGAGCGGCGTGATGTCCGCCGCCACACCCTGATGCACGACGTCACCGAGCAATCGCTTGAGGGCGTGGGTGTCGAGGCGCTCGACCGGCCGCTGCTGTTTGCGCGCGAGGTCTTCGATGGCGCGCACCCGCGGGTCGTCGCGCCGCTCGGCGAGGCGCACGGTGAGCACGCGCTCCGGATGGCGCACGAGCATGCTGCGCACCGGATGGAGGCCGAAGATCGTTTCCGCGCTCTTCATCGCCGCACCGTCTCGCGCCGTGCTCAGTCCTCTTCCGCCAGTGCTAGGTCGATCAGGCCCTCGATCGGGTTCACCGCCGTCACGACCACCCGCGCGTGGCTGCCGGTACGCAGCCGCCGTCCCGTGCGCTTGCCACGCCAGGCGTGTCCATCATCCTCCATGATGTACTCGTCATCGCGCAGGTTGTCGAGGTGCAGCAGGCCGTCGACCGCGGCATCGAGGATCTGCACGAAGCAGCCAAACTCCACCACCGTGGTGATGAGCCCGCGGAAGCTCTGTCCGATGCGTTCCTTCAGATAGGTGCACTTGAGGAAGTTCGAGACGTAGCGATCCGCCTCGTCGGCGCGTTTCTCGAGACGCGAGGTGCTCTCGCCCAGCGCGCCGAGGTCGGCGGGGACGTAGCGCACCGCCGCTCCGCCCTGGTCCGCGATCAGAGCCTTGAGCGTGCGGTGCACGACCAGGTCGGGGTAGCGGCGGATCGGCGAGGTGAAGTGCGCGTAGTGCGTGAGCGCGAGCCCGAAGTGGCCGATGTTGGTGGGCTGGTAGATGGCCTGCGGCATGGCGCGCACCACCAGCGATTCTACGAACGCGCGCTCGGAGGCGTCCGGCACGCGCCGCGCGATCGCCTGCAGATCGCGCGTGCTCACCGTCTTCGGGATGCGGGCGTCGATGCCGAGCGCCGTGAGCGTAGCCGCCAGTCGCTCGAGCTTCTCGTCCTCCGGGGTGCCGTGCACCCGGTAGAGCGTCGGCACGTGCGCCCTCTCGAGCGCCTGCGCCACCGCGACGTTGGCGAGGATCATGCATTCCTCGATCAGACGGTGCGCCTCGTTGCGTACGCGCAGGTCGATGGCACGTACCCGCTCGGCCTCGTCGATGACGAACTCGGCCTCGGCCGCGTCGAAGTCGAGCGCGCCGCGGTGACTGCGCGCCTTGTGGAGTGCGCGATAGACGTCCACCAGCACGAGCAACCGCTCGGTGAGGGACCCGAGCTGCGCGCGCGCGGCGGGCCGCCCTTCGAACAGCGCCTCGTTGGCGAGCGTGTAGGTCAGACGCGCCGCCGAGCGCATGACCGCCGGGTAGAAGCGCGCCTCCCGCAGGGCGCCCGCTCTGCTCACCACCATGTCGGCGGCGAAGCACAGGCGATCGACATACGGGGCGAGCGAGCACAGGTGATCGGAGAGCGCAGTCGGCAGCATGGGCAGGACGCGCGTCGGGAAATACACCGAAGTGCCGCGCTTCTGCGCCTCGGCATCCAGCGCCGAGCCGAGTCTCACGTAGTGGCTCACGTCGGCGATGGCGACGATGAGGCGGAAGCCCGCCGGATGGGGCTCGGCGTATACGGCATCGTCGAAGTCGCGCGCATCCTCGCCGTCGATGGTGACGAGCGGCAACGCGCGCAGATCGACGCGCGCACTGGCCTCGCGCGGGTCCACCTGCTCGCCGCAAGCCTGCGCCTCGCGCAGTGCGGGCGCCGGAAATTCATGCGGCAGGTCGAAGCGCGCGATCGCCGACTCCGTGCCGAGCTCTACGGGGCGATCCGGGTCGAGGCGCTTGACGATTGCGCCCTGCGCGACGGACGCCGAGCCCGCGTGGCGCGTGATCCGTGCAATGACCCAGTCCCCGGCGCGCGCGCCGCCCATGTCCGCCGGCGCCACTGCGCAGCGCAGCTGCAGCCGCCGGTCGGCGGCACTCACCCAGGCGCCACGCCCCTGAATCTCGACGGTGCCGAGGAACGAGCTGACGCCGCGCTCGAGAACCTGCTCGACGGCGCCCGACCAGCGGCCGCTGGCATCGCGCGTAGCCCTGACGCGCAGGCGATCGCCATGCATCACGCCACGCATCTCCGGTGGCGGCAGAAACACACTGTCCTTCAGACCCTCGACGCGCACGAAACCGTAACCGGCGCGATTCGCGCTCACGACGCCCTCGACGAGGCTTCCCGACTTGAAGCCGGCGCCCTCAGCCCGCGGTCGCGCATGCCCTTGGTCGCCGGCGCTGCGGTGGCTGCGAGCGGGCACGGACGAGCGGTGTTGAGCCTGCGAGCCGTGCGCGCGGCCATGCGCTTTCGGGCTATGAGCCTTGGGCGGGCTGCGCTCGTGGCGATCGCGCCGTCCGGACTTTCCTCTGCGCGCCTTCAATTGACAGTCCCGGGACCCGTGCGTACATTTCGCGGCCTTCCTGCACCTGCCCGGGTGGCGGAATTGGTAGACGCACTAGTTTCAGGTACTAGCGGGTAACTCCGTGGAGGTTCGAGTCCTCTCCCGGGCACCAATAAAAACAATAACTTAGAGTTTATCTTGATTCTCTTTCTGGAGGTGTTTCCGCGCCGCCGAAAGGGCGGGTGCGGGGGCGGGCGTTAGGGCCCGTCGTACCGTCCGCGGGTGGGATTCTACCCACTCTTTGTAAATATCGTTGCGCGAAGGTCCCCTGTGAGACGCCGCGCCAACGGAACAGTTCCCGAATTCCCGACAAAGGACTCATGAAGACCCCCGCCGCCCTGCAGCCCCTGATCGATGACGGCGTCATCGACGAAGTCATCCGCTCGCTCAAGAGCGGCAAGGAAGCGACGGTCTATCTGGTGCGCTCGGGCGCGCATACGCGCTGCGCCAAGGTCTATCGAGACATGAGGCAGCGAAGCTTCCAGAAGCGTGCACGCTACCAGGAAGGCCGCAAGGTGCGCGGCAGTCGTCAGGCGCGCGCCATGAACAAGAGCACCCGTTTCGGGCGCAAGGAGCAGGAGGCGGCCTGGAAGAACGCGGAAGTCGACGCGCTGTACAAACTCGTCGAGGCCGGAGTGCGCGTGCCGAAGCCCTACGGTTACTTCAACGACACTCTGCTCATGGAGCTCGTGACCGATGCCGCCGGCAACCCTGCCCCGCGCCTGGGCGAAGTCGATCTGTCGCCCGAGACGGCGCGTGAGTATCACCGTTTTCTCATTCAGCAGGTCGTGCGCATGTTGAGCATTGGACTCATCCATGGCGATCTCTCGGAGTTCAACGTGCTCGTCGGGTCCGAGGGACCGGTGATCATCGACCTGCCGCAGGCCGTGAATGCGGCGGGCAACAACGGCGCATGCGCGATGCTCGAGCGCGACGTGAACGGCCTTCGCGGCACGCTCGGCCGCTTCGCGCCCGAGCTTCTTGAATCCGAGTTCGCACTGGAGATGTGGGCGCTCTACGAGCAGGGTGAACTGACCGCGGACAGTAAGCTCACCGGTGTCTTCGCGCGCGACGAGACGACGGCTGATGCCGCAGGGGTCTTGCTGGTCGTTGAGGACGCGCGGGAGGAAGCGCTGCGACGAGAGTTGGGACGGGACAGCTAGAGACCGGTCGCGGATGCCGCGGCTACACAGGCAGATCGACTCAGGCGTCGCGCTGCATGTGGCCGCTAGTTCGTGGCTGGGCTTCCGCGCACACTCGCGTACAAAGCATCGAGGACGGTCAGGCTACCGATGTCCGATACCTCTCCGACTGTGATCGGATCACCAAAATACAGCACTCGACCAGTCGTGCTCTTGAATGCCGGCCACGAAGGCAGCCCCTTGCCGTTTGGGTCGCCGGCACGACCTGCCGATTGACGCGTTCTCACGGTCGGCATCTCTATCGAATAGTCACAGCGGGCGCACTCGCCCGGCAACACCGGAGCGGCACTCCAAGTGCGTCCGATCCCAATGCGCCGTGTCGGCGGCAGCCTCGTAGGTCGTCGCGAGAAAATCGAGCACGAGACCATCCGGATCCGAAGCGCTGCGAACCGTCTCGTAAGGCAGGATGAATTCTTCCAGCTTCTCGTCGAAGTGTGCGCCGGAGGTGACCGTGCGATCTCGAAAACCGCTCGGCTCGGGATACGCGTATGAATAGAACGCCGCAGCGGGAAAGGCTTCGTTGCCAGGCCAGAACCCGGCGCTGCTCACTTCGTGTGAATAGGCCTCTCTCGTGACGGCATCGGGCAAGCCGGGTATACCACCGGGATGCAGCGGTGCATCTCGACCCGAGAAACGGGTAACGGCCAGATCGAAACTGCCCCAAAAGAAATGCACCGGACTCGCCTTCCCCAGAAATCCAGTCCGGAACTGCTTCAGTATCCGATCGGCCTGGATGAGCGCCCGCCAGAATGCGTGTGCGGCCGCGGCATCATAGGAGCCGTGGCCATTGTCCCTGGGGAATGGAACCGGATCCGCCACTTCATTCGGCATCTCGTGAATCGAGACGTCGATACCGAGTTCATGCAGCTTTGACATGAGCTCCCGATAAAACTCTGAGACCGACCGAGGCGCCAGCAGGAGGACGCGCTCGGCCCCGAGGCTGGTACGCACCCTGAGCCGATGCGCAATGAAGTCGAATTCCAGCTCCAGGATTTCACGCCCGGCCGGAACGGCCAAAGTGCCGAGTCCCCGACTGGTCACGTACAGTGGAACGTGCCAGCTGTGATTGAGCCAAGGCGTAAGAGCAAGCCGGATCTTGCCCACGATCTGCGTCCACAACTGCAGTGTGACAGCGGTGTCCCGCCAGTTCCGGTAGGGCAGCTCAGGCCATAGCGCTTCAGTGGTGCTCATGCGCGCCTCGTCGAGCCCATGGGTCAAGCAATCCGGCCCGCGTCGATGCCGCCCGCAAAGCCGCTGCCCTCGGTCAGGTACCGGTGGAGATTCGCCACGACCTGGGCCCCGCCGCCGACGGCCATGGCCACGCGCTTCGCCGAACCCGACCGGACATCGCCAACCGCAAAGATCCCCGGGCGACTGGTCTCCAATCCTCTCTGGCCGACATCTCCGCCCGTGAGCACAAAACCCTTGTCATCGACCGCAACACCCGCTTCTGCCAGCCAGGCGCTGTTGGGCTCGGCGCCGATGAAAAGAAATACATGATGGATCGGGCGCCGCACTTCGGACCCGCCGTTAGCGTCCCATCGAACGGCTGTCAGCGAGCCGCCCTCTCCCTCGAGAGCACTGATCTTCGCATGCGGCACCACCACAACGTTCTCGAGGCCGCCGATGCGCTCGACCAGATAGTTGGACATCTTGGCGCCCAACTCTGCACCGCGCAGAAGCAGCCATACCTTGGCGGCTACGGTAGCGAGGTAGACCGCGGCCTGGCCGGCCGCGTTGCCGCCGCCAACGACAACAACCTCCTGTCCTCCGCAGAGCCGCGCCTCCAGGGGGGAAGCCCAGTAGTGGACGCCCGACCCTTCAAAGCTCGCGAGATTCTCGACCCCGAGGCGGCGATAGCGTGCCCCGGAGGCCGCAATGATGGCGCGCGTGCGAATCCGCTCGCCTCCGGCAAGCCGTAGCGTAAACGGGGCGGAATCATCGCGCGCAGCGCTCTCCAGGCTCACGACCGTCCTCGGGATCGACACTTCAACGCCGAACTTCTGTGCCTGGTTGTATGCGCGAGCCGTGAGCGCCAGGCCACTGATCCCTGTGGGAAACCCGAGGTAATTCTCGATTCGCGCAGACGCGCCTGCCTGACCGCCGAACCCGTGGCTGTCGAGCACCAGCACCGTGAGCCCCTCCGAAGCTGCGTACACGGCCGACGAGAGTCCCGCTGGGCCGGCTCCAACCACCGTCACGTCGTACAACCGCCCCGGGTCCAGGGGTGAAACCAGGTCGAGGCAGGAGGCAAGCTCTTCTTCCGTTGGATTTCGCAGTACTTGCCCATTCGGACAGAGCACCACCGGGAGATCCTTCGGATCGATCTGGAAGCGATCGACGATCGCCCTGGCCTCGGCGTCCGTTGAGGCGTCGAGCGTTTGCCGTGGATGGCCGTTGCGCCGCAGAAACCCTTCCAGACGAAGCACGTTGCGATCGTCCGCATGACCCACGATGACCGGCCCGCCGGCGCTCGACTCGAGCAACAGTACGCGCCGCAGGATCAGCGCGCGCAGCACGCGCTCACCGAGAGATGCCTCGCCTATGAACAGCGTTCTCAGACGATCCGGGGCGACGACGAGAGCGGACACCGGTCCGACAGCGCGCGCATCGACCAGCGAGGGCCGTCCTGCGAGCTGCTCGAGTCCTCCAAGAAAGCTCCCCGGACCGTAAGTAACTATGTGTTCCTCGACTCCCACCACATCCTTGCGAGTAACCCTGACATTCCCGCTCAGGATGAACATGACCCCCTCGGAGCGTTTCCCGGCCGTCGCCAGGTACCGAGCATCCTCGAAGTTGTGCAACTCACCGAAGCGCCTGACGCGCTGCATTTCCTGCGCATCGAGCACTGGAAACACCTGATGTCGGCGAGTCGAAAGCGTCGATACCTCAGGGGACATCTTGTTCCCGCTGCACGGCTGTCAGATCAGCGCATCTGGTAGGGATGGAAGACGTAGTCCTTCGCCTTCACTTTCACGTGACATACGTCCCCGCACGTGGGGGTGCCGGCTTTATCCGCCGTGTAAGTGGCCGACGCCGGGTCATAATCAAACTGGGCGTATCCCCATCCGCCGCTCTTGGGAAATCTCTTGCTGTCCTTCTCCATGAAAAAGAGGTCCGCCAGGGTATCCGGCACGTCGACGACGAACGGGGCTTCCGTGCTCTTCTTCGGTTTCCACTGGACCTTTGCGATCCTGGAGCCCTCCGGGAACGGCTTGCCGTTGCCCGGAATACCGGACTTGAAAGCGGCAATGATCGTGGGATTGCCCAGGATCACTTTCATCCGGTCGTCAGTCTTCGAGGTGGAGATGAGCTGCCAGTCCTCGTAGCCCTTGAAGTCGGAGAATGCGACGCCATCCGGCAATCTCACTGTGTACTTGTCCTGCGCGGAAATGGCCACGCCGCTCACGACCGCGAACAACAGGACCATCGCGGCAACCATCAGTACGCTCTTGCGGCCCATGGTCAGGTCCTCCGGTCTGTTTCTTGAGTGGTGTTTGGTCGCGCTCATCGACCCCGACAGCGCGGAGTGTGAACTCGGCCCGTCACGGATGCCACCGTATCCAGGAACGCCCGATCGTCGGTCGGAACGCGACGCAGCATGTCCCGTTGCAGGCCCAGCGCGGCCGGCGTAGCGTGCCGCGGGACGCAGGCAGCGCGCAGAACCACAGGAGAACGGGTGATGCTTGCACTTCACGTCGTCGTCTGCTTTATCGGCTTGCTGGCGGGCGCCCTGGTCCTCATTGCCTTGTGCCGGGGGCAACACCGGCCCACCTGGGTCGCGACGCTGCTTGCGAGCTCGGTGCTCATCAGCCTCACGGGCTTCGTTCTGCCTTCTCCGCCTGGCACTCCCACGCCCGATCCTGCGCGGATCGTGGGCGTCGTCGAGCTCGTAGTGGTGGCGATCGCAGCGTTCGCTCTCTACGTCAAACACCTCGCGCGGGCCTGGCGCGCAATCTATGTCGTGGCCATTGTGCTGGCCGTGTACTTCAACGCCTTCGTCGCGGTCACGCAGGGGTTTCTGAAGATTGGGTTCCTGCATGCGTTGGCACCGACTGCGAAGGAGCCGCCGTTCCTGATCGCCCAGCTCCTGACGCTCGCGCTGTTTGCGGTGGTTTGCGTGCTGGCGCTCAGACGTTCCCCCGGGGCATGATCGGCTGTCGAGTCACTGACGGAGTGCCCTTCGCATCCACTCGCTCAGGGGTCGGTCGAAGCAACTGCGGCGGCTCCTAACACGCGGATTATGCAGGAAAAAACCTCGAGTCAGAGTTCTTCGGAGCAGGCGCAATTCCGTCATCGGCGTTTCGCGGTTGCCGGATAGCTTCGCTCTGGCAGGAAGCATAGACTGTGCGCGTCTGCGACCATGCAGGAGGGGTATGTATGGCTGATGTGACACGGCGCGAATTCTTCAAGATAACCGGCGCCACCCTGGCCGGCTCGAGTCTCGCGCTGCTCGGCTTCTCGCCCGGCGCCGCGCTCGCCGAGGTGCGCGAATTCAAGCTGAGCCGCGCCACCGAGACGCGCAATACCTGCCCGTATTGCTCGGTCTCCTGCGGCGTCATCATGTACAGCCTGGGCGATCGAGCCAAGAACGCGCACTCGAGCATCTTCCACATCGAGGGTGACCCGGATCACCCGGTGAATCGCGGCACGCTGTGCCCGAAGGGCGCCGCGCTCATCGACTTCATCCACAGCCCGAGCCGTCTGACGCATCCCCAGTACCGGGCACCGGGCGGGACCGAGTGGCAGTCGATCACCTGGGATGAGGCGCTCGATAAGATCGCCAAGCTCATGAAGGCGGATCGCGATGCGAACTTCATCGCCAGGAACGCCGACGGGCTCACGGTCAATCGCTGGGTGAGCACCGGCATGCTGGCCGCCTCCGCCAGCAGCAACGAAGTCGGCTATATCACCCACAAGGTCATCCGTTCACTCGGCATCCTACCTTTCGACAATCAGGCCCGTGTGTGACACGGCCCGACGGTGGCAGGTCTTGCCCCGACGTTTGGCCGTGGAGCGATGACGAATCACTGGGTCGACATCAAGAATGCCGACATCGTTCTCATCATGGGCGGCAACGCCGCCGAGGCCCACCCCTGCGGCTTTAAGTGGGTTGTTGAAGCCAAGGCGCACAACAAGGCGAAGCTGATCGTCGTCGATCCGCGCTTCACGCGCTCGGCCTCGGTCGCCGACTTCTACGCGCCCATCCGTACCGGCACCGACATCGCCTTCCTCGGCGGCGTGATGAGCTACCTGCTCGCCGAGGACAAGATCCAGCACGAGTACGTGAAGAATTACACCGACATGAGCTTCCTGGTGCGCGAGGACTTCGCCTTCAAGGACGGGCTCTACTCGGGCTACGACCCCGAGAAGCACCGCTATGACAAGGCGAGCTGGGACTACGAGTTCGGGTCAGACGGCTATGTGAAAGTCGATCCGGATCTCAAGCATCCCCGCTGCGTCTACCAGCTCATGAAGGCTCACTACGCGCGCTATACGCCGGAGATGGTCGAGCGCGTCTGCGGCACGCCCAGGGACAAGTTCCTCAAGGTATGCGAGATGATCGGCTCGACCGCCGCGCCGAACCGTGCCATGACCATCATGTACGCGCTCGGCTGGACGCAGCACTCGGTTGGCTCGCAGATGATTCGCGCGGGCGCCATGATGCAGCTGCTGCTCGGCAACATCGGCGTCGCCGGCGGAGGCATGAACGCGCTGCGCGGTCACTCGAATATCCAGGGCCTCACCGATCTCGGGCTCCTGACGAACCTGCTGCCGGGCTACCTCACCCTGCCCGGCGACAAGGAACAGGAGTACGAGAAGTACATCGCCGTGCGGGCACAGAAGCCGCTGCGGCCGAACCAGCTCAGCTACTGGCAGAATTACGCCAAGTTCCACGTGAGCCTCATGAAGGCGTGGTGGGGCGACGCTGCGACGCCCGAGAACCACTGGGGGTACGAGTACCTGCCGAAGCTCGACAAGGGCTACGACATGCTTCAGACCTTCGAGCTGATGAGCCAGGGGAAGATGAACGGCTACATCTGTCAGGGCTTCAACCCGCTCGCGGCGGCTCCCAACAAGGCAAAGATGAACGCGAGCCTCGCCAAGCTCAAGTTCCTCGTGATCATGGATCCTCTGGCGACCGAGACGAGCGAGTTCTGGCGCAACTTCGGCGAGCACAACGACGTCGACCCGAGCAAGATCCAGACGGAGGTGTTCCGGCTGCCGACGACGTGCTTTGCGGAAGAGGACGGCGCCCTGGTCAACTCGGCGCGCTGGCTGCAGTGGCACTGGAAGGGCGCGGAGCCGCCCGGAGAGGCGCGCAGCGACCTCGCGATCATGGGCGGGCTCTACACGCGCCTGCGCGCGCTCTACAAGGCAGAGGGCGGCGCGTTTCCCGATCCGATCGTGAACCTCTATTGGCCGTATGCGCGCCCGGAAAGCCCCACCCCCGAGGAGCTCGCCAAGGAGTACAGCGGTCGCGCGCTCAAGGAACTCACCGATCCGAAGAACCCCACGGTGGTCACGCGCAAGGCCGGCGAGCAGCTCGCGGGCTTTGCGGAGCTGCGCGACGACGGCAGTACGCTTTCGGGATGCTGGCTCTTCTGCGGCGCCTGGGGTCCTGCGGGCAATCTCATGGCGCGGCGGGATAATTCCGACCCCACCGGGATCGGGCAGACGCTCAACTGGGCCTACGCCTGGCCCGCGAACCGGCGCGTGATGTACAACCGCGCCTCCTGCGACCCGAACGGCAAGCCCTTCAACCCGCAGCGCAAGCTCATCGCCTGGAACGGGACCAGCTGGGGCGGCGCCGACGTGCCCGACTACAAGGCCGACGAGGATCCGGCCCTCGGGATGGGTCCCTTCATCATGATCCCGGAAGGTGTCGGACGCTTCTTCGCCAAAGGCGCCATGGCCGAAGGCCCTTTCCCGGAGCACTACGAGCCGTTCGAGACGCCGCTCGCGCAGAATCTCCTCAACCCCGGGCAAAAGGACGCGCTCAACAATCCGGCGGCGCGGGTCTTCAAAGACGACCGCGCAGCCTTCGGCAAGGTCGATCAGTTCCCGCACGTCGCCACCACTTACCGGCTCACTGAGCACTTCCACTACTGGACCAAGCACGCGCGGATGAACGCGATTCTGCAGCCCGAGCAGTTCGTCGAGATCGGCGAGGCGCTCGGCAAGGAGCTCGGGATTGCCTCCGGCGACCGCGTCAAGGTGTCCTCGAACCGCGGCTTCATCAAGGCCGTCGCCGTAGTCACCAAACGCCTGCGGGACCTCACGGTCGACGGCAGGCAGCTGCACACCGTGGGAATTCCGATCCACTGGGGCTTCACCGGGCTCGCCAAACCTGGCTACCTCGCCAACACGCTGACTCCTGCGGTCGGTGACGGCAACGCCCAGACCCCCGAGTTCAAGTCGTTCCTCGTCAAGGTGGAGAAGGTGTGAGGCACCTGGAGGGGCACTGACATGGCGTTGCAATCACTCGACATCATCCGCCGCTCGGCGACCACTACCCCGGCTCCCGAGGTGCGCGGCTCATACACGGGCACCGTCGCCAAGCTCATCGATACGAGCAAGTGCATCGGCTGCAAAGCCTGCCAGGTCGCCTGCATGGAATGGAACGACCTGCGCGACGAGGTGGGCAGCAATACCGGCAGCTATCAGAACCCGGCCGACTTGAGCGATCAGAGCTGGACGCTGATGCGCTTCGCCGAGTACGAGAACCCCAAAGGGGATCTCGAATGGCTGATTCGCAAGGACGGCTGCATGCATTGTGCCGATCCCGGCTGCCTCAAGGCCTGTCCGGCGCCCGGGGCAATCGTGCAATACGCCAACGGCATCGTCGATTTTCAGGAGGAAAACTGTATCGGCTGCGGCTACTGCGTGACCGCCTGCCCGTTCGACATTCCGCGTATCTCCAAGCGCGACCACAAGGCCTACAAGTGCACACTGTGCTCCGATCGCGTGGCGGTCGGCCTCGAACCGGCGTGCATCAAGGCCTGCCCGACCGGGGCGCTGGTGTTCGGCACCAAGGAAGATATGCAGGAGCATGCAGCGGAGCGCGTCGCGGACCTCAAGTCCCGCGGCTTCGACCAGGCCGGCTTGTACGATCCAGCGGGTGTCGGCGGCACGCACGTCATGTACGTGCTCCACCACGCCGACCAACCAGCCCTCTACTCGGGCCTCGCGCCCGATCCGCACATCAGCGCCATGGTCAGCCTGTGGAAGGGCGCCTCCAAGCCCGTCGCGCTCGCGGCCATGGCCCTCACCGCGCTCGTCGGCTTCTTCCACTTCGTGCGTGTGGGCAGGAACGAGGTCGGCGCCGCCGACGAGGCCGCCGCGGAGAAGCACTCATGAGCGATTCTGACCGCCGCGGCTCGCTGGTCCGCTACACCGCCGAGCTCCGCACCAATCACTGGCTGACGGCGCTCGGTTTCGTGTTCGCCGCGCTCTCGGGACTTGCGCTGTTTCATCCCGCCCTCTTCTGGTTGAGTAACCTCTTCGGCGGCGGCCCCTGGACGCGCATCCTGCATCCGTTCATCGGCCTGTTTGCGGTGCTCATTTTCCTGCTGCTCGCCGCCGCTCTGTGGGGCGACAACAGGCTGAGCCCGGCGGACTGGCGGTGGCTGAAACAGTGGCGCGACGTGGTCAACAACCGCGAGGACCGTCTTCCGGAAGTCGGGCGCTACAACGGCGGGCAGAAGCTCCTGTTCCTGGTGCTCGTCATCGGCATGGTGGGACTGCTGCTTTCCGGTCTCGTCATCTGGCGCGCTTACTTTTCGCTGTATTTCCCCGCTGGCCTGATCCGCCTCGCCTCGCTCGTGCACGCGGTGTGCGCGTTCGCCCTGATCTGTGCCATCCTTGTCCACATCTACGCCGGGCTCTGGGTCAAGGGCTCCGTGGACGCGATCGTCCGCGGCACGGTGACGCCCGGCTGGGCGTGGAAACATCACCGCGCGTGGTACCGTCAGCTCACTCATGACGCGCATCCTCGCTCCGGGCCAAATTGAGGCATCCGCCGGGCGGGCGATACCGCGCATCCGACTTCCCCGGATCGAAGGGCCGTTCGCCGCCCGCGCGCGCCGGCTGCGGCAGCTGGCGGCGCCGGGCGCGGTCGGCGCCGCGATCGCGCCGTATCTCGGGCTGACCGCCGCCATCGCCGAGGCCCAGGCGCAGGCGCTCACGGATTTCGCCGCCGCGCCGCCCGCGGCGGAAGACATCGCCCGTGCCCATACCCACCGGATGCCGGTGATTCATGCCACAAGCACGACCCGCCCGGCGGCCTGGCACGAGGTGGCGCTCGGGATCGCGGCCTCCGCCGCCGGCTCGGCGGCGGCCCCCGCCGGCGTCCGCGAGATCGAACGGCGCCTGCGGGGACTCGGCGCCAGGGAGCTCGAAGCGCAGGCCGACGCGCTGCTCGCGGCACATACCTCGGAAGTCGACGTGGCGACAGCGCCGTTCCTGATGGCGGCGCTACAAGTGCACTGGACCGCGCTCGCCCGATCCCTTCAGGCCGCCGACGTCGCCCCGCTCGAGGTGCCGGGCGTGTGCCCGGCCTGCGGGACGCTCCCCGTGGCCAGCGTGGTGCGTGTCGATGGGGAGTCGGGGGGCTACCGCTACCTGCACTGCGCGCTCTGTGCCACCGAATGGCACATGGTGCGGGTCACGTGCACTCAATGTCAGAACAACGAGGACCTCGGCTACCACTCGATCGAGGGGAGCTCGGGGGCGATCCGCGCGGAAAGTTGCGATCGGTGCCATACCTACCGCAAGATCCTCTACCAGGAGAAGGACGCGGACGTCGAGCCGGTAGCCGATGACCTCGCGAGTCTCGCGCTCGACCTGCTGATGGCCGAGGCGGGCTACCAGCGCGGCAGCGGCAATCCGCTGCTGTGGCAACAGCGCTGACCGCCTGCAGCCTCCTCCCGACTGAAAGCTGTCAAGGTTTGACGCTAACAGAAAGAGGCAGCGCCGCGCCTGGCGCGCACCCATGTCCCGAGCCAAGTCTGCGAAGCTCCGCGCGAGCGCGTCCGCGGCCGGGATTCCCTCGGTCGACCGGCTGCTGAGCGCACGCGCCCTCGGCCCGCTGCTCGAGCGTTACGGGCGCACACACGTCACTGCCCGGCTGCGCGCCCATCTCGGCGGACTGCGGCGCGCCGCCCTCGCCGGAGCACTCGAGTCGTCCGCCCTTGCGGAGGAGACCATCGCCGACGCCCTCACGGTGAGCCTCACCGCCCGTGCGCGGCCGGCGCTGCGGCCGGTCTTCAATCTCACCGGTACCGTGCTGCATACGAATCTCGGGCGCGCGCTGCTGCCCGCGGAGGCGGTCGCCGCGGTGACGCGCGCGGCCGCCGCACCCGTGAATCTCGAGTTCGACCTCGAGAACGGCGAGCGCGGCGAGCGTGACAGTCTGGTCGAGCCGCTGCTGCGCGACCTGACCGGAGCGCAAGCCGCTACGGTCGTCAACAACAACGCCGCGGCCGTACTGCTGGTGCTGTGTGTACTGGCGAGCCGGCGCGAGGTGCTGGTCTCGCGCGGCGAGCTGATTGAGATCGGCGGCTCGTTCCGCCTCCCTGACATCATGCGCCGTGCCGGAGCGAAGCTCCTCGAGGTGGGAACCACCAATCGCACGCACCTCAAGGACTATGCGGACGCGCTCGGCCCGCGCGCGGCGCTGCTCCTCAAGGTGCACACGAGCAACTACGCCATCTCCGGATTCACGGCGAGCGTGCCGCTCGAGAAGCTCGTGAAGCTCGGGCGTACCCGTGGCGTGCCGGTAGCGGTGGACCTCGGCAGCGGCTCGCTCATCGACCTGAGGCGCTGGCGGCTGCCGGCGGAGCCTACAGTGCGCGCGGCGCTCGCGGCCGGCGCCGACCTCGTCACCTTCAGCGGCGACAAGCTGCTCGGCGGGCCGCAGGCGGGACTCATCGTCGGGCGTGCCGATCTCATCGCGCGGCTGCGCAGCGATCCGCTCAAGCGCGCGCTGCGCGTCGACAAGCTGACGCTTGCGGCGCTGGAGGCCGTGCTGGCCCTGTACCGGGCGCCGGAGTTTCTCGCCGAGCGGCTGACGACGCTCAGGCTCCTGACGCGTGCGCCGAGCGATATGGAGGCCCAGGCCGCCCGGCTCGCGCCGCAAGTGCGGCAGGCCGTCGGCCAGGACTACGAAGTCAGCGATGCGCCTCTCATGAGCCAGATCGGCAGCGGTGCCCTCCCCCTCGAGCAGCTGCCGAGTCACGGGCTCGCGATTCGCGCGGCCAGGACCCGCGGCGCGAGTCTCGCGCGTCTCGAGGCGGCGCTGCGCGCGCTGCCGCGGTCGGTATTGGGACGCCTCAAGGATAAGACTCTGTGGCTCGATCTGCGCGGCCTCGAGCCCGCGGACGAAGCCGAGTTCACCGGGCAGCTCACGGCGCTCGCGCCCTCGGTCGCCGGGCCGCGGCCATGATCGTCGGCACCGCCGGACACATCGATCACGGCAAGACGACGCTCGTGCGCACGCTCACGGGCGTCGACACCGACCGCCTCAAGGAGGAGAAGGAGCGCGGCATATCGATCGAGCTCGGCTACGCTCATACGCCGCTCTCCGGCGGCGGCGCCCTCGGCTTCATCGACGTGCCCGGCCACGAGCGGCTGGTGCATACCATGGTCGCGGGTGCCTGCGGAATCGACTTTGCGCTGCTGGTGGTCGCGGCGGACGACGGCGTCATGCCGCAGACGCGCGAGCACCTGGCGATTCTCGAGCTCCTCGGAGTGACCCGGGGCGCGGTCGCGCTCACCAAGATCGACCGCGTCGACACGCGGCGGCGGAACGAGGCGGAGGCGGAGGTTCGGGCGGTGCTCGGCGATACGGCTCTGAGAGAGGCGCCGCTCTTCGGCCTCGATGCGACCGCGGCCGCACATCCGGGCGTCGAGGCGTTGCGGCGACACCTGAGGGAAGCCGCGGCCGCCACCGCCGCCCGTGCCGACGACCGCCTGTTCCGACTCGCCGTGGACCGCGTGTTCACCCTGTCGGGCCATGGCACGGTCGTGACCGGAACCGTGTTCTCGGGCTGCGTGCGCAGCGGCGACACTCTCACCGTGATGCCGGCCGGCCGCCGGGTGCGCGTGCGCGGTATCCACGCGCACAACCAGGCGGCCGAGCTCGGCCGCGCCGGCGAGCGCTGCGCGCTCAATCTCGCCGGTATCGACAAGAGCGCGATCGCCCGCGGTGACTGGCTGGCCGATCCGCGCCTCCTCGCCGCGAGCACGCGGATCGATGTGCGCCTGACGCTACTCGCGCAGTCGCGAGCGCATCTGCAGGCCTGGACGCCCGTGCATGTGCACGTGGGCACCGCGC
>Ga0335083_10002543_pt1 | contig 23965 bp, 17 predicted proteins | sample Lox_Sample_42_FD_206716 | JGI IMG/M metagenome (GOLD analysis project Ga0335083, IMG submission 206716) | Soil microbial communities from Loxahatchee National Wildlife Refuge, Florida, United States - Lox_Sample_4.2 | ecosystem: Environmental > Terrestrial > Soil > Wetlands | place: USA...
GATCGCGTTGAGCTGCTCGAGCCGCTGTCCGAGGTCCTCCCCGGCTTCGGCGGCAGCGAGCAGCCGCAGGCCCTGCGTCGACTCGAGTGTCGGGCTGCTCATGGGCGCCCGGGCGCCACGCTCACTTGATGCAGACCGCGCGCACTTCCTTGATGTGGGTGACGCCGGAAAGGCACTTCTCCATGCCGTCCTGCTTCAGCGTCCGCATGCCGGTCTCCATCGCCACTGCCAGCATCTCCGCGACCCGCGCCTTCTCGGCGATCAGCTTCTTCAGCGGATCCGTCGCGATCAGCAGCTCGTGCAGGCCGCAGCGCCCCTTGAAGCCGCTGCCGTTGCATTTGTCGCACCCGACCGCCTTGTACATCACGAGTTGCCCCTTGTCGTTGCCGTACTGCTTGACCCAGCCGCGGTAGACGCCCTCCATCGCGGCCTTCGGATCCTTCTTGAACGTCGAAGTGTTTTGCAGTTCGTCGCAGTATTCCTGCAGGAAGGACTTGATCTCCGCGCCGTCCGGGTTGTAGGACTCCTTGCAGGAGCAGAGGCGGCGCGCCAGGCGCTGGGCGAGGATGCCGAGCAGCGCGTCCGAGAAGTTGAACGGGTCCATGCCCATGTCGAGCAGGCGAATGATCGACTCCGGCGCCGAGTTGGTATGGAGCGTCGCGAACACCAGGTGGCCGGTGAGCGAGGCCTCGATGCCGGTGCCGGTCGTCTCCTTGTCGCGCATCTCGCCGACCATGATGATGTCCGGGTCGGCGCGCAGGAAGGCCTTCATCACCGCGGCGAAGTCCAGGCCCGCCTTCTTGTTGACCTGCACCTGGCGCAGGCCCTTCTGCGTGATCTCGACCGGGTCTTCCGCGGTCCAGATCTTGGTGTCGGGGGTATTGAGGTACTTCAGCACCGAGTGCAGCGTAGTGGTCTTGCCCGAGCCGGTCGGCCCGCAAACGAAGAACAGGCCGTAGGGCTTGCTCACCGCCTTCTGCAGCTCCTCGAGGTTGTAGGCCGAGAACCCCATCTTGTCGAGCGGGATCGGCTCGCCAGCAGCAAGTATCCGCATCACCACGTCCTCGACGCCCCCCGCGGTCGGGATCGTCGCCACCCGCAGCTCGATGTCGAGCGGCCCGAACTTCTTGAACTTGATCTTGCCGTCCTGGGGCTTCCTCTTCTCCGAGATGTCCAGGTCGCACATGATCTTGAGGCGCGCGGCGAGCGCGTTGCGGTAGCTCGCCGGGACCTCGATGTAGGGCTGCAGGTTGCCGTCGCGCCGGAAGCGGATCTCGGTCTTGGCCTTGCCGGGATACGGCTCGATGTGGATGTCCGAGACGCCCTGATTGAAGGCGTCGATGATGATCTTGTTGACCAGCTTCACCAGCTCGTTGTCCGCCGCCGCCGAGGCGTCGTCCACCGCCGCGGCGTCGCCCCCCTCGACCCCCTCCTCGTCGCCGAGCGTGGCGAGCATGTCGCCGATGTCGCCGGTGTCGACCGACTCCTGGCCGTAGAACTGGTTGACGGTCTCCTTGAATTCCTTCTGCGTCGTGACTTTGTAGATCAGCTTCGATTTCGGGAACACGTTGGACGCGATGCGCGAGCTGCGGATGCGCTCGGGGTCGAGGCAGAGCACCGACAGGCCCTCCTTCGCCTCGTCGATCGGCAGCCACTGGTTCGCCTCGACGTATTCGCGCTTGAGGTTCTTCAGCAGGTCCATCGGCTTGACCCGGTCCGACTTGTACGCCTCGTAGGGCACGCCGAAGAACTTGGCGAGCGCGGCGCCGATCGCCGGCAGCTTCACCTGGAACTCGTCGGTCAGCACCGTCTCGATGTCGATCGCCTTCTTCCGCGCCTGGCGCGAGGCGAGCTCGAACTCTCCCGCCGACAGCACCGCGTCGGAGATCAGGTAGTCGTACTTGGTCTTGACCAGCTGCGGCTTCTGCCGCTGCTTGAAGGCGATGGCGAGCGTCTGCGCGAGCTCGGTCACGCCCTCCTCGGTTAGCGGCCCGAACGGCGCGCCCGCCTTGTTGTTGATGATCTGGATCACGCCGATCAGCTCGCTCGAGCCCTGCTCCACGATCGGCGCGACCAGCTGCTGCTTGGTGCGGTATCCGGTGCGCTTGTCCACCTCCTGCAGGAAGCGCAGGTTCGGGTTGAGCGCCTTCAGCTCCGTATCGTCGTAGACATCCTTGATGTTGACCAGCTTCCTCGCCAGCGCGACGTAGCCGGCGATCGAGTGCTCGGCGATCGGGAGCTTCAGGTCCTTGAACGAGTTGAGGCCGGTCTTGACCTTGGAAACGATCGACTGCTTGTCCTCGCCCACCGAGTAGATCGTGAGGCGGTCGGCGTTGAACAGCTGGCAGATGTCCGAGCTCACCTCGAGCATGATCTCGTCGATGTTGCTGGTGGCGTGGATCTTGTTCGTCACCAGTTGCAGCTGCTTCTGGAACGCGAGCCGGATATTGACGTCCGTCTGCGTCGCCGTTGCTGGATGGCTCAGGACTGCGCTCATTTGAATCCCCTGTGCTCGGGCCACCCGGCGCAAGCCGGGACCTCAGGCCATTCTACACCCACCCCCATGATTATTAACAAGCTTTTGAACCCGCAGCACATCAGCGCGCACGCCCGGCTGCCCAGAGGCCTCCCTCGAGCACGCTCACCCGGAAACCGCGCTGGGCGAGCAGAAACGCCGCCGCCGAGCTGCGCCTGCCGCTCTGGCAGTAGACCAGATACTCGCGCGAGGGCTCCAGCACTGCGAAGCTGTTGCGCACCTCGTTCAGCGGCACGTTGAGCGCCCCGGGCAGCCGGTCATAGCGGTACTCGGACGGGTAGCGCACGTCGATCCAGGTCGCGCCACGCGCCGCGCGCTCCAGGCAATCGGCGTACCGCAGGCGCTGCAGCAGCGGCTCGCCGAGCAGCTGGTCGAAGTCCCGCTTGCCGAGCCGCAGCAGGCAGCCGTCGCTCGCCATCGCGACCGTGGCGTTGCGCCGCGTGCTCGAAGCCAGCGCTTCCTCGCCGAAAGCGTCGCCGCTCTTCAGCTCGGCGAGCAGCACCTTGACCCCGCCCACCTGCCGCTCGACGCGGCAGCGCCCCGATTCGATGACGTAGTAGAAATCACCCTCGTCGCCCTCGGCGATCACCACCTCGCCGCGGCTCGCCTCGATGCGCTCGAAGCGCCCCAGCAGCTCCTCGATGCGGGCCGCCGGCAGGCGGGCGAACGCGCCATGGCGCAGGTTGGCGAGCGAGAAGGCGCCGCGGCCGATGCGCGCGTCGGAGCGCACCGCCTGCCCCATGACGCTGCCGGCGGCAGCCTCGCCCGCTGCGACCTGATCGAAGGTGAGCAGGATGTCGAGCGCCTTGTCGTCCACCGTCAGCAGCTCGACCTCGCTGATGGCGCGCGCGCGCGCGATTGCCGCGCCGCGCCGGTTCACCGGGTACCGGCCGTCTCCTCTGCTACCGACCACCACCAGCGTGCCGCCGCCCTCGAACATCAGCAGCAGCTCGCCGCGCAGGAGGAACACGGATTGCTCGGCGAGCGCCAGGGCGGCGAGCGGGTCGCCGCCCCGCGCGCCGATCACCACCTCGGCGATCTCCGCAACCTCGCGCAGGCGCTCGGGCGAAAGCGCGCCGAGCGGGGCGAGGCCCGCCAAACGCTCGAGCGCGGCAGGGCTTGCAGAGGCGCGCGACGCCATCGGCAGCCCTCAGAACTCGAAGACCTGCCCGTTCTGCAGCATGCGCGGCCGCAGGCCGCCGGCACACTCCACGATCTCCTGCATGGTCAGCTCGATCTCTCCCGGCTTGAGGTGCGTGATCCAGACCTCGGCCTCGCGCTCGAGCTTGGCGAGCTCGGCCGCGAGCATCGAGGGGCACAGGTGCTTGGAGACCTCGGCCAGCTGGCGCTCCTTGTTGGAGAACGCCGTCTCGATGATCAGGACCTTCAGGTTGTCGATGGAATTGACGATGCCCCAGAGCTCGTCGTTGGGGCCGGTGTCGCCGGAGAACACCAGGCTGCCCGCGCCGCTGTCGAGGTGGTAGCCGACCGCGGGCACGGTGTGAATCGCGGGCAGCGGCGTCACGGTGCGCGCTCCGACCCGGATGCCGCGCCCCACCTCGATCTCGGCATAGCGCATGAACGGCGCCTCGGGGCTCGGGATCTCGGTGAAATCGGGCCAGATCGCCCAGTTGAAGAGGTGGTTGCGGAGGATCTCTATCGTGGCGCCGGTGGCGTAGACGGTAATCGGGCGCGAGCGCATGCCGCCGACCGTGTCGACCAGGAAGGGGATCGAGGTGACGTGGTCGAGGTGAGAGTGGGTGACAAAGACATGGTCGATCTGCGTCAGCTCCGGAAGCGACAGGTCGCCGACGCCGGACCCGGCGTCGACCAGGATGTCGCCGTCGACAAGGAACGACGTGGTCCGCAGGTGGCGTCCGCCGATCCCCCCCGAGCAGCCGAGCACGCGCAGGCGCATGGGCTGTAAGCCTAGCCTATTTCTCGTGGAACACCGTTACCCCGTCCCAGTCATCCGGCAGCACGGCATCTCGCATCGTATCGACGGTCTCGCTATAAACCTGGTACAGCCCGCAGTCCGGGTTCATGCGCTGCAGCTCGGCGAACCCCGCCTCCGCCTGGTCCCAGTGCTGCGCGCGATACGCGGCGAGCACTTCGTCCCAGCGTTCGAGTTCCTGGCGCGTGCGCGGCTCGATCTCGGACTCTAGACCGAGCGGCTCGTAGATCGTGATCGCCTCGTCCCTGCCCTTGACCTTGATGCGATCGACCTCTCTGAAGACCACGTCCTTGACCGCGTTGCGGGTAGCCTCGCCCACCAGGATCCCGACGCCGTAGTGCTTCGTGCGGCCCTCGAGGCGCGAGGCCACGTTCACCGGATCGCCCATCGCCGTGTAGGCGCGCCGCACCTGCGAGCCCATGTCGCCGACGCGCACGTTGCCCGTGTTCAGGCCGATGCCGATCCTCAGCCTGGGCCAGCCGCGCGCGGCGAACTTCTCGCCCAGACGCACGCATTCGCGCTGCATCTCGAGCGCGGCCAGCACGCCGTTGCGCGCGTGCTGCGGATCGTCGACCGGCGCCCCCCAGAACGCCATGATCGCGTCGCCGATGTACTTGTCGAGCGTGCCGCGGTGGCGGACCCGGATGATCGCGCTCATCGTCGTCAGGTACTCGTTGATGAACTCGCGCAGCTCCTCGGGCTTCAGCGCCTCCGAAATGCCGGTGAAGCCGCGCACGTCCGAGAACAGGATCGTCAGCTCGGCGGCCTTGGGCTCCATCGCGTTCCTGAACCTCTCCGGATCGGCGGCCATGCGCTCGACCACCTCGGGCGGCGCGTACTGGCCGAACAGCTCGGTCACCTGCCGCTTGGTGCGCGACTCCACGAAGTAGCCGTAGGCCATGTTCATCGTGTAGAGCGACACCGTCATGAGCACCGAGCTCGCCAGAGGCAGCACCGTGTCCAGCTTCGACCAGACGGAGACGTCGATCGCGGTGATCGCGACCAGGCCGGCGACCGTCGCGAGCGTCGCCCAGAGCGCGGACAGCATCGGGATCAGCAGCGACAGGGCGACCCCCCCGATCAGCAGCAGCACCACTTCCGCGCCGAGGATGTATCCCGGCTTGCGCTTCAGCGATCCTTCGATCATTCCCGCGATCAGGTTGGCGTGGACCTCGACCCCGGGATACACCGTGTTCACGGGGGTCGAGCGCAAATCCTGAAGCCCCTGGGCGGTCGTGCCCACGATCGCCAGCTTGCCGCGCAGCGCCTCCGGCGCCACCCTGCCCGCCAGCACGTCGGCGAGCGACAGGTAGCGGAACGTGAACTTGTTGCCCTTGAAGGGCACCAGCGCCGCCCCGTGCTCATCGACCGGGATGCGGAGCGGCCCGACCTGAAGCCACTCCAGGCCGCCATAGCCCTCGTCCTCCGACGAAGCGTCTGGAAAGCCGGGCTTGACCACGGGGAAGCGGTGCTGCTTGTCCTGGAGTGCGAGCAGCGTGCGCACCACCGCCAGCGAGAAAGCCTCGTAGTAGGCCCCGTCGAGCTCCGCGAGCAGCGGCACCCGCCGCACCACGCCGTCGTCGTCCACGATGGGATTCAGGTGCCCGGCGCTCGCTGCGCTGTAGGCGAAGATCTTCAGGTTGCCGGTATAGCCGTTCCAGTGCGTGATCGGCACGATGCGGCGCCCGAAGGCGCCCTTCGGCAGCACCGGGGGCGGGATCACGTTGGCGCGCACCGCATCCGCCTCGCTGCTCAGGTAGTAGCCGAGCACGACGGGTCGACCGCGCAGGCTTTCGGCGAACAGGGCGTCGTAGTCGAGACGCGGCCGCAGCTTGCGGTACTCCGAGCGGAACCGTTCGTCGCTGCGCAGCTCGCCCTGCTCCAGGCGGTCGAGCTCGCCGATCCCGGAGCTCGTATCGCGCTCGGACCAGAAGACATCGAAGCCGAGAGCGGCAATGTGGTACTCGTCGAACAGCTTGTTGACCAGCCGGGCCAGGACGTTCCGGCTCCATGGCCAGTGCCCGATCTCGCCGAGGCTCTTCTCGTCGATGTCGAGGATGACGATCCTCGGATCGGCCTTGCCCGGCATGGTCATGCTCAGCCGGGCGTCGTAGATGATGTTGTCGACCTGGTCGATGAAGCCGATGCGGTAGGCGCGCGCCGCGTGGCCAATGAAGAAAAGCGTGATCGCCAGCCCGATCAGGATTCGGGCAAGGTGCCGCCGCACTCGGTGCCCCCGCGGACCGGGAAATGCGGCCGGATCGTCCGGCCGGTCAACCCTTGACGAAGAACTCCATCTTCACGCCGGCGATCTCGATCAGGTCGTGATCCTTGAGCGCGTGCGGTGCCGTGCCGATGGCCTGGCCGTTGACCGTCGGGCGCTGCGCGCCCTCGACATGCGTGATGAAGTAGCCCTGCGGCCGGCGTGTCACGACGGCGACCTGGACCCCCGGCTTGCCGAGGGTGGTGAGCGGCTTGGCGAGCTCGAGCTCCTTGCCGGCATTGGCGCCCGACAGCAACTGGATCGCCCCGAGCGCGAGGCCGACCTTCGCCCCGGCTGCCGCAGGCGCGGGCGCCGCCGCGGGTGCCACCGCTGCAGGCGCCGCCGCTGCGGGTGCCGCCGCAGGCGCGGGCGCCGGGGGGACCGCTGGCGCCGCGGCGGGCGCCGCGGGCTTCTCGCCGATGCCGGCCGCCTGGGCGGCTTGGCCGACCGCCTGAATCGCCGCGGCGCGCGCCGCTGCCGCCGCCTGGGGTTGGCCAGCCGCGGCCTTCGCCTGCGCCGCGACTGCCTTCATCGCCGCGGGCCGCAACACCATCGTCTTCTCGAAATCGGCCGCCGCGGCCGCCGGCTGTGCGCCCTGCTCCTGGACGAACTTGAGCTTGTACTTGCCGAGCTCGATGACGTCGTTGTTCTGCAGAAAGTGCTTTTTGACCGGGTTGCCGTTGACCAGCGTGCCGTTGGTGCTTCCCAGATCCTCCATGAACGAGTCGTTCAGGATCGTCACGATCACGGCGTGCTCGCCGCTGACCGCCAGGTTGTCGATCTGGATGTCGTTATGGGGCTTGCGGCCGATAGTGGTGCGTTCCTTGGTGATAGGAATCTCTTTGAGCACCAGGCCGTCCATGCTGAGTATCAGTTTCGCCATAGCTGATCCCTGCGGTTATTTTAACCAGGCAAAAACTTTGCCCATGACGCCACGTGGGGCCGGGTATTCCCGCAGGACGCGCACGAGTATAACCGATACGTTGTCTTTCCCCCCATTGTCGTTGGCCATTTGCACCAGCTGCTGGGCGGCCAGCTTGAGGTTGCCGCCGATCGCCTGCAGGGTCATGCCCATGTCCTCGTCATCGACCATGTCGCACAGGCCGTCGGAGCAGAGCAGGTAGACGTCCCCGGAGCGAGTCTCGTACTCGTGGATCTCGGGCTCCACGGTGGGATCGATGCCGAGCGCCTTGGTGACGAGATTCTTGTGCTGGGCGTGCTTCGCCTGCTCCGCCGTGATGATGCCGCTATCGATCTGCTCCTGCAGCAGCGAATGGTCCCGGGTCACCTGGCTGAACTTGCCGTTGCGCAGACGGTACAGGCGCGAGTCGCCGAGGTGCCCGACCATGATCTTGTTGTCGTAGAAGAGGCAAACCACCAGCGTAGTGCCCATCCCCGCATACTGCGGCTGGCTCTGCGCCGCCTGGTAGATCGACGTGTTCGCCTTCAGCACCTGCTCGCGGATCATGCGCGAGGCCACCGTCTGCTTCGTGTCCTGGTCGATGTCGAACGGGTTGACCTTCGCGAGCAGCTGCTGCATCTCCGTAGTTATGACGGTCGTCGCCATCCCGCTCGCCACCTCGCCCGCGTTGTAGCCGCCCATGCCGTCGGCGAGCACCACCAGCCCGTTCTCCGGGTCGGCCGCGATCGAGTCCTCGTTGTGCGAGCGCACCATGCCGGGATCGGTACAGCTCGCCACCTCGAGGACCTGGCTGTAGTTCATGCGAAGCCGGCCCCCGCAGGCGCGGCGGCGCGGCCCGCGGGCCGGTCGGTGATGCAGAAATCGCTGGCAATCATGCGGCGGCGCGAACTCCCCGAATTCTTTTGCTGCCCGACCGGCGTACGGCGCGAAAAATTCTACGCCAGGCGCCTCGCGGCTGGCGGGTTTCCCAAGCGTACGCTCCCCCGGAAAACAGGCGTCTAGCCCGAATTTTTGCAGTTAAGTATCAGATACGTCAAATGTTTGGACGCAGGCCGGCCCCCGGGAGGAGTCCGGCTGGCGAGGACGCGTCGCGCCGCTCAGGTTCCGAGCAGCTGCCCGGCCTTGATGCTGCCCGCGGCCACCAGCTCGCCGGAAGCGACCTTCTTGCCCTCTCCCAGCTTGGCGCGCAGCACTTCGATGCGGCCGCCCTGGGCCGTCACAGCGAAGCCGCCGGGACCGGCTTCGGCAACCTCGCCGATTTTGCCCTTCACCGCGCCGAACGTCCGGACCGGGTGCTTGCGCGCGTCGAACAGCTGCAGCTTCACGCCGTTCAGCGTGGTCCAGGCCCCCGGAGCCGGGTTGCAGCCCCGGATCAGGTTGTAGACCGCGTCGGCATGGTTCGCCCAGTTGATGCGGGCCTCGGGCTCCCGGAACCAGCCTTCGTACGTGGCCTGCGACTCGTCCTGCGCCAGCTCGCGGTGCCTGCCCGCGACGACCAGGTCCGCGGCCTCCAGCATCGCCTGCACGCCCATCGGGAACAACCGGTCGAAGTACACCGTGCCGAGCGTGTCGTCGGGGCCGATCGCGGTTTCCTTCTGCAGGATCACGGGGCCTTCGTCCAGGCCATCGGTCGGCCGGAAGATCGTCAGGCCGGTCTTCGTGTCGCCGCGCGTGATCGGCCAGTTGATCGAGCTCGGGCCGCGGTACTTCGGCAGCAGCGAGGGGTGGTACTGAATCGTGCCGCGCTTCGGGATGCCGACGAAGTCCTGCGGCGCGAACTGCAGCACGAACGCCATGACGCCGAGGTCGGGGCTCAGTTCCTTAAGCGCATTTTTTGCGTCTTCCGACTTGAGCGACTGGAATTGAAAGACCTGCACCCCCCGCTCCTGCGCGCTGAGCTTCAGCGCATCCGGGCGCGCGCCGGGCTTCTCGGGCGCGCAGAAAACCCCGGCAACCTGGTCGCCGCGCGCCAGGAAGGCCTCAAGCACGGCCTTGCCGAAATCCTGCTGTCCGACGATCGTAACCTTCATCACGCGGCCTTCTTGGGGGGGACGCTGAAGGCGCCGGCGCTCCTCAGCGCCGCGATCTTCTCCTTCTCGTAGCCCAGCACCTGCTGCAGGATCTCCTCGGTATGCTCGCCGAGGGTGGGGCTGCGCCGGATCGCCGCGGGCGAGGCCGACAACTTGATCGGCATGCCGACGTTGAACCACTTGCCGCGCTGAGGATGGTCGAGCTCGACCCACATGTCGCGACCGCGCACGTGCTCGTCGTCGGCCAGGTCCTGGGTCGACATGATCGGCCCGCAGGGCACGTCGAGCGGATTGAGGATCGCCATCAGCTCGCGCTTGGTGTATTTCTCCGCGAACTTGTTCAGCAGCGTCCACACCAGCTGCTGGTTCTTGCGGCGCTCCGCGATGCTGGCGACGCGCGGGTCCTCCGCCAGCCCCGGCACGCCCACCTCGGGGCCGATGCGGTGGGCCAGGTCCTTCCACACCGCCTCCTGCACCACGACGTAGAGCCAGTCGTTGGCGCCGTGCGGCTTGCAGTGGACCGCGTTGCCGAGCTGGCCGCCGCCGGAGTCGTTGCCGGCGCGCGGCACTTCGCCCATGCCCTGGTAGGTCGGAACCGAGTACTCGCTGAGCGAGCCGCGCGTCAGGCGCTGGTGGTCGCGGAACTTGACGCGGCACAGGTTCATGACGCCGTCCATCATCGCCACTTCGACGTACTGCCCCTCGCCGGTGCGCTCGGCCTGGCGCAGCGCCGCGAGCAGGCCGATCGCGAGGTGCAGCCCGGTGCCGGAGTCCCCGATCTGCGCGCCGGTGACGAACGGCGGGCCGTCGGGCACGCCGGTGGTGCTCATCGCCCCGCCCATCGCCTGCGCGACGTTCTCGTAGGCCTTGAAATCCGCGTACGGCCCGGTCGAGCCGAAGCCCTTGATCGATCCCATCACGATCTTCGGGTTGATCTCGTGGATCTTCTCCCACGCAAAGCCGAACCGGTCGAGCACGCCGGGGCCGAAGTTCTCCATGACGATGTGGCACGTCTTCAGCAGGTCGACGAACACCTGCTTGCCCTCGGCCGACTTCATGTTCACGGTGATCGAGCGCTTGTTGCAGTTGAGCATCGTGAAGTAGAGCGAGTCCGCGTTCGGCACGTCGCGCAACTGGCCGCGCGTCGCGTCGCCCTGCGGATTCTCGAACTTGATCACGTCCGCGCCCATCCAGGCGAGCAGCTGGCTGCACGTCGGACCTGCCTGGACATGCGTCATGTCCAGTATGCGAACCCCCTCGAGTGCTTTCATAGTTTCGCTTCCATCACGTCTTCTTCCCCGCGGTCGGATTGAGACTCGTGATGCGCCCGCTTTCCGTGCCCGCGGTCTCGTCGATCACGGCGTTGATCAGCGTCGGACGGCGTGAGCGCAGCGCCTCTTCCATCGCCTTGCGCAGCTCCGACGGCGTCCTGGCATAGGCGCCGACGCCGCCGAACGCTTCCATCAGCTTCTCATAGCGCGCGTCCTTGACGAACGCCGTGGGCGCCATGTCGCCGCCCCTCGGGTTGACGTCGGTTCCCTTGTACACGCCGTTGTTGTTCATCACGACGACGCAGACCGGGAGGTTGTAGCGGCAGATCGTCTCCACCTCCATCCCGGAGAAGCCGAACGCGCTATCGCCCTCGATCGCGATCACCTGCTGCTTGGTGACCACCGCGGCGGCGACGCAGTAGCCCATGCCGACGCCCATGATGCCCCAGGTGCCGACGTCGATCCGCTTCCTCGGCCGGTGCATGTCTACGATGCTGCGCGTGAAGTCGAGCGCGTTGGCGCCCTCGTTGACGAGCACCGCCTCCGGGTTCGCCTTCACGATGTCGCGCACCACGTTGAGCGCGCTGTGGAAATTCATCGGCGTCGGATCCCTCGCCAGCGTCTCGGCCATCCTGGCGACGTTGCCCTTCTTCTTCTGCTCGACCGCGCTCAGCCACTCGGCCGGCGGCTTGCTCCAGCCGGGACCGATTCCGTCGAGGAGCGCGGCAACGCAGGAGCCGATATCGCCCACCACCGGCGCCTCGATCCGCACGTTGCTATCGGCCTCCTGCGGCGAGATGTCGACCTGCACGAAGCGCTGGCCGCCCCAGTCCTTGGCGCTCTTGCCGCCCCAGGTCTTGCCCTTGCCGTGCGACAGCAGCCAGTTGAGGCGCGCGCCGACGAGCATCACTACGTCGGCCTCGGGCAGCACGAACGAGCGCGCCGCGGACGCGCACTGCTCGTGGGTATCCGGCAGCAGCCCCTTAGCCATCGACATCGGCAGGTAGGGAATGCCGGTCTTTTCCACAAGATTTCTTATTTCGGAATCGCACTGGGCGTACGCGGCGCCCTTGCCGAGGACGATGAGGGGCTTCTTCGCCGAACGCAGCAGATCCAGCGCACGCTTCACCGCCTCGGGCGCCGGAATCTGCCTCGGCGCCGGATCGACGACCTTGATCAGGCTGCGCTTGCCGGCCGCAGCGTCGACCGACTGCGCGAACAGCTTGGCCGGCAGGTCGAGATACACGCCGCCCGGGCGGCCGGAGACAGCGGCGCGGATGGCGCGCGCGATGCCGACGCCGATGTCCTCGGCGTGCAGCACGCGGTAGGCGGCCTTGGCGAGCGGCCTGGCGATCGCGAGCTGGTCCAGCTCCTCGTAGTCGCCCTGCTGCAGGTCGACGATCTCGCGCTCGCTCGAGCCGCTGACGAGGATCATCGGGAAGCAGTTCGTGGTCGCATGCGCGAGCGCATTGAGCCCGTTCAGGAAGCCGGGCGCGGATACCGTCAGGCAGACGCCCGGCTTCTGCGTCAGGAAGCCCGCGATCGACGCGGCGTAGCCCGCGCTCTGCTCGTGGCGAAACGCGAGCACGCGGATGCCCTCGGCCTGCGCGCGGCGCGTAAGGTCGGTGATCGGGATGCCGGGCAGGCCGTAGAGAGTATCGATGCCGTTCAGCTTCAGCGCATCGATGACCAGCTGAAAGCCGTCGGCCGCCGGGGCTTGCGTATCGGTCGTCGCGACTTGAGGTTCGACGGTGCCCATGGGGTGTCTCCTGTGGGGATCGCTATAGTAAAAATCGCCCCCCGGCGGCAGCCTTGACTGAGGTCAAGGGTCCGGCATTCAGGCTTTAGAATCGCTCCATGTCCGTGACGTCCTTCGCGGCCCATCCCCACCGCAACAGCATCCGGCTGCAGCTGCGCCAGAACCAGCTGCTGCAGGGCATGAGCGCCGCGCAGTGGTCGGAGCTCGAGCCGCTGCTGCTGGTGGCCGACTACCGCAAGGGGGATCCGCTGGTGCGCCAGGGTGACGAGGAGATGGAGCAGTTCTTCATCCTGGAGGGGATGCTGAAGCGCGTGGTGTCCAACCCGGAAGGGCACGAAATGATCCTGCGCTTCGCGGCCGACACGGAAATGGACACTTCGTACGCGGCGTGGCGCCTGCGCACGCCGGTTCCCTACTCGATCGTCGCGGTGACCCGGGCGCGCACGGCCGCGCTGCCGATGCCGCAATGGGTCGACTTCCTCGAGCACCATGCAGAGCTCAAGTCGCGCTTCGAGTACGAAGTGATGAAGCTGATGTCCGAGGTCATGGCGCATACCATCACGCTGCACCTGCTCGACGCGCCGGGCAGGCTGTCGCGGTTCCATCGCAAGCACCCCGAGCTCGCCGGGCGCATCCCGAAGAAGGAGCTTGCCGCCTACCTCAACCTGACGCCGGAAACGCTCTCACGCTTGAAGCAGAAGCTCGGCGGCGTCTAGAGCAGCACTTCGGCATCCCAGGGATCGAACGGCGCCAGCCGGGATTGATCGCGCCGCGGCCGCGCGAAGGCGGTCGCCGCCTCGTTCAGCATGGCGGCCACGAACGAGAAGCTGCTGTTCGAGATGGCGAGCCGGTCCGCCTGGGTGAGCACGTGGAAGTCGACGTAGAACTCCGCGCCCGGAACTTCGGCCCGCAGGTCGGCGCTGGTCAGCGGGCTGAACGCCGCCAGCTCGGCGGCCGCGGCAGGATCGTCGGTGGCGACGTAGAGCACGGGGCGCCGCAGCGAGCCCCAGATCGCCTCCAGCCATTCGCCGTACCAGGCGGCGGGCGCAACCCAGAACCGGCCGCCGCCGAAATCGCCGCGACGGAGGTGAACCGCGACGAGGGTCTCGCCGGCCTCGCGCAGGCGCTGCGACGCCGCGGCGACGATCGGGCGCACGCGCCGGCCCGGCCTGAACAGGCCGCGGAACAGCGCGCGATGGCGGCTAAGGCTGGCGGTCGGGTAACAGCAGTAGCCCCAAAGGTCGGCATTGGCGTGGATCGCGGGGTCGACGCCGTTCAGCGAAGCGACCAGGTCGACCTCCTCCTCGCTCACGGGCTGCAGCGGGCCCTCCGGCAGCGGGTCGTCGAGATCGAACAGGTCGCGGCCGATCCAGTCCGGCGCCTCGACCTCGAGGCCGTGCGCCGCGGCGTACATCCGCAGGAAGCCGTACTGCAGGAGCTGGTTGCCGAAGCGGCCGTTCGCGCCCAGCGTCGTCATGCTGATGCACGACGCCTCGGGGTTCGGCCGCCTCGGCGGCGGAGGCTCGCCGAAGGCGCGGCGAAAGGCGAGCACGGCGCGGCGCGTGAAAGGAATCGCGTGGCCCGGCCCGATCGCGATCGCCGCCTCGTACGCCGTGATCGCCTCGTCGCGGCGCCCCTGCAACTCGAGCGCGCCGCCGAGCCCGACCAGCGCCGCGAAGCGCCCGGGCTGCGCCCGCAGCAGCGCCCGGAAGCCCGCCTCGGCCTCGCCGAAGCGCCCCTCCTGCAGGCACGCCTCCGCGAGGCTAAGCGCGGCTGCCAGAGGGCTGGAGTCCTCGGCCATCGGCTCGAGGCAGCGGCAAGCCGCTAGCGGGCGGACCTGACCCTGGAAATCACCAGCGAGACCAGCGGCCAGAGCAGCAGGAGAAGCGCCAGCCCGGTCAGGGTGCCGACCAGCCCGTTGGAGAAGAAGACTGCAATATGTCCCTGCGAGAACAGCATCGCCTGGCGGAACGACGACTCGGCGGCGTGCCCGAGGACGAGGGCGAGCACCATGGGAGCGAGCGGGTAGGAGAGCTTCTTGAACATGTAGCCCGCGACCCCGAAGACCACCATCATCCAGACGTCGAAGAGGGCGTTGTTGACGGTGTAGGCGCCGATCGCGCAGATGAAGACGATGATCGGCGCGATCACGGCGAAGGGGATGCGCATGATCGCCGCGAAGAGCGGAACGCAGGTGAGAACCACGACGAGCCCGGCGATGTTGCCGAGGTACATGCTCGCGATCAGGCCCCAGACGAAGTCCTTCTGCTCGACGAACAGCAGCGGCCCGGGCTGCAGGCCCCAGATGAGCAAGCCGCCGAGCAGCACCGCCGCGGTCGGCGAGCCCGGCACGCCCAGCGTGATCATGGGCAGCAGCGCCGAGGTGCCGGCGGCGTGCGCGGCGGTCTCAGGGGCGACGACGGCCTCGACCTCGCCCGTGCCGAACTTGTCTCCCGTGCGCGAGAATCGCCGCGCGATCCCGTAGCTCATGAAGGACGCGGGCGTCGCACCGCCCGGCACGATCCCCATGAAGCAGCCCACCGCGGCCGAGCGCAGCGACGTGGCCCAGTAGCGTGGCAGCTCCTTCCACGTCGTGAGCACCACCTTCATGTCGATGCGCGCCGACGCTCCCTTGAATTCCAGGCCCTCCTCGAGCGTAAGCAGGATCTCGCCGATGCCGAAGAGACCGATCACCGCGACCAGAAAGTCAAAGCCCGTCAGGAGCCTCTCCGTGCCGAAGGTGAGCCGCAGCGTGCCGGTCACGGGATCGGTGCCGACCGCCGCGAGAGCGAAGCCGGTCATCATCGAGGCAAGCGTCTTGAACGGCGGCTCCTTGCTCATACCGATGAAGGCGCAGAAGGTAAGCAGGTACACCGAGAAGAACTCCGGTGCACCGAACTCGAGCGCGAACTGCGCGATGACCGGGGAGAGGAAGGTGATGATCAGCACGCCGACGAGCGCTCCGAAGAACGACGAAGTGAAGGCGGCGGTGAGCGCCGCGCCGGCGCGGCCCTTCTGCGCGAGCGGAAAGCCGTCGAAGGTGGTCGCGACCGACCAGGGCTCCCCGGGAATGTTGAACAGGATGGAGGTGATCGCGCCCCCGAACAGCGCGCCCCAGTAGATGCAGGACAGCAGGATGATGGCGGTCGTCGTGCCTCCCGGCTGCTGCGCGAGGGAGAAGGTGAGCGGCAGCAGGATCGCGACGCCGTTCGCGGCACCGAGCCCGGGCAGCACGCCGATGATGACACCGAGCAGGATGCCGACGAACATGAAGGCCAGGTTCTTCCACGTCAGCACGACGAGGAAGCCGCCCAGCAGCGATTGGATCTCCAGCACGCCTGTTCCCTAGTCGAGGTGGAGCAGCGCTTCGAGCGGCCCCTTGGGCAGGGGCACCAGGAACCAGACCTCGAAGATGAAGAAGAACGCCACGCTCGTGCCGACGGCGATGAGCGCCACCTTCCACCAGGCGTACTTCCCGAGCCAGCGCATGAACAGGCCGATGAAGAGCGTCCCCGAGACGTAGATGCCGAGCCAGCCCACGAGCGCCGCGAACACCGCCGTGGGGACGAGCACGCTCAGGACCTGGCGCAACGCGCCGGTCGAGACGAAGCTCGTATTGCGCTCGCCGCGAATACGCAGCCCGCGGGCAAAGTTGATCATCGAGGAGATGCAGATGATCAGGCCGACGTAGAACGGGAAATAGCCGGGCTGCGGGCCGTTGGCGTCCCACTTCGCGCCCAAGCGAACGCTGCCGTAGATCACGATCGCGCCGAGGAGGAAGAACGCCGCCGCGACGATCAGTTCGGCCGTCCTGACGCTGAACGCGGCGCGCTCGCCCTCTTCGGCCATCAATTTCCGCCCCTTTCCCGTGAAATCAAAACGGCGGCGCGCCGGTACCGTCGGCGCGCCGTCCGAGGCTACTTGCTGCCGGAGATGAAGCCCGCCGCCTTCATCAGCGCAACGTGCCTCGCCTCTTCCTTCGCCACCCAGTCGGCGTATTCCTTGCCTTCGAGCGAGGTGGTATTGAAAGCGCCCTTCTCCATGAAGTCCTTCCACTCGGGCAAGGCCTCGACCTTCCTGAGCAGATCGACGTAATAGTTGACCTCGTCCTGGGTCACGCCGCCCGGCATGAAGATGCCGCGCAGCATGATGTACTCGACCGGCAGGCCCTCGGAGGTGCACGTCGGGATGTCATACCAGGACATCGTAGCGGTGACCTTCTTCTTGTAGGGCATGCGCTTGGAGTCGAACACGCACAACGGCCTGAGCTTGCCCGAGCGCCAGTGCGCCACGGCCTCGATCGGGTTGTTCACGGTGAAGTCGACGTGGTTGCCGACGAGCTGCACGGCGACGGCGCCGCCGCCCTTGAACGGGATGTAGGTGAACTTGGTGTCGGTGGCCTGCTCGATCGCCGCATCGATGATCTGGTCTTCCTGCTTCGAGCCGGTCCCGGCCTGCTTGAATGCGCCCGGTCCCGCCTTCTTCGCCGCGGCGATGAACTCCTTCGCGTTCTTGTACGGCTTATCGGCGTTCACCCAGAGCACGAACTCGTCCAGCGCCATCATCTTGACCGGTGTCAGGTCGCGCCAGTTGAACGGCACGCCGGTGGCGAGCGGTGTCGTAAACAGGTTCGACAGCGTGATGATCAGCTTGTGCGGATCGCCCTTCGCGTTCTTCACGTCGAGAAAGCCCTCGGCGCCCGCGCCGCCCGCCTTATTGATGACGACCATGGGCTCCTTCATCAGGTGATGCTTGGCGATCATGCCCTGAATGAAGCGTGCCATCTGGTCCGCGCCACCGCCCGTACCCGCCGGGATGATGAACTCGACCGTCCGCGTCGGCTCCCACGCCTGCGCCCCTACCGTCCACAGCGTAGCGGCGGCAAGTGCGGCGATCCTCGCTAACACTCTCCTGCTGCTCATGTCTCCTCCTCGCGCTCGATTGACGTTCGCGGCGTTCCGGTCTGACGCGGCACTGCCGCCTGCTCTCCCCTAGCGATCCGGATTCTGACTTCCGGTGGGGATCATACCCCTTGATTGCGGTCAAGAATTCGGCGTTTGCGTCCCCGCGTCCGAGCGGCCGCGCCGGCCGGAGGCTTCCCGGCGCCTGGCGAGCCACGTGCCCCAGGCGACCACGAGCGCCGCGCCGGCCGCGCCCGCAAGAAGCTCGAGGCGCCAGCCGGCGACCTTCGCGCCGCCCTCGGCAACCCGGACCGCGGCCAGGTGCGCGTCCATCCAGCCCAGCAGCGCCGCGTCCGTGACCAGCATCTGCCCCGCCACCATGCCGATCAGCGCCGCGCCGAGCGTGATCGCCATCGGATAGCGCTCCATCAGCCTCACCAGCAGTGTGGCGCCGAATACCACCAGCGGGATCGAGATCGCGAGCCCGAGGATCAGCAGCGCCAGGCTTCCCGCGGCCGCCGCCGCGACCGCGATCACGTTGTCCAGGCTCATCACCAGGTCGGCGATCAGGATGGTGCGGATCGCCGAGGCCATGCTGTCGCCCGCGGCGACCTCGCCGTCGCCGTCTCCGGGCACCATCAGCTTGATGCCGATCCAGAACAGCAGCAGGCCGCCCGCGAGCTTGAGCCACGGCAGCTTCAGCAGCGCCACGGCGAAGACGGTGAGCGCGATGCGCAGGACCACCGCCGCGCCCGCGCCCCAGAAGATCGCCCGGCGCTGCTGGCGCGGCGGCAGCGACCGGGCGGCGAGCGCGATCACCACCGCGTTGTCCCCGGAAAGCACGATGTTGAGGCCGACGATCGTCGCCAGGCCCAGCCAGAAGGCCTGGGTCCCGAGTTCCTCCATGCCGCCCCTCGCAAACGCGGGATTCTAGGTCTAGAACAGGCCGACGACCTTGCCGTCGACCAGGTCGATCTTCTCGGCCGACGGAACCTTGGGCAGGCCCGGCATGGTCATGATGTCGCCGCAGATCATGACGACGAACTCGGCGCCCGCGGCGAGACGCACCTCGCGCACGTTGACGACGTGCCCCTCCGGCGCGCCGCGCGTCGCCGCGTTGGTGCTGAACGAGGACTGCGTCTTCGCCACGCACACCGGGTAGTGGCCGTAGCCCTCCTCCTGCAGCTTGGCGATCTGCGCCCGCACCTTGGCGTCGGCGGTGACTTCGCCGGCCCGGTAGACCTTCTTCGCGATCTTGTTGATCTTGTCCCAGAGCGGGTCGGCGTCCTCGTAGACGAAGGTCGGCTGCGAGGCCTGGTCGCACAGCCCGACCACGACGCGCGCGAGCTCGGCGGCGCCCTTGCCGCCGCCGCCCCAGTGCGTCGCCAGCACCACCGGCACCCCGGCCTTCTTCATGCGCGCCTGCAGCATCTCGACCTCGGCCGGGGTGTCGAAGTTGAAGCGGTTGATCGACACGACGCAGGGAATGCCGTAGACCTTGCTGACGTTCTCGACGTGGCGCTCGAGGTTCACCAGGCCCCTGTCGAGCGCGGCGAGGTTCTCCTTGTTGACCTCCTTGACGTCGACGCCGCCGTGATACTTCATGGCCCGCACCGTCGCCACGATGACCGCCGCGTTCGGCCGCAGCCCGGCCTTGCGGCACTTGATGTCGAGGAACTTCTCGGCCCCGAGGTCGGCGCCGAAGCCGGCCTCGGTGACCACGTAGTCGGCGAGCTTGAGCGCGCTGCGCGTCGCGATCACCGAGTTGCAGCCGTGCGCGATGTTTGCGAACGGGCCGCCGTGGATGAACGCCGGGTTGTTCTCCAGCGTCTGCACCAGGTTCGGCGCCAGCGCGTCCTTGAGCAGCACGGTCATGGCGCCGTGCGCCTTGAGGTCGGACGCCTTCACCGGCTTCTGCTCGCGGGTATAGCCGACGACGATGTTGCCGAGCCGCTTCTTCAGGTCGTCGAGCGAGTTCGAGAGGCAGAAGATCGCCATCACCTCGGAGGCGACGACGATGTCGAAGCCGTCCTCGCGGGGATAGCCGTTCGCCGTGCCGCCCAGCGCCACGACGATATCGCGCAGGGCGCGGTCGTTCATGTCGAGCACGCGCTTCCAGGTGATGCGCCGCACGTCGATGCCGAGGGCGTTGCCGTGGCTGATGTGGTTGTCGATGAGCGCGGCGAGCAGGTTGTTGGCGAGCTGGATGGCGCTGAAGTCGCCGGTGAAGTGCAGGTTGATGTCCTCCATCGGCACGACCTGCGCGTAGCCGCCGCCGGCGGCGCCGCCCTTGACGCCGAACACCGGCCCGAGCGAGGGCTCGCGCAGGCAGATCACCGCCTTCTTGCCGATGTGATTGAGCGCGTCGCCGAGGCCGACCGTGGTGGTCGTCTTGCCCTCGCCCGCGGGGGTCGGGCTGATCGCAGTCACCAGGATCAGCTTGCCGTCGGGCCGCGACTTCAGCGTCTCCAGATAGGGCAGGGCGATCTTCGCCTTGTAATGCCCGTACGGCTCGAGGTGCTCCTCGGCGATGCCGAGCTTTTCCTTCGCCACCTTGGAGATGCGCTGCAGCTTCGCCGCTTGCGCGATTTCGATATCCGACGGCATCGTGGCTCCTGGCTCCGGGGGAGACGGAATTGTCGGAGAGCCGGTCGGCGTCCGGCCTTGACCGCGGTCAAGCGCGACCGACGCGCGGCGCGCGTCTAGCCGGGCATTTCCGCCAGCGACCGTCCCTTCCCGTAGCCCGGATCGCCGGGCCGCTTGCCGCCCCTGGTGACTTTCACCGCGCAGTACTTGAACTCCGGGATCTTGCCGAACGGGTCCAGTACCGGATTGGTGAGCACGTTCGCGGCCGCCTCGTAATAGCAGAACGGGATGAAGACCGCGCCACTCGGCGTGGCTTCGTCCGCGCGTGCGAACAGCGAAATCTTGCCGCGGCGGGATTGCACCGTGACCACGTCGCCCGGCTGCGCGCCGAGCGCGACCAGGTCGAGCGGGTGGAACGAGGCGGTGGGCTCGGGCTCGATCGCGTCCAGCACCCCCGAGCGGCGCGTGATCGCGCCGGTGTGCCAGTGCTCGAGCTGCCGGCCGGTGATGAGCACCATCGGGTACTCGTCGTCCGGCCGCTCCGCCGCCGGAATCAGGTCCGCCGCGGGCACGAACTTGGCCCGCCCGGTGGCGGTCGGGAACACCTCGGTGAACACGACCGGCTGTCCGGGGTCGCCCTCGTTCTCGCAAGGGTAGGTGACCACCGAATCGCGCTCCAGGCGCTCCCAGGTGATGCCGGCGATCGAGTTCATCCCCTTGCGCATCTCCTCGAACACCTGCTTCGGATGCTGGTAGTTCCACGCCAGGCCGAGCCGCCGCCCGAGCTCGTTCAGGATCCACAGATCCTCGCGCGCCTCGCCCGGGGGCGCCAGCGCCGGGCGGCCGAGCTGCACCATGCGGTCGGTGTTGGTGACCGTGCCGGTCTTTTCCGGCCAGGCGCTCGCGGGCAGCACCACGTCGGCGAGCGCCGCGGTCTCGGTGAGGAAGATGTCCTGCACCACGAGGTGCTCGAGCCTCGCCAGCGCCTCGCGCGCATGTTCTGCCTCAGGGTCGGACATCGCGGGGTTCTCGCCCATGATGTACATGCCCCGGACCTTGCCCTCGAAGGCGGCGTTGACGATCTCGACCACCGTCAGCCCGGGCTTGCGGTCGAGCTTCGCGCCCCACAGCGCCTCGAAGCGCTTGCCGGCCTCGGGATTGTCGACGCGCTGGTAGTCGGGGAACACCATCGGGATCAGCCCGGAATCGGAAGCGCCCTGCACGTTGTTCTGCCCTCGCAGCGGGTGCAGCCCCGTGCCCGGCCGGCCGATCTGCCCGGTCGAGAGGCAAAGCGCGATGAGGCAGCGCGCATTGTCGGTGCCGTGCACGTGCTGCGAGATCCCCATGCCCCACAGGATCATCGAGCCCTTGGAGCTCGCGTACAGGCGCGCCACTTCGCGGATCTTCCCGGCCGGGATGCCGCAAAGGGGCGCCATTTTCTCCGGCGTGAACGCCTTGACGTTTTCCCTCAAGGCGTCGTAGCCGCTCGTCCTGTCCTTCACGAACTGCTCGTTGACCAGGCCCTCGGTGACGATGACGTTCAGCATCGCGTTGAGCAGCGCCACATCCATGTCGGGCCGGAACTGCAGGACGTGGGTGGCGAGGCGCGCGAGCTCGGTGCGGCGCGGGTCGGCCAGGATGAGCTTCACGCCCTTCTTCACCGCGTTCTTGATCCAGGTCGCTGCGACCGGGTGGTTCACCGTGGGGTTGGCCCCGATCAGCAGCACCACCTCGGCGTTCATGACGTCGTTGACCTGGTTGGAAACGGCGCCGGAGTTGAGGCCTTCCATCAGCGCGGCGACCGACGAGGCATGGCACAGGCGCGTGCAATGGTCGACGTTGTTGGTGCCGAAGCCGGTCCGCACCAGCTTCTGGAAGAGATAGGCCTCCTCGTTCGAGCCCTTGGCGGAGCCGAAGCCCGCCAGCGCATACGGATCCCGGGCCTTGATGTCGCGCAGCCCTTTGGCCGCGAGATCGAGCGCCTCCTCCCAGGTCGCCTCGCGGAAGACTTCGCTCCATGCGCCCGGCTTCACCGCGGCCTCCGGATCCTTCTTCGCGCCCGGCTTGCGGATCAGCGGCTTGGTGAGGCGGTGCGGATGGTGCGCGTAGTCGAAGCCGTAGCGGCCCTTGACGCAGAGCCGGCCATGATTCGACGGGCCGTCGCGCCCGGTGACGAACTGGATGACGTTGTCCTTGACGTGGTAGGTGAGCTGGCAGCCGACGCCGCAGAACGGGCAGACCGAGTCCACCGTCTTGTCGATCTGTGCCATGCCGGCGCCGCGCGCCGGCATCAGCGCGCCGGTGGGGCACGCCTGCACGCACTCGCCGCAGGCGACGCAGGTCGAAGCGCCCATGGGGTCGTCGAAGTCGAACACGATCTTGGAATGCTCGCCGCGCCAGGCGTAGCCGATGACGTCGTTGACCTGCGCCTCGCGGCAGGCCCGCAGGCAGCGCGTGCACTGGATGCAGGCGTCGAGGTTGACCGCGATCGCGGGGTGCGAGACGTCCTGCGCCGGCTGCTCCCTGCGCCGGAACCTCGGCTCGCCGACGCCGAGCTTTCTCGCCCAGGCATCGAGCTCGCTGCTCCTCGTGTACTCGCGCCCAGGCATGTCCGAAAGCAGCAGCTCGAGCACCATCTTCTGCGACGTGCGCGCGCGCGCGCCGTCGGTGGTGACTTCCATCCCCTGCGCCGGATAGCGGCAGCACGACGGCGCCAGCGCGCGCTCGCCCTTGATCTCGACGACGCAGGCACGGCAATTGCCGTCCGGGCGCAGGCTGGGCGAATAGCACAGGTGCGGGATCTCGACGCCGTGGCGCCGCGCGCACTCGATGATCGTCTCGTCGGGCCGGCCGGCGACCGTGCGGCCGTTCAGCTTGAACTCGATCGGAAGGGTGGCCAGCTGCCGGTTGCTGATTCGCTCCATCGCTCGTCCTCCCTACTGCACCTCGTGCGGGAAGTACTTCATCACGCACAGCGCGGGGTTGGGCGCGGCCTGCCCCAGGCCGCAGATCGATGCATCCATCATCGCTTGTGAGAGTTCCTGCAGCAAGGGTTGGTTCCAGCGCTTCTCGTCCATCAGGCCGAGCGCCTTGGCGGTGCCGACGCGGCACGGCGTGCACTGGCCGCAGGACTCGTCCCTGAAGAATTTCATCAGGTTGCGCGCGGCAGCGGCCGCCTTGTCCCGGCTCGACAGGATGACGATCGCCGCCGAGCCGATGAAGCAGCCGTGCGGCTGCAGGGTGTCGAAGTCCAGCGGGATATGCCCCATGCTCGCCGGCAGGATACCGCCCGAGGCCCCGCCCGGCAGGTAGCCGTAGAAGTCGTGGCCCTCGAGCATGCCGCCGCAGTGCTCGTTGATCAGGTCAACCACCGTGATGCCGGCCGGGGCGAGGTGCACCCCGGGCCGCTTCACGCGGCCGGAAACCGAGAACGAGCGCAAGCCCTTCCGGCCGTTGCGTCCCTGTGCGGCGAACCAGGCGGCGCCCCTCTCCACGATCTCGCGCACCCAGTACACCGTCTCCATGTTGTGCTCGAGCGTGGGGTAGTCGAACAGCCCGACCTGCGCCACGTACGGCGGGCGCAGGCGCGGCATGCCGCGCTTGCCCTCGATCGATTCGATCATCGCCGACTCTTCGCCGCAGATGTAGGCCCCGGCGCCGCGGCGCAGGTGGATCGGGGGCAACGCGCACGGCGGGCTCGCCTTCAGCTTGCGGATCTCGTCTTCCAGGATCTTCCGGCAACC
>Ga0335083_10002544_pt1:0-10000 | contig 23964 bp, 20 predicted proteins | sample Lox_Sample_42_FD_206716 | JGI IMG/M metagenome (GOLD analysis project Ga0335083, IMG submission 206716) | Soil microbial communities from Loxahatchee National Wildlife Refuge, Florida, United States - Lox_Sample_4.2 | ecosystem: Environmental > Terrestrial > Soil > Wetlands | place...
TACCGTCGCAACGGTCCTGCTCCACGAAGATGTGCCGGGTGCCGGCCTGCCTGGCGTGGGCAAAGATACCCGCCCAGTCGATGCGTCCCTGGCCTACCGGCGCGAACGGATTAAGGGTGCCGTTGTCATAAGGGAAGTCGCTGGTGCTGCTTGGAAACCCCTTCTTAAGGTCCTTGACGTGGAGCAACGGAAAGCGGTCGGGATATTTCTTGAAGTAGGCGATCGGGTCCTGCCCGGCGTAGGTGGCCCAGAAAACGTCCATCTCCATTTTGAGGAGCCTGGGGTCGCATTGCGTCAGCATGATGTCATAGCCGCAGGTGCCGTCCACCGGCGCGAACTCGTGGTAATGGGCGTGATAACAGAACTGCATTCCCTCCTCCTGAGCCAGTTTTCCGCATTCGTTGAACAAGTCGGCTCTCTTCTTCCAGGCGTCGGCGTCGAGCTTCGGGTTGTCGCCCACCACAACGTAACGAACGCCGTAAGGCTTGACGTGCTCCAAGGTCTTCTTCCAGCTCTCAGCGTCCTTAGGCACTTCGGGATACGTGCTGGGCGCGGTGAGGCCGGCGGCGCTCAGGTAGCCCTTGAGCGTTGCGGCGGGAATCTCCGTCGGAATTTCCACTTCGCGATAGCCGATGGCGGCAATCTTTTTCAGAGTACCTTCAGGGTCCTTGGGAAACTCCGCGCGCACGGTGTACATCTCGAGGCCGATGGGTTTCGGCCACGCGAGTGGCTTCGCGCTCGAGGCCTCCGCTGCGGCGAGCACCGCGCCCGCGGACGCGATGGGAATTGTTCTCTCAAGGAACTGCCGGCGATTCAGCATGATCTACCCTCCACAAGGCAGACATTAGAACGCAGTGGTACGGGAAGGTCAACCGGAAATCGTCGAACGCCAATGGCGAAGTGACGGTAATCGATGGCAGTCACAGCCAGCGAGTAGAGAGGTAATCAAACTGCCTAGGGCAAGCCCACTGGCGGAGGAGAATGCAACGCACTACGAACCACGAACTTCGAACTGTGAAACTCCGAACTGCACGACTGCGAACCGTACTGGGTTTCTTGACAAGGCGCGAGTCATCCTCAACAATGTCAATTCACCCACTGGCGACGTGAGCGCTCGGCCCGGCACAGTAGAGCCCAGTCTAGCCAGTAGAGATTGTCACGTCTGGCCCGGGAGGTCCTGTTCGGGCGACCCCGCGAGGAAACTGCATGCGTTGGAGCCAAGCCTTTATTCCTACTCTGCGTGAAGTGCCGGCGGAAGCCGAGGCGCCCAGCCACCGGCTGCTGCTGCGGGCGGGCTACATCCGGCAGGTGTCTGCCGGAATCTACGCTCACCTGATGCTGGCGCGAAGATCGCTGCTGAAGATCATGCAGATTATCCGCGAAGAGATGGACGCCATCGGAGCGCAGGAATTTCATCTGCCGGTGCTCAATCCCGCCGAGCTGTGGCGCGAGAGTGGGCGCTGGGACGCGGTGGACGTGATCTTCAAGTTCAAAGACCGCGCCCAGCATGACATGTGCCTGGGCATCACGCACGAAGAGGAGATGACCAACATCGCACGTAGCGAGTTGCGCTCATACAAACAATTGCCGCAGATTTGGTATCAAATTCAGGAGAAGTTTCGCGACGAGCCTCGGCCCAAGTCGGGCCTGCTGCGGCTGCGGGAATTCTTTATGAAGGACTCGTACTCGTTTGACATCGACGAGGCAGGCCTTGACGCCAGCTACGACAAGCACGTGCACGCTTACAAGCGCATTTGTGAACGCTGCGGCGTGCGGACGCTCTATGTAGAAGCCTTTTCAGGAATGATGGGCGGATCGGTGTCGGGCGAGTTTACGGCGCCCACCGACGCCGGCGAGGATTCAATCGCTGTTTCCGCTTGCGGGTATGCCGCCAATTTGGAAAAGGCCATTTCCGCTGTGACCCCGGTGGATGATCCGGCCGGCGACGAAGCGCCAGAGGCCTTTCCCACTCCGGGCCTGAAGACCATTGACGATCTGGTGCGATTCACCGGTGAGAGCCCAGCGCGGATGATCAAGACGCTGGTGTATGTGGCCCAGAGTCAGCCGGTGGTGATCCTGATGCGCGGCGATCACACGCTGAGCGAGATCAAGCTCTCCACGGCGCTCGGAACCGGTGTGTTTCGTCCCGCGACGCCCGAAGAGGCGTTGAAGCTGCACGGCGCCAACTTGGGTTCGCTCGGGCCCCTAGGACTCACCGGCGTTCGCATTCTGGCGGACAAGGCGCTCGAGGGTCGGCGCGATCTCATCGCAGGCGCCAATCGTGATGACACGCACCTGCGCCACGTCGCTCCCGGCCGCGACTTTAAGGCTGAGTATCACGATTTGCGGCTGGTGGCGGCCGGCGATCCCTGCGTGCGCTGCGGCCAGCCGCTGGAGGTGATCAAGGCGGTAGAGCTCGGTCATGTGTTCAAGCTCGGCCGGCGTTACTCCGAAGCAATGCATGCCACCGTGCTCGATGCCAGCGGCAAAGAAGTGGTGCTGGTAATGGGTTCCTATGGTCTTGGGGTGGAGCGCGTGCTGACCGCGGCCGTCGAGCAAAATCACGACAAGGATGGAATGTTTCTGCCCAAGTCGATCGCGCCCTTCGAGGTGATTCTCACCGCCGCCAACATGGACGATACGAAGCTGCGCGCCGCCGCCGAAGAGCTTTACGCGGAATTGCAGCGGCAGTCCATCGACGTTTTATTTGACGACCGCGATGAGCGTCCGGGCGTCAAATTTAAGGACGCCGATTTGATCGGAGTCCCGTTCCGGCTCACGCTGGGCCGGCGCACGTTCGAGCAGGGACGCGCTGAGATTTTCGTCCGCGCGACCAAGCAGGCGCAGGAGGTTAAGCTGACGGAGGCGGTGCAGGTGGTGAAGCAACAGCTTGGGAGCTAGGGAGTAGCGAATGGGGAATAGGGAGTAGGGAAGAGCGAGGCAAGGGGAAAAAAGGCAAGAGGCAAAAGCCAAGAGAGGTGCCCGTCCCAACTGCCTATTCCCAATTGCCCATTGCCCATTCCCTTCGTTGAATATGGCCATCGGAGAGGAACGGAAGGGTTCTCTCAAGCCGATTCTCTTCCTGGCGGTGTGGGGCGCGTTGGTCTTTGTGGGAGCGAAGGCGTTTCCGGTGTACTCAGGCAGCTCAAAACTTGCGGACTATATCCGTGACGTGGCGGTCCACGCCAGCATGCAGAAAACGGCCCCCAACGAAGTTCAAGCCGAGATTGTCCGATACGCCCGGAGCCTCGGCCTTCCGATCGTCGATAAAGACGTCCGCGTGACCCGAACCGAAGACGCCGTCCAGATCAACCTCGACTACACGGTGCCGGTGAAGTTAGGCATCTTCACCTGGAATCTTCGCTTCACACCCTCGGTGGAGAGTCGGGCGTATAATTAGACGGTGGTGGTAGGGACGCCGCGAGGAGGACGCTGTCTTTTAGGGACAGGTCCCGTGGCTTGAGGGGGGGGAACCAAAAACTTGGTGCGAACGAAGCTGGAATGTCAAATAAAATCAATGACTTGTCGGGATTCTCGAAACCTAGGGTTAGGGTGGTGATCGCCCCGTCTGAGAAATGGCTCTCTCCCTTTGAATTCGGTCCAGGGCAGCAGGGCCGGGCTTCGCTGGGCCTCCGAAATCCGAAAAATCTGGTTCTGAGTCGGGTATCAGAGTAGAACGTCTGGCTTATTAGCTGAGATCGTGAGCGCAAACGTGCCAATTCGAGACCGTCTGACTCGCGCGGTGAAAGTGGTTTCCCGATTCGTGGTGCGGCGGCAGAACGCGCTCATTACGGCCGGCATCTGCTGTTTCATCGTCAGCGCATCCGTCTTCACGTACTTTTACGTCCGCTTCTCCAGTGAAATCGATGCCCGCCTCAGCGGACAGATATTTGATCGGGCTTCGGTGGTATTCTCCGCCCCCACTCCCATCACTGTGGGCGAGGCGGTGACGCCCGACGAGGTGGCCGCGCGCCTCAGGAGGGCGTTGTACGCCGAGGGCAGCGGGTCAAGGGTGGGCATTTACACGCTGGAAGGTGATGGCATCAAGATCCGGCCCGGTTCCCAGTCTTACTTCGCGGGGGAGCCGGTGAAGGAGGGAGCGGCCACCGTTGGATTCAAGGGCGGTCGCGTTGCGTACATCAACACAGGTGAAGATCAAGGCGCGGTTGACCGGTACTTCCTGGAGCCTGAACCCATCACCACCTTGTTTGACCAAAGCCGCACCAAGCGCCGATTGGTCCGCTATCAGGATTTGCCGCCCGTGCTGATCAACGCCGTGCTGGCGGCGGAGGATCGGCGCTTCAACTCGCATCACGGAGTGAATTTCTATCGCATTTTCGACGCGGCTCTTAAAGACATCCGGTCCGACGAGCGCTTGCAGGGCGGAAGCACGCTCACCATGCAGCTCGCGCGCAACTTCTTTCTAACGCCGGAGCGCACGGTGCGCCGCAAGGCGGCCGAGATGTTTCTGGCGATGGTTCTGGAGCAGCGGCTGAGTAAAGAACAGATTTTTGAACTGTACGCCAACGAGGTTTACCTGGGCCAGCGAGGCAGCTTTTCCATCGACGGTTTCTCCGCCGCCGCCGCGGCCTATTTCAACAAGGACGTCAAGAATCTGAATCTTTCTGAGGCAGCGTTGCTCGCCGGGCTCATCCGTGGGCCTAATCTCTACTCACCTTACCGCCACCCCCAGGCCGCGCTGCGCGTCCGCAACTACGTTTTGCAGGAAATGGCAAATGACGGATTCGCCAGTGAGGCTGACGTGGCGGAAGCAACGGAGCAACCGCTTCACATCGCGCCCCAGAACATCGATGCCACTCAGGCGCCCTACTTTGTCGACATGGTGAAGGACCAGTTGCTGGCCCAGTTTTCCGAGCACGACCTGATCTCGCAGAGCTACCGCGTGTATACGACGCTGGACCCTGACTTACAGGCAGCGGCGTCAGGCGCGGTGCGGTCCGGCATGGAGGAAGTGGACAGTGCGCTAAGCCGCCGCCACACGAAGGACGCGACGCCTCGTGATCCCAACCAGCCGCAGGTGGCGCTGGTGGTGCTCGATCCGCACACCGGTGAGGTGCGGGCGCTGGTGGGTGGGCGCGACTACGCTGTGAGCCAGTTGAACCACGCATTGGCCAGCCGGCAGCCAGGGTCCTCTTTCAAGCCGTTCGTTTATGCCGCCGCGCTAAGTTCAGCCGTGGATGGAAGCCAGCCGCAGGTGACGCCAGCCACGATTCTGACCGATGAACCTACCACCTTCGAGTATGACGACAAGGTATACGAGCCGCGGAACTACAAAGAGGAGTACCACGGGCCCGTCACCCTGCGCGAGGCGCTAGCCTATTCCCTGAACTGCGCTACCGTGAGCCTGGCTCAGTTGATCGGATATGGCAAAGTGCAGCAGTTGGCCATCAATGCGGGAATCAACGATAATCTGGAAGCAACGCCCGCCTTGGCTCTTGGGTCCTATGACGCCACGCCGATGGAGATCGCCAGCGCCTACACGATTTTCTCGAATGCCGGCGAATATGCCGGTCCCAGGATGATTTCGGCGGTGCGGGATGAGTTCGGCGGCCGTAATCTGCTGGAGCCGAAGGAAACGCGCCGCCAGGTGCTTGACCCGCGTGTGGCCTACCAGATGATCAGCCTGATGGGCAGCGTCCTCGACCATGGCACGGGAGCCGGTGTTCGCAGCCGGGGCTTCACCAAACCCGCCGTCGGCAAGACAGGTACTTCCCACGACGGCTGGTTCGCGGGTTTCACAACCAACCTGCTGGCCGTGGTGTGGGTGGGGTACGATGACAACCGCGATATCGGCCTTTCGGGAGCCGCTTCCGCGCTGCCGGTGTGGACCGATTTTATGAAGACGGCTACGAGTCTGCCCGACTACAAGGACGTTCAAGATTTCACTGAGCCTTCGGGCCTGGTTACGGCCTCCATTCAGTTGCCTACGCTCAATGGCGATCCCGCTCCCTTGGCCGCTTCTCCCACAGAGATCTTCATCGAAGGAACCGAACCCCACGGAACGGTGGCCGTTTTGAACGCCGGCAAGAGTTTCTTCAGCCGCCTTCTTCATCTCGGCGAACCTGCTGCTCCAAGTGGGAAGCCGGCTGCTCAGCCTCCGGCGGCGCCGCCTCTCGCGCGAAGCAATCCCGTACCCGCGGAGAGAGCAGATTCGGAGCCGCCAGCTTCCCAAGTTCAGACCGGCGGAGAGAAGAAGAAGCCCAACGTTGTAAGGAGATTTTTCTCTATCTTCAAACACCACGAATAGCCATCCGAAACACCCCAGCCGCCTCCCCCCGAAAGCGAAAAAAATCAGGACAAGTCCGACAATTAGGAGTAGAATGCATTTGGATAATTAAGACAGGGCGCTCACCGAACGCCCTGCCCTAAAGACGTGGCAATGAGGTCTTGAGGGGGTGTCCCGTGGGTGAGTTAACCTCAGCTTTGTGTTTCGTTTCCTTGCTAGGCTCGGTTGGTGTCTTAGGCGTTGGCGCCAGAGCCCAAACGGAATCTCTGCCTCAACAGCCGGCGTCGCAGGCGCAGGAACCCGCCGCCCCGAAAATCACCTTAGAACAACGTGCAGATATCTTCATGGCGCGCAAAGATTATAGCGATGCCGTGGACTTTTATTCGCGCGCACTTCAGCAGGCCTCCTCAAATTCCACCGAGGAGGCCGTGCTTTGGAATAAAGTCGGCATTGCGTACCAGCAACAGGACTATTACGTCGCAGCCCGCAAGGCGTACCAGAAGGCGCTGCACTTCAATCGAGACGCGGCTGAGCCCTGGAACAACCTTGGTACCACCTATTTCTTCGCCGCTCGATACAAAAAGTCGGTCAAGTACTATCAGCACGCCATCGCGCTTGATCCCAACTCGCCCGCCTTCCACGTTAATCTGGGAACCTCATACACGCACATCAAGAAGTATCCGCAAGCGGTGGAAGAGTATCGGGTGGCGCTTACCCTCGACCCCACCATCCTTACCGAGCACGGCGCGGACGGCACCGTGATGGAGCCGCGCCTGGCGGATGCTGACTACTTTTTCTATCTGGCGAAGGTGTTCGCCTCGCTGGGACGGGCTCCCGAGGCTGTGCGATATTTGCGCCGCGCGTTCGAGGAAGGCTTTGACAACCTCAAACGACTAGACCAGGACCCGGACTTTCTCAAGATCAGCAAGTACCCGGACTACGCTGCGCTCCGCAAGAACCCGCCTGCGGCCCTCAAGGATTGAACGCTGCTCGTGTAGCTGCCCGGCTGTATCCCCACGGACCGTGCCGCCTTGCCGCTCAGCAGGCAAGCTGCGTATAATAGTGCAGAACTCTCCCAGTTCAAGGAGTTTTCATGTATAGGTTTTTCCGCAGAAACCGGGACAAGATCATGAAGTATCTCTTGATCTTCTTTCTCGGCATCGTCTCGCTCGGCATGGTGATTACGCTGGCGCCCATTCCGGGCGGGGACACCAGTAACGCTCAGCCGAATGTGCTGGCCACCCTGGACGGCGTGAACATCACCACGCAGGAGGTGCAGCGCCGGTTGGAGCAACAGTTCCGGAACTCTCCCCTGGGAAGCAGTTCGCAGGCTCAGGCTCTGATGGCGCGCTTCGCCCCCACGGTGCTTGACCAGATCGTGCTCGATCAGGCCCAGGTGGTGGAGGCGCGCCGGCTGGGACTCGTGGTGAGTGACCAGGAATTGGCCGCCGCCATCCGGGCCTACCCCGGCCTCAGCAACAACGGCGTCTTTATCGGCGCGGATCAATATCAGAGCGTGATCGAGCAGGCCACCGGCATGACCGTTGGGCAATTTGAGGGGCAACTTCGCGAAAGCCTCCTCACGGACAAGCTCAAGCAGGTGGTAACCGACGCGGTGCAGGTGTCTCCCACCGAGGTTCACCAGGAGTTCCTCAAGCGCAACGAGAAAGCGCAAATCGCTTACGTCTTTTTTGACGCAACCACCTTCACCAAAGACGTGCAGGTGACACCGCAAGCTCTTGAAAAGTACTTCAGCGACAACCGCGACCGTTACAAGGTGCCCCAGCAGCGTTCGTTACGTTACATTCTGGTGGATGCCGACCACGTGCGGGGCCAAGTGAAGGTCACCGACGACGATTTGCGCGCTTATTACTCGCAGCATCTGGACGAGTACCGCGTGCCGGAGCGCGTGAAGGCCGCGCATATCCTCTTCAAGACCACGGATAAGAGCCCGGCGGAGGTTGCGAAGATCCGGCAGACGGCACAGGACGTGCTCAACCAGATTCAGAAGGGCGCGGACTTTGCCGACATGGCCAAGAAATACTCGGAGGATACAACCGCTTCCAATGGTGGTGACCTGGGATGGATCGTCCGCGGCCAAACGGTGAAGGAGTTTGAGGATACCGCGTTCGCCATGCAGCCCGGCCAGGTGAGCGGCCTGGTAACCACCACTTACGGCATCCACATCATCAAGGTTTTTGACAAGCAAACCGCACACGTGCAGACCTTCGATGAGGTGAAGGGCAGCATTCAGGCCACCCTCGAGAAGCAGAAGCTCGATCAGGCTCAGGCGGCCCTGGCGGACCAGGTGGAACAGGCCGCGAAGCAGGACCCGCAGCACTTTGACGCGGTTGCCGAAAAGTTAGGGTTGAAGGCGGCGCAGACGTCGCTCTTCAAGTTCGGACAGGCCATACCCGATCTCGGTGTGAGCGAGGGATTGCAGAACCTGGCTTTCCAGCTCACCCCGGGCGAAGTCGGCCAGCCGGTAACCATTCCGAAGGGCATCGTTATTACGCAGCTCGCGCAGGACGTTCCCGCCCACACGGCGACGCTCGACGAAGTGCGTTCCCAAGTAGAGCAGGATTACCGCAACGAGCAGGCCAAGGTGCTGGCCTCGGAGAAGGCGAAGGACTTGGCGTCCAAAGCAAAAACGGAAGATTTCAAGAAGGCAGCAAGCACCTTGGGCCTGACCGTGAAAGAGAGCAAGGACTTCACACGGCAGGATACGGTGGATAACCTGATTTCGGGCAGCGAGCTTGGAGACGCTTTCACTCTAAGCCCCGGCCAGACCAGCGGCGTGGTGGCGGTGGGCAGCAACCAAATCGTGTTCCAGGTTCTTACCCACACACCAGCGGATGAATCCACCTTTGCCACCCAGCAGGGGCAGCTCCGCCAGGAGCTGCTCGATCAGAAGCGGTCGCTGGCCTGGGAAGTGTACCGGCAGAACCTGAAGCAGGTGTTGATCCGCGAGGGCAAGCTGAAGATAAATCCGGAGGCGCTCAAGCAACTGGTGGCCTCATATAGCAACACGAGCAGTTAAACGATGGACGATGAATAATGAATAGCGATTTTTGTTTGATTTTAACCTTGACTGAGGGTAAGGTTGTTGAAAATTCCACTATATGACTACCCGGGGCGCCGGTCGTAACTTCGGCGCCCTGCCTTCTGTAACGTATGATGCAAAAACGCCGAAGCTCGAACGGCGCTGAGTTACACGCGCGCCCGGCGTGTTCTTGGGACGGGTTAGTTCGAAAGGGTGACCCCTGAGTACCGGACCGGCCATAAAGCCCAGTCGCGGAGCTCTTAGCGGCCGGATGCTTCAACGCGCCCGTTGATCTCTTGGCTTTGCGAGTTCAACGTGCGGGTCGTGCAGCCGCCGCTCGAGTGTGGGAAGCCGGCTGATAAGTGCCGGGCACCGCGCGCAGGCTGATCGCGATCCGGTTCCAGGCATTGATCCCCACTACCGCCATGGTGAGACTCACAATTTCCTTCTCCGAGAATTGCTTTCGCGCCAGCTCATAGACTTCATCCGGTACATGTCCCTGGCTTACGAGGGTAACAGCTTCAGCCCAGGCCAGCGCCGCGCGTTCGCGCTCGGTGTAGAACGGCGTCTCACGCCAAGCATTGAGCTCATAAAGACGCTGCTCGGTTTCGCCGGCCGCCCGTGCGTCCTTGGAATGCATATCGATGCAGTAGGCACAGCCGTTGATTTGAGATGAACGCATGTAGACGAGGTTCAGCAGCGATTCTTCA
>Ga0335083_10002544_pt1:15000-23964 | contig 23964 bp, 20 predicted proteins | sample Lox_Sample_42_FD_206716 | JGI IMG/M metagenome (GOLD analysis project Ga0335083, IMG submission 206716) | Soil microbial communities from Loxahatchee National Wildlife Refuge, Florida, United States - Lox_Sample_4.2 | ecosystem: Environmental > Terrestrial > Soil > Wetlands | place...
AGAATGAGCGCTGCGCCGTCAACTCGAATGGGCCTTTCTCTCGCTGGCTGCCGCTGCGCGGCGTCGAGCGATTTCCTCAGCGATTTGCACTGCATTCACCGCGGCCAGCCGCAAGTTGTCGATGGCGGCCCAAATCCAGAGGCCGTTCTTGCGCCCTGCGTCGGCCACGACGGAATCGATCAGTATCTGGTCGCTTCCCGTCACTTCCACCTGGGAAGGAGCGTGATCGGCGGAGCGGCGCATGCGCACGTCACCGCCCGCCAGAGCTTGTTGAACGGCGGCCGGCGCGGCGATGGCGGCGGTCTCCACATACAACGACAGGGCCACGGAGTAGAAAACAGGCGCTTGAATGAATCGCAACCCGGGAACGGGAGTGCGGCCTGCGAGATAGCGGTGGAGTTCGCCCCGCACCCGATTTTCGAGACCCGACAGCGCCTGCGAGTTTACGCCGGCCAGCCGGGGCAAGGTGTTGAAGGCGAGCTGAGCGCCGAAGACGGACTGAGGAACTTTTTGGAAACTGAAGAGGTTGAGCGTTTGTTTTTGCAGCTCTTCTATGGCGCGCGGGCCCAGCTCTGACGCTGGGCTAAGTACATGGGCTACAGATGAGCGCAGTTTGAAGCGTGAGGCCAAACGAAGAAGGACCACGCTGAGGGCGATGGTGACCGGATGGGCGGAGGCAATCACCGGACGGAGCGTTTCAGCAGATGTGGGCGCAGGCGAGGCTGCCTCGCCGCCGCGCGCGATGCGCGGCGCCACCGTGCCTGATTCCGCCAGGCTTCCTTCGAGGTCGATTACGACCGCGGGCCGCGCAAACTCCGGGCGAAGAAACGAAGGCAAAGGATCGGGTGGTGCGGCGATGAAGGCGAAATCGAGCTCGTCGCCGTGGATTTCAGGATTCAGGAATTTCTCGGCCGGGTCGGCGTCGAGATCGAGGATGGGCAGCTCGGGATCTTGGTTCGCCGTTCCACTCGCCTCGATCTCCACCAGGCGTGATACCGGGAACCGTCTCTCGCGGACGACCGCAAGCAGCTCTTTGCCCAACAGTGACGAGGCGCCCAGCACCGCCACCCGATAACGTGCCACGGGAGCCTCAACAAGGCTGGCGGCGCCTTCCAAAGTACTCATTGGGCGTGAACCTCCTGCGGTGGTGGCGGCGAGGGACGGTGGCGCGAGAGTAATCGCGAGGTGGGTCCGCTGAGCATGTAGCCGACGGTGAAGAGCAGCAGAACGTATTCCGAGTAAGCGTAGACCAGGTAAATGATGAGCCCGATCAGAATCACGGCCACGTAGGGACGGCGCTGGCGCAAGTCCACATTCTTGAAGCTGGGATACCGTACGCGGCTGACCATCAAGAAGCTCAGGACGCCCACCAGGACAAGCCAGGCCATGCCGTAGTTCCAGTCGTGGATCGCGTCCTTACGGCAATGAACGATGGCCGCCACCACGCCGGCGGCGGCCGGAATGGGCAGGCCCACGAAATACCGGCGGTCTGAGGCGGGCCGGGTGCTCTGAATGTTGAAGCGCGCCAGGCGAGCAGCTCCGCAGATCACAAAGGCGAAGGTTATGATCCAGCCGCCATACCGCAGGTGCTCGCCCCAGGCGGGTCCCAGCGCCTCCACCACGGGCCGCACGCCCCAGGCGAAGGCCAACAACGCTGGGGCCACACCGAAAGCGATCACGTCGGCGAGCGAATCAAATTCGCGGCCAAAATCGGAGCTGGAGTTGGTGAGGCGCGCGATGCGTCCATCAAAACCATCGAACAGCCAGGCCCATCCGATGGCCTTGGCGGCGTTGTCGAACGCGAATCGGCTCAGGTCCGCGGCCGCGCCGGCGGCCATCATCGCCGTGGCGGCCTTTAGCGTTTCCAGGACGGCGATGTAGCCGCACACCAGCGTGCCCACGGTGAACAAACTGGGCAGCACGTAGAGCCCGCCGTGAAGGCGGCCTCTGCGCTTCGGTCTAACGTTTGTTGGTGTTGTGTCCAAGCCGCCTCCGTGGCCGGAGCCTCGCGCAAGCACGACTTATGCACTCAAGGTCACAGAACGCCGCACGTCTCTTACTCGCCGCCGTCCTGCGCGCCGGAGGCCGGCGTGCGGGTGACGTCCTTCCCCTCAGCGACTGCCAGCACCGTCGACCCTGCCCGTACGCGGTCGCCGGTCTTCACCCTGAGGTCCACTGCTACCTCCAGCAGCACGTCGACGCGCGAACCGAACTTAATGAGCCCCACGCGTTCGCCGCGCTCAAGGCGGTCACCCACGCGCTTCCAGAATACGATACGGCGCGCGAGGAGGCCAGCGATTTGCCGCACCACCACCGGGCCTGCTGCGCTCTCCAGTGTAAAGACGTTCTGCTCATTCTCGGCCGACGCGCGCTCGCCGCTGGCAATCCCGAAACGGCCTTTTTGATACACCACTTCGCTCACCGTACCCGAAACGGGCGCCCGGTTCACGTGCACATCGACAGGGGACATGAAGATGCTCACCCGTCGCACCGGCCGGCCGGCCAAGCTCTCCTCGGCAATCTGCACCACGCGGCCGTCTGCGGGCGATACGATGGCGGAAGGATGTTCGGGCGGAGTGCGCTCGGGGTCGCGGAAAAAATTGAGGATGAAGAGGGTGAGAATCAGGAAGAGAACAGCCGCCGGATACAAACCGAGTGCAAGCGCTCCGCCTGCGATCAAAGCGAGCGGCAATCCGTACCAATAGCCTTCTTTGACCATAAGGGCGGTTGCCAGCCGTCACCGCGTAATCGCCCCGCATGGCGGGAGCGGTCCGCGTTGCCACTGACGACGGTTACCGTCCTTCTAGATTACGCCGTTCCGGTTTTATGGACGAGCGTCTCCATTTGGTCTTTGAGCCTCAGCTTCAATTTCTTCAGCCGGGTCTCTTCGAGTTGTTCCTGTTCGTTGAGGTATCGCCGTGAAGCCATTTGATCAAGCAAGGCGGCGTAGTGGGCATGTTCCTCAGAGAGATGCTGGTACTCAGGGCTGTTGGCCATCAATTGCGCCCGGATGGCCCCGGTCGGGGTGCTCATGGGTGGATCACCTCCAAAGTTTAATGTTCCCTTCTCCTGCCTGTAACTTAGCACAGCATTTTGGGGGCTTCAAGGGGTTATGTGGGATGGTAACGGGCACTCGAAATCGCTCACCATGGGGAGGGGCGCGGCCGGTAGAACCGGCACATCCCGGCCGCGCCTGGTTGGGTTTCGCTCGGGGTCTCAGATGCCTGACGATCACGCGCCGAGGGGATGGAATGGGGGGGCATTCCTATTGGCGGCGCGCCATTCATCAGGGCCACTCGAGCCCATCACAGCGTTTAACCCGATGCTGCATTCAGAGTTGATACTACCACCGTTATTGAATGTCAAGTAAAATCTTTTAGGTTTTTGGGGCATGGAATCCAAACTTGATTCACGTCGTATCCGGAAGACGCGGAGGGGCTGGTATACTGTGCGCCTACCGTCCCAATCAGGGACAGGAGGTCTTGATGCCTGCAGCCCAAGGTGCAGAGAGGCGGCGCGCACCGCGCCGCAAGGTTGCCAATTCTTTGACCTTCATCGTCGATTCCGACCGCGACCAGATCGCGAATCGTGCCTTTGCCGTGGACCTTTCAGACCTGGGAGCGAGGATTCGGGCGGGTGTACGATTGGAGCCGGGCCAACTGATCACCGTGGTTCCCAGCGAAGGGGCGGCGGAAGGCATTCCGAGCCAGGTTATCTGGGTGACCCCGGGCGCTACGACAGGAGAGGCGGGAATCGCCTTCTTGGAGCCTCTGGCTGCTCGGGTGCACCTTTAAGAGGGGTTCCCTTACCGGCATCATCAGGCCCGGGCACCTGTACCCTCGCCTCAGCTCGCCTTTCCCCAATATCGAGAAGGACAGCGCCGCGCCGCCTGTGTGCGTCGGGGTTGCTTCAGCGGGCGCATTTGCGCTTGTCCGGCGGGAGATCGAGGGATAGCATAGCTGTTATCGAAAAACTTTGTGTTCCATATCAAGGAGGCTTAATCCGTGAAAAATCCAAAGCTTTCCCGCCGCGGCTTCATGGAGCGCACCGTCGGCACCGTAGGCGCCACACTGGCCGCTCGCACTTTTCTACTGGAAGGAGCCACACCCGAGGCAGCGCCTCTGCGCTCCGGCGACGCTGCACCCAGTGACACGGTCCGCTTCGGTATGATCGGCGTCGGCATGCGCGGCGACGATCTGCTGCGAACGTCGATCAAGATCCCAGGCGTGCGATGCGCGGCCGCCTGCGATCTTTACGAGGGTCGCCGCACCCTAGCCAAGCAGATCCTCAAGGATGACACGCCCATCACCGCCCGGTACCAAGAGCTGCTCGACAACAAAGAGATCGACTGCATCGTGGCGGCCGTGCCTGACCACTGGCACAAGCAGCTCATTGTAGACGCCTGTGCGGCGGGCAAGGACATCTACTGCGAGAAACCCATGACCCACACGGTGGAGGAGGGCTTCGAGATCATCGACGCGGCCGCCAAATACAACCGCATCGTGCAGATCGGCAGCCAGGAGCCGAGCTCCGTGGTGTACGCCAAGGCCAAGGAGATGCTCGCCGCCGGCGCCATCGGCAAGCCCTGCCTCGTCGAAGCCACCATGGGACGCAATGACCACTGCGGCGCCTGGTGGTATAGCATCCCCCCCGACCTTTCGCCGCAAACGGTGGATTGGGATACGTGGCTGGGCTCAGCGCCCAAGCGGGCGTTTGACGCCGTGCGTTGGACTCGCTGGCGCTGCTTCCAGGATTACGGCGAGGGCATTCCCGGCGATCTCTGCATCCACCACCTCACCGGCATCCACTACGTGATGGGCATCACGGCTCCGCCCAAGCGGGCCTTCAGCCAGGGCGGGCTTTACCGCTGGCATGACGGGCGCGACGTGCCCGACGTGTTGACCACGGTCTACGATTACGGCGACTTCAGTTGCACCTTGCGCGTCACGCTGAACACCGAAACTGAAAACGGCTTCCGGTTCATGGGCGAGCACGGGATTCTTGAGATCCACGGTGTGGAGAACCCCACGGCACTCAGTTTGAAGGCGCAGGACGGCCTCGATCACAGCCCTTGCACCCCGGCTTGGCCCAGTCCCATGCGTCAGGAATACGCGAAGAAATGGTTGGCGGAACATAAGGCCCAAGGTGACCCGGCAGCCCGGAAACCGGATGCAGTCACCAGCTTCAAGGCTCCGCCCCTGTACGACGATACCCGCGAGCACCTGGCGAATTTCTTCGAGTCGGTCAAGACGCGCAGGGCCTCCGTTGAGGACGAGCACTTTGGCAACAACGCCGCCATCGCCATTCACATGGCCAACTACTCGTATTTCAACGGAACGCCCGCCTGCTGGGACGCGGCGGCCAAGAAGATCACAGGCTGACGGCGGGATGGTACACAAATGCCTGGGCAGGTATGCGGCCATTTCCAAGCCGTCGTTCGTGGGTGGCGACGGCGGCATCTTCTATGTTTTGGCCCCGGCCGGCGACAACACTCACACCCCGACCTGCAGTCGGGCTTCGACGAAAGCCTCGGCCCTGTCGGGGCAGCGTTTCATCTCCATGAAAGCCCAAGACCCAAGAACCCGGTTTGCAAATGGAAGATAGGATCATTCTGGCGAGATCCCAAGGGGGCGTTTGTGCTTAGGAAGCGGTTGAAGACTGCTCGGTGATCCGCTCCATAAGCCTTCGGTATTCAAGTAACAAATCCCGCCTGAGCCTGGCAGCCAGACCCGGGTCTGGCGATTCGGCGGCCACCGCTCGGCACTGCTGGATCGACCTCTCGAGGCTTGAGAGAAATGCCCGGCACGGCTCGCAGCCGTCCAGGTGCTTTTCCAACTCCTCACACATAGAATCATCGAGTTGGTCGTCGAGGTAGTTTGAGAGCTGTGCGAAGAGCGCCTTGCAGGAACCGGCTCGCGAGTGGGCCGGCGGCGCTTCCGCAGCGGCAGGAGCCCGATGAGCCTTAGGGCCGCGAGTAGCCTCGCGGTGGTCGTTGAGCGCCTTTCGCACAAAGAGCCTGGCGCGATGGAGGCGGACGCGCGCGGTTCCCGGACGAAGACCAGTGATTTCGCCCACCTCTTCATCGGTCAGCCCTTCCATGTCCCGCAGGACCAGAACGATGCGGTACTGCGGCGGAAGCCTCTGCACGGCTTCCCGCAACCGGCGGGCCTCCTGGCTCCTGATGGCGAGCGACTCCGGGTTGGGCGGACCCTCGCTGGCAATTTGCGCCAGTTGACGCCTGTCCGGCATCAGTTGATCGAGAGAAAGGTCGGGCTTCGGCGCGAATTTGCTGCGCCGGCGGCTCATGAGGCATCGATTCTTGGCCACCTTATAGAGCCACACCAGAAGCGCTCGCGGACTCTCGAACTTGGGGAGGCCCGGCAATGACTTCACCAGAACCTCCTGCATCGTGTCCTCGGCATCCTCGCGCTGCCCGCATACTTTCATGCTGAAAGAAAAGACCGTGCCTTGAATCAACTCCAGGGCGTGCTCAAGAGACGCGGGATCCCTCTCGCCCAATAAGGCCACAGCTTGTTCTATTTCTTTGCGCATCAGTCCTTCAAGATAGCACGAGGGACGCCTGACCCCGTGATCTCGCGGTACTGACTGAGTTCAGCCTGCACTTCTCGCCAGGATTCGAAAAGGGCGGGGCTTGAAGAGTCTGTGCGAAAACTCGTGGATTCCCGCCTTCGCGGGAATGACGCGTTTTGGGAAGTTTTCTTTTCCCGGGGCAGCTAACCCGATTAGCTTGCATTTCTCACGCCTCCACAGAAGTCCCTTGTAACAATTTCCCGGCTTCTGCATTTGTTCTCTGTCAGCGCCTCGGACGACGCAGACAAAGAGGAAACGGAAGGAGCGAGAAAATGATCACCGCGAAAGTCGGTCTGACCCAGGCCCTGAAATCACAGCGCCAGTTTGTGGCGGAAACGGGTAGCGGCCACCACTTGATTCTCGATGACGCGGCGGGCGCGAGCGGGGCAAAACCGATCGAACTGGTGGCGGTAGCGCTTGCCGGCTGTACCGCCTTCGATGTCATCACCATCCTTCGTCAGAAGCACCATCAGAGAGTGACGGGATACGAAGTCCATGTTGAAGCCGATCAAGCTGAGCGACCGCCTCAAGTGTTCACCGCCGTGCGAATCCGCCACGTGGTGACGGGCTTTGAAATCGACCCGGCCGCCGTGGAGCGGGCCATTCAGTTGTCGGAGGAGAAGTACTGCAGTGTGGAGGCAATGATCCGGCAGACCGCCAAGTTTGAGACGCAGTGTGAAATCCACCAGGAAACCACACCCTGGCTGGAGCCGAACCAACTGGCCCGGCAGGTGGCTTGAGGAACGCTCATGCGATTGGAACGGAGACGAATCCAGCCCGTTGCGGTGAATTCCGTGGTCTTTCTGGCTTTCCTGACCGCACTTCAGTTGCCAGCGCAGGAAGCGGCGAAGCCCCTGCCCCTCACGCTGGAGCAGGCGGTGGATACGGCTTTGGAACAGAATCCGATGTTCCGGACCAGCCTCGATGAGGCACAGGCGGCGCGGGCCCGTCTGAAGGAGGAGCAAGCGACGTGGTTTCCACGGTTCGATTTTCGCCAGGATTTCACGCGCGGAAATGATCCGGTTTATGTGTTCGGAACCGAACTCCGGCAACGGCAATTCACGGCCGAGGATTTTGCACTCAACCAACTCAACGCTCCGACCCCCATCGATAATTTCCAGACCCGGCTGGACGCGCAATGGAGACTATTCGATTCCGGTCAGACATCTTTTCACCAGCGTAGCGCGAAGAAGTTGGTGACGGCAGCCGATTTTCAAACCGAGCAGGCGCGTCAGGACCTGATTCTGGAAGTGGTGCGAAGCTATGACGCCGTGCTGGTGCTGCAAGAAAACCTGCGGGCTGCCGACCAGGCGGTGAAGACCGCGGAGGCAAGCGTCCAGCGGATGGAGACGATGCAACAGGCGGGAATGATCGTCGATTCCGACTTGCTCAGCGCCAAGGTTTTCCTGGCGCAGATGAAAGACCGGCAGATCCGCACCCAAATCGATCTTGCCGCGGCTGGCATGGAGTTGGCGCGGCAAATGGGCCTATCTCTGGACGCCTCTCCGGCGCTCGCAGGGACATTGGCCGCGCCGGGCCCCACGCCCAAGACCATTCAGGATTGGACCCAGACGGCGCTCGAGCAGCGGCCCGCGCTTCGAGCGGCGGAGTTGCAGGAAGCCGCGATGGATCAGGAAAGAAAGGCCGCCAAAGCCGACTTCGGCCCCAAATTGGGGCTCTTCGGGAGCACGGAGCGCGACGCGATGGCATGGGGAGGTCCGTCGGGGACGAACTGGACGGCGGGCGCCCGGTTGGAGATCAACCTCTTCGCGGGCGGCGCTGAAAAAGCGAGGCTTGCCGAAGCCGCGGCCAACGCTCACAAGGCAAAAGACGGGGTGGAATGGCTCCGCTCCGGCGTACAAATGGAAGTGCGAAAGGCCTATCTGGACGTCAATGCGGCGGCCCAGCGCGCCGCCGCCTCCCGTGCCTCGTCAGAGCAAGCCCAAGAGAGCCTGCGCATTGTTCAGAACCGATATGACTCAGGACTTACCACGGTGACCGAACTTTTGCGCGCCCAGACAGCGCAACTAGACGCCACCACCGGGTATCTCTCAGCCTTGCAGGATTGGCAGGTGGCGCGAGCGCAGTTGGAACGAGCGGCAGGCGTGTTGACGCCGGCTTCCACGGTGATTACCGGAGCGGGAAACCCATGAAGACAGTGACTCTTGCGGGCGGCACGATGCGGCAGCGGAGTGTAGCTCACATTTCTCAACAGCCATCTCTCGCGGAGGAAGGGCGGGGTTTCAACTCCGCCGAAAAGCGGTACCTTGATTCAATTCCCTTTCACTCGCCGGAGAGTTCGTCAAGGCAAACTCTCCAGCGAGTGAGTTCTCACCAGGGACGATACCCCCTTGTGCCGGCGGGGTTTCAACC
>Ga0335083_10002545_pt1 | contig 23961 bp, 22 predicted proteins | sample Lox_Sample_42_FD_206716 | JGI IMG/M metagenome (GOLD analysis project Ga0335083, IMG submission 206716) | Soil microbial communities from Loxahatchee National Wildlife Refuge, Florida, United States - Lox_Sample_4.2 | ecosystem: Environmental > Terrestrial > Soil > Wetlands | place: USA...
TCGCTGGGGGATTCAAGATCCAAGACCTGACCCCAGCGACTAGTAGGGAGTCAAGATTCAAGACCTGACCCCAGCGACGTCCGGCAGCTGCTTGTGCGTCTGGGCTGTCGGGTTCCGCCTCAGTTCCAGGTTGTCGCTTGTTCTCTTCATTCACGAGATGAATGATCATCATGCATGGCATGGATGATCGGACACTGCCTCGTGTCGTGGCGAAGACCCTGCGCGAACGGCTGCGGGTCATGCCGGCAGTGGTCGTGACAGGCGCCCGCCAGACTGGAAAGAGCACGCTCGCCCAGGAGCTGACGCCGGGCAAGCGGCGCTTTCTTTCGCTGGACGACCTGGATGTCGTCGACGCTGCACGACGCGACCCCGAAGCGCTGGTGGGCGGCGCCCAGCGGGTGACGCTGGACGAGGTCCAGCGAGAACCCGACCTTCTGCGCGCGGTGAAGCGGACGATCGACCGGCGCAAAGCCCCGGGCCAATTTCTCCTCACCGGCTCGGCGAACCTGCTGCTGATGCGCCAGGTATCTGAGTCCCTCGTCGGCCGCGCCAGCTACCTCACGCTGTGGCCGATGACGCGGGGCGAGCAGCGCGGCCTCGGGCGCTGCGGCGCATGGGAAGAGCTGCTTTCGGTGCAAGACGAGGCGTGGCTCGACACGCTTTCCGACCAGCCGGACGCGCTTGAGGACTGGCGCGCATTGGCCCGGCGCGGGGGCTTTCCCACCCCGGCGGTGCACCTCAGCACCACGAACGAACGCACAGTCTGGTTCGACGGTTACGTGCGCACCTACCTGGAGCGCGACCTTCAGGCGCTATCCGCAATCAGCGGGCTACCCGACTTCCGCCGGCTGATGCGCGCATCCTGCCTGCGAGTCGGTCAGCTGATCAACCAAACGGAGATAGGACGTGACGCGGCCTTGCCGCAGCCGACCGTGCATCGGTACCTCAAGCTGCTCGAGACATCGTACTTGCTGGTACGGCTGCCGGCTTATGCGGTCAACCGGACGAAGCGCCTCATCAAGTCGCCCAAGCTGTATTGGGGCGATACCGGAGTTGCGCTTTATCTCTCTGGAGAGACCGAACCGGGCGGCGCACATCTGGAGAACGTCGTGCTGCAGGATCTGCCGGTCTGGCGGGACGCACGTCTCGAGCGCGCCGAGCTCTACTACTGGCGTACCACGATAGGAGAAGAGGTCGACTTCGTCATCGAAGCGGGCGGGCGCTTATTGCCCATCGAAGTCAAGGCAGCGACTCGACCCGCGCTGCGCGACGCCGCCAACCTCCGCACGTTTCGAGGCGAGTACGGAAAGAAGGCGAGGGCGGGGCTCCTGCTGCATGCCGGCACGAACCTGGAATGGTTGACCCCGGATGTCCTTGCCGTCCCCTGGTGGCGAGTGCTGTGAAGATGCGAGCGGAGCGCCAACGAGATTACCGGTTGCCCGCGCCAATCAGGGATGCGCGGCCCTATGTGAACGAGCGGGCGACTCTCCAGCGCAACCCGGAGTTGCGTGGGCTCACGTCGCGAGATCTCGACGCGGACGTGCGCGTGCCATCGTAACGGCAGCGCGCTTAGCGGCTGCTCGCTTGCTCGTCGCGCTTGGCCTCGCGCACCAGCCAGGCGACGAACTCTGTGACCTCGGGGCGCTCGGCGCAGCTCTGCGAGGTGAACACGAAATAGGCGCGTGGCGAGGCGGTACTGCGGCCGAAGGGCACCGCGAGCTTGCTCTGTTTGATCAAACGGCGGACCAACGGCGAGCGCCCGAGCGCGATGCCTTGCCCGTCGACGGCCGCCTGAATCATCTGATCGTAGTGATTGAAGCGCAGCGCCCCGCTCGTCCCGATGTCGACGCCCGAGAGGGGTTCGAGCCAGGTGAACCAGTTCGCCCACGACTGCAGGCCGACGCGATCCTCGAGATGCAGCAGAACGTGGTGACGCAGATCCTCGGGCCTCTTCAATGGTCTGGAGGGATCCTGCAGCAGTGCCGGCGCGCACACCGGAAAGATCTCCTCGCCGAATAGCTTGGTCGCCCCTTCCGGTGCGAGCTTCGGCGGGCAGAACCGAATGGCCACATCGATACGCTGCCGCTCCAAGTCGAGCATGGCGTTGTCGGCGGCGATGCGCACGTCTGCTCCCGGGCGCTCCTGCCTGAACGCGGCCAGTCGCGGGATCAGCCACAAGGAGGCGAACGAGATCGTGCACGTGACCGTCAGCGCCTCGCTGCGCTCTGCGCCGTCCAGGCGTTCCACGGTCTCGCGCACCTGTCGCAGGATTTCGGAGGCCGTGCGGTAGAGCGTCTCGCCCGCTTCGGTGAGCACCAGATCCTTGGGCCGTCGCTCGAATAGCACGGCACCCACTTGCTCCTCTAGCGCCTGGATCTGGCGGCTGACAGCCGACTGGGTGAGGAAAAGCTCGCTCGCCGCCTTGGTGAAGCTCAAATGGCGTGCGGCGGCCTCGAAGCCCTTCAAGAAATCCAACGTCGGCAGAGTGCGTTGCTTGCGCCGCATGCGAACCGCTCATGGACACCATGAGAAAACATCGTTTGAGGCGCGCCGCCGTCCGAGCACACAATCATCGCCAGTGCGACGGCGCGTAGCTATCGACGCAAGTCTAGCACCCCCGTCGCGAGTGAATCTGGAAGCCGAGTATGAATTCGTCGCTCATTACCCGTTCTCCGTTGTCCGGTCCACAGGCGCTGGGACTCCTGTTCGCCGTGCTATGGAGCTCGGCATGGATCGCCGGCAAGATCGGGCTGGAGTTCACCGGGCCGCTCACGCTGCTCGAGATCCGATTCTCCGCCGCAGCGCTCGTGATGCTGCTGATCGTGCTGCTCACCGCAGCGCCTTGGCCGCGCCGATGGGCCGACTACGGTCATCTGGCGGTGGCCGGACTGCTCATCAACGGGCTCACGATGGCTTCGCTCTATACCGGACTCAGCGATGGCGTGAGCGCGGGGGTGTCCGCGCTGATCGCCGGCCTTACGCCCCTGTTGACCGCGCTCGTTGCCGGCCCCGTGCTCGGCGAACGGTTGGGCGCCGGACGCTGGTTTGGGCTGGCGATCGGATTCCTCGGCGTGGCCATGGTCGTCATGAACAAGATCTCGACTGCGAGCGGGAGCTGGGAGGGCTACGCGGTGACCTTCGTGGCGTTGGCTGCCTTTGTCGTTGGCACGCTCTACCAGAAGCGGTTCTGCAGCGCCATGGATCTGCGCACCGGGAATCTCATCCAGTTCGCGGTGGCTGGCGTAGCGCTGTTCCTGCCCGCGATGTGGCTCGAAGGATTGCGCGTCGAGTGGAGCCAGGCGCTCGTCATCTCGTCGGCGTGGCTGGCGCTGGTCAATTCGATCGCGGCAATCAGCTTGCTCTATTTCCTGCTGCGGCGGGGGGAGGCCAGCCGCGTGGCGACGCTGTTCTATCTCACCCCGCCGATCACGGCGGCGTTGAGCTTCATCGTGCTCCACGAAAGCCTCGGCGCGGTCGCGCTCACCGGCTTCGCGCTCACGGCAGCGGGGGTCTACCTCGGCAGCGGGAGAGGCTATCGATGATGTCTCACCGGACGCTTCAGGTATTGAACAGACTGGACGTAGCGCGGGACGGATCGAAGCGACCGTCCCGAGCAGTCGTTGGCCCGACGCGACTGCGCGCCGCGTCGCTTCTCACGCTTTGCGCAGACAGGTCTCGAGCAGCTCGATCGCTCTGCTCGCAAACATCCACATATTGGCTTCGCGATCGGCGCTGCCCGTCTCCAGGGTAATCACCGTCTCGACGGGACCGGACACGGCGATGCACGCGTGGCCGGGTGCATCCCCGTAGCGATTGCCGCTCGGACCGGTTGCACCCGTTTCGCTGAGACCCCACGTGGCGCCGAGGTTTCGTCGCACACGCCGCGCGAGCAACTGGGCGAACGGCTCGCTTGCCGACCGGATGTTCGTCATGTCCTGCGCGGTCAAGTCCAAAAGCGCCGAGCGGCTCGAGCTCGTGTAGACGATCGCGCCGCCGAGATAGTAGGCGGATGCTCCCGGGACAGCCACGAGGGCGGCGTTGATCAGCCCACCCGCAGAAGACTCAGCGACCGCGAGCGTCTCCTTGCGCTCCTTGAGCAAAGCGCCTACGGCGCTGCCGAGCGTGGTCAGCGATTCCATGTCCTGTCTCCCTGATCTCGGGTTGGTTGAGCTAAGCTTAGTCCAACGTGGTGCGGAGTGCGAACCGATCCGGCGGGTCAACCGCCGCATCGGTCGCGCCCGGCTGCAAGGTCACCGGTAGGACAGTGGGTCAACGCTTCGTCGGGCTTCAGGGTGCCAGGACGTGCGTGCTTACCGCCGCGACCAGTCGGTTCAGCTGATCCGCATCGCTCGCCATGCCGAACACGTAACGGTCCGGACGAACCACCACGGCCGCGCAACGATGCTGCGCCATCCAAGTGGCGAAGAGCGTGTCGGCCTCGACGAGGATTTGAATGTCATCCTCGCTCGCTTCCCCCGGCCGACCGCTCTGTTCCACACCGGCGATCACGATCCGCTCCCCGCCCAGGCGCCGCCACAACGCACGCGATTCGAGCGTGAGCCATTCCTGCGCCTCCAGCGTAGTGGTCGCGATGAGGAAGTGGAACCGGAGCAGATCGTCGAGAAGGACTTGCTCCCCCGCTGGGTGCTGGCGGCTGCGGCGCAGGATGTTGGGCTGCACGAACAACGAGCCGGCTGCACGCGCCGCGGGGTCGCGGTCGACGACGCCCGTCGCGAGATCGGGTACGAAGCGCTGGCGGATGGTTTCCGCCTCGCCTCGCTCGAGTTGGCCCTGCAGCGTCTCGTCGCGGATGCGCGCCGCTTCGGGGTCCAGCTCGCCGATGATCTGACCGAACTCCTTGGCGGTGGCCACCAGGGATCGGACATGCGGCCGGCGCTCCGCCTCGTAGGTGTCCAGCAGCGCGTCCTGCGCGTTGTGCCGCAGCACCATCTCCAGCTTCCAGGCGAGGTTGGCCGCGTCTCGGATGCCGGCGCACATGCCCTGGCCGAGAAAGGGCGGCGTCTGGTGACAGGCATCTCCCAGGAGAAAGACGCGGCCGTGCCGCCAGCGGCGGGCGAGCAGCGCGTGAAAACGATAGACCGCGAAGCGCCAGATCTCCAGGCAGGACGGGTCGGCGAAGCGGGACAGCTGGCGCACGACGTTGTCATAATGGCCGAACTCCTCGGGGCGCTCGCCCGGCAGCAGCTTGATCTCCCAGCGGCGCAGCGTTCCCGGTCCGGGGACGAAGGTCGCCGGACGCGACGGCCAGCAATATTGGATGCAGCGTGGCGGCAGCTCCACGGGGTGGCGGATCCGCGTGTCCACGACCATCCACCACTCGTCGAAGCCCAGATCCTCCAACGGGATGGCGAGCTGCTTGCGTACGAAGCTGTTGGCGCCATCGCAGGCGAGCAGAACGCGCGCGTGCAACCGGCGCTCGTCGGCTTGCTGGAGGTTCCGGACCGTGAGCGCCACGCCTCGGTCATCCTGGGTGAAGCCGATGCCGCGGTGGCCGAGGAACACATCGACCAGGGTGGTCCCGGCGACACCCTGGCGCAACAACCTCTCGACCTCCGGCTGCACGAACGTGATGGTGGGCGGCCAGGCCAGCGGATAGGGCGGGGGCAGCGATTCGACCTTCTTGATCACGCGTCCGTCGACCCCGAGATAGTGGGCCCCGGGGTGAGGGGCGGTGAACTCTGAGATGCGATGTGCGAGCCTGCAGGCCTGGAAGACACGCATGACCTCGTGGTCGAAGGTGATTGCGCGGGGCTTGTCGTAGATCTCGAGCTCGGATTCGACCACACCGACGCGCAGCCCCCGACGCGCCAGCAGGTTGGCCATCGTGGCACCCACCGGACCGAAGCCGACGATCAGGGCGTCGTAGGGGAGTTGCGTCATGTCGGGATCGGGAGCTCTCGTGCTCGCACGTGCGTCCGGGCCCGACGATCATATCGCACGGTGCGCGCGGCAGGCCGTGGAACCGTTCGGCCTTCGCGGCGAGCGAGATCGGCGCTATGCTCTGCCGATGAACATCGTTTGGGGCGCCACGCCGCCTGTTGCGCAGGGTCTGTCCAGGCCTGTCGAGTCGCTGCGCGGCCGCGCACGCTCATGAGCCGGCCCGACTACCGGCCATTCGTGCCCGCTCCCGGACAATCGCGGATCGCGGGCCCGTCGCCGCGCGCGCATACCCAAGCCCGGCTGCAAAGCCCGCGCGCCCGAGAGCTCTTCGGCGGCTGGGCCGAGCTCGCGAAGGCGCCGTTCACCGGCATCACCTCCGATGGTCATGTCATCCCGGGCCTGTTCTCGCCGGAGCCGAGCGACGCGCCGACGGCGGCGATGATCGCGGCGGTGACCGCATTGCTCGCATCGCTTTCGCCCGCGCAACGCGCGGCGATGAGCTTTCCCGTCGAGTCCGATCGGTGGCGCGGGTGGCAGAACACCGAGCTCTATGTCGAGGACTACGGATTGCGTTTGGACCAAGTCCCGGATCGCGTGCGCGAGGCGGTCATGGAGGTGTTGCGCGCGAGCCTGAGCCCCGAGGGCTACGAAACCTCCCGCGCCGTGATGCGGCTCAACCGCTTTCTCGGCGATCTCGTGGGCTGCCCTGCGGTGCTGGGGGAATGGAGCTATACGTTTTGTCTGTTCGGCCTTCCCTCGGCGGCGGAGCCCTGGGGCTGGCAGCTTTTCGGGCACCATCTCGCCTTGCATTGCTTCGTGCTCGGCAGGCAGATGACGCTGACCCCGGCCTTCCTGGGCGCCGAGCCGGCTTACGCGGACACCGGGCCGTTCGCCGGCACCAGCCTGTTCGAGGACGAGGAGCGCGCCGGGCTCGCGCTCATGCGCTCGCTGTCGCCGGAGCAGCAGCGGCAGGCGATCGTCGCGCACTCGATGGTCGGTGGAGACTTGCCGCCGGGGCGGCGGCACTTCGCGGACAACTTGCACTTGGGCGGCGCGCACCAGGACAACCGCATCGTCCCTTACGAAGGGTTGCAGGGCTCGGCGCTCTCCGCGGTGCAGCGCCGGCAGCTGCTAGATCTGATCGCAGCCTATATCGCACCGCTGCCGCGCGGTCCGCGCGCCGCTCGGATGCAGGAGATCGAGCGCCATTTCGGTGACACGCGCTTCTGCTGGATCGGCGGGCACGACGAGGCCAGTCCCTTCTATTATCGAATCCAGAGCCCGGTCGTGTTCATCGAGTTCGATCATCACGCCGGCGTGTTCCTGACCAACGCGGAGCCGGCGAAGTTCCACATCCACACGATCGTGCGCACGCCGAACGGCAACGATTACGGGATCGACCTGCTGCGCATGCACTACGCGGAGCAGCATGGGCGGTCATGAGCTGACGCGGCAACAGGTGCATCGCGTCCCGGTCGGCTCGCGGAGAGCCTGCACGCCCACAATTCGATAGAAGGAGCCATTTGGCATGGATCTCGGGATCAAGGGCCGCAAGGCCATCGTTTGCGCCTCCTCGCAGGGGCTGGGCCTGGCGTGCGCTACGTCGCTGGCGCGAGAAGGGTGCGTGATCTACATCAACGGGCGCGACGGATCGCGCCTGGACAAGGCAGCGGCCGCCATCGAGGTCGCCACCGGAGTGCGCGCAACACCCGTCCCCGCAGACATCAACACGGACGCGGGCCGAGCCAAGCTCATCGCCGCCTGTCCTTCGGCGGATATCCTGATCAACAACAACGCGGGGCCGCCGCCGGGAGAGCTCGCGGATTGGGATCACGCGGCGTGGTTGTCCGCTGTGGAAGCCAACATGCTGGCGCCGATCCTGCTCATCCGCGCGTTGTTGCCGGGCATGCGGGAGCGCCGGTTCGGGCGCATCGTCAACATCACCTCCGCGATGGTCAAGACTCCACGGGCGCAGATGGGGCTCTCCACCGCCGCCAGGGCCGGCCTCACGGCGCTCAGCAAGTCGCTGGTTCCGGAGGTCGCCAAGGACAATGTCACCGTCAACAACCTGTTGCCCGAGCGCATCGACACGGGCCGTCAGCGCTTCATGGCCGAGCGCATGATGAGGACCGAGAAGATCACCTATGAAGAAGCGCGGGCCCGCATCGTGGACACCATCGCGGCGAAACGCTTCGGGCGGCCGGAGGAATTCGGCGACGCCTGCGCGTTTCTGTGCAGCGCGCAAGCGGGTTTCATTTCCGGCCAGAACTTGCAGCTGGACGGGGGCTCGTACCGGGGCCTCATCTGATCGGCCTCGCCCCGGGACCGTCGTCGCAGTGCATCTCGGGGCCGGGCGCGGGCGGCCCGGGCCGGACGATCAAGCGGCGTATCGCGCGCCTCGCTCGCGCTCGACGGAGTTGACCTCGTCGGAGACGGTCGTGCGGTGCATGTCGCGCGTGTACTTCGCCTCGTCGTAGGGGCGGCCGCGGTGCATGGTGCAGCGGTCGTCCCACATCACGAGGTCGCCCACCGCCCAGCGATGCCGGTAGACGAATCGGGGCTGGGTGGCGAACTCGATCAGTTCCCGGATCAGCCTGCGCCCCTCGTCGGTCTTCCAGCCGAGTACGTGCGAAGCGTGCGAAGCGAGATAGAGCGTCTTGCGCTTGGAGCCAGGGTGGGTGCGCACGACCAACTGCGGGACGGGCGGCAGCTCCTGGCGGATCTCGTCGTGGAAGTCGGTGAACCCGTGCTGGCTGCGCGAGTGGAGGATGCTGTGCTCGGCCACCAGCCCTTCGAGCTGGCGCTTCTTCTCCTCCGGCAGAGCATCGTAGGCGGCGCGCATGTCCGCGAACTCGGTGTCGCCGCCCTGGGGCGGCACGACTCTGGCCGAGAGCAGCGAGGCGCGCGCCGGCTTGTACTTGAATGAGCTGTCGGTGTGCCAGAGCTGGTTGCCGAGGTTGTAGAGGCGCCGGGGGTTGTCCGCCGCCATGATGCGCCCATCGGGGTCCAGGTTGGAGATATCCGAGACCTCCGCGTGCTCGAGCCGCCGGCGCCTCTCACCGGTGTAGTAGGGCGAGGTCTCGAGCGGGCCGAACAGGCGGCTGAACGCGATCTGCTGCTCGTCCGTGAGCGGCTGGTTCGGGAACACCAGCACGGCGTTCTGGTTGAACGCGGCCTCGATCTCGGCGAACAGCCCCGCCGGCAAGGGCTTGGTGAGGTCTACCCCTTCGATGCGAGCAGCGAAAAACGGATGCAGCGGGCTTGCGCTGATGCTCACGGGTCTCCTCCCTTATAGGTCTAGTTTGCGTCCATTGTCGCCCCGTGGCGGGCGGGTTGCAATGGGATTCCTGTGCGGCTGGAACGGACCTGGACGGGGCGCTGCGCGCCCGACCGCACCGCTTAACCGGCAGCGTTCTTCGCCCGCACGAATCGAGACGTGAGCAGTCCTGCGAGCGCCACGGGCGCCGTGAGCAGGACGACCGTGACCGGGAGATAGGTCTGAGGGGAAAAAATGGGCCACGCGAAAAGCGCCAGCGCGACAAATGCCGAAGCAAGGCTCGCGAGCAAGAACCGCGAGCCGAAGTGCGCGTTGGCGTCATACCAGAGCGCCTCGTCGCTCAGCGTTGCCCGTGTTCGATAGCCGTACACCGGGTTGGGAGGCACCCGGCGCAGGATGAGCGGGACCGACAGCAGGCAGGCCACTGCGCTGCAGATCAGGATCGTCACCAGGCCTTTGTCGAAGATGGTCATGGAATCGGTTCGGTAGCGGCAGAGCGGGATCGTCCCGGCGCAGCCGGCATCCGGTTCGGCGCACCGCGGAAGCATCGAAGCGCGACGGTCGTCGGCCAGCGCGAAGGTGGAGCATCCCATGCAGACTTTGCAAGCCGGCCTAGAGACGACCCAGCCCACCCATTACGGCAGCGAGGCCGAGAAGCTTGATACCGAGAGCGTGATTGGCGTCGCACGGCTCGATCGCAAGCGGGGCCGGCGCAGAACCGGTGTGGTCGAGGGCCGGCAGAGAGCGCGCCAGTGTTCCCTCACCTCGGGTCCGAAGGTGATCCCAGTGGGACATGCGCCGACTATAGCGGCGCGCCGGCAGCAGGACGACGGGTAGGGGAGGCTAGGCCGGAGCCCCGCCAGTTCAAGCCATGATGTGCACGCCGCCGTCGACGTAGACGGTGCCGCCCGTGATGCGTCGAGCATACGGAGTAGCCAGGTAGGCGCACGCGAAGCCGACGTCCATGATGTCGACCAGTTCGCCCACCGGCGCTCTTTGCCCCGCCTCGTTGAGCAGCAGGTCGAAGTCTTTCAGTCCCGATGCCGCGCGTGTCTTGAGCGGGCCGGGCGAGATCGGATGGACGCGGATGCCGCGCGGGCCAAGCTCGTAGGCGAGGTAGCGACACGCTGCCTCGAGGGCCGCCTTCACCGGGCCCATGACGTTGTAGTTGGGGACGACTTTCTGCGCGCCGTGATAGCTCATCGCCAGCATCGTGCCGCCGTCCGTCATCAAAGGCGCGGCCAGCTTGGCCATGCGGATGAACGAGTGGCATGAGATGTCCATCGCGCGCGCGAATCCCTCGGCGGAGCAGTCGAGCAGGCCGCCCTGCAGATCGTCCTTCGGCGCCCAGGCGATGGAATGCACGAGGATGTCCAGGCGGCCCCAGTCCTTCGCGATGCGCTCGAACACCGCTTCCAGCTCTCCCGGCTTGGAGACGTCCAGCGGCAGGAAGATGGATGCATCCAGTGCCCGCGCCAGCGGCTCGACGTACGCCTTGGCCTTCTCGTTGAGATAGGTGATCGCAACGTCCGCCTCGAGCTGTCTCAATGCAGCAGCACAACCGTACGCGATGGAATGCTCGTTGGCGATCCCGACGACGAGCGCTTTGTTGCCTTTGAGGGGCGGGCGAGGGGTCTCTGGTGTCATAGTCGATGGGCGAAGGAGTGATGGGACCGGAGCTCCGGTCAGGTCAAACGCAGCGTGACGTGCACGACGTCGCCGACGCGCCGGGTGGTTGCTTCAAGCGCAGCTTTCTCGAAGACTGCCAGCATCGGCGCGTTGCTCGGGAGCACTTCCGCGGTGAGCTGGTGCAGCCCGGATTCGCGGGCGATCGCCGCCAGATGCTTCATGAGCAGGCCCCCGATGCCACGCCCCTGATGCTTATCGTCCACCGCGAACGCGATCTCCGCGACGCCCGGTTCCGTCACGATATAGCGGCATCCGCCGACGATCGGCGTCTGGCCATCCGCGTTCAGGACCCCCACCAAAGCGACATGGTCGACGAAGTCGACGTTCAGATAGTAGTCGATCTCGCGCTCGGTGAAGTGGCGCTTGGGCGCAAAGAAGCGCCGGCGGATCGATTCGTCGCTCATGCGGCTCATCGTCCCGAGAAGCTCATCGCGATCGGTGGGCTTGAGCGCGCGGATCTCGATCCGGTTGCCGTCGCGCAGCGTTTCCTTCACCGAATACGTTGCTGCTTGCATGCGTTGCCGCAGTTCCTAGGTTGTATCGAGTCGCGCCCGTGTGGCTCGTGCAATCCAAAGCCCGTTAGCGGTGAGGTTCTTCAGACGTCCTTGAGCGCCTCGTGTGCCGACCACGCGCGGTCCCTCCCCTTCAAGGGGAGGGCACGGGTGGGGATGGGGTGCGCGGCACATCTCCCCCATCCCCCTCCCGACCTCCCCCTTGAAAGGGGAGGAGAGTAGCGTGATTGCGCCCGGTTGCGCGGTTGGGCGACACAGAGAGAAGTCGAATGTGCTATTGGCGAGCGCGACCCGCACCGAAGCGCGGCCGTGGGACATCGCCCGGGATTCGGGCCTGCGGGCGGCAAGTGAGCCCCATGCCGCGTCACTCGCCCGGCATCATGCAACCGCCTTGGACGGCACTTCGCGCCGCGCATGCGCGACGAGCGACGCTACCGCGCACGACGCGAGTCGCGTTGTCACCGAGTCGGCGCGGCTGGTGAGAATGATCGGCACTCGCGCACCGAGCACGATCCCCGCAGCGTCGGCGCCGGCGAGAAACGACAGACTCTTCGCCAGCATGTTTCCCGCTTCCAGGTCCGGGACGATCAGCACGTTGGCGCGCCCCGCCACGGCTGAGGCGATGTTCTTGATCTGCGCCGCCTGGAGGTTGATCGCGTTGTCCAGCGCGAGCGGGCCGTCGAGGATGCCGCCGGTGATCTGCCCGCGATCGGCCATCTTGCACAGCGCGGCCGCCTCGATGGTGGAGGGCACCTTGGGATTGACCGTCTCCATCGCTGACAGGATCGCCACGCGCACCTCTTTCGCGCCCAGGGCCCGCGCCAGGTCGATCGCGTTCTGCACGATGTCCACTTTTTCTTCCAAGGTGGGCGCGATGTTGACCGCGGCATCCGAGACGATGAGAGGCTCGGGATAGGTCGGCACGTCCATCACGAAGCAGTGGCTGATCCGCCGTGCGGTGCGCAATCCGCCTTCGCGCGCGACGACCGCTCCCATCAGCTCGTCGGTATGCAAGCTGCCCTTCATCAGACATTCGGCGCGGCCTTCGCGTACGAGTCGCACGGCCTGAGCGGCCGACGCGTGACTATGCGGTGCATCCACGATCTCGAGTCCGGAGAGCTGCAGGCCGTACTTCTCGGCCAGCGCTCGGATGCGTGCCGCGGGGCCGACCAGGATCGGTGAAATGATGCCGAGCTTGGCCGCGTCGACGGCACCCGTCAGCGAAGACTCGTCGCATGGATGCGCGACAGCCGTGGACACAGGCGCCAGCGTCTTGGCGCGCGCGAGCAATCGCTCATACTTCTCGTGCTTTGCCATTACTGCAGGACCCTCTGGCCGGCGCGCGCGGTGGGGACGCGCCGCTGCTTCGCGGGCTCAGCACCACCAACCAGCCCGCGAATGCGCTCGAGCATCGCGAGCTGCTCGGGCAAGGGCTCCACGCTCTGTACGCGATGGTCTGCCATCAGCCGGTCGAGCAGCGCAAGCAGGCGATCTCTGTCCGAGCGCTCGGTCAGAAGCGCCGGCAGCGTCTGGATCGCCTTCTCCGGCTCATAGCGAACGATGATCTCCTGCTCGCCACGGATCCGGCGTGCCTGATCCCACGAGATCGCCGGCAACAGGTCCTGATAGTCGCTGGCGAGCTCCTGCTTGAGCTGCAGGCGGGAGAGCGGCAGCGGCTCGCCCTTGCGCGCCAATAGGAACGCGACGCGCGCCAGCGCCTCCGGATAGCCGCCTTGGTCGATGGAGGCTAGCGCCTCCTTGACGAACGGCAACTCGCGCGGGTCGCCCTCGTGGCGCTCGACCTGCGCCTCGTGCTTGTCCGCGAGGTAGAGCGAGAACAAGTTGCCGTAGGTCTGGAAGAACGCGGCCTCGCTCACCGCATCGCGTATGGCACGGTAATAGTCGAGCGAGGCGCTGGTCAGCTCAGACATGGTTCTCTCCGCTCTGCGCCACGGATGATCGGCTGCGAGCGCCTGACGTTGTGCATTGACGAACTGCGCGGCCGGTCCGAGCCATGCGAGCCAGGGGTTCAAGTCGGAGATGGCCCAGCGCTGGAAGCGCAGCGGGTGAAATTCGCGGCCGAGCTTGGCGCTGTAGTCGTTCGCCATCGACTCGACGAGCGGCCGTGCGAACAGCTCGTAGGCGCGCTGGTTGAACTCCGACACCGCGCTCACCGCCTCGAAGGGCTTTTCGTCGGCGCGCTTGAAGCGGTTCAGCCGGGGGGTGAGCTCCTCGAGCCGGCGCTCGACGAAGGTGACGTCGTACGACACGGCGCCATCGGGCCCCTTGTGCTCTTTGATCTGCATACCGTACAGCCCGGGCGGCAGCGCCTCGATCGACTCCATCACCGAGACGATCTGCGCATGCTCCTTCTTCGCCACCTTGCCGGACACGAAGATCCCGAGATGGCCGACATCTTGGTGCAGCAAGCCGACGATGACCTGCCCGCGCGCCTTGATCTCGTCGGTGCTGCCGTACACGTCGGCGACCCAGTTGAACGCCTGCTGCGGCGGCGTGATGTTGTCGCCCATCGACGCGAACAGGATGATCGGTACCTTCAGCTCGCGCAGATCGAAGACGCCGCCCTGACCTGTCTGCACCCCGCCGGACCACAGCTTGTTGCCGACGAACAGGTTCTGCGTGATCCACTCGATCTCTTCACGGTTCATCAGGTAGAAGCCTCCCCACCAGCGCTCGAAGTCGAGGAAGCGCGGGGGTTCCGTGTCCACGTTGGCGAACACGTGGTAGTACTTGTCCCAGAACGTGTTGGCAGGATTCAGGTTCTCGAAGTTCTGCACCAGCCAGGCGCCGTCGAATTTGCCCGCTCCCAAATCCGACGTGAGGGAGGCGAGCCAGGTGCCCCCGAGCAAGCCGCCGGCATAGCGCATCGGGTTGTCGCCTTCGCCTTCGTTCCAGGCACCGCCCCAGTACGACATCGGTGCGCCGTTGATGACGATCGGTCCCGTATCGTCCGGGCTGGCGGCGGCAAGCATCATCGCCGCCCAGCCGCCCTGGCAGTTGCCGACAATGGCCGGTTTGGGTGCGTCCGGATGCAGCTCGCGCACGCGGTGCACGAACTGTTGCTCGGCGGCGCACACGTCCAGCAGGGTCTGCTGCGGTTCGGGTTCGGGAAAGAAAATCACGAAGTAGACGGGATGTCCGTTACGCAGCGCGACGCCGACCTGCGAATCGTCCTTGAACCCGCCGATGCCCGGGCCATGACCGGCGCGCGGATCGATGATGATGTACGGGCGGTGCTTTGCGCTGACTTTGACGCCGGCAGGCGGGACGATCCGCACCAATGCGTAGTTGACGGGACGCCTCAGCGTGCGTCCGTCGAGCACCATGTCGTAGTCGAAGTGCAGCACCGGTGGCAGGCCCGCACGCTCGCGTTCGACGAAGTTGTTGCCGCGCTGGCGCAGCGTGTCCCACATCAGGACCGACCGCTGAGCGAAGTCGACGGCATATTGCGAGGCCCCGCTCCACACCTCCCACGGCGACATCGCCGTTGCGGCCAGCCCGGGGCCATGCTCCTCGAATGCCTTGCGAACGCGCTCGCCGAAGCGCTCTTGCGCGAGCTTGGCGCGCACCTGGAAGGCCCGTGCCACCTTCAAGGCGATGTCATGGCTTCGGGACAGTTGTCGGGTTGGGTCGGTCATCAGCTTTGCTCCTGGGCAAAAGAACGGGGTCGGCCCTGCCTTGCTGCCGGCAGGAGGGACTATCCCGGATCAAGATTGCAATTTTTGGATCAGGTTCAAGAAGAACCAATCTCCGATGCACGCGCCGCATCGACCGGCGCCGGCTGCGCGCGGATCTCAACCTGCAGCGATCGCAGAAATCGCAACGCTGCACTCGAAGCGCGAATCGGCAGCGGGTTGAAGAAATACGTCTCCACCGGCCGCCACAGCATCACCCAGCCGATCACGTTGAAGCCCTCTCCGAGGGTGTTCCGGATCAACGGCGGCAGGAAGGTGATCGTGTCGCCGCGGAACAAAGACGACAAGCCCATGCAAATGGCGAGGATGAGCAGACCACGCAGAAGCAGGCGTGCCGCTTCCCGCCGCAGGATGCGCAGTTCCGCGTCGTTGTCGTCGAGCCTCAGCGTGCAAAATCGCACGAGCGCGGCGTGCGTGCGTTCGGCGAGCCCGGGCTCCGTCTTCGCGGTCGGCAGCAGCACAACGAGCTTGCCTCCTGTGCCTAAGTTGCCTGCCGCCATCAGCCGGCGCACAACGCGCAGCAGGGCCGGTTCCCCCATCACCTCGCCCTCGTGCTGCGCCAGCGGATCGGTGTCCGGTGCGGTGAAAAGATGCTTGATGTCGGCTACCTGAACCACGAGCTCTTGCACCGCCGGCTGGGCGTCTTGTTGGGCACCCATGCCATTCATCCTGCCGGCTGCTCGGCATTCAGGCTCTGCATGTGACTCGGCGTGTCACCGTCAGGAGACGGCAAGGCGCGGCGACGCGATGAGGCGTGACCACGGAAAAGCGCCGGCGAAGCCAGCGCAACCGCTGCCGCACCGGTCTGCGGCAGCTTCGCCGTTGCACGCCGGATCGACCATTACTTCGGCTTCGTGGCGTCTTCGAGCGTCTTGATCAACTTGTCGGCCTGCTTGTTGTGCACGTCGCCCTTGATCAGGATCTGCGGCGGAAGCACCTCTTTGCCGTAATAGGCCGAGTTCCAGTCGTCCGCGGGTTTGACCACCGAGCCGTCCATGCTCAGCGCTGCGTACACGCCCTTGGCGCGACTGAATGCCACGATGTCCGATGTCACGGTGCCGCTGGCGCCTTGGCCGGTCGGGCCGGCGGCCACGCTCGCGTCGCCACCGAGTTTCATCGAGCTCGACAGCAACGCGTTGACGCCTTTGTCGGTCATCACCAGCATCACCACCTCCGACGACGAGACGCCGGCTAGGAATCCGACGCTGGCCGTGCTGACGTTGTAGAACGCCGGCCCGTTCCACTTTCCGCCGTCACCGCGGACCAGAAGCACGCCACGGCCGCCCGACCCGCCGACGATGAATCCGGCCTTCACCACCTTGGGCACGATCAACACCCCTTTCGCCTGGCCGATGTTCGCTTGGATCCAGGTCATGTTGGGATCGCGCAGGAAGTGCGAGAGCGTGGTCTGCGCCATGTTGACGTGCTTGTTCGCCTCCTCGGCAGGCCCTGCCATGGCAGGCGTTTGGAGCGCGGCAAGCAGCATTGCCGAACCGATCAATCCCCTGTAAATCTTGGTCATTACTTCTCCTTTCACTCCGACGTATGAACGATACCTTCGTGCGGCATGGGTTGCCCATGGCCGACTTGATGGGCACGGGCACGCGGGTCTGGACCCGGCGTCTGGGGACGATCCACACACGGCACGGACTTGCGCCGCGTAGATGAGACTCAGGATGCTTTCACCACGAGGCCCCCGTCTGGGGCGTAACCACCGACACTCTACGTGGAGCGGCGGGCATCCGTGTTGACTTAGATCAACTGCGCTGGAGGCGCCCATCATACAGCACCGCCGCCGGGATAAAGGGCCGTGGCCACGATCCGCGTACCGACCGCGTGATATCGAATGAGTTCAGCTCATCGTCCTGCTAGCACTTCGTCCCCTTGACCGTGGCCTCCAGCGCCAGGCCTGCATCGGTGAGCTGGTACACGCCCGGCTGCACCGACACTGCACCCTGAAGCGCGGCGCTTTGTCCTTCTGCCTGAGCGGCCGCGGCGGTCTGCGCACTCGCTGCCCGGCCGGTGCGCACGAAGTCGTCGACTAGAGCCTGCGTCTCGAATAGCTAGACTTGCCGGAACTCCTTGCCGCCGCACAAAGGATTTCCGATCTGGACATGATGACCTCCTCCTTACTGAGTGAAAGATCGGGGCGGCACCGTCATCGCCAAGGCCGGTCTCATCGACTGCCCAGTTTACGCACCGAGACGGCGACCGCTTCGGTGTAGGTGATCCTCACCACATCGCCCACCTTCACCTTCTTCAGATTCGCCGGGTTTCGCGCCTTCACCTCGAACGACCTGCCCTCGGGTCCGCGCAAGGTCACATGGTGTGTCGCTTCGTCGATCGCTTCGATCGTAGCGACGATGGTGATGCGTTGGCTGGCTGCGGCATGGGGACTGGCACCGGGTTTGGCGGTATCTGCGGACGCATCTGCCTTCACGCTCGCCGGCGCACCGGCGGGAAGGAGATCGACCACGACCGCCTCGCGATACTCTACGTCGATGATGTCGCCCACCCGCAGTTGGTCCAGGCGCTTGATGCGCTTGTCGGCGACGATCGTATAGGTCTTGCCTTCGTCATTCGTTAGCGTGACATGGCGGGTCGCAAGGTCGACCGCCTGGACGGTGGCATGACCGGTGACGGTCCTGTTGCTGCCGCCGACGCGTTTGGGCGCGCTCTCCGATGGATCGGCCGCCTGCACGGACGCCGTCAGGCCCGCGCCCAACGCGGCGGCGGCTAGAAGGGCGGAGTACTTGGTCATCGTGCGTCTGTTGCCTCACCGTGCCTGGTCCACGCGTAGCCATTTGGCTACACGCCCTACCGGATCAAGCTGTTCCTGTGATGGCCCAGTCGGGAAAGTTGTTCGGCGCGGAAGAGCCTTGCAGGCCCGTGGTGTCCCCGAGGCGAGCGACGCTCACGCACGGGAAGTCGGCCGTCGGTCGGGAAGATTCGGTTGCGGCACGCGGCAGGCTGCTGCGCCGAGGCGGCATCCTAGCATGCATCCGGGGCCAACGCGGTTTGGCAGGACCTCCAACTTTACGCATCCCGAAGATGAGGACCGAGGGTCGCCACGCTGAGCGTTCTCTGGATCGTATCCTCTCGCTCTCGACCGCTTCGCACCAAAGTAGATCAAATCCGCGCCCGGAGCCCCATTGTTGGGCGCGCCATCTCACCAGGCGTGCGTGTGAGGATCCGCGTGGCCGCACGTTTACTTGCCGCACTCGCCTCCATGCACGAGCGAGAAACAGGCAGTTGCGTTGTCGTGCGGACTCGTCGGAGCGGCTCGCCTCAGGCGGCCAGATCACTGGCACAGGCTATGCAGAGCGGCTGCACATCGGCGTGCCTAGCCGCCGGGCTCCCAAGCCAAACAACAATCGGACCCGCGACCGGAGTGATCTACCTCTCGTACCAAGCCCATTCGGACATGATGGAGCCGGTCCGGGCGATGGCGGCAGCGTGGGCCGCTGAAGCTGCGCGAGACGATTCCGCGGCCGCCGATCGTTTCGTCCTGCGCGCCTTCGCGGCCGGCTGCGAGTTGTGGGCCCGCGCCCGATTGAGCCATGATCGCCCCGCCTTCAGCATCGACACGGTCAGCGTCGCGGGGCGTGAAGTGCAAGTGCACGAGACGACCGCGGATGTCACGCCATTCGCAACGCTGCTGCACTTCAAGAAGGACATCGCACTCGACCAACCGCGCGTCCTGGTGGTGGCGCCGCTTTCCGGCCATTTCGCGACGCTGTTGCGCGGCACGGTGGCTACGCTCTTGCCCGAGCACGAGGTCTACGTCACCGATTGGCACAACGCGCGCGATGTGAGCTTGTCGCATGGCCGCTTCGGTCTGGACGAGTATGTGGATCACATCATCCGTTTCCTCCAGGTGATCGGGCCGGGAAGTCATGTCGTCGCCGTGTGCCAGCCGTGCGTGACTGTACTGGCCGCGGTGGCCGTCATGGCGCAGGACGCAAATCCCACGCAGCCGCGAAGCATGACGCTCATGGCCGGGCCCATCGATGCGCGCGTGAACCCGACCAAGGTGAACGCGCTCGCCACCAGCCGGCCGATCGACTGGTTCGAGCGGCATCTCATCGCGAAGGTTCCCGCGCGGCATGCCGGCGCCGGACGGCGCGTATATCCGGGCTTCACCCAGCTCGCCGCGTTCATGGCCATGAACCTCGAGCGCCACGTGAAGGCCCATCTCGACCTGTTCTCGCACCTTGCCGCGGGCGAGCACGACAAGGCCGCCGCGGTGAAGGCGTTCTATGACGAGTACTTCGCCGTGCTCGACTTGACTGCGGAGTTCTATCTGGAGACGGTACGGACCGTCTTCCAAGAGCACGCGCTGCCGCTCGGCAGGCTCACTTGGCGCGGCAATCGCATCGAACCGCGCGCGATCCGGCGCACCGCGCTGCTGACCGTCGAAGGCGAGAAGGACGACATCTGCGCCCTGGGCCAGACGATGGCCGCGCTCGAGCTCTGCAGCGGGTTGCGTGTCTATATGAAGCGCCACCACATGCAGGCTGGGGTCGGCCACTACGGGGTGTTCAGCGGCAAGCGGTGGCAGCATCAGATCTATCCCATCGTGCGCAACATGATTCTCGCCAACAGCTGACCCGACGGAGACCGCCGTGGCCAACGCCGAACTGACCATCAGCAGCAAGAACTATTCGTCCTGGGCCCTGCGCGGCTGGCTGCTGTGCCGGATGGCCGGCCTGCCGTTCGACGAAAAGATGATGCCCACCGATGACCCGTCGACGCGCGCCGAGCTGCTCCTGATGTCTCCGTCGTTCCTCGTGCCTTGCTTGCAGCATGACGGCATCAAGGTATGGGACACGCTTGCGATCGCCGAGTACCTGAACGAGATCCGACCGCAGGCGGGGCTGCTGCCGGCCGACCGGGCGGCACGCGCGCATTGCCGCGCCATTTGCGGCGAAATGCATTGCGGGTTCGGCAACCTCAGATCCGCGCTACCCATGAACCTCAAGGGACACTTCCCGGGGTTCAAGGTATGGAGCGGCGCGCAAGCGGACATCGAGCGCATCGTGACCATCTGGCACGACTGCTTCTCGATCTACAATGGCCCCTACTTGTTCGGTCGGCTGTGCATGGCGGACGCCATGTATGCGCCGGTCTGTACCCGGTTCCTGACCTACGACGTCAAGCTCGACGCCCAGTGTGCGGCGTATTGCAACCATATCATGGCGCTGCCGGATATGGTCGAGTGGGTGGAAGCAGCGAAGCTCGAGCCCGACGAGCTGGAGGAGCTCGACGCGGAGTTTTAGCGAAGTCGCGGGCAGCCTGTGGCGCGCAATGCCCGGCGGATCGACGTGCACTGGCGGGCGCGTCTATACTGGACATCACAACGGTAGATGGACTGGATGCGGAGGATGATACGGACAGGGCTTCCCCGAATCACTGCGCGATTGCCGGCGCTCGGATCTGGCCGCGCGACCGCCGTCACAGTCCATCGGGGGTCTTCGCTGCTTTGATGGCCTTGCGGACCTCTGCGGAGCTCATCTGCCTGACGCCGAACGGGGCGTCCTGCAGGAACAAATCCGGACTGATCAGGGTTCCGGCCTCGATGTCCTTCGGATAGATCCTGATCTCATCCAATGTCTTGCCTTGCTGCAGGCCTTGCGTCGTGGCGGCGATCACGATCGCGACGGCGGGAAACATCTTCGCCAGTGCCACGTACTCCCAATCCTTGGTCGGGATCGCTACGGGGGCCATGACGCCGTTCACGACAAGGAAAAACATCGGCGGCGGAAAGAAGGTTTGGAATTGCCCACGCAGCAAGGCCTCGCCTCCCGGCGGCACGATCTCCATCCGTACCCGAAAGACGGACGGTTCGGCGACGAGAAAGGTGGCCGGCTTGAGCTGGATCCGCTCGATCGCCACGTTCACCGGATAGGCGGGCGGGGTGCCCTTCGCCAGCCCCGCGCCCTTGAAGGCCTTCTTGAGCTGGGACTCGAACAACTCCAGGTAGGCGGCGTCGGGGATGCCGGGCCCCTGCTTATCGTCTTTCTTGCGCAGATCGAAGCCGATGGTCCCGACCTCGAATGCGCGGCACGTCAGCTCGCTCTGGACGACCGAGGCGCTGGGCACAATCGCATCCGTCTGGTGGGATGCCTTCAGCAGGCTCGTCACACTGTTGGTGGCGCAGCCATAGAGCAGGAGCAGCAGCGGCGCTACACGATGCAAGGTACGCCTCGCAGATTGGACCGGATGGGGCGTCGGGACGCCGCGTACGGCGGATCGACCGCAAGTCCCGAGCACCTCGGCACGTTCGCGGCATGAGCGGGGTTCGCGCTCGGAGCGATGATGCCGAGCTCAGACGGCGGTCATCTTGACGTAGGTCAATCGCGCTTCGAGACGGTCCGGCTGGCGGTGAGTCCGCGCATGGCCGGCGTGCGTCGCTCTCGTCGCCGTCGAACGCGGATCCTCCCACAGCCGTTCATTGCGCGAGGTAGATCGCGAGCACGACCCCGCTCGCGGCGATGGCGAGCGCGAACGTGACCGTGAAGGCACGTGTGTGCGAAGGGGGCAGGTCTTCCGTAGGCAAAGTCGATACGAAGGAACGGTATTGGACGAGCGCCGCGACGATGGCGGCGGCGCCCAGAAGCGTGAGCAGAATACCGAGGACGGTGGAGGCGCCGGATGGAGAATGCGGCGCGCCCGACGCGGGGAGCTGGCTGGACAGCACTCTGAGAAACAGTCCGAACCTCGCGACGACAAACCCGAGAGCGATCACCGTGATGCCCGTGCGGATCCAGGCAAGCAAGGTTCTCTCTGCGGCGAAGAACACGCGTGGGTCGGGCATATGCGCTGACTGACCGTCCAGGCTAGCCGGCCGATCCTTCCTCTTCGCTTTTCTCGGCTGCACTCGGCTCCGGCACGGTCAAGGACACGGTGCGCGTGCTCTCGTCGTAGTCGAGAATTCCCGCGTGCCGGCCCCATGCCACGAGCACTTCCAGCAGCTTGTCCGATTGATCGTACGGCAGCAGGGTGACGAGCTGCTCCTTCACCGCGTCGGCGCCGATGCGGTGATCCGGCGCTTCTTGCAAGCCAGAGGTCAGCATCTGGAACAGGCGCAGCTTGAGGATCTGATGCTTGAACAGCGTCTTCTGCGCCGGGATCGGCGCGGCCAGAAAGTACCAGCCCAGCCGGGTCATCACTACTTCGTTCTTGGGCGTCTCGACGAGATCCAGCATCTCCGCCGCCTTCACGATCGCGATCGTCTCGCCGAACTCCTGCCCGATCCGGGCGCTCAGATCGAACAGGTTGATCCTCTCGTCGTTGTCTTCGAGGATCCCGAGCAGGCCCACGATCGCCCCGACCGGCACGTTGGGGATGGGCTCCACCGGAGTCGCATGCGCCACCGCCGCGCGCGTCGCCTCTGCGCTCGGGGCGCCGGGCTCCTGCATGGGAATCGCTGTAACCGTGACGACCGGCTCGGCGGGCACGTCGGGAAGCGCGACGGCCGTGATCGCGTCGTGGATCTGTTCCACCAGCGCAGCGAACTCCTTCGAGTTGACGTCGCGCGGGTAGGGCATGGGGTTCGCGATGATGCGCTTGATGCGTCCGGGATTGGGAGAAATGATCACGATGCGCGAAGCCATGTAGGCGGCTTCCGCGATGTTGTGCGTGACGAAGAAGATGCTCTTGAAGCCGGTGTCGGGCGCGTTGCGCCACAGCTGCACGACCTCGCTGCGCAGGTTCTCGGCGGTGAGCACGTCGAGCGCGCTGAACGCCTCGTCCATGGCCAGCACCTCGGACTGGGCGACGATGGCGCGCGCGAAACCGACGCGCTGGCGCATGCCGCCCGACAGCTGCTTGGGATAAGCGTTCTCGTAGCCCGACAAGCCGATCAGCTCGAGTGCTTTTTCGATCTCCTCCTGTTCGGCCCGTGCGCCCAGGCGGCGATGGACCAGGCCCACCTGCACGTTCTGCTGGACCGTCAGCCACGGATAGAGCGCGAAGCTCTGGAACACGATCGCGAGATCGCGGTTGATCCCGGCGAGCGGTGAGCCGTGGCTGAGCACGGCGCCGCTGCTGGGCGCCGTCAACCCGGCCATGAGCCGCAAGATGGTGGACTTGCCGCAGCCGGATTGACCCAGCAGCCCCAGCATCTCGCCCGCACGGACCTCGAGACTGACGTCGTCGAGGATCGTGACCGTCGGCCCGCTCGTCGTCGTATAACTCTTGGACACGTGACGCAGCTCGATCAAGGGCACGTTGGCGGCAGCGCCCGAAGCGGAATCGAACGGAGGCGGCACGCGGGTCGCGGCGACAGGGGAGGGCGGCATCGGTGGCCTCGGTGTCAGCCTAGTCGAGCTTGAACCTGTTTTCCGCCAGCGCGTAAAGCCGCCGCCATAACGCACGGTTGATGACCACCACGAACAGCGCCATGACGGCGATGCTGAAATAGATGGCCGGCTTGTCGCCCTTCTCGGTCACCTGTGCGATGTAGGCGCCCAGTCCGTCGGCGACGAGCTTGTCTTTGCCCCATGTCGCCACCTCGGCGACGATGCTTGCGTTCCAGGCACCGCCGGCCGCGGTGACCGCGCCGGTGACCCAGAACGGGAAGATGGCCGGGATGATCAAGGTCCTCCACAAGCGCCATTGGCGCAGGCCGAACAGGCTGGCCGCCTCCCGCAGATCGGTCGGGATCGCCATCGCGCCGGCGATCACATTGAACAGGATATACCACTGGGTGCCCAGCGCCATCAGCAGCACGCTGCCGATGTCGATGGGGACGTGCGCGGCGATGAAGAACGCGACGATGAACGGGAACGTCATGTTGACGGGGAACGAAGCCGCGATCTGGGCCAGCGGCTGGGCGATTCGCGCCACCGGGGGCCGCAGGCCG
>Ga0335083_10002546_pt1 | contig 23961 bp, 13 predicted proteins | sample Lox_Sample_42_FD_206716 | JGI IMG/M metagenome (GOLD analysis project Ga0335083, IMG submission 206716) | Soil microbial communities from Loxahatchee National Wildlife Refuge, Florida, United States - Lox_Sample_4.2 | ecosystem: Environmental > Terrestrial > Soil > Wetlands | place: USA...
GTTCAGTGTGCCAAGGCGACACCGTTGATGGCGGTGTTGGTGGTCGCCGGGTGTGCGAGCTCGCCCGGCGGCACCCCGAACGCGGTCGGTGGCGGTGGCGCCGCACAGGCGGCCGCGAGCGGTCGCGGCGGAGCGCCCGAGCGGGCCGCATCGGGCGGAAGCGGTGCCGACTCCACGGGCGGAGCGGCGAGCGGCTCCGGCGGCGCGCCGAGCGGCTCGGGCGGTGCGAGCGCGCAGGCCGGGTCGAGCTCGAGTGGCGGGTTCGCAGGGTCTCGGGTGACGGGAGGCGCCGGGGCCGCCGGACGCGAGTCGTCCGGTGGACTCGGCGGAGCCGCGGGCGCCCTCGGATCGGGCGGAGCGGCCGGGAGAAGTAGCTCTGGCGGTGCGCCTCAGGGTGGCTTCGCCGGGATGGCCGGCGCGGCGGGTTCGAGTGCCGCGGCGGGCAAGGGCGGCGCGGGCGGCGCAGGCGGTTCGGGGACGAGCGCGCCTTGCGACATTTACGCCGCCGCGAACACGCCGTGCGTCGCCGCGCACAGCACGGTGCGCGCTCTCTTCGGCGCTTACGCCGGGCCGCTCTATCAAGTGCGGCGCGCCTCGGACAAGACCACGAAGGACGTGCCCGTGCTCGCGAGCGGAGGGTTCGCCGACACGTCGGTTCAGAGCTCGTTCTGCGCCGGCACCACGTGCACGATCTCGATCCTTTACGACCAGACCGCGAACAAGAACGATCTCACGAAGTCCCCGGTCGCGCACTGGCTGCCCGACGGGGGGAACGAAGCGAACGCCGCGAACGGCAAGATCAGCGCGAGCGGACACGTCGTTTACGGCATCTACGTGACCGGATACGGCGACAACGTCGCGTACCGAAACAACGCGACGAAGGGCGTCGCGCGCGGCGACGCCGCGGAGTCGATGTACATGGTGGTGGACGGCAAGCGCCACAGCGATCAGTGCTGCTTCGACTACGGCAACGCCGAGACGACCGGCAACGACGAAGGCAACGGCACGATGGAAGCGGTCTATTTCGGCTCGGACATCACCTGGGGCGGCCAGGGAGACGGCAGCGGCCCCTGGGTCGCGGCCGATCTCGAGAATGGCGTCTTCAAGAGCGACAAGGGCGGCTGGCAGTCGCAGTCCCTCTCGGTGCCGAGCGCCAAGTCGATCGTCGCGAACTTCGCGCTCGCCATGCTGAAGGGGCCCTCCGGCAATCACTTCACCCTGAAGGGTGGTGACGCGCAATCCGGCGCGCTCACGACCATGTGGGACGGCGTGCGGCCTTCGCCCGGTTACAGCCCGAAGTCGCTGCAGGGCGCGATCATTTTGGGGACGGGCGGCGACGGCAGCAACGGGGGCACGGGGACCTTCTACGAAGGCGCCATGACGAGCGGAAGTCCTCCCGACTCGGTCGATGACGCGATCCAGGCGAACGTCGTCGCGGCAGGATACGGCCGATGACGAACACGCGTTTTCCGAGGTGCGGGTTGCGGACACGCGCGGTTCTTCCCGAGTCTCGAGCGCTCGTGGCGTGCGTGCTGGTCTTGGCCGCGTGCGGCAGCGAGAACCCTGCGGTCAGCGGGGCGTCGGGGGCGTCGGGCGCGGCCGGCGCGAGCCACGCGGCGAGCGGCGCCGGTGGAGCGGTCAGCAGCGCCGGGAGCGGCGCGGGTGGCTCGAGCGGCTCGGCGGGCGTTGACGCGGGGCGCGGCGGCGGTGGGCAAGCGAGTAGCAACGGCGGAAACGGCGCGGGTGGCTCGAGCGCGGGGTCGGCCGCGTTCGGCGGCGCGAACGGCGGCAACCGAACTGGCGGCGCCGCGGGAACGAGCGACGCGTCAGGTGGACGATCGAGCGGCGGCGCGGGCGGGACGAGCGGCACGTCGAGCGGTGCGGGCGGCGGCGGTCGCGGCGGCGGGGCGGCGCTCGCCGGCGCGGGCGGACGAAGTGGCTCGGGCGGTCAAGGCGGAGGCCCGGCCGTCATCGGTGCGACGCCGCCCATGGGTTGGAACTCGTGGAACACGTTCGGGTGCGACAACCTGAACGAGTCGTTGATCGAGGGCGTGGCGGACACGTTCGTGTCGAGCGGCATGAGCGCCGCCGGGTACCAGTACGTGAACCTCGACGACTGCTGGATGAACGGGCGCGACTCGAATGGCACGATCCAAGTCAACGCGAGCAAGTTCCCTTCCGGCATGGCCGCGCTCGCCGCGTACATTCACGGCAAAGGCCTGAAAATCGGGCTCTACTCGACGCCCGGAACGAAGACCTGCGCCAACATCTACAGCGGCTACACGGGCGGCGTCGGGAGTCTGGGCCACGAGACGGCCGACGCGCAGACGTACGCGGCGTGGGGCATCGACTACCTGAAGTACGACAAGTGCACGGCCGATTTGAGCGGATTCGCGGTCATGCGCGACGCGCTCCGAGCGTCCGGTCGCGCGATTTTCTACAGTATCAATCCGGGCGACGGCTCGGGCTGCGTCCCCGGCAAGTGCGCGATCGACTTGCCCAGCATCGCGAACATGTGGCGCATCGGCTTCGACATCAACGCGAGCTGGTCGTCGGTCATCGGCCTCGTCGATCAGAACGCGCCGCTCTCTCAGTACGCGGGGCCCGGACACTGGAACGATCCCGACATGCTCGAGGTCGGAAAGCTCGCCAACGAAACGGAAGATCGAGCGCACTTCAGCCTGTGGGCGATCATGGCGGCGCCGCTCCTCGCCGGAAACGACATCCGCAGCATGAGCGCCGCCACGAAGACCATTCTCACGAACACCGAAGTCATCGCGGTGGATCAAGATCCGCTCGGCGTGCAGGGCACCGTCGCCGCGTCGCCCGGCACCGACCTCCAAGTCTGGGCGAAGAAGCTCGCCGCGACCGCCAGCGTCGCGGTCGTGCTCCTGAACCGCGGCTCCTCTTCCGCATCCATCACGGTGGAGTGGGCGAGCATCGGGATCCCGGCCGGGACCGCGTCCGTGCGCGACCTCTGGGCGCACACCGACCTCGGTTCTTTCGACGGCTCCTACACCGCGAGCGCGATCCCGAGCCACGGCGTCGCGATGCTGACGATCACGAGCGGCGGCTGACGCAGGCTCAGGCGGGCCGCATGGCCGAGCCGTGCTGCGGGGGCACGAGCGGCCCGCCGGGTGCGATGATTTACCGCAGCTTGGTGCCGGGCGAAGCGGCGCGCTCGCACTATGCTTCGCGCGATGACCCCCGATGCTTCGACCCCGGCGCCGCGGAGCGATCCCCGCCGGCTGATCGGCGTCGCCGTGCTTGTCGCCGCGCTCGTGGCCGCGGCCGTCGTCGGCCTCGTCGTGCGGAGCGCCGGGTCGGAACCGGCAGCCGACGCCGCGCGCTTTGCCTACGCCGCTCGTGCCGGGGGCGCGCCGCCGAAGCTCTGGCACGTCCCGGAGTTCAAGCTCGTCGATCAAGGAGGCGCGGCCGTCACGCCGAGCTCTCTCGCGGGTCAGCCGTGGATCGCCGACTTCATCTTCACGACGTGCACGAGCGTGTGCCCGATGCTCTCGGCGAAGATGCGCCTGCTCGAGCGCGCGCTGCCGGCGCCGGACCTGCGCTTCGTGTCGTTTTCGGTGGATCCCGAGCACGACACGGTCGACGCGCTTCGCGCTTACGGGGAGCGCTGGAGTCCCGGAGATCGGCGTTGGCTCCTGTTGCGGACCGAAGCCGACTCGTTGGCAACCGTGTCGAAGGGGATGCGCGTGACCGTGACCGCGACGGGCGACGCGGAGAACGCCATCATTCACACGAGCATGTTCTTTCTCGTGGACGCGGCCGGGGAGGTGCGAGGCGTTTACGACAGCAACGATGCCGGCGCGCTCGCGCGGCTGGTCGACGACGCGCACGAGCTCTCGCCGAACGGCGCGGGTCCGAGCGCGGCCCAGGGCGCCGGACGCTCCGGAGAGCAGCTTTTCCGCGAGATCGGCTGCGGCGCGTGTCATGACGATGCGGAGGTCGCGCCTTCGCTCCGCGGGATTTGGGGCAAAGCCGTGGCCTTCGAGGACGGCGCGAGCGCGACCGTCGACGCCGCCTACGTGCGTGAATCGCTGACGGCGCCGGCCCTCCACCTGGTTCGAGGTTATCCGAACCTCATGCCCTCGTACGCGAACGCGCTTTCCGACTCCGATGTCGACGCGCTCGTCGAGTACGTGCACGGCCTTTCGACGCAAGTCGCGCCAGCGCTGGCGAGCGGCATGCCGAGCGCGGCGGTCATGTCGCCGCATGCGGCTTCGGCGGGCTCCGCCGCCGAAGCGGAACCGGGCGTCGTCGTCGATCCGGTGTGCGGCATGCAAGTCCGCGCGACTTCCGACGCTCCCCACGCGGACTACGCCGGGCACACCTTTTATTTTTGCTCCGCGTCGTGTCGTGATGCGTTCGCGAAGAACCCGGCGCACTACGGCAAATGAAGGCGGTCGGCTCTCACCATTTGACGTACGGCAAGAACTTGCCGTTCATCGTCACGACGACGCGGTCACCCTTCGGGTTGGATTCCTTCGTCACGTCGAGCTTGAAGTCGATCGCGCTCATGATGCCGTCGCCGAATTTCTCCTGAATCACGTCCTTCAGCGCCGCCCCGTAGACCTGCATGATCTCGTAAAAGCGGTAGACGAGGGGGTCGGTCGGCACCAGCTGACCGAGAGATTGCCCCTTCATCGGAAACGTCACGAGCGCGTTCTTCACGTCCGGGCCGAGGTCGAGCGCCTTGCAAAACTTGGCGGCGACGTCCTCCGACATGGAGTTCTCCCCGTAAACGCAGGAGGCGATGTACACCTCGGCCATGCCGACTTCCTTCGCGAGGGCCTCCCACGAAGTGCCTTTCGCGCGTTTGGCAGCGAGGATCTGGTCGCAAGCGGTTTTTCGGTCCATGACGGGTGGCTCCTTCCGGGTCCGAGACGATGGGCGCCGCCGACGGAGAGTGCCAGGAACGGGGCAGTGACGGAAGCGCCGGCAACGTCGGTTCGACGAAATCGTTCGTCGCGAGCTCCGTGTTTCGCGAGCGGCTCGTGAGCGGGTCGCGAGTGCGTGGTTGAGGCGCGAGCGGAGCTCGCGTAAGCGTGTCGACCGGTTGCGAATGGCTGCCTCCCTCGAGGTTTTCGCGCCCGGCGCGTTGTGGCTCCGTGGGTACTTCGTGAGCCTCGGCGGTGCCCGCTTCAACGCACGCATGACGGTGGTGAAGCTTCGGAACGGTGAGCTCTTGCTCCATTCGCCCTGTGCGTTCGACGCCGCGCTCGTCGCGGAAGTCGCGGCGCTCGGCCACGTGGCGGCGATCATCGCGCCGGGCAACTTCCACTGGTTGCACGTTGGCTCCTGCCAGCAGGCCTTCCCCGACGCGGTCACCTACGTCTGTCCGGGCGTGGAAAAGCGCGCCAAGGGTCTCGCGTTCGACTTCGTCCTCGGCGACGAGGCGCCGCCGCTCTGGGCCGGCGAATTGTCGCACGTCGTGCTCCAGGGGACGCGCGTCATGCGCGAGGTCGCGTTTTTTCACCACGCGAGCCGGAGCCTCGTCCTCGTCGACCTGGTCGAGAACTTCACGGCCGCGACGCCCGGCACGAATTCACTGCTGAGGCTCTTGTTTCGCGCGCTCGGCATGTGGAACCGCCCGAGCCCCGCCCCCGAATACCGCCTCGCCTGGGGCGACAAAGCACGCGTGCGCGAGTGCCTGGAGCGCATCCTCGCCTGGGATTTCGAGCGCGTGATCCTCTCGCACGGCGACGTCATCACGCGCGACGCGAAGCCGACCGTCGCGCGGGCGTGGCGCGGCATCCTCGGCTGAGCCACGCGCGGCCGAACCGGGCGTGAGCGCCGCGTCACGCGGCTTCGTAGTCGGGCAGCTCGAAATCGTCGCGCAGCGAGCGCAGGACCAGGTGCTTGGCCACGAACGGGATCGAAAAGGCGTTCACCGCCGCGTTGCGCAGCACGAGGCCGAGCGCCGTTTGCGGCGCGAAGAAGCCGCGCAGCCCGAGCGCGGTATTTTGCTTCTTGCCGACGAAGGAGCGAAGCCGGGCGTCGTACGCGGCGAGCCCGCGCGCGACGTCGCTCCGCGCACGATGGATTTCACCCGCGAGCACGTAGGCCTCGAGCATCGCGAGGCCGGTGCCCTCTCCCGCCAGCAAGGAGGCGCACGCGGCCGCGTCGCCGAGGAGCGCGGTGCGCCCGGACGACCAGCGCGGAAGGTGGATTTGGCTGACGCGGTCGAAATAGAGGTCCTCGACCGCGTCCATCCCGTCGAGAATGGCCGGCACTTCCCACTTCATCTCGCCGAACGCTCGGCGGAGCGCCGCTTTCTGCTCGCTGCGCGGAGGATCGCCGACGAGCTCCGAGCGGCAGACGAGCAGGACGAGCGTCTCCCCGCCGGGGAGCGCGACGCGCGCGACGTGCCGTTTGGGAACCGTGTGCGAGACGTAGGTGAGTTCGTCGCGGTGGCGATAGTCGGGCAGGCGAAACGCCGCGACGTGACAGCCGAGACGTTGCTCGAACTTCGACTCGGGGCCGAACGCGAGCTCGCGCACACGCGAGTGGAGGCCGTCCGCGCCGACGACCAGATCGAACCGCCGTCGGGCGCCGTTCGAAAGCAGCGCGACGACCCCGTCTCCGTCCGGTTCGAGGCCCGCGATCGACACGCCGAAGTGGGTCGGTACGCCGCGGCAAGCCTCGAACAAGAGCGCCGCGAGATCCGCGCGGGCGACGCTGACGAAGCGTCCGTGGAGCTGCTCGCGCATCGGAGTCACGTCCATGCTCGCGACCTCGCGCCCCCTGGCGTCGACCATGCTCAAACGCTGCATCAAGTAACAGCGTTCGCGGAGGCCCGGCACGATACCCATGCGCTCGGCGAGCTCGTAGCCGAGACCCCAAAAATCGATGACGTAGCCGCCACTGCGCGGCACGCTCGCCTTTTCGAAGAGAACCGGCGCGTGCCCCCAGCGCCGCAGCCAATACGCGAGTGTCGGCCCCGCGATGCCCGTCCCGTTGATCGCGACCTCCATGGCCGAACGCTACCATGATTGATTGCAGCTGCAACGAATCGCGCGGCGCCCGAGCCGCGGGCTCGCCGCGCGTCCGAGCCGGGCGAGGCGAGGGCGTTCGCGCGGCGTTTCACGGAAGGCTCATCGATTCGACACGAACGCGACGAGCGGGAGACGAGGATTGACCCACCCCGGCCGCGCTCCTTTGATGGCGCGATGTCGGCCTTCGAGACGCTCGCGGCGCTGCTCACGCTCACGGCGGTGTTCGCGTACGTGAACCACCGCTGGCTGGGCCAGCCGCCGTCGATCGCGCTCATGGCGATGACGCTCGGGCTCTCGCTGCTGGTGCTCGGCGCGGCGCGGGCGGGCTGGGTGCGGGTCGAGCCGCTCCTCGTCGTCATCGACCGCATTCATTTCGACGACACGCTGCTGCACGGCATGCTCGGGACGCTGCTCTTCGCCGGGGCGCTTCACGTGCGACTCGACGACTTGCGTGAAGAGCGGCTCACGGTTTCGACCCTGGCGCTCGCGGGCACGCTGCTCTCCACGTTCGCGGTGGCGGCGCTCGCTTACCTGACGTTGCGTCCGCTCGGTTTCGCGCTCTCCTTCGGCTATTGCCTGCTGTTCGGCGCGGTGATTTCCCCGACCGATCCGATCGCCGTGCTCGGGATCCTGAAGCAGGCACGGGTGCCGCGCCGCATGGAGATCCAGATCAGCGGCGAGTCGCTCTTCAACGACGGCGTCGCGGTCGTCGTCTTCACCACGGTGCTCGAGGTCGTCACGCAGGGCCGCGCGACCGTCGGAGCGACCGTGTTGCTCTTTCTGCGCGAGGCGCTTGGTGGCGTCTGCTTCGGTTTGGTGACCGGCTACGCGACGTTCCGGCTGCTGCGCAGCATCGACCATTACCAGACCGAGCTCCTGCTCACGATCGCGCTCGTTCTCGGCGGTTACGCGACTGCGGAGCGGCTTCACGTCTCGGCGCCCATCTCGGCCGTCGTCGCGGGCCTCCTCATCGGCAATCAAGGTCGCGCTCGCGGCATGTCCGACGTGACGCGCGACCACCTCGACAAATTCTGGGCGCTGATCGACGAAATCCTGAACGCCGTGCTCTTCGTCCTCGTGGGTTTCGAGGTGATTCGACTGCGCCTCACGCCGGCGACCGTCCTCGCCGGGGCCATCGCCGTCCCGAGCGTGCTCGCGGCCCGGTTCCTCAGCGTCGCGCTGCCCGTGACCCTGATGGCACGGCGCGCGGCGTTCTCGCCCGGTACGATTCGGGTGCTCACCTGGGGCGGCCTTCGCGGCGGTATTTCGGTGGCGCTCGCGCTCTCGACGCCCGCCGGGCCCGAACGGGGACTCATCGTGACGATGACCTACCTGGTCGTGACCTTCTCGATCCTCGTGCAGGGGCTCACGCTCGGCCGGGTGGCGCGGCGCTTCGGCGCCTAGCCGCGCGCGCGCTCGCGTCCGGTTCTAGCCGCCCGAGTTCGAAACGCCCGCATCGGGAACGGCGGCGTCGGGGACGCCGGCGTCGGGATCTCCGCCGTCCTGCAGGCCGCCGTCGAGTCCGCTCGGCGCGGCGCACGGGTCGGTCGAGAAGCGAACGCTCCAGGCGTCTCCCGGCGTGCGGGTCACTCGCGGGTGAGACGCGAGGAGGCCGTCGAGCGTCCGCGCGAACTCGAGGTCGGCCGCGCTCGCTCGGGCCGCTTCGGGCGGCGTCGTCACGCACACGTTCACCGACGGCAGGCTCGCCGTCGCTCGAACGCCCGCGGCCACGCCCGCGACGAACGCGAGATCTCCCTGCGCGCGCACGAGCGGCGTGTCCGGAATCGCGAACGTCGCGGGCGAGTCGTGCCCCGATGGCTTGGCGCAGCGTTTCCGCCCCGTCGCGACTCAAGGGCGTTCCGAGATGAACGATGCGCAGCCGCAGCGAGCTCGCGGTCGCCGCGTCGAGATCCACCGCCAAGGCGTCCCCGAGCGCGGCCTTCGGCCAAAGCGCGCTCACCGTGGCGCGCAGGGTCGACGCGGCGTCGTCGAGCTCTTGTCCCGGCGACGGCGGCGGCGGGGCGGTCGCCGTCTTCACTTCGTGCGGCGTGAGGAGCGTCGACTCGAGTCCCGCAAACGCCGTCGCGTCGGGCACGGCGAGGATTTCGAGGCGTGGACGCACGCCGGCCACCTGCCGGATCTCCGCGCCCAAACGCGCTCGCGCGGCGTCCGCATCGCGCGTCGTTCCGAGTAGCACCATGACGAGCTCGACCTCGTGTCGCTCGATGACGACGTGGCTCTGAACGACGCGCGCCGGTTCGGCGGCGAGCGAGCGGCGGACGGCCGCGCGGACCCGGACCTCCCAGGCGACCTCGTCGAGCGCGCGGCGCAGCGGCACGTAAACGGCGGCCAAGAAGGCAAATGGCATCAAGAAGCGCAGCACCGGTCCCCAGCGGGATTCGAAAAGACGGGCGAGACGGAGCGCGAGCGCGCGAGCGATGGGAGCCGTCTCTCCGGCTTTGCCGAGCTCTTCGCGCTCGAGGTCCGTCACGTCGACGCGGTTGAAGCCGCCTGCGAGAAAAGCCGCCGTCCCGACCACGACGATCGCCACGAAATTCGTGAGGAACAAGAGCGCGGAGCCGCCCGCGATCGACCAACTGGACGTCCCCACGCCGTAGCCGCTCGCGCAGAGAGGCGGTACGAGCGAGATGCCGATCGAGGTGCCCGCCGCGGTCGCCGCGGTGTCGGAGCCGGGACGGAGCGACGAGTAAACGCCCGCGAGCGCGCAGAAGCCGGCGGTGATGAGATCCAGAACCGTGGGCGACGTGCGTGCCGAGATCTCGGCGTTCAGCTCGTGAAACGGCAAGAGCGCCGTGATGACGGCGGCGCCGCCGACGGCAACCATGATGCTGAGCGCGACGCGCCCGGCCGAACGCAGCACCAAAAAGGGCGACCCCGCCGCGAGACCCATCGCCAAACCGACGATCGGCCCCATCAACGGCGCCACGAGCATCGCGCCGATGACCACCGCGCTGCTGCCCACGACGAGCCCCAGCGTCGCGATGCCGATCGACACGAGCAGTTGCAACCAATAAGACGTCGCCTCCCGAGCGTCCCGGCGCAGCATGCCCGCGACGAGCGCCGCGCGCCCCTCGACGCTGTTGCCGAGCAGGCGAACGAGGCGGTCCTGCAAGCGTGCGAGCCGGCGTGGAGTGGCGGATTTCATCCGAGTCTCGCGGCTGCGCGCCGCGCCCTGCGCCTCGGCGCCACGGTGGCGGGCATGGAGCCACCCTTACCACCCCGCCCGCGAAGCGCGCCACGGCCCGCGAGCCCGACACGGACGGGCGTGCCCCGGATCGAGGCTAGGGGCGGGGGAAGGAACGCCGCTACTCTCGGCGCGTGACGGACGTGACGGACCTCTCGTTCGAGGCTGCGCTCGCGCAATTGCGCGACGAGGACCCGGCCGCGCGCTCCGCCGCCGCGGTACGCCTCGCCGAGATGTGGCGCGACGACGCACCGGGCGTGCCATCGCTCGAAGCGTTGCTCGCCGTCCTCGCCGAGCACGATCGCGTGCATCCCGGGATCGCCGACGCCTTTTGGACCACTGTCGTCTATGCCTTTTACGGTGAGCGCTCGGCCGTTCGCCGGTGGATGCTGAGCGTCCTCGAAGCGCGCCGGGAGAAGCGCGAGCTCTCGCCGGTGCCGGGCAATGATCTCGAATTTTACGCGCACGAGGAGTTCGACGACGATGCGGGCGCGTTACGCAAGCTCTTGGATTGGGGTTACGTCGAGCTCGTCGAGCTGGCGCTCGATCATCGCGCGCTCGGCCGCGAGGACATGATCGCGCTGCTCTCGGCTGTGGGCGCGCTCCCGGCGGGGCGCGCCGCGGCGCAGGCACTCGCCCTCGGGTACGGCGTGCTCGTCGCGAGCGAGGTCGGCGCGTGGCCCGAGCGGACGACGGTGGACGGCGCCCGCGTGCGCCTGCTCGCGCGCGACTACGGCAGTCAATGGCGCGTCACCTGGTTCTTCCCTTGGCCCGCGCCGTGGCCGCTCGGGGACGACGCGTGTCTCTCGTTGCTCGACGCCGCGCCCGAGGGGCCCGCGCTGGATCCGGCTCTTTTTACGCACATTCCTTTCCCCGCCGTACCCGGCGTCCGGGAGCGCACCTTCTCGCCGCGGAGCGACACGGAAGTGCGCGTCGCCGTCGACGCCGAAGGGCGCGTGATCGTCATCCGCGTCGTGCGCTCGCGACCGCGCTGAACACGCGCGCGTCGCCGCCGAGCGTGCGTTCGACGCGCCGGCGTTCGACCGAGCTCGTGTTCACGCTGGGGTCGCGTCGGAGCTCTGCGAAGCCGACGGCGTTCGGGCGCGCGGCGGCGGCGCTCGGCGTCGAAACGGTGCTCGCGCGTCGTTTCGCGCTAGCACCGCGCGCAGAAGTTACGGCGCGGTGCTTGCCCGCACGAGCACGCGTCGTGGCGCAAGTTGCGCCAACCTGGCGCGTGCTGCTCGGCGTTCGCGCGTCGTTCTTTGCGGCTCGTTCGCTGCTCGCTGGGCGACGCCGCCGAGTCGACGCACGGTCGCGTGGCGCTTCTAGCGCCAAACTCGAACGACGTCGCGCGCACGAAACAGGCGGAGTTCTCCCGCGATCTCGCGCGACGGCGCGTTGCTCCGCGCAAAACCGTGGGTCAGAGTCGGCGGCAGGTGGCGCTATGTTCAATGCTCTTCGTCGACTTGAGTTCGCGTGGTTCGCTTCGAGCCGCGCGAGTTTGCTTTGGTTGCTGACCGCTGGCGGGTTCTCGGCTGGATGCACGCCCGAGCGCGTCTATCACCAAGGCGGTGACGCCGGTGAGACGTCGGACACGGGTGGCACGGGGGGCAGCGGGAAGTCGAGCGGTGGGTCGGGTCGCGGCGGCAACGGCGGCAGCACGAGCACCGCCGGCGGTGCCGTCAACGGCGGCACGACGAACAGCGGCGGCACGGGAAATAACGGGGGGACGAACAGCAGCACGAACAACGGCGGCGGCACCGATAACGGTGGCGCGAGCCACGGCGGCACGAACAACGGCGGCAGCAGTAACGGCGGGACGCTGCCGACGAACGTCGGCCACCTCGGCGGTGAAGCGACCGGCGGCGCGGCGGGCGGCGACGAAAGTCCGGGCGGCGGCGGCTCGGGCGACGGCGCGTGCGAGCCGAACCCGTGCGAGAACGACGGCGCGTGCAACGCCGACGGCTCCTGCAGCTGTCAGGCCGGCTATTCGGGTGCGCATTGCGAGACCAAGCTCGACCCGTGCGCCGCGACGCCGTGCGAGAACGGCGGCACGTGCGCCGCGAACGGGACGGACTTCAGCTGCACGTGCGTGCCCGGCTACGAGGGCAAGACCTGCAGTGAAAACAAGGACGATTGCAACCCCGAGCCCTGCCTGAACGGCGGCACGTGCGAAGACGGCGTGAACGCGTACACGTGCCACTGCACGAGCGGCTTCTCCGGCACCACCTGCGAGCGTGAGGTGCACGGCTGCTCGGACGCGCCTTGCTTGAACGGCGCGACGTGCAGCGATCAGGGTGCCGCCTACACCTGCGCCTGCCAAGCGGGCTACACGGGCACGAACTGCGAGACCAACATCGACGATTGCAGCCCGAACCCGTGCCAGAACGGCGGTAGCTGCACCGACGGCGTCAACGCCTACACCTGCGCTTGTGTCGCGGGGTACACGGGCAAAAACTGCCAAACCAACATCGACGATTGCAGCCCGAACCCGTGCCAGAACGGCGGCAGCTGCACGGACGGCGTGAACTCGCACGCGTGTAGCTGCAAGGCGGGCTACACGGGGACGAACTGCGAGACCAACATCAACGATTGCAGCCCGAATCCGTGCCAAAACGGCGGCAGCTGCACGGACGGGGTGAACGCTTACACGTGCTCTTGCGTGGCGGGCTACACGGGGACGAACTGCCAAACGAACATCAACGATTGCAGCCCGAACCCGTGCCAGAACGGCGGCAGCTGCACGGACGGAGTGAACGCGTACACGTGCTCTTGCGTGGCGGGCTACACGGGGACGAACTGCCAAACCAACATCAACGATTGCAGCCCGAATCCGTGCCAAAACGGCGGCAGCTGCACGGACGGCGTCAACTCCTACACGTGCGCTTGCGGCACGAACTACACGGGTAACAACTGCCAAACCAAGATCTGCAGCGCTCCGAGCGCGGCGAATCTGGTCTCGAACGCCGGTTTCGACAGCCCGAACGTCAGCGCCTTCACCCCCTTCGACCCTCAAATCCAGGTCAGCTACTCGACCGCGGACGCGACCGGGTGTTCGACGTCGGGCTCGCTCCTGCTCACGAACACGGATCCGGACGGGCTCAATTCCGGCGCCTACCAATGCGTGACGAACATCACGCCGGGCGCCACCTACAACGTCGGCGGCAGCATCATGGTTCCCTCGGGTGGCGCGCAGGGGCAGGCGTTTTTGCACTTCCTCTTCACGACCGGCGCGAACTGCACGGGTTCGTTCATCGGCACCACGGTGTTACTCTCGGGTCCGTCGACGTTCGATACGTGGCAACCCGTCAGTCAGGACGGCGTCGTGGTACCCGCCGGGGCCGTGGCCATGCAGGTCTACGGCGCCGTGATCAAGAACTTCGCGGACACGCTGCCCTACCGCGCGAACTTCGACCGCCTGTACGCGACGCCGGCCTCGGGAACGTTCTGAGCGGCCGGGCCCGGCGCCGCTCACATCGTCTTCTGCACGTTGGCGACCGAGAAGTCGGCCGTGCCCTGGCCGCCGCCGACTTCGAGCAGCACCTTGACCTCGAGCAAGTTGCCGAGGTTGTTGCCCGCGGCGGCCCACGCCTTGAAGTGCTCGGTGACCGAGATGGTGCCGCAGCTGCGATTGTCGTGGCGGATGCTGTAGTACTGATTCCAACTCGCCGCGCCGCCGCAGCGATCACCGCCCGTGCCGCTCGTGTTGCGGACGCACATGGTGTAAGTGCCGCCGTCGACGGTCAGCGGTGAATTGCTCATGTTGGTGCAATTGCCCGGATTGACGGGCATCTTGCTGAACGAATCATCGATGATGTACCACTCGATACAGGGGTTGTTCGACCAGCCGTAGATACCGACGTACGACCACTGGTTGCCCGAGTTGCCCGACAGCTTCTCGGCGAAGTCCGCCGTGATGGTGCCGAATGCCGTGTACATCTGCGGCTTGTTGCCCCATTCGAAGCCGAGGCGTCCGAGGTAGTTCCCGGAGTTGTTCCAACTCGCGCTGAAGGCCGGAACACCGCTGTACGTGATGAGTTGTCCGGAGCCCGCGTTCGACCAGATTTGCCAGGCCAGGTTGTCGGACCCGCCCTGACCGGACGTGTGCGTCGAGGCGCCGCTCGTCGGCATCGCGGGAACGTTCGTGCAGTCGAGGCTGCTCGTCGCGCCCGCGGCTCCGGTGCCGGAGCTCCCGGCCATCGCGGTGGTTCCGCCGGTCGCCGCGCCGCCCGACGAGGCGCCGCCCGCTCCGCGGCCGCCCGCCGCCCTGCCGCCCGTCGCGGCGCCGCCCATGGCGCCCGACCCGCCCGTGGAGGCGCCGCCCAGCGAGGTACCGCCCGTCCCGAACGTGCCGCCCGTGCCGCCCGCGCCGCCGACTCCGCCGCTGGTCCCGCCCGTCGTCCCGCCGGTTCCGGTCGTGCCGCTGCTGCCGCCGGTGGTGCCACCCGCGCCGCCCGTCGTCCCGCCAGTTCCGCTCACGGTACCGCCGGTGCCGCCCGTTGCTTGGCCGGCCACGCCGGTGCCGCCCGTGCCGCCGCCCGCGCCGCCGGTCGTGGACGCGCCGGCATGACCGCCCGCGCCGCTTCCCGCCGCCGCTCCCGTGCCCGACGTGCCCCCCGCGTCACCACTCGACGTGAGCTGGCCGGCGCACGCCGAGGCCAGCGCGATCGCCGTGAGGGTCGAAGCAAGAACACCGGTCGTCTTAAGAGCATGAGGATTGGGCTTCATGTCCACGATGACCAATCGTGACCCAATCCGACGCGAGCAGGCAGCCTTTTTTGCTCTTCGACGCGCGTCTCGCGCGCGTCTTGTGAGTGTATGTAAGTCGGTAGGGTTACGCGAGCCGAAGCGGCGCCGGCGTTCGCCGCGTGTCGAGGCGTGCCATCCGAGAAATTTGCAGCACGCCTGGGAGCGGGACGCGAGCTCGGAAGCGACGCGACGGGGAAGGCAGCGAGCGCTCCGGACGGTCGGCGCGAACGCCGTCGAGGGTTTCCGCAACCAAGCTCGAGTGGGGCGACTGACGCTCTTCCGAGGTGTGCAGATGAAGCCAATAATCTTGGTAGAAAGACTCATCGTGTGTGCGGCGTTGGCGATGGGCGCGGCGCCGGTCGGCGGGTGCAGCAGCAATCACGAGGCGAGTGTCGCGGAGAACGTCGGAACCATCACGCTACCGCTCTCGACGACCGTCGGGACCGACAGGTACCGCTTGGATGCGGTGTTCACGATACACGGGGACCAGGGGGTGATTACCCTCGCGACGAACGGCGACGAGTCAGCGCTGTCCGCGCCGCTCCCCGCGGGTGCCTACGAAGTCGAGCTCGAGTCCTTCACTCTCTTCAAGGACGACGGCATCGGCAATTTCGAGCCCGTGACGGCCACGGTCGTCGCGAGCAGCTTGCCTTTCACCATCAGCGCCGACTCGATCACGACGGTCGCTTTTCATTTCCTGACCGACGGCGTGACGATCGTCCCGGGGACGGGCAACGTCGACCTCACCTTCGACGTCACCGACACGAGCTGTCGACCGATCACGGTGGATCCCGCCGCGCGAACCGTGCGGAGCGCGCGCTTCTTCCTCGACTTCAGCAACGCCGTCGCAAACGATCCCGAGGATCTCGACGTCATCGAGTGGGCCGGGAGCGCGAACCTCGCGCAGTCGTTTGCGAGCGACGCCTGCACGTCGAACGTCGTCGAGTATTTCGGCAACGCTTGGGCGCCGCCCGATCCCAACAGCGGCGGCCTCGTCTTGGCGGGCTCCGGCAGCAGCGGCACCTGGACGGAGGACGGCGACAGCATCGCGATTCACTCCACCTCGTCGGGCTGCTCGGCGTCGACCGACGTGCCCGTCGAAACACGCTATCGTTTTCGGGAGGGGATTGGCGCCGACACCATCGAAGTCGAGCGTACCTTCGACTTCAGCAGCGCGTCCGTCAGCAGGCCCTTCCGGCCCTTCATGCCGCGCTTGACCGACTCGTTCGATCGCGTTCTCCATCCGAACGCCGCGGGCACGAGCCTGCTCTCCGAAGACATCTCGGCGTGCCCGTTCGGGTGCCAGGTCGGCGATTGGGACGGCTCCTGGTTCGCCTATGTCGCTTCGAGCGGTCCATTGGCGGGCCAAGGCATGATCGTCCGGCGTGAGCCCTCGGCCGTTCCGGTGAATCTCTGGGTCGACAGCGACGGCGGCGTCACCTACACGAACACGAGCTCCGCGCTGCTGCTCGAGCCGGCGGGCGGCTTCCCGCCGGCGGTCAGCGAAAAGGAGCTCCTTTGCTTCTTCGATGCCGGGAGCTGGACTCCGGACGAGCAGGGTGCGCTCACGCTGCCCGCGGGGTGCGCGCTCGGACTCGCGTGCAATTCGGCGTCGCCCTGTCAGCCGAGCCCGTGCGAGCACGGCGGCACGTGCAGCCTCGACGGCGCCGGCGGGTATGCGTGCGAGTGCCCCGCGACGGTCACGGGCCGGAACTGCGAGACCGTCTTCACCGACCTTGCGGTCGGTCAAGGCTTCAGCTGTGGTTTGCGCAGCGACGAACAGATCGCTTGTTGGGGCGCGGGCTACGGGGCACAGCAGGTGCCCTCCGGGCAGTTTCGGGCCTTGTCGGCGGGCGGGCTCTCGGCCTGCGCGCTCCGCACTGACGGCACCATCGCGTGCTGGGGCCAGAGCGACACCGGAGCCTTGAACGCGCCCGCCGGTAGTTTCGAAACGATTGCGGCCATGAGCGACTACGGCTGTGCGACTCACGACGAAGTCCCGACCTGTTGGGGCGGCTTGGAAGCGTTCGGTCCCGCGCCGAACGACCGCTTCTCGGCGATCGACATCGGCGCTTGGCATAGCTGCGGAATCCGTCCGGACGGCTCGGTCGGATGCTGGGGGTTGTTGAACGCGCCGTGGCTCGACTTCGGACAGGCGAACCCGCCCCCCGGAGCCTTCCGCGCACTGAGCCTCACCACGTACGAGAGTTGCGGGATCCGTCAGGCCGACGGCGTGCTCGAATGCTGGGGCGACGACGTCTTCGGCGGCGCGCCGCTGCCGAACGGCGCCGTCCTCGCCGTGGATATCAACAGCCACTCCGGCTGCGTCATCGACGAAGCGTCGCGCATCAGCTGCTTTGGCACGGATTACCCCACGCCGCCTGCAGGTTTCTTCAAGCGGCTTGCCATCAGTGAGACCCACGGCTGCGCGCTCGGCCTCGACGATCGAGTCGTCTGTTGGGGCGGCGGCGACGGCGAAACCACGCCGCCTTATTGACCGACGACCGGCTACGCCGCCGTGAGTCGGCGCACGCGTGTGCCATCTACTCGGAATGACTGGCGGCGCTCACCCGAGCGCACCCTCGCTCCCAACGCGCCGACCAGCATGGTAGTGTCTCGGCGCGTTCGGTCGTCTGGACGGAGGGTGCGATGCTCGGTCGCGGCAGCGAAATTTCGGCGTTCTTCAAGTTGTGCTCCCAGGAGCGCGGGTCATGAACGGTCGCCCCGCGCCGTCCGAGGCGACGAGTGAGTTTCGTACCTTCTTCGAGGCTCTGCCAGGTCTCTATCTGGTCTTGAACGCCGACTTGACCGTCGTGGCGGCGAGCGACCTCTACCTGCAAGCGACGCGGACCACGCGTGCGGACATCGCCGGTAGACCCTTTTTCGAGGTCTTTCCGCGCAATCCGCACGACGCGAATGCCGACGCGGTGGACGCCTTTCGTGCTTCCTTCGGGCGAGTGCTCGAGAGCCGTCGCTCCGACGCCATGGCGGTCCAGAAGCGCGCGCTGCGACGTGCCGACGGGAGCGGCTTCGAAGAGCGCTACTGGAGCCCGCTCAACAGCCCCGTCCTCGGCAGCGACGGAGCCGTGACCCACATCATTCATCGCGTGGAAGACGTGACGGAGCTCCGCGCGGCGCGCGACCAACTCGAATCGCGCTTGGAAGAGCGGACGGGGGCGCTCGCGCGAAGTGAGACGCGTTTCGCGAGGCTCGCCGAGTCGGGCGTCGTGGGCATCGTCGTCGCGGACACGCGCGGCAACGTCATCACGGACGCGAACGACGAGTTTCTCCGCATCATCGGCTATTCGCGTGACGACCTCGGAGCCGGCAGGGTGCTGATTTCGCAGCTGACGCCGCCCGGATGGGAAGAAGTGGACGCGACGGCGCGCGAACAGTTTCGGTCACGGGGTTTCGCGCGACCCTGGGAGAAAGAGTACCTGCGCAAGGACGGGACGCGTGTCCCGGTGCTCGTCGCGATCACGCTCGCCGACCCGCCGTACTGCATCGCGCTCGTCACCGATCTCACCGAACGGAAGCAGGCCGAGGCCGCGCTCCGGCGCGCGCAGGAAGCGGGCGAGGCCGAAGCCATCTTCCGCGGGCTCCTCGAGGCCGCGCCCGACGCGATGGTGATCGTGAACGACGCAGGCCGCATCCTGCTCTCCAACGCACGCACGGCGGAGCTCTTCGGCTATGCGACGCGTGAGCTCGTGGGAGAACCGGTGGAGCGACTCGTGCCGGAGCGTCATCGCGGGCCGCACCTGGCTCACCGGGAGCGCTACTTCGCGAGCCGCGCGGTGCGGCCGATGGGCGCGGGGCTCGACCTCCACGCACGTCGGAAGGACGGCTCCGAATTCCCCGTCGAGATCAGCTTGAGTCCGCTCGAGACCCGCGAAGGAACGCTCATCTCCGCCTCGATCCGCGACGTGACCGAGCGCAAGCAAACCGAGCGTGCCCTGGCCCGCGCCCACGACGAGCTCGAGCAGCGCGTCGCCGAAAGGACCGTCCGGTTGACACGAACGCTCGAGGACCTGCGCGCGAGCGAAGCCCGCTTCTCGCGCCTCGCCGAGTCCGGCATCATCGGCATCATCACCGCCGACCTCACCGGCAAGGTCATCCACGCGAACGACGCCTTCCTGCGGATGTCCGGCTTCTCTCGCGGCGAGCTCGTCGCCGGAGCGATTCAGTGGAACGACCTCACACCCCGTGATTGGCGAGAAGCCACCGACCGAGCGCTCGAAGAGCTGCGAACCACGGGCGTCGCGAGCGCCTACGAGAAGGAATACGAGCGCCGGGACGGCAGTCGGATCCCCATTCTGCTCGGCGCCGCCATGCTGACGGACTCGACGTCGATCGCGTTCATGATCGACCTCACGCGCCAGAAACGCGCCGAAGAAGCGCTGAAGCGCACCGAGGTTCAGCTCCGGCAATCGCAAAAAATGGAGGCGGTGGGGCGGCTCGCGGGCGGCGTCGCACACGACTTCAACAACTTGCTCTCGGTCGTCTTGAGCTACAGCTCGACGCTCGCGGCGGAGCTCACCCCCGGCGACCCGATGCGCGCCGACATCGAAGAGATCGAGAAGGCAGGCCAGCGAGCCGCGGAGCTCACGCGACAGCTGCTCACCTTCAGCCGCCAGGAAGTGACCGAGCCGCGCATCCTCGACATCAACGGCGTGCTCGCCAATATGGACAAGATGCTGCGGCGCATCCTCGGAGAAGACGTCGAGCTCGTGTCGCTGCACGGCTCCGGGCTCGGTCGGATTCGAGTCGATCCGGGGCACATCGAGCAGGTCATCATGAACCTGGTCGTCAATTCGCGTGATGCCATGCCCCGGGGCGGCAAGCTCACGATCGAAACCAAAGAGGTCGAGTTCGACGAAGCGTACGCGGAGGAGCACCTCGACGTGACACCCGGCCGGTACGTCATGCTGGCGGTGTCGGACACCGGGGTCGGGATGGATCGAGCGACTCAATCGCGGATTTTCGAGCCGTTCTTCACCACGAAGGAGCGAGGCAAAGGCACCGGGCTCGGCCTGTCCACGGTGTTCGGCATCGTGAAACAGTGCGGCGGCGCCGTCGGCGTCTACAGCGAGCCGGGGCTCGGCACCACCTTCAAGGTGTACATCCCGCGGGTCGACGCCACCGCGGACACGAGCAGCGTGACCACCACGCCGTCCACGCTCGCGGGGTCCGAAACCATCTTGCTCGTCGAGGACGAAGAGCAAATTCGAGCGGTGGCGCGCGGCATTCTGCGCAAGCGCGGCTACCACGTGATCGAGGCGCGGAGCGCCGGCGAGGCCCTCCTGCATTGCGAGAACCACCCCGGCCAAATCCACCTGCTTCTCACCGACGTGGTGATGCCGCAGCTGAGCGGCCCCGAGCTCGCGCGGCGCCTGGTGAGTGCCCGCCCCGGCACCAAGGTGCTCTACATGTCCGGCTACCCCGACGAGGCTCTCCTGCGCCACGGCGCCGTGGAGGCGGGGGTCGCGTATCTCCAAAAACCGCTCACGCCCGAGAGCTTGAGTCGCAAAGTCCGCGCTGTGCTCGACGCGGGCTGATTTCGGAGCCCGCTCGGGGTGTTGCCCGCAAAATTCACTCGGTTTCGGCGTGGTCGGTCGCGTCGGCGCTTTCTTGGCTCGGTGACTCCCGAGCGAAGAGCGCCGTGATGTCTCCGGCGGAGCGTGGCCTTCCGACCCAATAACCCTGGATGAGGTCGCATTTCAGGAGCTTGAGGAGCAGCGCTTGCTCCTCCGTCTCCACACCCTCGGCGACGATCTTGAGATTGAGCGCGTGGGCGAGGGAGATCAACGTGGTCACGATCGACATGTCTTGCGGGTCGTCGGCCATGCGCCGAACGAACGACTGGTCGATTTTGAGCGCATCGACCGGCAGCCGATTCAGGTAGCCGAGCGACGAGTAGCCCGTGCCGAAATCGTCGATGGCGATCCGCACGCCGAGCGCACGAATGGCCTTGAGCTTCTCGATGCTGTTCGCGAGATCGTACAAGAAGACGCTTTCGGTGATCTCGAGGTCGAGTCCTCCGCGCGCGAGCGGGTAGCGACCGAAGACGTCCTCCACGGACCTCACGAATCCCCGCTCGGCGAGCTGCAACGCCGACACGTTGATGGCAATGGGCGGCGGGCAGAGCCGCGCCCGCTTCCACGAGGCGAATTGAGCGGCGGCGGTGCGAAGCACCCATTGACCGACGTCGACGATGAGGCCCGTCTCTTCGAGAACCGGGATGAAGTCGCCCGGAGACACGAGCCCGCGCTCCGGATCTTCCCAACGGATGAGTGCTTCCACCGCGACGAGAGCGCCCGAGCGAAGGTCGATCTCCGGCTGATAGTGCAACAAGAACTGCTCTTCTTCGAGCGCGCGTCGTAGGCGTGTCGCAAGGTTCAACTTCTCGCTCACTCGCGCGTTCATGCTCGGCGCGTAGAACAACGAGCGCTGGCCGCGCGCCCGGGCGTTGGCCAAGGCGGCCTCCGCGTTGCGCAGTAACTCCTCCCCGGTCTCGCCGTCGGACGGGAAGATGGCGACGCCGGCGCGCACGGTGATGCGGAGCTCCGTGCCGCGCACCATGAACGGCGCGCCGAGCGACGGGAAAAGCTCGCGCTCCATCCACGTCGTCAGTTCCCCCTCGTTCGACGCCATGACGAGCGCGAAGGAGTTGCCGTCGAAGCGCGCCAAGGTGTCGCCGCGGTCCAAGAGCCCGGCCAAGCGCCTCGCGAGCTGCCTCAGGAGCTCGTCGCCCGCGCCGCGCCCGAGCGTATCGTTGACGTGCCGGAAGCGGGTCACGTCGACGATGACGAGCGCGATGCGCTCGACGACGCTCGCGCGACCGGCGAGAAGCTGTCCCACCCTGTCGAGCAGAAGCTCCCTCCGCGGCAGCCCCGTCAAGTCGTCGTAGCACGCGAGGAACTTGAGCCGTTCGTCCTTGTCGAAGTGGTCGATGGCGAACGCGATGTTGTGGGCCAGGTCGCGCAGTAGGCGCCCTTCTTCGCCATCGAAGAGGTCCTCCTGCTCGGAGGCGAGCGTCAAGATCCCCATGAGCTCCTCATGGAAGCAGAGCGGGAACATCCCGAGCGCAACGCACGGCCCGAGCTGAACGCCCTCGGCGCCGAGGACACTCTTCGCCTCGCCGGACGGGACGCGTACCACCGTTCGGCGTCCGTCCGCGAGCGCCCCGAGCGGCGACCACGGATCGGTCGCGTCCCCGGAGCGCAACGCCGCGAGAACGCGCTCCGAAAACGCGGCGGAGTCCCGGTGGCACGCCGCCGCGGCGAGCCGTTCGTCGTCGGTTCGCAAGAGCACCGCGGCGCCGAGCAACTCGCCCTCCTCGACGGCGATACGGCAGCACTCCCTGAAGAGCTCTTCTCGAGTCTCGGCCTGGACGATCGCGGCGTTGACGCCGCCGAGGACCGTGCGGATCTGAGTCAGGCGCCTGAGCGCGCGCTCGGTCCGTTCGCGCGCGGTCACGTCGCGCGACACCGCCACGAGCCCGAGCACCGAACCCCCACGCGCGACCACCGGGGCGACCGTCGTCGAGTAGAAGCGGCGTCCTTCCTCGGTCTCGACCTCGCCCGTGACATCGGCGATCGGTCGCCGCTCGAGCAACACGGCTCGCTCGGCGCGCTCGGGCGTCACCGCGTCCACGATGTTCCCGCCCGCGAGCTCGCTCAGCCGTTTGCCGAGCGCGGCGTCGGTGCTCTCGAGATGGGCGCGCGCGGCGAACGCGTGGTTTACCCGCGTCAAACGTAGATCGCGATCTTTGAAGTAGATGGCATCGGGAATGCTGTTCATGAGGTCGTGAAGGTGTTGTCGTTCGCGCTCGAGCGTTCGCTGCAGATCGAACTGCTCGGCACACTTCCGCACCGCCGCACGCAGATCGTCGCGCTCCCACGGCTTCGTGACATAAGCAAAGATCCTGCCCCTGTTCACGGCGCGAATGACCGCGTGCAAGTCGGCATACCCGGTCATCATCATGCGGGTCGCGTCGCACGCACCGTTGAGCCTGCCGAGCAGCTCGTCGCCGTTCATGTCCGGCATGCGCTGATCCGAAATCACGACGGCAACGTCGGACTCGGACTTCAGGAGGTCGAAGACCTGTGCGGCCGAGTTTGCCTTGAGTACGTCGTAGTCTTCGCCGAGCACGTCTTCCATCGCGAGAAGCACCTGCGGTTCGTCGTCGACGACCAGCACTCTTTTGCGCTGCGGGGCGTCGGCGGCATCCGATGAAGCGAGAGCATCCATGATCGACTCCTACCCTTCCACACACGTAGTCCGGTTTGGGCCTCATCGATTACGCAACATCCAGGCCCGCCGACCACCCGCTCGAGCCCTCGCTCGTGCCGGCGCAGCTGGGAGCCGATGTCGTGTGGTTCCGTGCGATCGCCGCAGCGTGATCGGGGATCTTCCCCCCTCACGACGCCGTGGCAATCCGCCGCGCGCGCGGCAATTTGCCACGACGCGGCACCGCGAGACCGCCCAGGACGGGCGTCACCGCGCTCGGGCGCTCGATGGTCCGCGCGCGGCCTTGGACGCAGGCTTTCGGATGGCCTTACGGCGGTTGGCAGACGTCCGCGACCACCACGTTATCCTGCGTCACGAGAGCATGGTACACGGTGCATTGCGCGTCGCAAGACTCCGAGTTATTGCCGGCGGTCGTGCAATAAGGTTCACACGCGAACATGCCAGTCGTCCCGCTCGGTATGCACGCGAGGCCGGCGGCACAATCGGTGTCGACCGCGCAAGAGTCGTCACGCTCGGCGCCGCGGCTCACGCCGCACGTCGGGACGTAGTCGCGAAAGAAGCAACCGCGGCCGTCTCCGCAGTCCTGCGCCAAGAGGTCGCATTGTGACGGTACTCTCAACCCGGGGGCGGCGTCGCTCACGGCCCGGCGAGGACCGAGCCGCGTGTCGACACTCACGTGGCCCCCGCTGACGGTCCCGAGCGATTGCTGGTTCGGATCGGGCGCCTGACCGCCGTACACCG
>Ga0335083_10002547_pt1 | contig 23960 bp, 24 predicted proteins | sample Lox_Sample_42_FD_206716 | JGI IMG/M metagenome (GOLD analysis project Ga0335083, IMG submission 206716) | Soil microbial communities from Loxahatchee National Wildlife Refuge, Florida, United States - Lox_Sample_4.2 | ecosystem: Environmental > Terrestrial > Soil > Wetlands | place: USA...
CGATATGGCCGAGCCAGATCGCATATTGCTCGGGGATCGAGCGGTCGAAGCCCATCGAGTGGCGCAGCTCGGCCACCTCTTCCTGCGTGGCATTGGGCGGCAGCGACATGGCGAGCGGATCGGCCGGGATCAGCCGCAGCACGGTGAAGACCAGGATCGAGACGACGAGAAGCGTGGGAAGAGCGATCAGGGCACGGCGACAGACGATCCCGAGGCCGGACTGGGCCATGCTCACGCCTTCATCGTGTAGCTCTGCGGCAGCATCCAGCCATTGTCGTAGCGCGTGAAGCCCAGAGTGTCGGCGTAGGCGACCGATTTCACGCTCTGGAACAGCGGGATGGCGTAGCCCTTCTGCACGGCATAGACGCAGGCGTCGCGATAGCCGGCATAGCGCTTCTCGGCATCGGTCTCGACCAGCAGCTTGCCGATGCGCTCGCCCATGTCCTCGCTCTTCCACGCGGAGAAGATCGACTTGGGGTCGAGCAGATAGCCGCCATACATCTCCGGGTCGCCCGCCGTGTTGCCCCACGGATACTGCGCGACCTCCGGCAGCTTGTTGGCGCGGAGCAGCTCCTGGTACTTGGTCGCCTCGATCACCTCGAGCTTGGCTTCGATGCCGACCTTCTTCCACATCGCGACGATCGCCTGCGCCGTCTCGAAGTCGTTGGGCGAGTAGCCGCGCAAGGTGTTGAAGCCGATCTGCGCCGGCTTGGCCGGACTGAAGCCCGCCTTGGCGAGCAGCGCCGTCGCCTTCGCCGGATCGTAGGGGAAGTGGAAATCCTCGGGGTAGCCCGGCGTGTTGTGGGCGGCGGGCACATCGACCGGGATCGCCTTGCCGCCGAACAGCGCCGTCGAGATCGCCTTCTTGTCGATCGCATGGTGGGCGGCAAGCCGCACCTCCTCGTGCTCGAAGAGACCCGTGCGCGTCACCATGAGGTTGACGATGTCGGTCACGGCATCGGTGCGGGCGGTGAGGCCCGCCACCTTGGCCAGGCGGTTGATCTCGCGGATCGGCAGGTCGACGGCCAGGTCGACGCGCTTGCTTTCGACCGCGGCCACGCGCGCCGACGCATCCTGCACGACCTCGATCGTGACGCGGCGGATCTTGGGCGGCCCTTTCCAGAACTTGTCGAAGGCTTCCAGCACGATGCGCGCGCCGCGCTGGTATTCGACGAGGCGATAGGGGCCGGAGCCGACCGGCTTGGCGAGGAAGCCGTCGAGGCCGCTCTTCTCCATGTAGTCTTTCGGCACGACATAGCTGCCGATGAAGTAGAGCCAGGTCACGGCCGAGGGCATGACCTCGCTGAAATGCATCACGGCCCGTGTGGGCGAGAGGACCTCGATGTCCTTGACCTTGCGCCAGATGAAGCTGAGGTCCAGTTTCTGGCGGCCCGCGGGCACCGGCGCCTTCAGCCGCTCGAAGAAGGTGTAGCGGAAGTCGGTCGCCGTCACCTTGTCGCCGTTGTGGAAGAGCGCGTCGTCGCGCAGCTCGAGCTCGAGGGCCAAAGCCGACGGGTCGCGGTAGCGCCAGCTCTTCAGGAGCGAGGGTTCGACGGCGAGGTTCGGCCCCTGGCCGATCGGCGAATCGAACACGCATTTGTACAGCGACTGCGCCGCCGACAGCACGCGGGCATTGGGGTCCCAGGTCGGCACGTCGGTCGGGAAGGCGATGCTGATGGAATCGCGTCCTTGGGCCCAGGCGGGCAGGGCGAACGGTAGGCCAAGAGTTTGCGCGCCGGCGAGGCCGAGGAACGCGCGCCGATCCAGGGGCGTCATCGTCCCTCCTTCGATGCAACTGGCTTGCCAGTGTGGCAAGGCGCGGTCATTTTAGCGCAAATATCCGTCGCCGAAAGGCATCCCGAGGAGACAGACGTGAAAGTCACGCGCAGGACGGCACTCCAGATGGCGGGCGCCGCCGTCCTTCCCCTCGGCGGCGGGGCACAGGCCGCGCAGGACAAGATCACCATCGCCTATCCCGCCGATGTGCCGAGCTGGGACGCGGTGGCGCACACCACGCCGCTCGCCATGCCGCTGTTCAAGAGCGTCTACGATTCGCCGCTTACCTACACGCACGACCTGAAGCTGATCCCCAACGTCATCCGCCACTGGAACGTGACGGGCGAGAAGGGCACGGTGATCGAGCTCGACTTCCGCGACGACGTCGCCTTCCACAATGGCGACCGGCTGACGGCCGAGGATTTCCGCTTCAGCTTCATGGAGCGCCAGAAGGCCGATCCCAAGCTGCCGACCGCCGGCATCTGGAAGCCGATCGAGGGCATCGAGATCGTCTCGCCGACCAAAGCCGTGGTGAAGCTCTCGCGCCCCATGCCGACGGCGCCGCAATGGTGGGCGTTCCTCGGCAGCTTCATCCTGCCCAAGAAGTACTTCGAGTCGGTGGGCCGCGAGGGTTTCCTCAAGGCGCCCGTCGGTTCGGGCCCCTACAAGATGGTCGAGTACCAGCAGGGCGCGCGCATCGTGCTGGAGGCGTTCGACAAATACTGGAACGGCAAGGCCAAGATCGCCCATGTGACGATCCAGGTCGTGAAGGACCCGACGGCGCGCGTCGCCGCCGTGGAATCGGGCCAGGCCGATATCGCCAAGCAAGTGCCGGTGCGCGAGGCGCTGCGCCTCGCCAAGGTGAACGGACTGGTCGGCCGCGTCGATCCGATCAGCGAGCTGGTGATGATGCCGGTCGCCGACGTGGGCATCTTCCACGACGCGAGCGTGCGGCTTGCCGCCCATCACGCGATCGACAAGCGCGCTCTCTCGAAAGCCTTCTTCAACGGCGTGGCGCGGCCGATCTCGATTCCCGCGCCGCCCGATTCGCCGGGCGACATCCCGGGCTTTTCGTTCGAATACAGTCCGGAGAAGGCGAAGGAGCTTCTGGCCAAGGCGGGCTACGGCCCGGCCAAGCCCGCGAAGTTCAAGTTCAACACCACGAACGGCGCCTTCGCCAACGACTTCGACATGGCGCGCGCGATCGTGGGCATGTGGCAGAAGGTGGGACTCGAGCCCGAGCTCAACGTCATCGACCTCAACCAGTATTACGAGCTCTCGCACTCGGGCCACATGCCGGAGATCACGCTCTATGCCGGCTGGGGCAACGACACGGCCGATCCCGAGATCTATATCGGTTACCAGCTCAACCCCAAGCTCTCCTTCTCGAGCTGGAAGAGCGCCGATTGCGGCGAGGTGCTCGACAAGCTGTTTGCCGAGACCGACTACGACAAGCGCATCGCGGGTTACAAGGACTTCGAGAAGTACGCCGTCGGCAAGGGTTACTCGCTCCCGCTGCTGCAGGGCGTCACTACGGTCGTTCACCGCGGCGACGTGATCTACAAGCCCTACGGCAACGGCTGGCTGTTGCCCGCCGACCTCGCACGCTCTTAGGCCGGCCCTACGAGGCGGGAAGGTACTTCGCCAGATCCTTCTCGATCGCCTTGGGATCGGCCGCGAGGCCCTGGCTCATGCCGGTGGCCATGTCGCCGGGATAGACCTCTTCGAGGCCCTTCTCGACGCCGTCGAGCGCGGCCTTGGCGGCTTCGGCCGGCGGCAGCTTGGGCGGCGGGAAGTTGCGCTCCATCTCGGTGTCGCAGGCCCCCGGCATGACGGCCACGACCAGCGTGCCCTGCGCCGCCAGCTCGCCGCGCACGCCCTGGCTCAGCGACAGCGCCGCAGCCTTCGAGGCGCAGAGCGAGCCGTACATCGGCAGGTTCACGCGGGCCAGAATCGACAGCATGTTGACGATCGCCCCGCCGCCATTGGCCTTGAGAATGGGAGCGAAGGCACGGCACATGGAGAGCGGGCCGAAGTAGTTCGTCTCCATTTCCGCCCGCGCCGCGGCGAGATCGCCCGCCGCGATCAGCCCGGCCTGGCGATTGATGCCGGCATTGTTGACCAGCAGCTTCACGTCCTTGGCTTGTCCTGCCGCCGCCGCGATGTCGGCCGCCTGCGTGATGTCGAGTTTCAGGGCCACGACCTTGCCCTTGTAGCGCTCGACCAGGTCCGCGAGCTTCGAGGGATCGCGCGCACCGGCATAGACCTTGGCCGCGCCGCGCTCCATCAGCGCCTCGACATAGGAGCGGCCGATGCCGCGGTTCGCCCCGGTGACCAGCGCGACGGTGCCTTTGATGTCCATGATTTCCCTCTATTTCTTGCCGGCGCTTTCCGCCCACTTCTTCATCAAGGTGTTCGACGGCAGCTTCTCGTCGACCAGCTTCTTGGCGGTCTCGACGCCTGCCACCGGCAGGCCCTTGGGATCGAGCGCGCCGATCTGCACCAACACCGAAGCCTGATCCCAGTAGATATGCTCGTGATAGAGCTTGCCGCCGCGGAAGTTGATGATCGCGACCAGCGGGATCTCGACATATTTGCCGGTCGGCTTCAGCCCCGGCAGCATCCAGTCGATCTCGATGTCGTGCGTGAAGCAGAACAGCATCTCGTCGACCACGCGGTCCGAGCCGATGGTGCGCGAGATCGGGATCAGCTTGGTATCGGCGGGTGTCGTCGGGATGAAGTGGTGCTTGTAGAAGCGCGACAGATCGCGGTGGCCGACGCCGCCCGTCATCACCGGGATGTGGTTGACGTAGGGTTCCGCCACCATCGTCGCCATGGTGGCGTCGACGTCGCGCGTGGCGAACTCGTGATAGGTGTGGGCGTCCCATAGCGCGCTGAGATCGAGATGCGGGCCCATCACTTTGCGAAAGAGGGCGATCGAGCGCGAATGGGCCATCATGGCCGCGGGCTTGTCGAAGGCATGCCCCGCCGGCCGCGAGAAGGCGTGGTCGACGCCGGGATAGACGTAGATCTCGACTTCCGGTCGGCCGGCGAAGGCCGCGACGATCTGCTGGCGTGCGGCCTCGGGGGCGTATTTGTCCTCGGAAGCGAAGTGCAGGACGAGTGGGCATTTAATCTTGGGTGCCAGGTCGAGCATCTTCTCGATGCCGACGCCATAGTAGCCGACCGCGCAATCGACGCCGGCATGTGCCGCCGCGAGATAGGCGAGCGAGCCGCCGAGGCAGAAGCCCAGCGCGCCCACCTTGCCCACGCATTCGGGACGGGCGCGGAGCGCTGCGACCGTCGCCTGGATATCCTCGACCGCCTTGGGCATGTCGAACTTGCCATAGAGCGCGAAGGCCTTCTCGCGATCGGCTTCGCTCAGCTCCACGCCGGGCTCCAGCCGCCAGAACAGGTCGGGCGCCAGCACGACATAGCCTTCCTCGGCATAGTGGTCGGCGACATCGCGGATGTACGGGTTGACGCCGAATATCTCCTGCAGGAGCACGATGCCCGGTCCGCTGCCCTTTTCGGGCTTGGCGAGATAGGCCTTGAAGCTGCCGCCATCCTTGGCCTTGACGTCGATGTAACTGCCCTTCATGTCGCCCTCCAAGCCTGTCGCGAGACTTTACATTTGGCCTATCATGCCGCCTAGCTTCGGCATGATCGAGCGCTCCTTCATCACCGTTCCGCCAGGGCGGATCCACGTCGCCCAGGCGGGCGTCGGCAGGCCGGTCCTGCTGCTGCACCAGACGCCGCGCTCGTGGGACGAGTATCGCGAGGTCCTGCCGCTGCTCGGCCGGCTCTACCGTGCCATCGCCATGGACACGCTGGGCTTCGGCGATTCGGACGCCCTGCCACTGAAAGACGTATCGATCGAGCGGCTGGCGGTGGCCGCGCACGAAACGTTGCAAACGCTGGGCCATCGCCGCGCGGTGATCGTCGGTCATCATACAGGTGCTGCGATCGCGGCCGAGCTGGCGGCGGCGTTTCCGGACAGCGTGTCGGCATTGGTTCTCTCCGCCAGCCCCTTTGTCGATGCCGAGCGACGCTCGAAGGCGCCCGGCAAGAAGATCATCGACGAGGTCGCAGCCGACGCGGGCGGCAAGCATCTCGCCGAGCTCTGGGCCATGCGTGCGGCCTTTTATCCCAAGGACCGGCCCGACCTGCTGGAGCGTTTCATCGTCGATGCGCTGAAGGCCGGACCGATGGCGGCGGAAGGTCATCGCATGGTCGATCGCTATGTGATGGAAACGCGCCTGCCGCTGATCAAATGCCCGACCCTGGTGATCGCGCCCACCGCCGATCCGCATGCCTATCCCAATGCGCCCAAGGTCGCCGCCGCCATCAAGGGCGCGAAGCTGGTCGAGATCGCGGGCGGCATGGTGCCGCTGCCCGACCAGATGCCGGCCGAGTTCGCCGATGCGGTGCACGGCTTCATCGCGTCGTTGCCGGCCGGCTGATCGTGGCCAAACGGCTTCCTTACGATGGCGTTGCGGTTGCCGTGCCGGTCACGGTGCCGTACCGGCGTTATTCGACCAACACGGCGCATTGGTGGATCGGTCGCGCCGTCCATGACGTCGTGAAAGGCGCGGGATTGCGGCCGACCGACATCGACGGCCTTTCGGTCGCGAGCTTCACCGTCGGTCCCGACACCGCGATCGGCCTGACCCAGCATCTCGGCCTCTCGCCGCGCTGGCTCGACAATGTGCCGTTGGGCGGCGCGAGCGGCGTGGTGGCGCTGCGGCGTGCGGCGCGGGCGGTGCAGTGCGGCGATGCGGAGTTCGTGGTCTGCGTGTCGGGCGATACCAATCATGTCGATTCCTTCCGCAACATGCTCACGACCTTCTCGCGTTTCGCCCAGGATGCCGTCTATCCCTACGGTTCCGGCGGCCCCAATGCCGGCTTCGCGCTGATCACACGCCACTACATGAGGAAGTACGGCGCCACGCGCGAGGATTTCGGCAAGATCTGCGTCGCCCAGCGCGCCAACGCGCTCGCTTTCCCGCACGCGCTGATGAAGAAGCCGCTGACGCTCGACGAATACATGACCGCGCGCGCGATCTCCGACCCGATCCATCTCTACGATTGCGTCATGCCGTGCGCCGGTGGCGAGGCCTTCCTGGTCTGCCGCGAGGACGCAGCGCGCTCGCTCAATCTGCCCTACGCGAGCGTGCTCGGCACCATCGAGCGCCACAACGCGTTCCCCGACGATCCGATCCAGTATCGCGGCGGCTGGGCGATGGACATCGACGAGCTTTACGGCATGGCGGGCATCAAGCCCGACGCGGTCGATTTCGTGCAGACCTACGACGACTATCCGGTGATCTGCATGATGCAGATCGAGGACCTGGGCTTCTGCGCCAAGGGCGAGGGCGCGGCGTTCATCCGCAGCCACACGCTGACCGCCGACGGCACCTTCCCGCACAACGTGTCGGGCGGCCAGCTCTCGGTCGGGCAGGCGGGTGCGGCAGGCGGTTTCCTGGGCCTGGTCGAGGCGCTGCGGCAAGTCACCGGCACGTCGCTCGGCGCGCAGGTGCCCGATGCGCGCATCGGCCTGGTCTCGGGCTTCGGCATGATCACCTACGACCGCGGCCTCGCGAGCGGCGCTGCGATCCTCGCGGGAGCGGGCGCATGACCAAGCCGCTCGTCCGGCCCAAGCGCAAGGATCCGCTCAAGAAGACGCGCGAGCCGCTGCTGCCTCATGGCCAGCGCAGCCGCACCGCGCTCGGCCTGACCGCGGCGGCGGCGGAGGGCCGCTTCGCGCTGCAGGTCTGCACCGACTGCAGCGCCACGATCTATCCGCCGCGCGATGCCTGCCCGCGGTGTCTCTCACTGCGCATCCCGTTCAAGGATGTGCCCAATGGCGGCACGTTGCTGGCCGAGACCACGATCCGCACCTCGATCGACGTCTATTTCCGCGAGCGCATGCCGTGGCGCGTGGGCGTCGTGGAGCTCGATTGCGGGCCGTCGATCGTCACCCATCTACACGGCGACGCGCGCGAGGGCGAACGTGTTAGGATGGAATTCAAGCTGGACCGCAGCGGGCAGGCGGTCGCCATCGCCTTGCCCGAGCGGGACACACCGAACATGGCCGACGATCCGGAATGGCGTGAATTGACCTGCGATCCCAAATTTCGCCGCGTGCTGATCACCGACGGCCGTACCGGAGTTGGCCAAGCGATGGCCAAGGCCTTGTCGGCGGCGCAGGCGAGCATCGTGTTCGTGGGCCTCGCCGATCCCTGGAAGCCGTTTCCCGGCGAAGCAGCGCTCAAGGCTATCGAGCGGGTCGAGATCGTGCCGCTCGACATGACCGACAGCGTTTCCGTCGACGACATCGCGGGCGAAATAGGCGGGCGGGTAGACATCCTGATCAACACGGCCGAGCACGTGCGGGCGGGCGGCATGATCGAACGCAAGGGGCTGAACGTCGCGCGCGAGGAGATGGACGTGCGCTATTTCGGCCTGATGCGGCTCGCCCAGGCCTTCGGTCCGGCGCTGCGGGCGCGCGGTGCGGATGGCGTGAATTCGGCGGCGGCCTTCGTGAATCTGCTTTCGGTCTATGCATTGATGAACTGGCCGGCCTACGGCGCCTTCTCGGCGACCGAGGCCGCTTGCCTCTCCGCCGCGCAGTCGCTGCGCACGGAGCTGCGGCCGGGCGGCGTGAAGGTGATGAACGTCTTCTCAGGTCCGCTCGAGACGGAATGGTATCAATCCGTGCCGCCACCCAAGGTGACGCCAGACGCGCTGGCCAATGCCGTGGTCGACGGGCTGCGGCGCGGGCTGGAGGATGTCTACGTGGGCGACATCGCGCAGGACGTCCGCACGCGCTTGGCCGTCAACCCGAAGGCCGTCGAGCGCGAGCTGGGCGCATAGGCATCGACATGGACGCACAAAGTCTCCTCGGCTTCGCCGCCGCCATCGCCGATGGCAGCATCTCGGTGGTCGATCTCACCCACACCCTGTCGCCGAGCTTCCCGACCATCGTCATGCCGCCGGAATTGGGCCAATGCGCGCCCTTCCGCATGGAGGAGATCTCGCGCTACGACGAGCGCGGGCCCGCCTGGTACTGGAACAACCTGTCGATGGGCGAACATACCGGCACGCATTTCGATGCGCCGATCCACTGGGTGTCGGGCAAGGACCTGCCCAACAGCTCGGTCGACACGATCCCCGTCGCTTCCTTCATCGCGCCGGCCTGCGTGGTCGATATCAGTGCGCAGGCCGCCGCCAATCCGGACTACGAGCTCACCGTCGCCGATCTCGAAGCCTGGGAGGCCGCGCACGGCCGCATCCCGCCGCGCAACTGGGTGCTCCTGCGCACCGACTGGTCCAAGCGATTGGGCCGCGACTACGTCAACATGAGCGAGGACGGCCCGCACTCGCCCGGCCCATGTCCCGACGCCGTGCGCTGGTTGATCGACGAGCGCGACGTGCATGGCTTCGGCACGGAGACCATCGGCACCGACTCGGGCCAAGCCAACCATTCCAATCCGCCGTACCCCGCGCACTATTTCGTGCACGGGCATGGCCGCTACGGGCTGCAGTGCCTGACCAATCTCGACCTGCTGCCGCCGACCGGCGCGGTGATCTTCTCGGCGCCGCTCAAGATTCGCAAAGGCTCGGGCAGTCCTTTGCGTGTGCTGGCCCTGGTGCCGCGCCGTGAGTGAGCCGCAGTTCGCGCCGGCCGACCGTACCCTTTCCACGATGCTGCGGCGGCAGGCCGGGCGCTTCGGCGACAAGACGCTGGCCAGGCTCGGAGCGATACGCTGGAGCTTCGTCGAGGCTCTCGACCTTGCGATGCGCTCGGCGGGACGGCTGGCGGCGGCGGGAATTGCCAAGGGCGATCGCGTCGCGCTGATCTGCTCCAACCGCGCCGAGTTCATCGAGACCTTTCTCGGCTGTGCCTGGCTCGGTGCCGTCTTCGTGCCCATCAACATCGCCTCGCGCGGCGCGCAGCTCCAGCACATCCTGTCGAATTCCGCCGCGCGCCTCGCCGTGATCGAAGCGGAGTTGTTGGGCGCGCTCGACCATGTCGATCTGGGCAAGCTGCCGCTCGAGGCGATCTGGCTGATCGATACGAGCCCGAAGGCGCCGGCGATGGCGCGGCCGATGCCGCCCTTGGGTCAGCCGCTGCAGGCGCCGTCGGTGAAGCCGGAGGAGCTGCTCGCCATCCTGTATACGTCGGGCACGACAGGGCCGTCGAAGGGCGTGTGCTGTCCGCAGGCGCAGTATTTCTGGTGGGGTCACTACACCGCCGGCCTGCTCGGGGTCGGCGAAGCCGACGTGCTGTGCACGACCCTGCCGCTGTTCCATACCAACGCGCTCAACACCTTCTTCCAGGCGCTGATCACCGGCGCCACGGTGATCTTCGAGACGCGCTTTTCCGTCTCCAATTTCTGGCCGGATCTCGTGAAGCATGATGCCACCGTGACCTATGTGCTGGGCGCCATGGTGCCGATGCTGCTGTCGCGTCCGCCGGGCGAGGAGGAGAGGGCGCATCGCGTGCGCATCGCGCTCGCGCCCGGCGTGCCGGCGCATTTCCTGGCCGACTTCAGGAAGCGGAGCGGCATCGAGCTGCTGGAAGGCTACGGCTCGACCGAGACCAACTTCACCATCGGCACTTCGGCAGAGCTTCAGCGGCCGGGCTTCATGGGCAGCGTCCGTCCGGGTTTTCATGCGCGCGTGGTCGATGCCACGGACCGCGACCTGCCCGACGGCGAACCGGGCGAGCTGCTGCTGCGTTCGGACGAGCCGCTCGCCTTCGCGCAAGGCTATTTCGCGGCACCGGACAAGACCGCCGAGGCCTGGCGCGACGGCTGGTTCCACACCGGGGATCGTGTCATCCGCCAGGACGGCTACTACAAGTTCGTCGACCGGCTGAAGGATGCGATCCGCCGGCGCGGCGAGAACATCTCGTCCTTCGAGGTCGAGCAGGTGCTGCTGAGCCATCCCGACGTCGCCACCGCCGCCGTCTTCCCCGTGCGCTCGGAGCTCGCCGAGGATGAGGTCATGGCCGCCGTCGTGCGGCGCGACGGCAGCGCGCTGGCCGCGGCCGAGCTGATCCGTTTCTGTGCGCCGCTCATGCCGTACTTCGCCGTGCCGCGCTACGTCGAGTTCTGCGAGGCGCTGCCGGCGACGGAAAGCGGCAAGATCCAGAAGTACAAGCTGCGCGAACGCGGCATCACGGAGCGGACCTGGGATCGCGAGGCCGCGGGAATAAGGGTCGCCCGGCGCTAAGCCGCGATCTTCGTGCGGATGTCGATCTTCCCCGAGGTGAGCGTGCGGTGCACGGGGCAGTGGCCCGCGATCTCGATCAGCTTGGTGCGCTGCTCGGCGTCGAGCGTGCCGATCAGCTCGATCTCCTTGTCGATCCGATCGAGCATCGAGGTCGGCTTCTCGCAGTCGGCGCAATCATCGGCGTAGACCTTCTGGTGCTTCAGCCGCACGACCACCTGCTCCAGCGGCCATTTCTTGCGCGCGGCGTACATGTGGATGGTCATCGAGGTGCAGCTGCCGAGCGACATCAGCAGCAGCTCGTAGGGGCCCGGGCCGGTATCGTGACCGCCGGCGGAGGCGGGCTCGTCGGCGATGAGCGTGTGGCGGCCGTCGAGCATGACCTGCTCGAAGGGCCCGTTACCGGTCGAGGCGACGACCACCGTGCCGGGCTGGATCGAGGCCTTGAGCGCGGCCGTGTCGCGCCGGCTCATGACATGAACCCGGAGAGGCGGCGGCCGATGATCGTCTCGGCTTCCCGCATGATGCGGTCGATCAGCTCTTTCACCGTCGGGATGTCGTGGATGAGTCCCGCGACCATGCCGCACGACCAGGCGCCCGCATCCATCTCGCCCTTGGTCATCACCTTGGGATAGACGCCCGCGACTTCCCCCAGGATGTCCTCGAACTTGATCGAGGTGCCGAGCGACTTCTCCTTCTCGATCAGCCGGTCGACGGCGGCGTTCTTCAGCACGCGTTCGGTGTTGCGCAAGGGCCGCATGATCAGGCGGGTGTCGAGCTCGGTCGCGGCGAGCAGCGCCTGCTTCACGTGGTCATGGATGGGCGCTTCCTTGGTCGCCATGAAGCGCGTGCCCATGTTCATGCCGTCGGCGCCGAGCGACAAAGCCGCGACCAGCGAGCGGCCGTCGGCCATGCCGCCCGAGGCCACGAAGGGGATCTTCAGCTCCTCGGCGGCGCGCGGCAGGAGGATGAAGTTCGGCACGTCGTCCTCGCCCGGATGGCCGCCGCATTCGAAACCGTCGACGCTGACGGCATCGCAGCCGATCGACTCGGCCTTCAGCGAATGGCGCACCGAGGTGCATTTGTGGATCACCTTGATGCCGGCGTCCTTGAGGGCGGGCATCCATTTCTGCGGGTTGTTGCCCGCGGTCTCGACGGCCTTCACGCCGCCCTCGATGATGGCGCGGATGTAGCCCGGATAATCGGGTGGCGTGACGGAGGGCAGGAAGGTGAGGTTCACGCCGAACGGCTTCCTGGTCATCTCGCGGCACCGGGCGATCTCCTTGGCGAGCTTCTCGGGCGTGCCCTGGGTGAGGCCGGTTATGATGCCGAGGCCGCCTGCCTCCGACACGGCTGCCGCCATCTCGGCGAAGCCGACATAGTGCATGCCGCCCTGGATGATCGGATGCTCGACGCCGAACAGCTCGGTGATCTTGGTCTTCATGGGATCAGGCCTCTTTGGAAACGGTTTTGAGCGGCAGGTGGCGCGGGCTCGTCGCGCCCGGCCCGCGATGGACATGGACTTTTCGCGGATCGAGGACCTCGCCGCATTTGGAACACGTCATCACCGGGTCGAAGGTCTTGCCGCAGAGATCGTGCTCATGCAGCAGCGGCCGGCCCTTGCGGCCGGACATGTGCACGTCGCCCCAGTGCACGATCGACATGACGATGGGGTAGAGATCGAGACCCTTGGGGGTCAGGCGGTATTCGTAGCGCGTCGGGCGCTGCTGATAGGCGACCCTGGTCAGCACGCCGTCCTTCACCAGCTTGCGCAGCCGGGTCGCCAGCAGGGGACGGGTGATGCCGAGGCGCTCCTGGAAGGCATCGAAGCGGCGCACCCGCAGGAAGCAGTCGCGCAGGATCAGGAGCGTCCAGCGGTCGCCGATCACCGAGACGGTACGGGCGACCGAGCAGGCTTCGTTCTCGAGCTTGTTCCAACGCATGGGCCAGACCCTAGCTCATTTGGCCGCCGCAATCGCCTCCTCGACGTCGCGCAGCCGGTCCTTGCCGAAATAGAGGTCGCCGCCGACCAGGAACGACGGCGAACCGAAGGCGCCCTTATCGACGGCGCGCTGGGTCTCGGCCATCAGCGCGTCCTTGATCTCTTGCGTCTGGACCAGCTCGAACAGCTTGTCGGCCGGCAGGTTGGACTCGAGCAGCGCCGCCTTCAGCACCGCCGGATCGTCGAGCTTCTTGGGCTCGGCCCACATGTGCCCGTAGACCTCGTCGACATAGCGCTCGAAGAGGCCGAGTTTCTTCGCCGCGAAGGCGCCGCGCATGATGGCGAGCGTGTTCACCGGGAAGAAGGGGTTGTGCTTGTAGCGTGTGATCCCGTGCTGGCGGATGAAGCGGTCCATCTCGAGCCGCTGGTACTCGAGCTTGTTCTTGATGCCGGCGAAAGCCTCAGACGGCGCGCGATTGCCGGTGAGCTTGTAGACGCCGCCCAGCAGGACCGGGCGATAGTCGAACTTCACGCCTGTCCGCTTCTCGATCCCGGGGACGAGAAGGTGGCTGAGGTAGGCGTTGGGGCTGCCGAAATCGAACTGGAACTCAACGTGGGGCATGACGGTCACCATTTCTCGCCGAAGGGGCGGATCTCGAGCTCGAAGGTCCAGGCATCGCGCGGCTGCTGGTAGAGCGACCAGTAGGTCTCGGCGACGGCTTCCGGCCGCATCAGCCGGTCGGGCGAGAGGTTGGCGAGCGCCTCGGCTCCCTCACGCTGCTTGATGCGCTCGCGTACCCAGGCCGTGTCGACTCCCGAGTCGATCACGAGATGGGCGACGTGGATGTTCTTCGGCCCCAGCTCGCGCGCCATGGATTGCGCCGTGGCCCGCAAGCCGGCCTTGGCCGCCGCGAAAGCGGCATAGCCCACACCGCCGCGCAGGCTGGCCGTGGCACCGGTGAAGAAGATGTGTCCCCGGCCGCGCGGCAGCATGAGGCGCGCGGCCTCGCGGCCGGCGAGGAAGCCTGAGTAGCAGGCCATTTCCCAGACCTTGCGGAACACCCGCTCGGTCGTGTCGAGGATCGGGAAGTTCACGTTGGCGCCGACGTTGAAGATGCAGACCTCGAGCGGCGCCTGGCGGTCGGCCTCCTGCAGGAAGGCGGCGATGTCCTCCTCCTTGCGCGCATCGAGGGCGCGCGCGGCGACCTTGCCGCCCGCCTTCTCGATATCGGCCACGAGAGGGGCCAGCTTGTCGCCGTTGCGGCGTCCGGCGTGGACGATGAAGCCTTCGGCGGCGAACTTGCGGGCGATCGCGGCGCCTATGTGGTCGCCGGCGCCGATGACGGCGGCTGTTGCGTTCCTCTCAGTCACTCGCGCCTCCTGGCTCGTTGGCGGGGAGAGTGAGTTCACTTTCAACACCTGTCAATCGGACGCCGCTCGAAGCTTCCTCCGGTTGGCATGAATTTTTCATTGTCGTTGTGTCGACCGGTGCTTGTGCGCTTTCTCACATACGGTGCAGGCGCGGCGTGGCTTTCTGGAGCCGTCGAGATGTCTCGACCTCAAAGGAGAAGGCGATGAATCAACCCGTCAAACTCCACGTCCCCCCGATCGCCGCCAACGAGGATGCGGTGGAGCGCCATGACAGGATCGTGGGCCGCATCCTCGTCGCCGTGGCGATCGTCGTGGGCCTCGCGGTCCTCTTCGTGGCCGAATCCCAGCTCGCGCCCGAAGTCCGGTTCGGCTTCTTCGAGGCGACATTCCCGTCGCCTTAGGCTCAGCCGCCCTTGGCGTAGGCCCACAGCCGGTTGATCTCGCGCGTTTGCTCGGGGCTCGCGGGCGTGATGGTGTAGAACTTGGACCGCAGCTCCAGAGGCGGATAGATCAGCGGATTGCGCGTGATGCTGGGCGGCATCTGGCCCAGCGCCATGCGGTTGGCGCTGGCGTAGCCCGTCACCTTGCTCGAGGCGGCGGCTACCGCCGGATCCATCAGGAAATCCAGGAAGCGGAGCGCATTGTCGGGATGCGGCGCGTTCGCGGGGATCGCGGCGACGCTGGTCCAGGTGAGCGCGCCTTCGCGCGGAATGGCGTAGACGACGTCGCGGCCGGTTCTCGTCGACTGGAGGGAGCGGCGCACATGGAAGATATCTCCCGAATAGCCGAAGGCCAGGCAAGCGGTGCCCTTTTCCAGGCCGCCGACATAGTCGGTCGGGTTGAACTTCGCTATGTAGGGCCTGATCCTGCGTACCGCGTCGGCGGCCTTCTCAAGGTCGCTCGTGCTCTTGGAATCGGGGTCGAGGCCCAGATAGACGAGGGCGGCGGGAAAGATGTCGAGCGGATCGTCGATCACCTCGACGCCGCAATTCGCGAACTTCCGCACGATCGACGGGTCGAAGACGAGCCGGAGCGAGTCGAACAGTTCCTTGGTCGAGCGAGCGAGGGCTGCGTCCACGTCGTAGCCGATGCCGGTCGTGCCCCAGGTCCAGGGAAGGCCATGCGCATTGCCGGGATCCTCCCTGGCCAGCGAGGTGAGGATTGCCGGGTCGAAATCTGCGAAGGGCGAGAGCTTGCGGCGATCGAGCGGCCGATAGAGTCCGTCCGCCACCTGGCGCGCGAAATAGGGCGAGGCGGTCGGGAAGACCACGTCGTGTCGCGGCGTGCCGCTCCGCAGCCAGGCATCGAGCGTCTGGTCCGACTCGTAGGTGGCGTATTCGACCTTGATGCCCGTCTTGCTCTCGAATCTCTTGAGCTGGCTCGAATCGAAATAGTCGACCCAGTTGTAAATGCTCACCGTGCCCTGGGCGAAGGCCGCCGCCGGGCCGAGCACGAGGAGTAGGAGGACGAGGAAAGACCGCAGGGCTGTCACGCCGCCGCCCGCTCCTTGCGATGCGCCTCGGCCATCTCGCCCATGCTCGTGAAGCGGAAATCGACCTTGGGCATGTCGCCCGGCGGCATGGTGGCGCCGAAGCCCTGCTGGGCATGTCGCCGCCAGATCCAGCACGTGGCCAGCTTCGCCTGGTTCGCGGGCTTGTGGTCGTGGAACAGGCTTTCGGCCGTGTGCAGGACCGACGTCTTGGCCACGCCCATGCCGTCGAGCTTGGCCAGCATGTAGTCGAAGTTCCGGAGGCTCGGCTTGTAGGAGCCGATATCCTCGGCCGTGAAGATCGCGTCGAAGGTCACGCCCAGCCGGCGGTTGCTGTGGCTGAAGCTTTCGTTGTCGACATTGGACAGGATCACGAGCTTGTAGTGCTGCTTGAGGTAGCGCAGAGCGTCGACCGTGTCGGGAAAGGCAGGCCAGTCGCCGATGCTCATCCCGTAGGCGACGCATTCGCTCCACGAGACGGCGATGCCCCATTCCTCGGCCAGCCGCTTGTAGACGATGGGCAGGAGCTCGCGATAGGCCTTGGCAGGTGTCTGCAGTTGCTGCGACGATTCATGCCGCGCATGCGCCTCCAGGATCGCGTTGCGATCGGGGCGCGGCGTCACCCTGCTGACCAGCGGCTCGAGCGCGGCGACCATGCCGCTCTCCCAGTCGATCAGCGTGCCGTAACAATCGAATGTCAGAACCTTGAAATCGTCGAGCTTCATCGGCCCTCCTGCGATTGATTAGGGTTCTACGGCCTTTTACGATCCGGGAACAGCAATCCGGGATGATCCTTGGCCCGTGAGCAGCGCCGCCTGGCGGCAATCGTATCGGCCGACGTGGCCGGCTACTCCCGCCTGATGGGGCGCGACGAGATGGGCACGCATGCCGCGCTCCGTGACCTGCGCCGCGACGTCGTCGATCCGGTCATGGCGCAGCATGGCGGCCGCATCGTGAAGTCGACGGGCGACGGCGTGCTGGCCGAGTTCCCGAGCGTCGTCGACGCTGTCCGCTGCGTGGTCGAGGTTCAGACGACCATGGCCAAGCGCGCGGCCGACATGCCGGCCGACCGGCGCATCGTGTTCCGCATCGGCATCAATCTCGGCGACGTGATCATCGATGACGGCGACATCTACGGCGACGACGTCAACATCGCGGTCCGCTTGCAGGAGATCGCGATGCCGGGCGGCGTCTGCATCTCGGGGCGCGTGCATGACGATGTGCGCGAGCGCGTGGCCGTGCCGTTTCGCGATGGCGGGCAGCGCGACCTGAAGAACATCACGCGGGCGGTTCAGGTCTGGCACTGGCTGCCGGCCGATGCCGTCATGCCCGCGGTGGCGAGGGGCGAGGGGCCGCTGGCGCTCCCCGACAAGCCATCGATCGCCGTGCTGCCCTTCACCAACATGAGCGGCGACGCCGACCAGGAGTATTTCACCGACGGCATCACCGAGGACATCATCACCGAGCTGGCGCGCTTCCACGAGCTGTTCGTCATCGCGCGCAACAGCACCTTCTCCTACAAGGGCAAGTCGCCCGACATCCGCCAGGTCGGCCGCGAGCTCGGCGTGCGCTACGTGCTGGAAGGGTCCATCCGCAAGTCCGCCAACCGGGTGCGCGTGACCGGCCAGCTGATCGACGCGCTTTCGGGCGCCCATATCTGGGCCGAGCGCTACGACCGCGTGCTGGAGGACGTCTTCACGGTCCAGGAGGAGCTCACCTGGAGCATCGTGCGCGCGATCGCGCCGCACATCCTCGAGGCAGAGACCGCCAAGGTGGCGCGCCGCCGGCCGGAGAATCTCAGCGCCTACGAGATCGCCGTGCGCGCCAATGCCAAGGTCTGGGAATCCTGGGTCAAGTCCGACGCCCTCCTGCGCGATGCCGGCATCGCCGATGCCCGGGAGGCGCTGGCGATCGATCCGCACAGCACCGTCTCCTATGGCGCGGTCGCTTTCGCCCAATGGCAGCACCTCGCCTTCTCCACCGCGACCGATCGCGCGGCAGCCTGGCGGGACGGCATGACGGCGGCGGAACGGGCGATCGAGCTCGATCGCGATTACGCCTTCGGCCATTCGGTCCGCGGTCTGCTGCTCGCCTTCGCCACCGACCGCGACCGCATCGACGATGCCCTGGCAAGCGTCCAGCGCAGCCACGAGCTCAATCCGCACACCACGCCGTCGCTCAGCGCGCTTTCGTTCATCGAGACGGTGTCGGGCAATCCCGAGAGCGCCATCGAGCACCTGCAGGAAGCGCTGCGACTGAGCCCACGCGATCCGCAGCGCCCGACCTTGTTCCTGAACCTCGCCATGGCCTGCGAGTGCGCCCGCCGCTATGCCGACGGCGTCGCCTATGCCACGACCGGCATCCGCGAGGCGCCGCATCTCGCCACGCTCTACGCCCATCTCGCGGTCAATCTCGTGGGGCTGGGCGACATCGCCAAGGCGAAGGCCGCCCTCGCCGAGGCGACGCGCATCGCGCCGGGGCAGGTCGAGCGTTCGCTGGCGGGCTTCATGTTCCGCAATCCCGAGCATCAACGGCGCGGCACGATCTTCCTGCGCGTGGCCGCCGGCCTCGAGGAACCACACGCCGCCGACCCGCTTCGCTGAAAGCAAGGACCGCATGCCCAGGATTGTTCTTCTCGCCCTCTTGCTGATTTCCGGCGCCGCAACGGCGTTCGCACAGGCCGGGCCGCGCTGGATGACGCTGCCCGACACGCCGACGCTGCCGACGCCGCAGGAGAGCGGCACCGCGCCGGTAAACGGCGCCGCGATCTGGTACGCGACCTTCGGCAACGGACCGCCGGTGATCCTGCTGCATGGCGGCCTCGCCAACTCGAACTACTGGGGCCACCAGATCCCGGTACTGGCGCAGAAGTACAGGGTGATCGTGATCGACAGCCGTGGCCACGGCCGCAGCACGCGCAGCGCCGAGCCTTACGGCTACGACCTGATGGCAAGCGATGTGCTGGGTGTCATGGACCATCTGCATCTGCCCAAGGCCGCGATCGTGGGCTGGAGCGACGGCGCCATCATCGGGCTCGACATCGCCATCAACCATCCCGAGCGCGTATCCCGGCTCTTCGCCTTCGCGGCCAACTCAGATCCCAGCGGCGTGAAGGATGTCGACAAGAGCCCGGTGTTCCAGAAGTTCATCGCCCGCGCCGAGAAGGAATACGAGGCGCTGTCGGCGACGCCCAAGGACTACAAGCGCTTCCTGGGAGAGATCAGCCATATGTGGGAGAGCCAGCCGCACTGGACAGTGGCCGACCTCGGCAAGATCAAAGTGCCGACCTGGATCGTCGATGCCGACCACGACGAGGCGATCAAGCGCGAGAACACGGAGCTGATGGCCGGTGCAGTCCCGAATGCGGGTTTGCTGCTGCAGCCCGAGGTCAGTCACTTCTCGATGCTGCAGGCGCCCGAGCAGTTCACCGCCGATGTGATGCGCTTTCTGGCCCGTTGAATTGGGCCCGTCGAGCGGAATTGGAATTTCGTCCGGGAAGGCTCCACAATGGCGCCGTTTCGCAAGGGAAGGGAAATGCCTGAGATGGCCGAATTGTCCGAAGATATCTTCGCCGAGCTGCGCAAGATCGATACGCCCACGATCACCAACGTGGTGGCGACCTATCCGAAGAATCCGCTGTGTCTTGGGCTCTACAATCCGTGGACGGAGAACTGGTACACCGACAGCACGATCCGTTGCATCTATCCGGAACTCGGCCCGACCGTCGGCTATGCCGTGACCTGCGTCTACGGCATGCCCGATCCGAACTTCGCCGGACGCCTCTCCTTCATGGACGTGGTCGACGCGCTCGATGCGATGAAGAAGCCGACCATCCTGGTGATCCAGCAGAAGTGGCCGGACGACATCATGAAGAAGGCCGGTCTCGCGGGCGAGATGATGGTGAGCTCGATGATGGCCGTGGGCTGCGTCGGCATGGTGTCGAACGGTCCCAGCCGCGACGTCGATGCGATCCGCAAGCTCAAGTTCCAGTACATGCTGGGCGGCGTCAGCGCCGGCCACGGCGACATGGCGGTGCATGCAGTGAACGTGCCCGTCTCGGTCGGCGGCATGGACGTGGCGCCGGGCGACCTTATCCATATGGACGAGAACGGCGCGGTGAAGTTCCCGCCGCACCATGCGCCCGCGATCGTGAAGAACGCCAAGGCGATGCTGGACGACGAGGCGCGCCGGCTGGTGCATCTGCGCAAGGCCCGGAGCGCCGCCGAGGTGCGGGCAGCCAATTCGGGCGGCGCCTACACCCAGCCGAAGAAATAAGGGGGAGACCATGGCCGAGCTTTCCAAGGACCTGCGCGAGACGCTTGCCAAGGTCGGTACTTCGACACTCACCGGCGTGCTGAACCGCCGGGGCCTCAAGAGCATGACGCTGTTCGACGTCCACCCGATGCGGCCCGAGCAGCCGGCGATGGTGGGCATCGCCTACACGATGCGGTTCATCCCCTCGCGCGAGGACATGGACGGACCGACTTCCAAGAACCGTTCGATGATCCAGCCGCAGGCGATGGAGGAATGTCCGCCGGGCCACGTGCTGATGATCGACAGCCGGGGCGATTCGCGCGCGGCCTCGGCAGGCGATCTCTATATCGGCCGGCTGAAGGCGCGCGGGGCGGCGGGCATCGTCACCGACGGCGGCTTCCGCGACACCAACGGCGTCTTCAAGACCGGCTTGCCGGCTTATCACCGACGGCCGTCTTCGCCGCCGTCGCCGATCGTGCATCGTCCGATCGACCTGCAGCTCCCGATCGCCTGCGGCGGCGTCGCCGTCTATCCCGGCGACATCGTGGTCGGCGACCGTGACGCGGTCCTCGTGATCCCACCCGACATCGTCGAGGCGGTCGCCGAGGAGGCGCTCAAGAACTACGAATACGAAGAGTGGGCCGAGCTGGAGGTCCGCAAAGGCCGTTCGCTCAAGGGCCTCTTTCCGGCCGCGGGCGATCAGGCCAAGGCCGACTATGAGGCCTGGAAGAAGGCGGGCGGCAAGAAGGACTAGAGCCGGGCCAGCACCTCGGTCTTGAACTTCTTCATATCGGCCAGGATCTCTGGGACGGTCGAACCGCTGAAGCCCGTATCGATCGCGCCGACGCCGAGGCCCGCGAGCGCCTTGATGTCGCTCGCGATGTCCGCCGGCGTGCCGGAGAAGAGCTTGCGTTCGCCGTCGTCGGCCTTCGCGGGCAGGCCCTCGCCCCAACGCGGGAAGCGTACGGTGACGCCGACCGACTTCGGATCGCGGCCGGCTTCGGCCGTGAGCTGACGCAGGCGCGCGATGCCGCCTGAGAGGCGTTTCAGGCTGTCCATCGGGAAGGCGGGGTTGTTCGGGATCGGATACCAGGCGTCGCCGTACTTGGCGGTGCGCCTGAGCGCCGGCCCCGATTCGCCGCCGACCCAGATCGGGATGCCGCCCTTCTGCACGGGCTTGGGCGCGAAGGTGATCTTGTCGAAGCTGACATACTTGCCCTTGAAGCTGGGCTTGTCCTTCGTCCACAGCTCCTTGAAGGCGGCGACGTACTCGTCCGTCACCTTGCCGCGCTCGTTGAAGGGCGGCGCGCCGATCGCCTCGAACTCCTCCTTCATCCAGCCGGCACCGATTCCCAGGATCACGCGGCCATTGGAAAGCGTGTCGATGGTCGCGAGCTGCTTGGCCGCCAGCACGGCCGGCCGGTGCGGGATCACCATCACCGAGGTCACGAGCTTGAGCTTCGATGTGCGCGCGGCGACGAAGGCCAGCTCGATCAGCTGCTCGTTGCGCTCGCCTGTGCCCTGGTTGGTGAACTCGCCGGTCGCGCTGTAGGGGTAGGGCGAGGCGATTTCAGTCGGGATCACGACGTGGTCGCTGAAGGTCGCATAGGCGAGGCCCGCCTCCTCGGCGCCGGTGCAGAGGCGCACGAGGGGATCGAGGGCCGACAAGGGGCCGGCGGTGGGCGCGCTGAATCCGATCTGCATGATGTTCTCCCCTTCAAGCCAAGGTCGTGCGGATGGTCATGCTGCGCTTCAAGGTCAGCGTCACGGGCGTACGCTCGGCGATGTCCGCCATGCGCTTGCGCTGCTCCTCGTCGAGCGCGCCCTCGATGTGCAGCGTGCGGTCGATGCTCTCGACCTTGTCCTCGCGCTTGAAATGGATGTCGGCGTGGACGGACGTCACCGGCCACTGCTTGCGCTCGGCATACATGCGCAAGGTGATCGCGGTGCAGGCGCCGAGCGCCGCCGACAGGATATCGTAGGGCGCAGGGCCCGCATCCTTACCGCCGAGCTCCGGCCCTTCGTCCGCCGTGATCCGGTGATGGCCGGCCGCGATCTCCGTCGCATAGTCGACCGTGCCGATGCTTGCCCGTGCGTGCGCCATGCCGTCCTCCGCGCCCGCACTGGGCGCGAGGACAGTCTAGCGATGCTTGCGCCGGCTTGCTGCCTTCTTGGCCGCCTTGCGAACGACGCGCTTGGCCTTCGTGGTGACGCGACGCACGGCCTTCTTGCCCTTGGAAAGACGGCGCTTGCTCTTGGTGGTGGCGCGCTTGGCCGCACGGCGTGCGCTCGCAACGACCTCGGCCGCGGCGGCTTCCGCCTGGTTCGCGGTAGTCACGGGATGGGCGATCGCATCGATCGCCGAGGCGACGGCCCCGCTCACGCTGTCGGCGACCGCGCCGATGATGGTCTTCTTAGCCATTGAAATTGCTCCCTTTGCCAAATTGGGCGGTCAGCCAACGTGGGCTCTTTATTAAAGTTGCGGCGCCGGATGAGGAGCGGGGCTGGCGTCATGCCAAGAAATATTGTATATCAATGAATTAAGCTATTTTCTTTCAGTGATTTCGGAGCATTAATTATGGCCGTCTCTTCCGGCCTGTCGGTTTCCACCGATCTGCCCGTCTCGCAGACGCGCTCGTCCTGGGCGTTCTCCTGGCCGCTGGTCTTCGGCATGGCAGTGTTCACGACGCTTGCCTGCCTGGGCGGCATGCCGCTGCTCGGCGACCCCGACAGCCATTGGCACGTCGCCGTCGGCAACTGGATGATCGAGCACGGCACCGTCCCGCGCGTCGACTTCTACTCCTACACCTTCACCGGCAAGCCCTGGATCGCCAAGGAATGGCTGTCGCAGCTGCTGCTGGCGGGCGCCTGGGATGTCGCGGGCTGGGGTGGCGTGGTGATGCTGGGCGCGGCGGCCTTCGGCGCGACCTTCGCGCTGCTGATCCGGCTCCTGCTGCGCGACGTGCGGCCCTTGCCGGCGCTGCTCTTCGCCGGCGCCGCGGTGGTGATGCTGGCGCCGCATTTCCTGGCGCGGCCGTTCGCGCTGGCCTTCCCCTTCATGCTGATCTGGGTCTCGGGCCTGGTCCGCGCCGTCGAGGAGCGTCGCGCGCCCAACCCGCTGCTGCTGATCGCGATGCTCTTCTGGGCGAACCTGCACGGCGGCTTCACCTTGGGCCTCATGCTCACCGGTGCGTTTGGCCTGGAAGCGCTGGTCGGCGCGGCCGACGCTACGGAGCGCAAGCGGTTGTTCTTCGGCTGGCTGAAGTTCGGCGTCGCGGGCTGCCTCGTCGCCTGCATCACGCCCTATGGGCCTGAGTCGATCCTGGTGACCTTGCGCATCTTCGAGCTGGGCGATTCGCTGAAGCTGATCAACGAATGGAAGTCGCCTGATTTCCAGAGCCAACCGATGCAAGAGCTGATCATGCTGGTCGCGCTCTACGTCGCCCTCTCGCGCGGGCTGAAGTTGCCGCTCTTCCGGCTGCTGGTCGTGATCGGCCTGGTGCATCTCTTCCTGCGCTACGCCCGCAATGCCGAGCTGCTGGCGCTGCTGACGCCGCTCGTCATCGCGCCGGTGCTGGCGCGGCAATGGCCTCTGCCTGTGCAAGCCTCCGACTTCTTCTCCCGCCTCGTGCGGCCGGCCGGTCATGCGGCCATCGCAGCGTGCCTCGCGGCGGCCCTGGTGCTGTCGGCCGGTCTGATCCGCTTCGCCGACATCAAGCCGCCGGAATCGACCCAGCCCTCGGCCGCGCTCGACTACGTGCGCCAGGCCGGCCTCAAGGGCCATGTGTTCAATCACTACGGCTATGGCGGATTCCTGATCGGCGCGGGTATCCCGACCTTCATCGACGGGCGCGGCGAGCTGTTCGGCGGCGACTTCATCAAGCTCTATGC
>Ga0335083_10002548_pt1 | contig 23954 bp, 20 predicted proteins | sample Lox_Sample_42_FD_206716 | JGI IMG/M metagenome (GOLD analysis project Ga0335083, IMG submission 206716) | Soil microbial communities from Loxahatchee National Wildlife Refuge, Florida, United States - Lox_Sample_4.2 | ecosystem: Environmental > Terrestrial > Soil > Wetlands | place: USA...
GTCTAGCAGTTGTCGCTGCCCGACTTATAGCGAAATTAGCGAGATTACAAAGATCCGATAATTTACATATAAACCCGAACCGGGTAACCGGAGCCAGCTGCTTCGGAATTTCACGGCAGCGCGTTGTACGCTACACCTCTCGCGACACACTGTGCGATCCGCGCCCATATGAAATCCGCCCCCTTGCCAGGACGTGCTGGAGCAGCTGCGGCCATGGCGCTCCGTGACGAATTTTTGGCACGCGGCTGGCCATCGGCCTGCGGTGTTTGCGAGCTTCTAGGGCTCACCGAGAATTCGCCTGAGCTTGTCAACCAAATGCGACGAAGTGGGCGTTTGCTAGGGGTGTGGTCCGAGCCCGCGCACTGCTACGTATACCCGGATTTCCAGTTCATTGGCGGTCAAATTCATCCCGCGGTACAGGTGCTCTTGGCGACGTTCGCGGAATTACCCGAATTCTCGACCGCCGAGGATCGAGGTGGCTGGAATCGAGTTTTCTGGCTTTACGGACAGTCTGTGGAACTTAGCGAAGCTTCACTGCATCCGGACAGACTTGATGCTTCCGACGCAGCCAGGGCGGCAGTCGATATCTTTGCCGACGAACCTCAAGCCGTGATTGATGACCTTCGGCAAATGGTGTCCCCCTCAACGCATCCAAGCCAGTGGTGACGGATCCGATGCCCCTGGATTGATTTCGGGTTCCGACGCCAAATTACTTGTCCGGCGCCCCCTTTGTAGTCAGTGTTCGCGTTAGTGCCTTTTGGGGTGCCCTGCGCTTTGCCTGCGCCTTGGGTGCTGCTGGACGTCTTGCCCTTGCCGCGGAGTACGCTTCCGAAAGTGCCTTCTCAAGTGCTGCGATTTGACCGGTTTGGCGTGCGGCTTCCTGTTCAAGGCGATGCACTCGATTACTGGCTGCGTCATGCCGGTCTTGCATCGCAGCGAGGGCATCTCGGTGCGCGCGCTCGGTCGTCTCATGCCGTTGCTGCCAGTGCTTAGCCTCTTGCCGGGCGCGATCGACCTCTTGGTGACTGCGGTCTTCGACGGCGCGAATATGCTCCTCCTGACGCTCACGCTCGGTTCGCAGCGCGACTTGGCTGTCGTCCAGCTGAGTCCGAAGCGCCTGGATCAACTCCGCTTGTTGGTCGCACTGGGCTTGCAAGCGATCCCGTTGCTGCACCAGATCCGCACGCAGCGCATGGCTGTCCTGCAGCTGGCCATCCAGGGTGCGACAGGCGTGTTCGGCCAGATCCCGGGCCGCCTGAGCTTGGGCGATGGCGATTCCCGCTGTCTCCAGGCGCTCCTCCCAGTCTTTGCGCTCCAGGACCAATTGCGCATGAGCCGCCGACAGGGCGGCGCGCTCATTCGCGAAACGGCCCTCCCACACACGCTCAGCGTGGTCGGCGGCGAGGCGCCACAGCTCGATCATTGCCTGCCCTACCGAACTCGGTACTTCGGGGAGGGTGCTCAGTTGGCGCAAGCGCTCGCCCAGTTGGCTGCGCCAGGCGTCGAGCATGCGGGTAATGGTGTTGGGTGAGCCGGTGCCGAGTTCCGCGCGCACCTTCTCCACCGTGGGATTGTCGCCGGCGCCCAGGATGGCGTCCGCGGCCTGATTTACCTGGTCTTGGGTGATGCCGCGTGCCATGAAAGGCTCTCCTCGATCTGCGCCCTACCCTCTGGGAGCCGTACTGGCGATAAGTGATGACTAATCGCTCTCCGAGCCACGGCGCAACTGCGAGTCGCTTGCGCAACCAGGCGAGATGTCTACCGTGCCCCAGTCGCATCGAGAATGCGTGTCAGTGTGTGGCTACTATGCTCAATCTTCGCCTCCAGGTAGCGACGATTGTGCTGACCCAAAAACACGCCGGTAGGACGAGTATTGGCCACATCGATGCCATGCCTCAGCAGTTGGGCATGCTTATCGGGGTTATTGGTGATCAGCGTGATGTGGATGACGTTCAAGGCTTGCAGCATTTGGGCTGCCGGGGCGTAGTCACGTTCGTCGTCACGATGGCCTAGCGCTCGGTTGGCGGCGAAAGTGTCGTGCCCGAGATCTTGCAATCGGTAGGCTTCTAGCTTGTTATAGAGTCCGATGCCTCGCCCCTCCTGCCGCATGTAGAGAAGATAGCCGCCCTCTTCGGCGAGGCGCATAAGAGACTCCTGCAACTGAGGCCCGCAATCACAGCGTGTCGAGCCAAAGGCGTCGCCTGTCAGGCATTCGGAGTGAACCCTCACCAAAGGCGCGTCTTTGTCGGGTTCACCGAACCGAAGGGCGACATGCTCCTTTCCGTCGGACAGACCATAAAAACTATGGATGGTCGTCAACGTCTCTTCACCGTTAGCCAGACGCACCGGTAACTGGGTCGAGGTGCGCACACGCGGACCTTCTTTAATCGGGATAACGCCGTCGCGCATACCGCCTAGCCTCATCAAATTGAACAACTGTTTGAGCGTGCTAACTTGAGGTCCTTTGATCAAATATCAACCTGAGAGAGGCCCAACACATCAAGTTTCAGCACCAATCGGAAGGAATCGACAATCTAGACGACGTGTCTACGATGGCTGGGCTGCCGGTCTCGGAAGGCCAACCGAACGCACCATGCAAATCCGCTCCTCCATGGGGCGCGCGCATCTGCTTCATAATGGACGCGGCGGGCCATCGGGGCGGTGGCCATCACTCATCGTTCACATCATGCCTACTGTTGTTCGAATGACTAATGCGATAACTGCCGCCGAGGTTTATGCTTTTTCTCGTAGTCCGACAGGTTTTTCGGTCTTGCAAACCGTCGAGGCCATGGTGAATTGCTCGAAGCGTGCCTCGTGTCGTCGACTGGCCGGCCGTGTTTATGCGACCAACCCGCGGAATGGGAAGGGCCTCTAACGCTAGCAAATAGCCAGGCGGGATAGCGGCAGAGATATGGCTTTCGCGGTCGAAGCAATGGTGCTCACGAAAAGATATCCGTTTCACGCCATACCAAAACGGAGTGCCTTGATTGATGGAAACCGGCTATATCCCTGCCATTGCAGCGCTTGCCGGCTCAGCCATTGGCGGCCTGACTTCCTTGGCGGCATCTTGGATGACTCAGCGCGTTCAATTTCGTGCACAGGAACGCGCGGCAAATTTGAACAGGCGGGAAGATCTCTATAGGAATTTTATTCGAGAGGCGTCTAAGTGGTATGCAGATGCATACGAACACGACCAACCGGAAGTTTCCAACCTCATCGACCTATACGCTTTGGTAAGCAGGATGCGCGTCGTTTCTTCACCGGAGGTAGTCCATAGCGCGGACAAAGTCGTACGCGTAATCATCGAAACCTACTTGGCTCCGAATAAAACCTTCCGCGACGTCACTGAAATTATGGACAACGAGTCAATGGACCCATTACGCGATTTTAGCAGCGTATGTCGCGAGGAACTATGGGGGAGATCTAAGTGATGCTATCCGCATCGAACGAACCGGGAAAGCACCTATAGTCAGCATGGCCGGCCGGGCTCGCTCTTTCGCTGAAATCGCCATGCTGACCACCGCGCTGTATGGGAACGGGTTGCGTAAAGTCGACCCGCGACGAAAGCATCAGTGCAGCTTAACGCGCGGCCCGACGTAGCGCGAGATGATGCGTACTAACACGCGAAGTAGAGAGCCGAATATCCCGTGAAGACTGCGCTCATGCATGACACGCAGCGAACTGTAAGCCCATTTTGCTAGAAAACCCTCGATGAAGATGCCGCTACCGGCCGTCCTTTTCATGAGCTTGCCCACTGTTCCATGCGCTCCCAGCGAAACAAGCGAGCCGAAATCCTTGTATTCAAAGGGAAGCAAGGGCTTCCTCTTCAAGCGACGCTCGATCTGCCCAAGCATGTGCTCGGCCTGTTGATGTGCCGCCTGGGCCCGTGGCGGCACAAGGAAGGTTTGCCCTTGGATGGGGCATGCCGCGCAGTCGCCAATCGCGAAGATGTCGGGATCGCGTGGCGTCTGCAAAGTCGGCTCGACCACAAGCTGATTAGTACGAGTTACCTCCAGCCCGTCGAGTTGCTGTAACACCGGTGCGCCCTTGACACCGGCCGCCCACACGACCATTTCGGCAGCGATGAACGTGCCGTTACTAAGCTTAAGTCCGAGCTCGCTTACCTCCGTCACCCGCGCATTGGTGCGAACGTTCACGTCAAGCCCGGAAAGCAACTGATGAGCCTTTTTTGAAATGCGCTCAGGGAGTGCCGGCAAAATGCGCTCTGCGCTATCCATGAGCGTGATCTGGATATCGCGCTCCGGATCGATGCGATCGAGACCGCGAGACACGATCTGTCGCATGGTGTGATGCAGTTCGGCGACCAGCTCGGTGCCGGTGGCGCCGGCTCCGACCACTACGATGTGCAGTTGCCCAGGTCGCAGTGGCTGGTCCTGCGTTTGCGCGCGAAGGCATGCGTGAATCAATTTTTGGTTGAAGCGCACAGCCTGTGAGGTGTTCTCCAGCGGATAGGCGTTGGCAATCACGCCTGGAATACCAAAGTCATTGGCGCGGCTGCCAATGGCGATCACCAGGGTGTCGTAAGGCAACAACCTCGAAGGCGAAATTTCTCGTTGATCGTGATCGTACGTGGCCGACAGGCGTAGCATCTTGGCGGTACGGTCCAAGCCAACCATCGCTCCAAAGTGATAGCGGAACCCATGCCGATGCGCATGTTCCAGGTAGTTCAGCTCGTACTTGCCCGGGTCAAGACTACCCGCGGCCACTTCGTGCAACATGGGCTTCCAGAGATGCGCCATTGCGGCATCCACGAGCGTAACACCCGCCTGGGTGCCTTTGCGGAAACGATCGCCCAAACGAGTCGCGAGCTCTATGCCTGCCGCGCCGCCGCCCACAATTACAATGCGATGTGGTTGGCCGCCAACATTAGTGGCCTTGGCATTCTTACTCGCCGCCTTGCTACCCTGACCGGCATCCTCGCTTTGCCAATCTAATTGCGTACCAGGACCAGAAGATGATGAGTAGCTCGTGGACTTCGACATGCAAACCGGTCCTGTAGATAGGGATATGGGACAGCTAACCGGCCTTGACTACCGATCCGCGGCAGGACATCTCAATGTCCTTAGTCGTTCGTAATAAGATCGGATGCCTTGTCTTTCGGCTCGTAGGAGCCACAGATGTCCGCTTTCGGGCGACCTAGTCGTGTTTTATCCAAGTGCACTCATGAGCTCCGGCATGACGGTGAACAGGTCGCCCACCAAGCCGTAATCGGCTATGCCGAAGATCGGTGCATCCGCATCCTTGTTGATCGCCACAATCACCTTGGAATCCTTCATGCCGGCCAGGTGCTGGATCGCACCTGAAATCCCCACCGCAATGTACAGCTGCGGCGCTACGACTTTGCCGGTCTGCCCCACCTGATAATCATTCGGCACATAGCCGGCGTCCACCGCCGCGCGGCTTGCTCCTAGCGCCGCACCTAGCTTGTCCGCCAGCGGTTCCAACAGTCTCGTGAAGTTCTCGCCACTACCCAATCCGCGTCCGCCCGACACGATGACGCGCGCGCTGGTCAACTCCGGACGATCAAGCTTCGTCACCTCCCGGCTCACAAATTGCGTAAGACCGCTGTCAGGCGGCGTACCAATCTTCTCGATGGTTGCGCTACCGCCTTCGTCCGCGACCGGGTCAAAGCCCGTCATACGCACAGTAATTACTTTGATCGTGTCGGTGGATTGCACCGTCGCGATCGCATTGCCCGCGTAGATCGGCCGCTCGAATGTGTTCGCGTCCACCACGGCTGTGATCTCACTCACCTGAGCGACGTCGAGCTTCGCGGCGATACGCGGCGCAACGTTTTTACCCGCCGCTGTCGCTGGCGCAAGGACATGTGTGTACTGCGCGGCGATAGTTAGCACCGTCGCCTCAACATTTTCAGCAAGACATGCTTCGAGTTGGGGAGCATCGGCCAGAAGGACTTTTCCTACACCGTAGATTTTTGCCGCCCCGGCCGCCGCGCCCTGAGCGTTGTGGCCAGCTACCAGCACATGGATATCACCGCCCAGCTTTTGTGCAGCGGAAATCGTGTTGAGCGTCGCGGCCTTCACCGATACGTTGTCGTGTTCGGCAATTACGAGAATCGTCATTTCCGTTACTCCTCTATTACAGAACTTTTGCTTCAGTCTTGAGCTTTTCCACCAGCGTCTTCGCATCTGGCACCATCACACCAGCGCTTCGTTTCGGCGGCTCGGTGACCTTTAACGTCTTCAGGCGAGGTGAAACGTTGACGCCAAGGTTTGACGGGCTTACCGTCTCGATCGGCTTCTTCTTCGCCTTCATGATGTTGGGAAGGGTCGCGTAGCGCGGTTCGTTGAGGCGCAGATCCGTCGTGATCACCGCAGGCAATGTCAGCGACAAGATCTCCGCACCGCCGTCCACTTCGCGCGACACAATGGCCTTGCCATCCGCGACGACCACCTTCGATGCAAACGTTGCTTGCGGGAGGCTGGCAAGCGCCGCCAGCATCTGACCGGTTTGATTCGAATCGTCGTCGATGGCCTGCTTGCCGAGAATCACCAGATGTGGCTCCTCCTTGTCGACGAGCGCCTTCAGTAGCTTGGCGACTGCGAGAGGTTGCAGCTCGTCGTTTGATTCGATCAGGATCCCACGGTCTGCACCGATTGCCAGCGCGGAACGCAGTGTTTCCTGCGCCTGAGCGACACCAGCCGACACGACGATCACTTCCGTCGCGATACCGGCTTCTTTCAGTCGCACGGCTTCTTCGACAGCGATTTCATCGAACGGATTGATCGACATCTTCACGTTCGCAAGGTCAACACCGGAGCCATCCAATTTCAGGCTCACCTTCACGTTGGCATCGACGACTCGTTTTACTGGCACGAGAATCTTCACAACAATCTCCTGTACGTTTAATGCCACTCAATGCCGATGACTGGCGACGATTGGCGGCTACAAAACATCGCCCGTGCGACGCCGATGGCGCCATCACTTTTCACAAAAAGGGCGATATGTCTACTCGCTACATGTTCGGATAGTTGGGTCCACCGCCACCTTCCGGCGTGACCCACACGATGTTCTGCTTCGGATCTTTGATGTCGCAGGTTTTGCAGTGCACGCAATTCTGCGCATTGATCACCAGCCGATCGCTACCGTCTTCGTCCTTCACAAACTCATAGACACCAGCCGGACAGAAGCGCGCCTCCGGCCCTGCATAGCTGCGCAGATTGACCTTGACCGGTATGGAACTATCCTTAAGCGTCAAGTGCGCGGGCTGGTTTTCCTGGTGATTCGTGTTCGAGATGAATACCGATGACAGGCGGTCGAACGTCAGCTTGCCGTCGGGCTTGGGATACTCGATGGGCTTGCACTGCGAGGCGGGTTTTAGCATCTCGTGATCACGGTGCTGGTGATGTAGTGTCCATGGCATCTTGCCGCCGAGCAGCTTCTGCTCGATGCCGACCATCAGCGTGCCAAAATGCAGGCCTTTGCTCATCCATTGCTTGAAATTTCGCGCGCGATGTAGCTCGTTGTAAAGCCACGATTGCCGGAAGGCTTCCGGATAGGCCAACAGCTCATCGTGCTGCCGACCCGCCTGCACCGCGTCGAAGGCCGCTTCTGCGGCGAGCATTCCACTCTTGATCGCCGCATGACTTCCCTTGATCCGCGATGCATTGAGGAACCCCGCATCGTCGCCCACCAACGCGCCGCCTGAAAACACCAGCTTCGGGAGCGACATAAGTCCACCGGCGGTCATCGCGCGTGCTCCATAGGAGACACGCTTGCCGCCTTCGAGAAAGGTACGGATGGCTGGGTGCGTCTTGTAACGCTGGAACTCCTCGAACGGCGATAGGTACGGATTGGTATAGCCAAGGCCCACCACGAAACCGACCATCACCTGGTTGTCGTCCAAGTGGTACAGGAACGAGCCGCCGTAAGTGTCGGATTCGAGCGGCCAACCTGCCGAGTGGATAACCAGGCCCGGCTGGTGTTTCGCTGGATCGATCAACCAAAGTTCCTTGATGCCGATACCGTAAACCTGAGGATCGGCCTCCCGGTCAAGTCCAAGCCTCTCGTTCAGTTGACGGCCGAGGTGTCCACGGGCACCTTCGCAAAAGAGCGTGTACTTCGCATGTAACTCCATGCCGAGCTGGAAGCTCTCAGTCGGCTCCCCATCCTTGCCAATGCCCATATTGCCGGTAGCGACGCCCTTCACCGAGCCGTCGTTGTTGTAGAGGACCTCGGCAGCGGGGAAGCCGGGGAATATCTCGACCCCCAGCTCCTCGGCCACGGTGCCAAGCCAGCGCGTCAACTTTGCGAGGCTAATTACGTAATTGCCGTGGTTCTTGAAGTTGTCCGGCAACGCCCAATTGGGCACGGCGCGTGCACCGGTTTCTGTCAGGAACAGGAAGCGATCTTCGGTCACCGGCACGGTGAGTGGGGCGCCCTTTTCCTTCCAATCCGGGACAAGCTCGGTGATTGCACGCGGGTCCATCACGGCACCGGACAAGATGTGTGCTCCGATCTCCGAGCCCTTCTCCAGCACGCACACGCTGATATCCGCGCCCTTCTGCTTTGCCAACTGCTTCAGGCGAATCGCGGCGGAAAGCCCGGCCGGGCCACCGCCGACGATCACCACGTCGTATTCCATCGACTCGCGCGGACCATATTGCTCGATCCAACGTGTGGACGTGCTTGCGACTCCGCTTGCGGTCATCATGGTTCGACCCTCCGTCCTCAAAACTGGTCGTCAGAGAGAGCCAGCACACCTTCCGAGCCGTTAGCGCCGAGGATGGATACCTCCAGCGACAACGCCTGCGGAAGGAGGTACTCGGCAAAGAACTGCGCGGTGGCTATCTTCGCGCTATAGAACGAGGGATCTTCAGACAGCTTGCGCGACGCTACGAGCATCGCTCGGGCCATCTGCCAGCCGGCCAGTACAATGCCTGCGAGCTTCAGATACAGGACGCTGCCAATGAACACGGCGTTTGGATCACTCTTCGCATTAGCGACAACGAACTCAACGGTCGATTGCAACGAACGCTGACCCTGGAGCAGATGCTTGCGCATGGATTCAAAGGGCGCGCCGTCCACCTCGCCCAATGCCTCGATCGTCTTAGCGATCTCAGACAACAGCGCCTTGGCGACGCCGCCGCCATCACGCAGCGTCTTGCGGCCAATGAGGTCGTTCGCCTGGATCGCGGTCGTGCCTTCGTAGATCGTCAGAATGCGTGCATCGCGGTAGTACTGCGCGGCGCCGGTCTCTTCGATGAAGCCCATTCCGCCATGGACTTGCACACCCAGGCTTGTTACTTCGAGCGACGACTCAGTGCTCCAGCCCTTCACGATCGGAACCAAGAATTCGTAGATCGCCTGATGTTCGGCGCGGGCGGCCGCTTCCTGATGATGGTGCGCCATGTCGCAGTGTGCCGCCGCGACATAAGCAAGCGCACGTGCGCCTTCGGTCATCGCGCGCATTGTGGCAAGCATGCGACGCACATCTGGATGTTGAATGATCGCGACCGACTGCTTCGCGCTACCGTCGACAGGGCGGCTCTGCACCCGCTCCTTCGCATAGGCAGCGGCCTTCTGGTAAGCCCGGTCTGACATGGCCACACCTTGCATACCAACGGCGAAGCGTGCAGCGTTCATCATGACGAACATATATTCCAGGCCGCGATTTTCCTCGCCGACTAGATACCCGATCGCGCCACCGTGGTCGCCGAACTGCAGGACCGCCGTCGGACTTCCCTTGATGCCGAGCTTGTGCTCGATCGAGACGCAGTGGACGTCGTTCCGCTCGCCCAGCGATCCATCGTCATTGACCAGGAACTTCGGCACAACGAAGAGCGAAATGCCCCTCACACCTTCGGGTGCATTCGGCGTGCGAGCCAGCACGAGGTGGATAATGTTCTCCGCCATGTCGTGCTCGCCCCAGGTGATGAAAATCTTCGTACCGTAGATCAGATAGGCATCGTCACCCTGCGGTTCGGCGCGCGAACGTACAAGCGCGAGGTCGGACCCTGCCTGCGGCTCGGTGAGATTCATGGTCCCGGTCCACTGGCCGGAAATCAGCGGCGGCACAAAGCGCCGCTTGAGTTGTTCGCTGCCCGCCGTCAACAGCGCTTCGATTGCGCCGTCAGTTAGCAACGGGCAAAGCGCAAACGCCAGGTTGGACGCATTAAGCATTTCGATACAGGGCGTCGCGATCAACTTCGGCAGCCCTTGGCCGTCGTACTTGACCGGGTGCTGCACGCCTTGCCAACCGCCCGCCGTGAACTGCGCAAACGCTCCGGCGAAGCCCGGCGTAGCCGTGACAGTGCCGTCCTTCCAGGTACCCGGCTGTTGGTCACCCACGATATTCAGGGGTGCCAGGACCTCGCCGCACAATTTCGCGGACTCTTCAATGACGGCCTGAGCGGTTTCCGCGGTGGCGTCCTCAAAACCGGGCAAGCTCGAGATTTGATCGAGTCCGGCCAGTTCCGTTACGGTGAACAGGATGTCTTTTACAGGGGCTGCATAACTCATGACGCTACTCCAAAATTCTTTTTACAAGGAAGATCACGTGACGCGACAACACTCGACTGACTAACGCTCATGAAACGCCGGCAGGCGTTTCTCCATGAAGGCGCTGGTACCCTCGCGCTTATCGTCGGTGGACGCGCATGCGGCAAAGAGCGCACTCTCCAATGCCTGGCCTTGGGCAATCGTCATTTCGAGGCCGTTGTGTACCGCTTCGAGGGCAAGACGCGTGGCAATCGGTGCATTCGCGGCGATCTGATTGAGCATGACTTCCGCGCGGGGAACCAGGCGATCCGCGTTGACAATCTCGTTGATAAGGCCGATCCGATAGGCTTCCTCAGCATCGACCGTTTCGGCGGTGAGAATCAACTGCATTGCCCTACCCTTACCAACAAGGCGCGGCAAGCGCTGCGTACCGCCGAAGCCGGGAATGACGCCAAGCTTCACTTCTGGCTGGCCGAATCGTGCGCTCGGTGTGGCGAGACGTAACGTGCAGGCCATCGCCAGCTCACACCCGCCGCCTAAGGCGAATCCGTTGATCGCCGCAATGACGGGTTTACCCAGTCGCTCGATAAGATCGAATGTGCTTTGGCCATTGCGGGAAAGAGCTTGCGCTTCAATCGCCGAGGCGGAGGCAATCTCGCTGATATCCGCCCCGGCGACAAAGGCTTTCTCGCCCGCACCGGTGACGATCACGCCACGAATCGCAGCATCATCACGAGCGTCCTCCATCACCTCCCTCAGTTCGTCGATCGTCGCGTGACTGAGCGCGTTCAGTGCCTTAGGACGGTTAACGGTGACGTAGGCGATACCCGCCTTCTTTTCGTACGAAAGATTCTGCAGCGTATTCATAAGCAGGGTGTCCAGTGATGTGGCAAAAAAGGGGCGAGCGCGCTGGATCAGCCCTTGGCACGAAGGGCAAGCAGGCCGAGCAGAACCTCATCCCGTCGAGCAGCCAGCTCTTGCGCCGACCGGCCGACGGCTTCCTCCTGTACCCCGGTGACAACCTTCTTGCGCAGATCGGGCGTGATCTGAGGTTCGCCAAGCACCTTCCACCACGCCGTCATCCGACCAGTGAACTGGTCGAAGAAGTGCTCGATGCCGCCTTGGCCACCGCCGAGATGGAACAGCATGTTCGGTCCCATGACGCCCCATCGCAGGCCAGGCCCCCAACAAACCGCGGTGTCGGCGTCTGCAACGCTCACGACACCTTCCGACACCAGGTACACGACCTCTCTCCACAACGCCGCCTGCAGGCGGTTGGCAACGTGACCTGGTACTTCTTTGTTGAGGCGAATGGTTCGTTTGCCGATTGACTCATAGAACGCTGTCACACGGCTGATCGTTTCCGAGGACGTGCGCGCGCCGCCCACGACCTCGACCAGTGGGATCAGGTGCGGCGGGTTGAACGGGTGTCCGATCACGCAACGCTCCGGATGCAGCGTGCAGGCAGACTGGATTTCGCTCATCGTGAGTCCCGACGAACTTGACGCAATAATCACGTCCGACGGCAGCAACGCGTCAAGCTGCGCGTAAAGCGTCTTCTTAAAATCGATGCGTTCCGGCCCATTCTCCTGAACCAGGTCAACCCCATTTAGCGCCGCTGTCAGATCGCTGGTGAAGCTCAGGCGTGCGCGCGAAGCGCCAGCCTCGATGCCGAGCTGCTCCATCGCCGGCCACGCCTGATCGATGTAAGTGCGCAGACGGGCCTCGGCATCGGGTGCGATGTCCGTTGCCACCACATCGAGGCCCTTCGCGAGGAAGAGTGCCGCCCAGCTGGCGCCGATGACGCCGGTGCCGATGATGGCCACTCGATTGATCTTTTTTGACATATCCACTGCTCCGGAAAATTGTGGGCTCAGCTCTTCGGCTCAGCTGACGCGGGCCTGCATGTAGTCGTGCACGACCTCTCCATCGCCAAGGGTCAAGTCTGTGACGATGTGAATCGCCGACAGCACTTCAAGCACTGGCAAATCTGCAACCGGGGCGAAGCAATGCGGGTGCAGCTCGAGCGACGCCGGGCCCGACCACGCGCCTTTGACAACCAGGTCTGTGACTCGATATTTGACGAGCTCGCAGATTCGCGCCGAGCCGTCGACGTGCGGCATCACCTTCAGCAGGTACCCCGGGGCCTCCAGCGAACGGCGCACTTGCTCGGTATCAAGTGCGTTGTACTTGTAGCCCATGGTTGCGGTAGCTACTCGCACGCCGTTGTAGTCGAGCGTTCCGACCAACGTGTCACTACGCACTTCAAGCTGTGGCTGCGCCAAAGCCTTGGGAAAGCCCAGCAGTTCCCGGCCTGCAACGATGGCCGGCAGATTGTCCAGATACATGGCGTGGGTGAAGCCACCTGCTTCGCCGTTCAGCGTAACGGGTATCACCTGTCCGGACTCCGTGTAGGAACCCAGACCCGATGAGTCCGGCATCTTGATGAATTCGTATTTAACGATCGGTTCGGCAACCTTCAGCGGCGCGGGAACAATGCGCTCGAGCGCTGCCGGATCGGTCCGATAGGTGATGATGACGAACTCACGATTCACGAAGCGGAATGGCGGCTTCGGGTAGGACGGCCTCGCGAACGGCATCGCGTAGGCGCTTTTCAATAGCTCTTGCTCGGTCATGAAAGACTCCAATCCGATAGGTCCATGGCAGCGCGGCGCTCAGGCTTCCGCGTCGTGCTTCGAGACCACTCCGTTCGAGACAAAGTGGGTGATTTCTTCCGGAGCAAAGCCGAGATCGTGCAAGACCTCGCAGCTGTGCTCTCCGAGCTTCGGCGCCCGGCCCGGCGCGACCTTGGGTACGCCTGCAATTTGCACGGGGCTGTTTACCGTGTGCGTCGCAGTGGCGGTTGGCTCGGCGAGTGGGACGAAGATGTCGTTTGCGAACATCTGGACATCGTTCACGATGTCGGATGCGATTTGGACTACGCCATAGATCACGCGAGCTTCGTCGAACGCTTTCTTCCAGTGTTCGAGCGGTTGCGAAGCAAACTTCTCGTCAAGGATCTCGACCAGCGCCGCGGTGTTTGCAGCGCGGCCGCGGTCGTCGGCGAAACGTGGATCATCAAGCAATGCGGGCAACTGCATCGCCCCTACCAGGCTCGGCCAATCCTTGCCCTGCGCAATCACCAACAGAAGCCAACGGTTGTCGGCGGTGCGATAAGGATTCACCAAGGCGTTGGGCGGTGACTTGCGGTTCTGCTGGGGATAGAGTTTCGCGCCGTTCAGCCCGCCTTCGATCCAGGTAGCCGCAGCCCAGGCTCCCTCTGCAATCAGCGACGTGGTGACATGACTGCCTTTGCCCGTCTTCTCGCGTCGGTAGAGGCCGGTCACGATCGCGGAATACAGCGTGCTGGCGGTAGCCTGGTCACCAATGCCAGGAATGGGGAGCGGCGGCGGACTATTGGCGTCGTGCGTAGCCTGCATCAGTCCGCTGCGGGCCCAGTAGGCGGTGATGTCAAAGCCGGGCTTGTCGGCTTCCGGTCCTTTCGATCCGTAACCCGTAATGTCCGCGTAGATCAGTCGCGGATTGAGCGGTGCGATGGTCTCGTAGTTGAGTCCCAACTTTTCCCTGACTTTCGGCGGAAAATTGATGACAACGACATCGGCCCACTCAATCAACCGATTCAGGACGCTCTTAGCCTCAGGATCCTTGAGATTCAGTGCGATGCTGCGCTTGTTCCGGTTGGTCAGCTGCCACTGGTAGTCGTGCGCGGACGTCGGGTTTGGGGCCAGCTTGTGAAAATACCGGTATGGGTCGCCAGCGCCTGGCGGCTCAACCTTGACGACCGTGGCGCCGAAATCCGACAGAATGGTTGTGGCGGCCGGGCCCGCGATATAGCTGGCAAAATCGACGACCTTCAGGCCTGAAAAGATGCTTTCGGGATTCTTCATGGGATTCTCGAGACTGGCAGGAGTGGCACGGGCCAATCAGGAGAGCAACGACCTGGTTGACGGCTGTGACAATTTGACTCCTGCCGCTCACGGCCGAATATCGTGATAGCCCCAGCTCGAACTGTGACTATTCACAAGGCCGCCCCGGCGTGAGAAATGAGTGCTTGCCTCTCTTGGGGCATCGGGGCTATCGGGCGCCCTCATCGAAACTTCACAGCCAATTCCAAGGATGCACAGCGCCGGGCGGCATGAGTTCCCGCAAAGGCTTTCGGCCAGACGCTCCATAACCGCCCCATGCGTACGCGCACGCCATACCTGCGCGTTCTCACATAAATCGTGGGCTCCTCCCCCTCATGTGCGCGCAGTATCATTACCAGTGACACGCATAGGCGGTGACTCCGGCGCTTGGAGGCGTCACCCGATCAACATCCTCTCAGCAGGCTAGTCGACGCGATGAACGTAGAAGTGCCCGCAACGTCGCCCTTAATGCGCGAGAAATTGAAGAGCCTCTTCGATAATCCTGCGTCAATGACGAGTGGTCTGTATGACGCCGTGACCCATATCGAGGGTTACGAGAATCTCAGCGCAGCCGTGAGGAAAGACATCCTGGATTCGATCACCTCGGCTGAGCAGCTGTGGTTCAAATCGGTATGCAGCGGGAATTTTCCGGCGCCCGACGAGCTAAGCGCATTCCAGGAATTTGGTCGTCGACGTGTCCATCATGGTATTTCTCTGCAGTCCCTGTTACGGGCTTTTCGTATCGGCCTACGTCAGATATGGAACAGTTGTGCTCAGGTCGCTGGCGATAACAAGGAGCTTCGCGACGAACTGCTCTTCGTGATATCGCCTTACCTGATGGACTTCTTCGACGAGATGGCCCAGCTGGTATCCCAAGCCTATTTGGATGAGCAGTACCAGCATGTGCGATGGCGGGACTCGCTTCGGCACCAGCTCCATGAGGTTATATTCAATACCCCAAACGACCATGCCAAGTTTCTGTCGACAACCCGGGCCTTGGGCCTGGACCCAGCGGCATCGCGAATTGCCATCGCAGTCGAGCTGTCGCGATTTGACCGAAACTCGACAACCTCGGAAGGCCAGCTGGATCGATTAGTGTTAACCGCGGCAAGGCACCTCAAAGTTCCTTTGGACAACCTGATCAATGCGTGGCACCGCGACCGCCTGATCATCTGGGCCCCCTGTGAGCATGGCGATCCGATGAACGTCAGCGATAGAAAGACTGTCGGAAGCATCGCTGCGCTCATGAATTCGACCCCTGGAATCAAGGCCATCGGCATAGGACTGGCAAGCACGGGCGCAAAGGGATGGGCAGCCTCGGCTGAAGAAGCCTCGCGAGCAGTGAGTTTTTGCCAAAGCTCTTCAGCTAACGATAGAGTGCATTGTTACTCGGACATCGTGATCGAAGAGAGTGTTCGCGGAACTGAGGGTGCTTCGCGCTACCTTCTTTCCTTGACCGATCAGCTATCGAGTGAACCAGATGTCCTGCTGACTCTGGAGACTTTCTTTTCAAACATGCAGCGGCGCAAGGTAACTGCAGGGGCACTAGGCATCCATCCCAACACGTTGGACTACCGGCTGGAGCGGATAGAAAACATGCTTGGCGCCGCACTGAGCGACCCCGGCTGGATAGCGAAGCTGAAGGTCGCCTTGGCGCTCCGTCGAACGCACAGTTAAGAGGCGAATGGGAATACGCCCGCCAATCCAGACCCGAAGTGCATAAGCGCTGCACTAGATTGACGCGTACCAGTCGCTGACCCACGTCCTCTTAAGGAGGTGGGCTAGCGACTAACACAAGGAAGAGTCTGGCACTTGAACATACCTACGTTGTCAAGTTACCAAGATGAAGAGTGAGGCTGGCGGCCGAACTGGAGCTTGGGCGGCTCGCACGCAGAGGCTGCTTACTCAGGGAATCAGTACTGCCCGCCCTTTGATGCTGCCCTCGCGCAGGCGCTGGTAGACGTCCACGGCCTGCTCGAGCGGAAAAGTCTCTACCAAGGAATGAAGGCGATTTTCGGCGGCGAGCGCAATCACCTCCATGAGTTCCGTGCGCGAGCCCCAATACGGAATGGTCACCGAGCAGCCGTATGGCGGCTGGTTGGCGCTGTAATGAAGGGAGCCGCCGCCGAGCCCGACGACAGTGATGCGGCTGTTGCGGCCAACCACGCGCGTGCACAGATCGATAGTGGGTTGCGCCCCGACAAAGTCGAGCGCTAGCACGACACCGCGCGGCCCGGTCAGTTTCTTGATCGCCTCGACGGCCGCATCGGCATTGCGTGTATTGATGACATGACGCACACCGAGCTCGCTAGCATGCGCCAACTTGCTATCGTCGATATCGCCGGCAATCACGGTGGCGGCGCACAGGGTCTGCAACAACTGCACTGCCATATGCCCCAGACCACCGATGCCGATCACCAGCACATGCGTGTCCGGTGTGAGGATGGGCAGCGCCGCCTTGATGGCGTGGTACGGCGTGAGCGCGGCATCGCTGAGCGGTGCGGCCTGCGTGGGATCGAGCTTGCCCAGCGGCACGAGTAGTCTGGGCGAGGGTACCACCATGTATTCGGCCATGCCGCCATCGGACCCTAGGCCACCACCCATGGTGCCGAATGAGGCATGGTTCTCGCAGTAGTTCTCAGCGGAGGTCTGACAGGTATGGCAGCGACCACAGCCCCATGGGCCATACACCGCGACCGGATCGCCTTCCTTCCAGCCTGCCACGCCCTGCCCGATGCCGGCGATCCACCCGGCATTCTCATGCCCCAGCGTAAACGGACCTTTTAATCCCAGATCCTCATCCATAACGTGCAGATCCGAGTGACACACGCCGGCACCACCGATCTTCACCAGCACTTGTCCGGGACCCGGCGTGGGTTTCGGGATATCAACAATCTGCGCGGGCTTTCCGACTTCGACGAAGCGTACGGCTTTCATGGCACTTTCCTGATGGGGGGGATGGTTTGGAGCGAATTAGCCAACGCACTCCGCGCGGACGTAAGCCAGAAACTATAGATCTATCGCGCGCTGCTACATATTTGACGAAGGTCGAAGGAACATTGCGGAGGAAATTATTTCCGCCGAAATGGTTGCCGCCGATCTAACAACACATCGAGCGAAACGACCCGCGAAGCGTCGTCGTTAGGACGTGCCATGCCAACACAATAGGCTGAGGCAATGGCCGAGTGATAAACAATAAACAGAATCCGCGAAGCATCGACTTGCCTTACGATTCTTTCAGACGAGCGTCACCGATCGAAAACCTGGAGCGAAACAAGCCGCAATCAACGCCATTGCTAGAGACCTCGATCAGGCGGCAGTGGCCGGGATTAATCCCGTTTTTCGAGACTAACGCCTGCCACTTGTGATTCAAGTCAGGGCGTGACGCGAATCGTTCCTGTCGCCAAGGCCAATGCCACCGATGCCACATGGACATCCGAATCTGCGCTGGACAATGAAGACTCAGATTGCGCCAGAACCGCTTCGTCGTTGGCCAGATCGGTATAGGTGCCCACGCCATGCTTATAGGCGTCCAGCGAAGCCTCGTATGCCGTACGTGACGCGCGAAGAAAAACCTTGGCTTGGTCAAACTCTTCCATGCTGCTCGTGAGGTCGTTATAGGCCTTGACGACCTCTTTGGCGACCTTATCGCGCACTTGGTCCAGATCGTCCTGTGCAGCTGCCACCTTAGAGTGCGCAATGGAAAGATTGGTTGCCCGAGCGCCACCGTCAAACAGCGGTAATTCAATATTAAGAAAGATGGCTCCGCCCGGTTTGTTGATCGAGTAGTAGGGGCTTCCATCCGTGCTGAGTGCGCCGATGTTTTGGTAGTAGTTACCAGAGACGCTTACGACCGGTCGATAAGCAGCCCGCGCGGTTTCAACCTCTCCTTCGGCTGCATGTACTCCGCTCTCGGCCGCAAGCACATCGGGGCGCTGATGCAATGCCTGTTGTACGTAATTTTCGACTGGTTCCGAAAGTGGTTCCGGCATCGGAAGGTTTTGTCCTTCCTCGATATTGAGTTGCGTGCTTGCTGCTAACCCAACCTCAGCCATCAAGGTTGCATAGGCCGTACGCACATCACCATTGGCCTTGACTTGCCCCAGTCGCGCCAAGGCTGTCTGCCGCTCAGCCTGGGCTACGGCTACGACCGTTGCACGCCCGTTATGGCGTTGAGCACTAGTCGCATCCTGTATGGTCTGTGCGGCCGTGAACGCCTCATCTGCCGCATGGAGCCGCCCGCGGCTGGCGCGCAGATCGAAGTAAGCGCGAGTGACGCTGAAGATAAGCTTCTGCTGTGCACCAGAATAAGCAACTGCCGCTGCGGCCTGGTTGGCCCGTGCGGAGGCTTCGAGACCCGACCGTCGACCGAAATCGAACAGCAGCCATTTCGCGGATAGTGAGGGAATGAATTCCCGGGTATTTGCGGTGAAATAGCCTCTCGATAGCAGCGTTGTTGGAATCGGCAAAGGTGTCCGCTGAAAGCCGCCTATTGCCTGGAGCGAAACGTTGGGCGAGTAGGAGCTCTTTACCGCGTCGACCGCAAGCGAAGCTTGGCGGGAGCGCTCCCAGGCCGCCCGTGTCTCCGGATTGAGGCACTGTGCAATGTCCAGTAGTTGCGACAGGTTGTAACTTTTTCTCGGTTGTTCTGGCCCGCTCATGCATCGCTGCTGCGGCAATTCTGCCTCCTGGCCCCAAGCTATCCACGGGACGAAGAACATTGTGATCATCGCCGGGGTGCCGGCTACCCACTTAGCGCGCCGGTGCCACATCGGCGATCTCCGCCCGCAATTGGGCCATAGCGTCGTCGCGCCCGGTTCGATCGCGAACCGCCCGGGCATCCCCGCCCGGCCCTAGCCATAATGGAGCTCCTCGACCCGACTTCAGCCGGCTCGCCGCCTCCGCTAGCCAACTCGCCACCGCCTCGCGCTCTTGGACAAGAGCTGCATCTCCCTCCTCGGCGGCGGATTGCTCCTGCATAACGAACACAGCCGATGCGAGACGATCTAACTGCGCCAACGTCATTCCTTCGGCCGGAGTAGCTGTGGCATGCGCGGAAAGGAAACTTTCCTCGAAGATGTTCAGCGACGCGAGCTTACGGGCTCGCAAGAGCTCTTGTATTACGGCCAAATCCGCGAAACGAGTTCTGGCCCCTGGCGTGGACACGAGTTTGGCGAGAAGGTCCAAGGTCCTGGCCATCGACGAGCGGACTAACTGCGCCGCGCTAACCGGCCAGAGCGTGCTGAAGATCACCGACATCAGGATATTCCCTAACAAAATACCGGCCACGCGATCACGCAAAACGGTCAAATCGGTCGCCGGCGCATAGTCGTGAAGAATGCCAAGATAGAAGGCAAACGCCATCTGCATGCCGGCGTAGGCCAGACGATCACTGCTTGTCGCGACCCATGCACTCAATGCGGACATGACAGCAATCAGCAGACTCAGTTGGCCAATATCGGTCATGTGTGGCAGCAGGTAGACAATGCATAACCCCGCCACTGCGCCCCCAACAATGGCGCCCGTCAATCGCAGGCTAAGCTTATGCATCGTCTCGGCCATGCTTCCCAAGGCAACGAAAAAACAGGTCGTGACGGCCGTACGTATACCCGGCCAATCAAGCAGCGTGTAGGTGATATAGGCCAACGTGACGGCGAGCGTTGTTTTCAAGGCGAACTGCACGTAACCGCGATTGGTGAAGGCGTCGGGCGCGAACAAGCGTTTCGCCGGCCTCGGGGCGGGTACCTCGCTTAAGCGAACGGCCGCCCCCTGCAATATTCGATTGGATGTGTGAACGATGGCAGCCACTACCACGTGATCCGCGGGCTCGAGCGACGAAATAACATCTTCGTCCACAACGCAGTGGCTTAGTGCGGGCGCCGTATTGGTCAAGATCGCAACCCGGCACGCATCAATGGTTTCAGCCAGCGGAAGGCGTACCGCAAGGGGCGTCTGAGCATGCAAGATCTTGAGCAACGACAGCAGCGTGGCCAGCCCTTCAAATAGACCCAGATCCGTCTGGGACTTCGCTTTCACCTTCTTGTCCCACATGCCTGCATGAGCACATAGCTCGATGGATCTCACCGCCTCATTCTGCAGCTCCGTCAGATCCGCATGCGGCTTGCCTTCCAGCGTTTTCACGGTCTCTCTAAGCAACGCGTCGACGCGCGCGCGAAGCAACGCGACGGGATCTTCGCCCCACAGCAAGTCGATGAATACGGTGACGAACGCCGGTAGTACCAGGACGAACCAGAGCCAAAGCAGAAACCGAGTAAGGAACTCAACCGACGGGACGTCATCGATTAATGTTTGCGACAGAACCAAAATGAAACCGGCCAAAAAGACAATCGGACCCAAGGTGCTTGTTCGTGCAAAGAACATGGCAATAAAAGTGCTCAGGGCAAGCAGCGGTATCCGCAAGGCGGGCTCGCCGGCATCGAGTAGATAGAACAGAAAAGACAGCGCGACGGCCACTGTCGTGGCCACGGCAGCTCCCAGGCCGGTTGTAAAGGTGGCGGCCGTCTCCTCGCGACTCACCAGAAACACGAGATAAGCCATGTAGGCAGGCAACGGGATCTGGAACACCATTCCGAGCACCACGATTAGCGTACATCCCACGGTGATGCGCCAGACAGCTCGCATCCGTCCAGGGCGCGGAGCCAGCTCACTACGCAGGAAGGGGAGCAGCGTTGTACGTCGCGGTTGGCCGCTAGTTGAGGTGGTCATGCTGCACCTTGACTGACGCCGTCGCGCCGATCCGCATCGCCTCTTCCGGCGGGTCATCCAGGCGCACCCAAACAGGAAAGCGCTGAGCCACGACAACCCAGTTGAGCGTTCTCTCAACCATCGGCAGGCCAGGGCCGGCCTTGTCTTCTGGTTGCACGCCAGCGCCCAGGCTCTCGACGTGACCATAGACCGGCTGGTTCTCCATCCCCATCAACCACGCCGTCGCCTTGTCGCCAACATGGATATTCGTGAGATCCGTTTCACGGAAGTCAGCAACCGCGTACCACTCGTGCAGCTTGATCAGCGTAAATAGCGGGCTACCGGCAACGGCGAATGAGCCTTCCGCCAGTTGCAGGCCCACTACCCTGCCATCAAAGGGCGCGTGTATCGTCGCCTCACGCAGATCGCGCGCCGCCAGTGCCTCGGCGGCCTCGGCACCATTTAGCTGCTCGATCAGGCTCGCGGTATCACCAATGGCTTCATGTGCCTGTGCGGCCTGCTGCGTACTTGCGGCAAGTGCCGCGGCCGCGGTGCGCTCATTGGTACGGGCTTCGTCGATCTGTTGCTGCGTGACATAACCTTTGCCGACCATCGGCTCAAGGCGCTGGCGGGTCGAGCGCGCGAGCGCAAACTGCTCCTTGGCTCGCTCGATCTGGGTCGCTGCGGCTAGCGCACCCGATGTCTGCGAATTGACCTGGCGCCCGGTGAGATCGATGTCCGCTTTCAGCGCAGCAACTTTCGCCTTCGCCTGTCGCAATCGCAGCTCGAACGGCTCAGGATCGACCTCGACCAGTACATCTCCCTTCTTGACCAACTGATTGTTCACGACGTGAATGGCCACCAGGCGACCGCTGACCTCGGGCGCGATACCGGCGGTATAGGCGAACAAATGGGCGTCGTGCGTACGCGGTCGCCGGTCCGTTACATAGACCATGGCCGCGAGCAACACGAAGGCGACAACGAGGGTCGCGAAGGTAATAACGCGGCCAAGCCTTGACGAGCGGCTCACGGTATTCATCGCGACGCTCCGTTCAGGCCAGCCATAGCAGCCAGGCCGCGAAGGTGAAGCTCGCGCACAAAGCCAAGTACGTCACCAAGGGTGCCGGCAACGCCGCATCAATGCCAGTACGCACAAAGGCTGCCCTGGCAGCGACCGTAAGGACGATGGCTAATAGTGCGCACACCATCCAGGAGGGAAAATAGGAGCCGAGAATGTTTCGGGACGGCGCGCTGCTGCAAGCCGCCAGGAGAATGGAGGCCGTTGTCAGCGCCGCCCGCCGCAACCCTGCTAGCCCGGTTACCGGCGAACAAGTCGATTGCCTCGCGCAAGCGAGTAGCGCTGACCGTAACCGGATCTGTCTCATTTCTACGCCCCGGTGAATTTAGGGGGGCGCTTCTGCAAGAAAGCTGAGGTGCCCTCGCGCTTATCCTCGGATGACGCGCAAATGGCAAAGCATGCGCTTTCGATCGCTAGTCCGGCTGGAGTACTCACATCCAGGCCCTGACGTACGGCCTCCAGGGAAAAACGAACCGCAAGCGGTGCGTTTGCCGCGATCTTGGTCAGGATTTCCTCGGCGCGTGGAATCAGATGATCCGGGGATACCAGCTCGTTCACCAGACCGATGCGATAGGCCTCGCCGGCAGTGATCGGTTCGCCCGTCAGGATCAGTTGCAGAGCCCGTCCCTTCCCCACCAGTCGTGGCAATCGCTGCGTGCCACCGAATCCGGGAGTGACTCCCAGTTTGACCTCTGGCTGCCCAAACTTGGCGGTTTCCACTGCAAGCCGCATGGTGCACGCCATGGCAATTTCACAACCACCGCCAAGGGCAAAGCCATTGATCGCAGCAATGACCGGCTTGCCAAGTGAGTCAATGGCGTCCATAACACGCTGACCGCGCCGGGTGAAACGCTCGGCCTCGATGGCCGATACAGAGGCGATCTCGACAATGTCGGCACCCGCGATAAACGCCTTGTCGCCTTCGCCGGTCAGAATCACCCCGGACACATCGCTGTCCTGCTTGGCTTCCTCGAACGCCTGATCTAACTCAGCGAGTGTGCGTTGGTTCAGAGCATTGAGCGCATTGGGTCGATTGACCGTTATGTAGGCGATCGAACCGCGCCTTTCGTAGATGAGATTGCTATAGGTCTTCACCGAAAACTCCTGTCTGAGCCCTTAGCCCGCTCTCACGCCACGCTTGGGAGAGGAGATCACGAATGCTTAGCCCGCAATGCGAGCAATCCCAACAGCACCTCGTCCCGTTCTTTGGCCAGTTCGTCAAGCGAGCGCGCTCCTGCTTCCATGAGCGCCCCTTCCGTGACCACGCGCCGCACCTCCGGAGTGATCTCTGGCGTTCCGAGAACGCTCCACCAGGCCGTCATAGGCCCAGTGAATTGGTCAAAGAAATGCTCGATGCCGCCCTGGCCGCCAGCCAAATGAAAGAGAAGCGTTGGCCCCATCACGCCCCACCTCAGCCCCGGACCCCAGCAAACGGCGGTATCGGCGTCGGCCACATTCACCACGCCCTCCGAGATCAGATAGACGATCTCCCGCCACAACGCCGCCTGTAACCTATTGGCGACATGGCCCGGCACTTCTTTGTGCAACCGGATAGTGCGCTTGCCCATCGCCGTGTAGAACGCCTCGGCACGCTGGATCGTGTCCTCCGAAGTCTTCATGCCGCCCACGATCTCTACTAGCGGGATCAAGTGCGGTGGGTTGAAGGGGTGCCCAATCACGCAGCGCTCAGGATGACTCGGACAGGCCGCCTGGATCTGGCTCATAGTCAGACCAGATGAGCTCGATGCGATGATCACGTTTGG
>Ga0335083_10002549_pt1 | contig 23945 bp, 22 predicted proteins | sample Lox_Sample_42_FD_206716 | JGI IMG/M metagenome (GOLD analysis project Ga0335083, IMG submission 206716) | Soil microbial communities from Loxahatchee National Wildlife Refuge, Florida, United States - Lox_Sample_4.2 | ecosystem: Environmental > Terrestrial > Soil > Wetlands | place: USA...
ACCGTCAGCCGCTGCCGCTCTCGAGGATCTCGCCGTCGCTGCCCGAGGCGACGGTGGCGATCGAGGATGCGCGTTTCTGGCAGCACGGCGCCCTCGACTACCAGGGCATCGCCCGTGCCCTCTACCAGGACGTGGCCCACGGGGAGGTCGTGCAGGGCGGCTCGACGATCACGCAGGAGCTCGTCCGCAACCTCTACATCGGCAACCCGCAGCGGACCCTGTCGCGCAAGATCAAGGAGGCCTGCCTCGCGACGAAGCTCTTCCAGAGGATGCAACACCACTACGGGAAGGCCGCCAGGAAGCAGATCCTCTCCGACTACCTCAACGAGGTCTTCTACGGGAGGCACGCGTACGGCGCAGAGGCCGCCGCCCGGACGTACTTCTCGAAGGACGCCGCGCAGCTGACCCTCGTGCAGGCGGCGCTACTCGCCGGTCTCCCGCAGGCGCCGACGGTCTACGACCCACTCAGCAACCCGCGCGCCGCTCTGGCCCGGCGGAACGACGTGCTGCGTGCGATGAAGAAGAACGGCTACATCAGTGCCGCGAAGCTGCACCACGCGCTGCGGAGGAAGCTCCAGCTCAGGCCGGGCCACCTCTACTCGCGGCTGCAGGAGCCGAACTTCTTCGGCTGGGCGACGACCCAGCTCGCGAAGCTGCCGCACTTCGGGCCGCGACAGGTGGAGCTCGGCGGGCTCAGGGTCAGGACGACGCTCGACACGCGCCTGCAGGGCCTCGCGCTGCACGCCGTCACCTCCGTCCTGCACAGCCCGACGGACCCCGCCGCCGCGGTCGTCGCGATCGACCCGCGCACCGGCGCGGTGAAGGCGATGGTCGACTACCTCCCGAGCGGACGACAGATGCAGTTCAACTTCGCCACGCAGGGCCACCGCTCGACGGGCAGCGCCTTCAAGCCCATCACCCTCGCGTCGGCGCTGAGCCAGGGCGTCTCGCTCAACTCCACCTTCTACGGGCCGCCGGAGCTGAACATCATCACGCCGGCGTGCGCCACGAACAACGGCCCCTGGGACGTCCACAACTTCGCCGACGAGTCGGAAGGCACGATGAGCCTCCTCAGCGCTACGGCCAACTCGGTGAACACGATCTTCGCCCAGCTGATCGCGAAGATCGGAGTCAAGAACGTCGTCGCGCTGGCGCGCCGGCTCGGGGTCACGGAGCCCGTGGGGAGCCAGTACTTCAAGCCGGTGTGCGCGATCACGCTCGGTTCGGTCGGCTTCACGCCGCTCGAGCTCACCGACGTGTATGCGACGTTCGCCGACGGCGGTATCCACCACGACCCGCAGGCGTTCCAGCAGGTGCGTGGGCCGAGGGGCGGGGTGATTCCTCTGAACACGCAGGGCACGCGCGTGCTCACCCCGAACGTCGCTGCGCAGCTCACGTATGCCTTGCAGGGAGTCGTCCAGCACGGCACCGGCGTGGCGGCCGCGCTCGCCGATCGCCCGGTGGCGGGCAAGACCGGAACCGCCGAGAACTTCCAGGACGCCTGGTTCTGCGGCTACGTGCCCCAGCTCGCGACGTGCGTCTGGGTCGGATATCCGCGGGGCGAGATCCCGCTCCTCGACGTCGAGGGTGTCGGAGAGGTCGCAGGCGGAACCCTTCCGGCGGAGATCTGGCACGACTTCATGGGGCCGGCCGTCGGCCCGTTCAAGGTCGAGAGCTTCCCGACGCCCGATCTCAACGGGGGAACGCTGATCAACGGCTCGGGCACGTACGGCGTCTCGCAGTACCCGACGACTACTCCGTAGCCGGCTAGAACCCCGGCTTGCAGGGATGTCCGCCGAGGGTCTCCACGGCCGGCTCGACGGCCTCGAGGGCCTCGAAGCAGTCGTGGCAGAGCCCTGTGGCGCTCTTCGCCTCGCGGATGAGCAGCACGGTCGTCGACGGGCAAGACTCCGATCGAGAGGAGAAACCGGTTCAGCAGCAGCTCGAGCTTGAGCGGCCCGTGCTCGTGCACCGTCTTCAGGGGCAGCTCGAGCTTGTGCATCTGCACGATCATCCGATCGCCCTGCCGGATCACCCGGCGCTGCCTCGCGGAGAGCGTGCACTTCGGAGGCCCGGCGGCGGATGCCCGTGTCGTCACCCGCGGCTGCGACCCGCCGCCGCAGCCTGCCGCCGCCAACGCGAGGGCAGCGGCGAGCATCGCGACTGCAGTCCGTCTCAGATCCGCCAGGCCCCCTTGCGAATCAGCGGGATGCGCCGGCCGCGGGCGTCGAAGCCCGTGGCCTCGAGCTCCGGGCTGCCGATCATGACGTCGAGGTGGATCGTCGAGCGGTTCACCCCACGAGCGGGGGTTTCCGATCGCGTACCGCCGAAACCGCTGCCGAACGCGATGTGGGCCGCCGCGTTCTCGTCGAGCAGCGTGTTGTAGTAGACGCGGCCCGTCTGGCCGATGCGCGACGAGGCGTCGACGAGCGCGACCTCGCCGAGCCGCCGCCCCATTCGGTCCGTGTCGATGTAGGCGGCGACGAAGTCGCGATCGTCGTCCGAGTCGCCCTCGAGCCGAACGAGCCGCCCGTTCGAGAATTCGCCGCGGAGGCCGTGGATCAGCCGCCCCTGGAACGACAAGGGGAACGTGCAGCGGAACGTCCCGTGCGTCTGCCGCGGATCGGGGCTCGTGAAGACCTCTTCCGTCGGGATGTTCGCGGCGAGCAGCCGGCCGTCGACGAGCTCCTCCTGGCCGCCGAGCCAGCGGGTGCCGGCCACGAAGCCGACGTCGAGCTCCGTGCCCGGCCCACGCAACTCGAGGCGCTCGAGACCGAGTTTCGTGAGCTTCGCCGAACGCCGGTTGAGCGTCCGCAGGTGCTTGAGCCAGCCGCTCGTGCCCTTCCCGTCCTCGTCGGCGAGCCGACAGAAGCGGAGGAGGTCCTCGGCGAGACGGCGCTTCGCCGCGAGCGGCTTCAGCTTCGGGTACACCTGGCCGGCCCAGTGGTCGGTCGGCCACCCGGCGATCGTCCAGCGCGAGCGGTTGTTGAGCTGCGCGCGGCGCACGAAGCCGAGTTGCTTCGCGAGGCGCGAGTAGTGGGTCGCGATCCGCTCCGGAGACACGCCGTCGAGGTAACCGGCCTCCCCTTCCCCGGCGATTGCGGCAAGTGCGCCGTGCGGCCCCGAGGCTTCCCGAAACCGCCGGCGCGTCCACGGTGAGAGTGCGCCGATGGCGTCGTCGGCGCCGTGCAGCAGGCGGGCGCGCATCACGAGCGGGTCGGACGTGACGATGTCGACGAAGTGCGCGCCCGTCCGGTAGGCGGACTCGGCGATCGCGACGAGCAGCTCGCGGTGCTCGGGTTCGCCCTGGACGACGAGCGTGTCGCCTCTCTCGATGCCGAGCGACGCTCGCACGATTGCGTCGGCGTAGCGAGCAAGGGCGTTGGGTGGCAGCAGCGGTTCGCGGCTCATGCAGTGATCTCCGTGAAGGTCGAGCGGGACGCGCGGATCTACCGAGCCGCTTCGAGCGCCTCCGCGACCGTGTCGTGGACGAGGAAGTGGCGGTCGAGGCCCGAGACCTCGAGCGCCCGGCGAGTCTCGAGCCCGGGCGCGGCGAGCCGGAACCCGTTGCGGTCGGTCAGCCTCGAACGCGCTTCGATGAGCACCCCGAGTGCGGTGGAGTCGATGAACCGGACCTCCTCGAGGTCGACGACGAGCCCACTTGGCTCGTCGGCGCAGGCGTCGAGCAGCGCGCGGCGCACCTCCTCGGCGTTGTAGAGGTCGAGTTCGCCCGCTAGAGAGACGACGACGGCCCCGTCCCGATGGTCGACTCCCGTCACCGCCGCGCGCCCTCCGGATGCTCCGATTCCCGGTGCTCCGGTTTCGGTCAAGATCGTCTCCTCTCCAGGATCGTCCGCGGGCCCCCGCTACCGCGGCCAATTCAAGCAAGAATGATCGGGTGGAGCTGGCCGAGATCGCAGCGCGTGCCGCCGGCGAGAACTTCCCGGTCGGCTCGGTTCTCTTTCCGCGCTCTCTGCGGCCGCACATCCGTGCCCTCTACTGCTACGCGCGGCTCGTCGACGAGCTCGGCGACGCCTACGAGGGCGATCGGCTCGCGGCGCTCGACGAGCTCGAGCGGGAGGTCGATGCCGCCTTTGCCGGCGAGGCGACGTGGCCTGTGCTGCGGAACGTGCAGCCGACCATTCGCGAGTTCGATCTGCCGCGGGAGCCGTTCCTCCGGCTGATCGAGGCAAACCGCATCGACCAGCGCGTGGCGGAGTACCAGACCTGGGCCGATCTCAAGCACTACTGCGTCCACTCGGCCGACCCGTGCGGCCGGCTCGTGCTCGGTGTCCTCCGCCTGCTCGACGAGCCCGAGCTCATCACCGCGAGCGACTCCGTGTGCACCGGGCTCCAGCTCGTGAACTTTCTGCAGGACGTGCCACGGGACCTCGAGCTCGGACGTGTCTATCTCCCTGCAGAAGACCGCCGGACGTTCGGCGACCCGCCGCTCGATCGGCCGAGCGAGGAGCTGCGCGCGTTGCTGCGGTTCGAGGCCGGGCGCGCCGCCGAGCTCCTCGCGGCGGGAGACGTATTGCGCGCGGGCATCGGGGGACGCCTGGGCAGGGCGGTCGTGCTCTTCGCCCGCGGCGGCCTCGCCGCACTCGACGCGCTCGAGTCGGCCGGCTGGGACATCTTCAGCCGCCGTCCGAAGCCCTCGCGCGCCCGCCTCGCGCGCGAGGCCGCGCTCGTCCTCGTGCGATGAGCGTGCAGGAGGCGTACGCCGAGGTCGGCCGGATCACGCGGCGCGAGGCGAAGAACTTCGCCTACGGGATCATGCTGCTCCCGCGGGACAAGCGGCAGGCGATCGCCGCGATCTACGCCTTCGCGCGGCGCGTCGACGACGTCGCCGACGGCGATCTGCCGCTCGAGGAGAAGCGGGCCGGCCTCGAGGAGCTCCGCGCTGCGCTCGACGCCGACACGGCCGACCCGGTGTTCGTGGCGCTGCGCGACGCGCGGGAGCGCTTCGGCATTCCGCGCGAGCCGCTCTCGGCGCTCGTCGACGGGGGGCTGCAGGACACGGAGCAGTCCGGCTACACGGATTTCGCCGAGCTGCGCGGGTACTGCGAGAAGGTGGCCGGCGCGGTCGGGCTAGCCTGCGTCCCCGTCTACGGCTCGAGCGACACGGAGCGCGCGCTGACCTATGCCACTCAATTGGGAATCGCGCTCCAGCTGATCAACATCATCCGTGACGTCGACGAGGACCGGGAGCTCGGCCGCGTGTACCTGCCGCAGGACGAGCTCGCGGCGTTCGGAGTGGAGGAGCTCGAACCGTCGCCCGAGTTTCGCGAGCTGATGGCCTTCCAGGCCGCACGGGCGCGCGCGTGCCTCGCCGAAGGGCTGCGTCTGCTCGACTCGCTCGACCGTCGCAGCGCCCTCTGCGTCGGGACGTTCGCCGGCCTGTACGGCGAGACGCTCGACCGGATCGAGGCGGGCGGCTTCGACGTGTTCGGCGAAAAGACGCGGCTCTCGACGCCGCGCAAGCTCGCGGTCGTGGCGAAGGGCCTCCTGCCGTGAAGGTCGCCGTCGTGGGCGGCGGGCTCGCGGGCCTCGCCGCGGCGCTCGAGCTGGTCGACGCCGGCCATGACGTGACAGTGCTCGAGGCGCGTCCCACGCTCGGAGGCGCGGTGCAGACACTCCCGGAGCGGCAGGGCGATCCCGAACCACCTCCCGACAACGGCCAGCACATCGCGCTCGGCTGCTTCACCGAGTACCTGCGCTTCCTCGACCGGATCGGGGAAGGCGGCTCGTACCTCCGGACCAGACTGGGGCTGCCGGTGATCGACGAGGGCGGGCGGTCCGCGACGATCGCCTCCAGCCTGCCGACTCTTCTCGCGTACTCGCATCTGCCCCTTCGCGACAGGGCACGGCTCCCGGTCACGACTCTGCGAATGCGCTCCGTGAAATCGCGTCCTGGAGAGACGTTCGGAGAGCTGCTGAGGCGGCTGGGGGAGACGAGCGAAGCGATCGACCGTTTCTGGGACGTCTTCATCCGGCCGGCGCTCAACCTCCCGGCGGACGAGGTCGACGCCGAGGCAGGCCTCTTCACCGTGCGGACTGCGCTGCTCGGCCCGCGCGCGAACAGCGATCTGATCCTGCCGACGAAGCCGCTCGGTTGGACGCACGGCGACGCGGCGGGTCGCGCTCTCGGCGACCGTGTCCGGCTCGAGCGGCGCGTCGAGACGCTCGACGAGCTCGACGCCGACGCGATCGTGCTCGCCGTCCCGCCGCGAGAGAGTGCGCGCCTGCTCGGGGAGCCCGACCCCGGGCTCGAGGATTCGCCGATCGTCAGCGTCCACCTCTGGTTCGACCGGCCGCTGCTCGACGAGCCGCTGGCGGCGTTGCTCGGCTCGGATGCGCACTGGGTGTTCGATCGTGGCGCGCTGACGGGAAGCCGCCCCGAGCGCGGGCAGTACCTCACGGTCGTCTCGAGCGGCGTGCCGGAGCTGCTCGAGGTACGGGGACGCGAGCTCGTGGAGCAGATCGCCGGCCAGCTCACGCAGCGGCTCGGCGAGGCCGAGCTGCTGTGGTCGCGCGTCAGCCGGGAGCCGTACGCCACGATCGCGCTCCGGCCGGGGCTCCGCCGGCCGGGTGTCGAGACGTCTCGGCCCGATGTCGCCCGCGCCGGAGCCTGGACCGACACCGGCTGGCCGGCCACGATGGAGAGCGCGATCCGGAGCGGTCGCCTGGCGGCTCAGCACATCTTGAGCAGCACTTCCGCCACAGTTACGGCCTGAGATGGCCGCCGTCGCCGAGCTGACACGCCTGGACGCCGCGATCGAGCGCGGTACGCGCCGACTGCTCGAGCTGCAGCGCCCCGACGGCATCTGGGTGGGCGAGCTCGAGTCCAACGCGACGATGACGGCACAGCACCTCTTCTGGCACCACTACCTCGACCTCCGCACGCCGGAGCTCGACCGGCGAATCGCGAACGAGCTCCTGGCGAGGATGCGCGACGACGGAACGTGGTCGATCTGGTTCGAAGGCCCGCCGGATCTCTCCACCTCCATCGAGGCGTACGTCGCCTGCCGGCTGGCGGGCGTCGACCCGGGACCGCGCTCGCTCGCCTACATCCAGCGCGAGGGCGGGATTCCGCAGAGCCGCCTGTTCACGAAGTGTTTCATGGCACTGCTGGGCCAGTGGCCGTGGCAGAAGATGGTGCCGATCCCGCCCGAGCTGGTTCTCGTGCCGCCGTCGGCACCGTTCTCGATCTACGACTTCTCGTGCTGGGCGCGGCAGACGTTCGTCGCGCTCTCGGTCGCGCAGTCGTTGCGGCCGGTCCGGGCCGCCGACGTCGACCTGACAGCGATCGGCGCTCGTCCCGGGCAGACCCGTCCACCGCGCCGCCCGAGCCCCTTGCGCCGGCGGGCGTTCACGGTCGCCGAGCGTTGGATCCGCGAACGGCAGGAGGCCGACGGATCGTGGGGCGGGATCCAGCCTCCGTGGGTCTGGGGAATCATCGCCCTCGCGGCGCTCGGCCACGGCCTCGACGACCCGACCCTCGGCAAGGCTGTCGCAGGCTGGCAGGGCTTCATGGTCGAGGACGGCGAGCGGCTACGGCCTGAGGCATGCCAGTCGCCGGTCTGGGACACGGCTCTCGCGGCGCTCGCGCTCCGCGCCTGCGGCGTTCCGACCGAGCACGAGGCGCTGCGGAGTGCCTGCGACTACCTCCTGCGCGAGGAGGTGACGGTCACGGGCGACTGGGCGATCCGCAATCCGGAGCTCGCTCCGGGCGGCTGGGCCTTCGAGTTCGAGAACGACCTCTATCCCGACGTCGACGACACGGCCGTGGTCGCGCTCGCTTTGCACGAGCTCGGCCGCGGCGAGGATGCGATCGCGCGTGGTGTCGACTGGCTCGTCGGCATGCAGTCGCACGACGGCGGCTGGGGCGCCTTCGACGTCGACAACCAGGCGATGTGGCTCTACAAGGTGCCGTTCTGCGACTTCGGCAAGGTGACCGACGAGCCGAGCGCCGACGTCACCGCGCACTCGCTCGAGACGCTCGGCGCGCTCGGAACCCACCGCGAGGCCGCGGAGAACGGGCTCGAGTGGCTCCTCTCCGAACAGGAGGAGGACGGCTCCTGGTTCGGCCGCTGGGGCGTGAACCACATCTACGGCACGGGCGCCGTGCTGCCGGGGCTCGAGGCCTGCGGCGTCCCGTACGACCATCCGTCCGTACGTCGGGCCGTCGCGTGGCTCGACTCCGTGCAGCAGGCGAGCGGCGGCTTCGGCGAAGACATCCGCTCGTACGCCGATCCCGCCTTCCGCGGGCGTGCGAGCTTCACGACGGCTTCGCAGACCGCCTGGGCGCTACTTGCCTACGTGGCCGCAGGAAACGCTGAAGATTCAGCCACTCGCAGGGCGGCAGACTATCTCTGTGCCGCGCAACGCCCGGACGGTGACTGGCACGAGGAGCACTTCACCGGCACGGGATTCCCGCTCGACTTCATGATCCGGTACCACCTCTACCGCATCACGTTTCCGCTCCTGGCACTCGGACGACTGAGAGAAAGGTTGGCTGGATGAAGTTCCCGCTCGCATCGACGGTCTCGATCGGCAAGTACGTCGCCGCGCAGCAGCGGAAGGGCGAGCGCTATCCGCTCGTCCTCATGCTCGAGCCGACCCTCGCGTGCAACATCGCCTGCATCGGCTGCGGGAAGATCCGCGAGTACGAGTCGAACCGCGCGCGCCTGTCGGTCGAGGAGTGCGTCGACGCGGCCGTCCAGTGCCCCGCTCCCGTTGTCTCGATCTGCGGCGGCGAGCCGCTCGTCTACAAGGGCGTCGACGAGGTCGTCACACAGGTGCTCGAGCTCGGCAAGACGATCGAGCTGTGCACCAACGCGCTGCGGCTCGAGCAGTGCCTCGACTGGTTCGAGCCGTCGAACCGGCTGAGCTTCGTCATCCACCTCGACGGGATGCGCGAGATCCACGACTACGTCTGCGACTACCCCGGGCTCTGGGACATCGCCATCGACGCGATCAAGACGGCGCGCGACCGCGGCTTCCGGGTCACGACGAACACGACGATCTTCAAGGAGACCGAGGTCGGCGACGTGATCGAGATGATGCGCTACCTCACCGACGAGGTCGGCATCGACGGGATGCTCGTTGCTCCGGGCTACCAGTACTCGCAGATCGACCCGGCGCTGACGATGACGCGCGACGAGCACGAGGAGAAGTTCCGGGCCATTCGCGCGGCCACGAAGGAGCACGGCTATCGCTGGATCGCGACGCCGATCTACCAGGACTTCCTCACCGGGCAGCGTGAGCTCACCTGCGCTCCGTGGGGCTCGATCACGCGCAACCCGTACGGCTGGAAGGGCCCGTGCTACCTCCTCACCGACGGGATCTTCCCGACGTACGAGGCGCTGCTCGAGGGGATGGAGTGGGAGGCGTACGGCCCCGGCAACGACCCGCGTTGCGAACATTGCGGCATCCACTGCGGGTTCGAGCCGTCGGCGGCGTACGAGGCCTCGAAGAGTCTGAAGGAAACCGTGCGGAGTCTCGCTTGGACGCTGACCGGCTGAGATCCCTCACCTTCGCCTGCGCGACGAGCGCCGAGGAGCGGGTCGCGCGGCGGCTCGGCCTCGAGACGGTGCGCGTAGGCGTGCGCGCGGCGAACGGCGTCCCCGAAGGGCGTGTGGTCTCCTTCGGGCTCGCGGGCTCGCTCGGCGAGCTGCAGGTCGGAGACGTGCTCGACGCGACGCGTGTGGTCGACGAGACCGGTACGACGCTCTGGGAGGGTCCGGGGCTCGGTGTCCGCGGCGCCCGCGCCGGCGTCGTCCTCGGCGGCGACGTCCTCGTTCACGATGAGGCCGAGCGGGAGCGCCTGCGTGTGGCGAGCGGCGCCGACGCCGTCGACATGGAGAGCGGCGTGCTCGCGCGCAGCGGCCGGCTCGCGGGTGTGCTCCGCGCCGTCTCCGACGCGGGCAGCGCCGTCGAAGGAGTCGATCGGACCGTGCACGCCGACGGCCGGACGAACGTCGCCGGTCTGCTCCGCTGGATCGCGACTCGCCGTGGCGACGCGGTGCGCTCGATCCGCGACGCGCTGCGCGCGCTGGACGCGCTCGAGGAGGCCGTCGTCACGTGACGCGCCGCGTCCTCCTCGCTGCACCGCGCTCGTTCTGCGCCGGCGTCGACCGCGCGATCGAGATCGTCGAGCGGCTGCTCGAGCAGTACGGGCCGCCGGTCTACGTTCGCCATCAGATCGTCCACAACGAGCACGTCGTGCGTCGGCTCGAGAAGCTCGGCGCCGTCTTCGTCGAGGACGAGGACGAGATCCCGGAGGGCGAGATCTGCGTCCTCTCGGCCCACGGCGTCGCGCCTGCGGTGAAGGAGAACGCGCAGCGGCGCGGCCTACGGGTCGTCGACGCGACCTGCCCGCTCGTGAACAAGGTGCACGCCGAAGCGCGGCGCTACGCCGACAGCGGCCACCTCGTCGCGCTTGTCGGCCACGAGAATCACGTCGAGGTGATCGGAACGCTCGGCGAGCGGCCCGACTCGACGGTCGTCATCGAGTCGCCGGAGCAGGCGCGTGAGCTCGACACCGAGAAGCCGGTCGCCGTGATCACGCAGACGACGCTGTCCCTCGACGACGTGGCCCCGATCGTGGACGCGCTCGAGGATCACCTCGGCACGCTGCGGCGTCCGCACGCCGACGACATCTGTTACGCGACCCAGAACCGGCAGGACGCGGTGAAGGCGATGGTCGCGCAGGGCGCGACGCTCGTGCTCGTGATCGGCTCGGAGACGAGCTCGAACGCGCAGCGGCTCGTCGAGGTCGCCCAGGCCGCCGGCGCGCAGGCGACGCTGGTGGACGGAGAGAGCGAGCTCGATCCGGCGCTCCTCGACGGCCACGAGACGGTCGGCCTCACCGCGGGCGCGTCGACGCCGGAGGAGCTCGTGCGCGCGACGGCCGCGCGGCTCGCGGAGGTCGGCTATGCGCTGCCGGAGGAGATCGAGGTCGCGAAGGAGGACGTTCACTTCAGGTTGCCCAAGGAGGTCGCACAGGCATGACGACCGTCGAAGTTCCGTACTCGATCGCCGCGGCTCTCCCGTCGCTGTCGGTGATGGACATCACGAACGACGTGTCCCGCGAGGTCGCCGAGTCGGGTGTGAGCTCGGGCATCGCGTACCTCCACACCGAGAGCACGCTTTCGCTCGTGCGCGTGCAGGAGCGGGAGACGGGCTTCTTCGAGGATCTCGAGTCGCTGCTCGAGCGCGTCGTGCCCGGCAAGCTGCGCTCGCGCGAGCGCCTGGTCGCGTTCATGCTCGGCCCACGCTCGGAACAGGTGCCGTTCGCTGACGGAGCCCTCTGCCTCGGGCAGTGGCAGCGGATCCTTCTTTTCTCGCTCGACGCGCAGCACCGCCCGGACTGGACGCTCACACTCCTCGGGTAGGAGTACCGTCCGTAGGACGATGCTTGTCCTGAGCCGCAGCGAGGTGGAGGAGCTGCTCGACCTCGACGCGCTCCTCGACGCACTTGCAGCCGCGCACGCCGAGCTCTCCGGCGGGGAGGCGTCGCTCGTGCCGCGCGTCGGGTCCCGCGCCGGCGAGGACGGGATCCTCGGCGCGATGCTCGCGTACGCGCCGTCGAGCGGGCTCGGCTGCAAGCTCGTCACGCTCTTCCCGGAGAATCGCGACCGGCCGACGCATCAGGCGATGATCGCGCTCTTCGATCCCGCGACGGGCACGCCGGTCGCGCTGATGGACGGCACGTACATCACTGCGATGCGCACCGCGGCCGCGGCCGCGCTCGCCGCCCGCCTCCTCGCGCGGCCCGACGCACGGGTGCTCGCGATTCTCGGCACCGGAGTGCAGTCGCGCTCGGCGCAGGAGATGTTCCCGCGCGCCCGTGGCTTCGCGGAGGTGCGCGTCGCCGGCCGCGGCGAGTTCGAGGCCGCCGTCCGCGGAGCCCACGTCGTGCATGCGACGACGGCCGCGCAGGAGCCGGTCGTCCGGTACGGATGGCTGAGCCCGGGGACGCACGTGAGCTCGGTCGGCTCGAGTCTCGACGGTGGTTCCGAGCTCGACCCGGCGATCGTCGAGCGGGCAGACGTCGTCGTGGTCGAGCAGCGCGACTCCGCGTTCGCGCCGCTTCCCGCGGGCGCTCCGGAGCTCGATCCGCGCGGACGGGACGGGGTCGTGGAGCTCGGCGAGGTCATCGCCGGGACGGCGGCCGGACGCAGCTCCGAGGATCAGATCACGCTGTACAAGTCGGTCGGCGTCGCCGTCCAGGATCTCGCCGCTGCGGCGCTCGTGCTCGCAGCTGCGCGGGAACGCGGCGCCGGACAGGAGATCGAGCTGGAGGAGATTCACGCATGAGCAGCAACGACTTCAAGCCGGGCCTCGAGGGTGTCGTCGCGGTCGAGACCGAGATCATGGAGCCCGATCGCGAGGGCGGCACGCTGCGCTACCGCGGCGTCGACGTCGAGCCGCTGATCGGCAGGTACCCGTACGAGAACATCTGGGGTCTCCTCGTCGACGACGACATCGACTCGAAGATGCCGCTCCCCGAGCCCTTCGAGCCGGTGGGGATGACCGGGCACGCGCCCGCCGATCTCGAGGCGCAGACGGCGCGGCTGTCGGGCCTCTGGGGGCTCGGCAAGCTGAACGAGATCTCGGACGACCAGGCCCGCGAGGACCTCGGCCGCATCTCCGGCCAGATGATGTCGATCGTCGCCCGCTCGGCGCGGTTGGCCGACGGCCACGAGGATGACGTTCCCGCGGAGACCGTCGAGCAGGGTGGTACGGCGGCGGAGCGGTTCCTGCTCCAGTGGCGCGGCCACGCCGACCCCAAGGCGGTGAAGGCGATCGACACGTACTGGATCTGCACGGCCGAGCACGGAGTGAACGCCTCCACCTTCACCGCACGCGTAGTGGCCTCCACCGGGGCCGACTGCGGCGCGGCGCTCTCCGCGGCCGTTGGTGCCCTCTCCGGCCCGCTACACGGCGGCGCGCCCGCCTACGTCAAGCCGATGCTCGAGGAGGTCTCGGCGATGGGCGACCCCGAGAAGTGGGTGCGCGACACACTCGATTCGGGCAAGCGGATCATGGGCTTCGGCCACCGCGTCTACCGCGCGGAGGATCCACGCTCGCGGATCCTGAAGCAGACCGCGCGCGAGCTCGGCTCCCCGCAGATCGAGATCGCCGAGCAGCTCGAGGAGGCGGCGCTGGCCGAGCTCGAACGGCGCAAGCCGGACCGTCCGCTGAAGACCAACGTCGAGTACTACTCGGCCCTCGTCCTCGACATCGCCGAGGTGCCGCCGCCGCTCGCACCCGCGATGTTCGCCTGTTCGCGCGTTGCCGGCTGGTCGGCGCACATCCTCGAGCAGAAGCGGACGGGTCGCCTCTTCCGACCCTCGGCGCGCTACGTCGGGCCGGGTCTGCGCACGCTTCAGGAGGCATGATGAGACGTCTCGCCCTCCTCGCCGTCGCGGCGCTCGCGCTCGCCGCGTGCGGCGCCTCCAGCCACAAGACGACGACGGGGGACACGGCCGAGGCGCAGGCCCAGATCAGAAGCGCCTACGAGCAGTTCTTCTCCGGCAAGACGCCGCTCTCCGACCGCATCGCCGTCCTCCAGAACGGTGCGAGGTTCAAGACCGTGGTCCAGGGATTCGCGAACAACCCGCTCGCGAAGAACGTGACCGTGAAGATCTCGTCGGTGACCCTCGAGCCCGGCAACAAGGCCAAGGTCGTCTACACCGTGAACCTCGCCGGCACCTCGCTCCCGACGCAGACGGGCACCGCCGTGCTCCAGGGCGGCACGTGGAAGGTCGGTTTCGCGAGCCTCTGCAAGCTCGTCGCGCTTCAGGGCAGCACGCCGTCCGCCTGCAAGTCGTAACGTCCGCGCGATGACGGCGATCGCCGCGCTGCGGCAACGTCACGCCCGCGAAGCGGCCCTCGCGGCCGTCTGCGCGATCCTCCTCCTCACCTTCCTCGACAACACGATCGTGAGCGTCGCGCTCGCGAACATCCAGTCGTCGCTCAGCGTCAGCGTCCCCGGCCTGCAGTGGATCGTCAACGGCTACATGCTCGCGTTCGCGGCGCTGATGCTCACCGGCGGCACGCTCGGAGACCTGTTCGGGCGCAAGAAGGTGATGCTCGGCGGCGTTGCGATCTTCTGTGCCGGCGCCGTGATGGCGGCGGTCGCCCACGGGAGCGGCTTCCTCATCGCGGCCCGCATCGTGATGGGGGTCGGCGCGGCGGGCTCCGAGCCGGGCACGCTCTCGGTGCTCCGGCACGTCTACCCCGAGCGCGAGGAGCGGGCGCTCGCGCTCGGCGTCTGGGCCGCGGTCTCGGGGCTCGCGCTCGCGCTCGGTCCCGTGCTCGGCGGCGTACTCGTAGAGGGCGCCGGCGGCTGGCGAAGCATCTTCTGGTTCAGCCTCGGCCTCGGCGTGCTCTGCTTCGCCGCCGCGGCTGTGACGCTCACCGAGAGCAGCGACCCGCAGGGCCGGCAACTCGACGTGCCGGGCCTCGTGACCGGCGCCTCCGCGATCCTCGCGGCGACGTTCGCCGTTATCGAGGGCGAGAACCAGGGCTACGGGACGTGGTGGATCCTGCTCCTGTTCGCCGTCGCGGCCGTGCTGGTCGTCGCATTCCTCGAGATCGAGCGGAGGGCCCCGGACCCGGTGCTGAAGCTCGAGTTCCTCCGCAATCCGACCTTCACCTCCGCGAATGTCGTCGCCTTCGCGACCAACCTCGCGGTCTTCTCGGTCTTCTTCTTCACGGCGCTCTACCTGCAGCTGATCTCGAACTTCTCGGGCTTCCAGATCGCGCTCGTCTTCACGTCGCTCGCAGTCGCCATGATCGTCGCCGGACCGATCGCCGGCTTCTGGACCGCCCGCGTCGGCCCGCGCGTGCCGATGGTGCTCGGTTGCGCCCTTGCAGGCGCCGGGCTCCTGCTCACCGACTGGAAGCTCACGGCGACGACGACCGTCGCCGCCCTGACCTGGCCGCTCGCGATCGCCGGGCTCGGCTTCGGCATCGCGCTCGTGACGATGACGCAGGCGGTGCTGACGCTCGTCCGGCCGGAGGAGTCGGGCATGGCCGCCTCGACCGTGAACACGAGCCGAGAGCTCGGCGGCGTCTTCGGAGTCGCCGTCCTCGGCGCGGTGGTCAATGCGCAGCTGACGACGGGCCTCAGCGAGAAGCTCGTCAAGCTCCACATCCCGCTTCTCTACCGCAAGGTGGTGATCCAGTTCGTGACCACCGGCGGCAACATCACGAGCGCCGAGAACAGCCCGGGTGTGAAGGGTCACGCGAAGCTCATCGCCAAGGTGCTCGTCGCCGCCGAAGCCTCGGCCGGGCACGGCGTCCACCTTGCGCTCGAGATCGCCGGTGCCATCGTCCTCGCGGCGGGCGTCGTCGCGGCCTTCGCCGCGAGACATAGGGTGGAGCGCGTGGAGGCGGTGGAGCTCTAGTGCCGCGGGCGGTGCTGATCGGAGGCAACGGCATGATCGGCCGCGCCGCCGCGCGCGCGCTGGCGACGGACGGCTGGGACGTGGTCGCGGTGTCGCGATCCGGAACGCTGCCGGAGGGGCTCGCGGAGATCGGCGTCGAAGCAGTTGCGGCCGACCGGACGGACGACGCGCAGCTGCGGGCGGCGCTCGGAGGGGATGCGGACGTCCTGTTCGACAGCATCGCGGTGAACCGCGGGCACGGTGAGCAGCTCAACGGCCTCGAGGGGCTCGTCGGCTCGCTCGTCGTCATCTCGACCGCATCGGTCTACGCCGACGACTCGGGGAGAGCGCTCGACGGGGAGGGTGGTGAGCCGCCGCGGCTGCCCGTGCCCATCCTCGAGACACAGCGGACGGCGGAGCCCGGCGACGCCACGTACTCGACGCAGAAGGCCGAGCTCGAGCAGACGCTGCTCCGAGGCCCGATACCCGCGACGCTGCTGCGCGCCTGCGCCATCCACGGGCTGGGCGCCAAGAACTCGCGCGAGCTCTTCTTCGTCAAGCGCGCCGTCGACGGGCGCCGCCGCGTCGCGCTGGCGTGGAACGGCGAGAGCCGCTTCAACACGGCGTCGGTCGCGAACCTCGCCGAGCTGATCCGGCTCGCCGCAGCGCAGCCCGGCGACCGAGTCCTCAACGGTGGCGATCCCGACCCCCCGTCGACGCTCGAGATCTGCCGCGCGATCGGCGACGCACTCGACTTCGAGTTCGAGCCGGTTCTGCTCCCGGCGGACGAATTCGGCAACCCGTGGGGCGTGCCGTCCTCATCGCCGCTCGTCGTCTCGATGGAGGCCGCGGAGCGGGAGCTCGGCTACCGCCCGGTGACGACGTATCCCGAGGCGGTGAAGGAGACGTGCGCCTGGCTCGTCGGCGAGCTGGAGCGCGGTCGCACCTGGGAGGGCTCGTACATCGAGGACACGCTCGACTACGCGGCCGAGGACGCCGCCGTCGCCTCGCTCGCGTGATCGATCCCGCGCAGTACCGCGACCGCTTCCCGATCCTCCAGACGTGCACGTATCTCATCAACCACTCGCTCGCGGCGATGCCCGCGGCGGCGGAGGACAACCTGCACGAGTACGCGCGCACCTGGCGGGACCGCGGAATCCGGGCCTGGGCCGAAGGCTGGTGGGAGATGCCGGTCACGGTCGGTGACCAGCTCGGGCGGATCCTCGGCGCGCCGGCCGGCTCGATCGTCATGCATCAGAACGTGACGGTCGCCGAGGCGATCGTCCTCTCGTGCTTCACGCGGGCGGGCGAGCGGAACCGGATCGTCTACGAGGAGGCGAACTTCCCGTCGGTGCGGTACCTGTACCAGGCGCAGCCCGAGCTCGAGGTCGTCGCGGTCGAGGACGACGCCGCCGTCGCGGAAGCAATCGACGAGCGAACCTTGCTCGTCCCCATCAGCCATGTTCTGTTCAAGAACGGCGAGATCCAGGACGTGGAACCCATCGTCCGCCGCGCGCGAGACGCCGGGGCGTACGTCGTGCTCGACTGTTACCAGTCGGCGGGCGTCGTGCCGTTCGACCTGACCGAGCTCGGCGTCGACTTCGCGGTCGGAGGCAGCGTCAAGTGGCTCTGCGGCGGCCCCGGCGCCGGCTGGCTCTACGTGCGGCCCGGCATCGCGGAACGGCTCGAGCCCACCCTCGTCGGCTGGCAGGGCCACGCCAGGCCGTTCGCGTTCGAGCCCGAGCTCGAGTACGCGACGGGCGCGAGACGCTTCCTCACGGGAACGCCGAACGTCCCCGCGCTCTACGCGGCGACGGCGGGCTACGACGTGATCGAGGAGGTCGGCGTACAGCGGATCCGGGAACGCTCGCTCGCGCTCACCCGGCTCATGATCGACCTCTGCGACGGAGCAGGGCTCGAGGTGGTCTCACCGCGTCAGGAGAGTCGGCGCGGAGGCACGGTCACCGTCTCGACGCCCGACCACGCCGCGTGCCACCGCGAGCTCGGCGAGCGCGGGATCGTCTGCGACTTCCGCCCCGACCCAGACGGGGGAGTCCGTTTGGGCCCGCACTTCTTCAACACCGAGGACGAGGTGCGGCGTGCGGTCTCGGAGCTCGCGGAGATCGTGACGACGGGCGCCTGGGAGCGGCACGTCGGCGCCGCTGCCTCATTCTGAGGATTCAGCAGTAAACGGCGGAAGCCGACGACTGGGCCGTGCGGCGGCTCGGCTTGCTCTCATTTGCGGTCCTCGTTCTCAGCGCGGGATCCGGTGCCGCGCGCCCGTTCCAGACGACGGTCGGCGTCTACCCGTCGGGAACGACGTTCTCCGCCTCCTCGGCCGCGCCGGCCCACGCCGCATCCTCCGCGTCCCTCGCGATGCCGATCGGCGGCGTCGACGACGCGACGATTCTCGTTCGCGGCGCGCAGCAGGTCTCGATCGTCGCTCCGTCGATCGCCGCGCCGCTCGAGCTGAAGCTCTTCTTCGCGCACTACGTCTCGGTCGACGGCAAACCGGTGCCCGACGCGCTCATGCCGTGGGACGGCTCGCAGCACGCGACCGAGCGGACGAACCAGCCGCTCTGGCTCCAGGTCACGGTTCCCTACGGCACGACGCCGGGCACGTACAGCGGCTCCGTCCTCGTCGTCGCCGACGGGAACCGCTTCTCCGTCCCACTGAGCGTCACCGTTGCGCCGGTGACGCTGCCACGGCCGAATCAGGTCTCGGGAAGCCTGCTGACTGCATTCAACTTCTCGCCGCAGTCGTACTCGCTCAAGGCGTATGAGCTGTACGGCGTCTCGCGGGACTCGGTGCTCCCGGGGCTGTTCAGCTTCCTGGCCTCGTACCGGCTGGCGCCGAACAGCTGGGGCTACGGCAACCCGAAGAAGCCCTCCGGCTACACGAGCGACCGGCGGTGGTGGCTCGACAAATCGGCCCAGATGATCGCGGCCGCCGGCAGCCCCGGCCAGTTCGCCTCGATGTGGATTCCAATCTCGAGCAACCGCGCGACCCGCAAGAACTACGTCGGCGCGCGGTCGCCGTACAAGCCGCAGACGTGGTGCGGCTACCTCCGGTCCGTACACGGCTTCTGGCAGCAGCACGGCTGGCTGAGCTCGTATCCGTACCTGTGGGGAATGGACGAGCCCGGACTGCCCCGGTTCAGGGTCGTCGAGCAGCAGGCGAAGGCGGCGCACTCGTGCTTCGCCGGCAGTCACGTGATCGTGACGGGCAAGCCGACGGCGGAGAACCGCTTCCTCTGGAACGGCGGCAAGGACGACGTCGACGTCTGGGCCGTGCTCGCGAGCCGCTACTACGGCGAGTACACGAGCCCGGCGCTGTCGCGCCGCGGCATCTCCCACGCCACCGAGGAGCTGAAGCTGATCGACGCCGCCCGGCGCCACCACAAGCAGATCTGGACGTACACGTACGACGCCGCCTCGCACTCGACGCCGGGCTTCACCGCGACCGAGCCGGCCTCCGATCCGCGGGTCTTCGTCGACTGGGCGGCCCTCGAGGGCATCACCGGTCTGCTCTACGGGCAGGGGACGACGACGTACGCGAAGGGCAACCCGCTCGACTCCAACAACAAGGAGAAGGGTTCGTACGTCCTCCTCTATCCGGGCCGCGACGGCCCGATCGCAAGCGCGCGGCTCGAGGTGCTGCGCGAGGGGATCGAGGACTGGGAGATCCTGAACATCGTCCGCCACAAGCACGGCGCGGCGGCGGTGCGGCGGCTCCTCTCCGGTCTCTTCTCGACCACGGCGAAGGGCGCCAAGCTCGGCTGCACGATCGGATGTGCACTCAAGACGTCGACGCCGTACTCATGGCCGACGTATTCGCACGACGCCGGCACGCCGGGCGCGATCGCCCGGATGCGCGCCGCCGCCCTCAAGGCCGCGGGCTAGCCGGACTCGAGCAGCTCGACGAGGCGTGCGGCATGAGCCGGCGCAGTGGGCTCGTCGTCGTGCCGGAAGTAGACGTAGACCGGCTCGCGCGCCGCGGCTACGGCGGCAGCGAACGCGGCGTCCGGCGCCTCGCGGCGACGCAGGTAGCGGAACGGCGCGGGATGCTCCAGGTCGTCGACGCGCACGGCGGCCGCCTCCGCGAGCCGCGGCTCGACGCCGTCCCAGGACGGATGCTCGAAGTCGAACGCGAGCCGCAGCGCCGGATCGAGCGAGCCGAGCAGGAGCTCCAGCATCCCATCGTCGCGCTTCGACTTCAGCGAGATCCGCACCGGTCCGAGCCGGTCGCCGAGCCCGCGCACGCGGCTCTCGAACTCGGCCACGATCGCCGGCCGTTCGCCCGGGAGCTTGGGCGCGAACTCGAATCCGTCGGGCACCTGCTCGGCCCAGCGGCGGAACTGCTCCTCGGCGGGTAGGCGATAGCCGGTCGTGTTCAGCTCGACCGTCGTGAAGCGCTCGGCGTAGAACCTGAGGAAGCCGGACGGATCGAGCCCGGCGGGGTAGAAGCCGGGCCGCCAGCTCGGATACGACCAGCCCGAGGTGCCGACACGCGCGTCAGTCATCGAACCGCTCCAGCGCCCTGAGCAGATGCTCGACGTACCGCGGGCTCCACGGCTCGCCGCGTGCGGCACTCGTGAGCGAGTAAAGCGCGTCCGCGACGAGGCGGAGGCGGAGCAGGTCGTCGAACGGGCCGAGCTCGCCCGGTCCCTCGGCCTCCGCGTATGCGTCGAGGAAGCGTGCCGAACGCTCCGGGCCGAGCCGGTCACGCGCTTCGTCCTTGCAGACCTCCCAGGTTGCATTCGCGAGCTCCCACGCCGGCCAGTCGACGCGCGCGTCCTCCCAGTCGAGGACGCCGCGGATCCGGCGGTCGCGCACCCGGAGGTTTCCGCGGTAGACGTCGCCGTGCACGGCACCGCGTCCGAGCCAGGGTGCGGCGGCGAGCCACGCGCGCGACCGCTCGTACGCCCGGGCGAGCACGGCCGGCATCTCGATGATCCGCAGATCCCACCAGGCGTTCGTCTCGAGGTCGAGGTCCGCGAACGCCGGACGGTCGGGGCGCGGCCTCTTCCATACTCGTCCCACCCAGTGCAGGCGTGCGAGGAGCCGGGCGACCTCCAGCCGCTCCGCCTCGTCGTCGCGGTCGAGCGGGGCTCCCTCGACGAACGGGAGGACCGACACGACGACGCCGTCCGTCTCCGCAAAGGTCGAGCCGTCGAGCGCAACGAGCGGCGTCACCACCTCGGGGACGTCGTGGGAGAGGAACGTAGTGAGCTCGTGCTCCCACGCGACGCTCTCGGGATCGCGCTCCTCGATCCGCAGGACCACCTCTCCGCAACGCAACAACCTGTTCTTGTGACCGCCCTCGAGCGGCTCCGCCGCGGGAAGCGGAGGTAACCCCCAGCGCTCGGCGATACCGTCCGGATCCGGAAGTACGGTGCCTGGTCCCTTGGCCACGATGCAGAGCGTGACAGTTCCCGTGGAGCGGTTCACTGGCGAGGAGCGGGAGCGGCTCGCTCCGCACTTCACGAACCTCGACCGGCCGGTCTTCGCGCTCGTCAACCTGCCGGAGACGGTCAAGGGCGCACTCTTCGCCCGCTACTCCCGCTACGCGGGCACGCTGCGCCGGCTGTTCCTCGACGAGTTCGCCGACTCGCTGCCCGAGGTGCCTGTCGTCGATCTCTCCGAGGGCGAGCGCGCAGCGAAGCTCTACGAGACGATCTTCCTCGGCTACGGCGACGACTCCGTCGCGCAGCTGGGCGGAGCGCACATCGCGTGCGAATGGACGTCGAACCTCCTCACGAAGATCCTGCAGCGGCCGCGGCTAGCCGCCTATCTCGAGCAGTCGACCCGGTACATCGCGTACGACTCGCAGCTCGACGGGTTCGGCTACCGCTACCACCGCGATCCGCGGTTCGGCTCGGCGTACGAGGCCGCGATGGACGAGATCTTCGCCGCATACTCCATGCTCCTCGAGGGCGTCTCGGCCTGGGCGGACGAACGGTTCCCGGCGGCGGAGGGAGAGTCGCCGGCGGCGCACCGGCGCGCGGTGCGGGCGAAGGCGCTCGACCTCGTCCGCGGCATCCTCCCGGCGGCGTCGCTCTCGCATGTCGGGATCTACGCGACCGGGCAGACGTACGAGCAGCTCGTCCTCCACCTGCTCGCGCATCCCCTCGCCGAGGCGCGGGCCTACGGGGAGATGCTGCTCGAGGAGCTGCAGTCGGTGATGCCGAGTTTCGTCGCGCGCGTACCGCGGCCGGACCGCGGCGGGCGTTGGATCGAGTACCTGCGCGAGCGGAACGACGCAGCCGGAGCCGTCGCCGCCCGGCTCGGGCTCGGCGCTGCCCCCGACGAGGTGACCGCTCCGTCCGTTCGCCTGCTGCGTGCGCACGGCAGCGAGGAGGAGCTGCTCGCAGCCCTGCTCTTCGAGGCCTCTACGGTGAGCGAGGAGCAGTCGCTCGCGGCCGTCGATCAGCTGTCGCCCGAGGAGCGGACGGCGCTCGTCCGCGACGTCGTCGCCACGCGCGAGAACCGGCGCCACCGGCCGGGACGCGGCTTCGAGACCCTGACCTACCGCTTCGAGATCGTCTCGGACTACGGCGCGTTCCGCGATCTCCAGCGGCACCGTCTGCTCACCTGCCAGTGGCAGCGGCTGTCGCCCGACCTCGGTGCCGACGTTCCGCACGAGGTCGAGGATGCGGGCCTCGGCTCCGACTACGCGCGCGCACTGGAGACGTCGCGCGCCGAGTACGAGCGCCTGCGCGGCGAGGGGCTCGTCGAGGAGGCGCCGTACGCGCTGTGCCTCGCGTATCGCATCCGCTACGTCCTCGAGCTCGATGCGCGCGAGGCGCTCCACCTGATCGAGCTTCGCTCCGGCCGCGAGGGCCATCCGTCCTACCGTGCGGTCGCACTCCAGATGCGCGACGCGATCGCCGCCGTCCATCCGAGTGTCGCGGCGGCCATGACCTTCGTCGACGAGTCGACCGAGCCCCGGCTCGAGAGGCTGCTCTCCGAGATGCGCAATGAAGCCCGAACGGGACGCTGAGCTCGAGAACGAGATCTTCGAGAACGAGAGCTTCCGCGGCCTGGATCTCTCGGGGCTCCGTACCACCCGGTGCACGTTCCGCGCGTGCGACTTCACGCTCGCCCAGTTCAACGGGTCGGAGCACGTCGGCTGCGACTTCGCCAACTCCATCTTCGAGAGCGCCAATTTGTTCGGCGCGCGCTTCGCAGCCTGCAGGCTCGTCGGGGCGAGCTTCGCCGGCGCGACGTTGACCGGTCTCACCGTCGAAGGCGGTGACTGGTCCTATGCCCTGCTCCGAGGCCAGGACCTCACCGGTTTCGAGCTGCGCGGGCTTCGCCTCCGCGAGGCCGATCTCTCCGGGGCCGACCTGACGGATGCCGACCTGCGCGGCGCCGACCTCACCCGGGCGCGACTGCACAACGCGACGCTCGCCGGCGCCGACCTACGGGAGACGGAGGTCGACGGGGTCGACCTGTCGGCCGCGAACGTCGCACACGCGCAGCTCGACCTGGTCGGCGCCGTTCAGCTCGCGCGCTCGCTCGGGGCCGTCGTCGGGTAAGGCTAGGTCGTGACGGGCCGGAGGACGGTCTCGCCCGGCTCGGCCCCGCCGACTCCCTGGCGCGTGACGACCCAGGAGTCGCCCTTCCGCAGTGAGTACGGCGCGCTGAGCGTCACCGTCACGGGACGAGCGCTCGTGACGCGGAACGTCCCGCAGGAGCCCCACGGCTTGCCCGGGCGGACGAGAAAGACCTCGTAGTACGTGCGCGGCGGCAGCTTCGGGAGGCCGGACGCGGTGAGCTTCATCGGCCAGTTGCCCTGCTTGGGGCGCCAGACGTCGAGCTGCGCCTGTGCCCGGGGAGCGTTCGAGGTGCCCGTGAGCTTCAGGACCTTGAGCGGGGATACCGTCGTGTTCCCGCTTCCGTTGTTCGCGACGATGTAGCCCGCGAAGAAGACGATTGCGACGACGAGTGCGGCGGCCAGCAGGATCAGCGCACGGGGCTTCGCGGCTCGCCGCCGGTGCCCGAGCGTCATCGCGAGCGTCGGCCCGGCCGCGAGCTCCGGGGTCAGCTCGGGCGGCGGCCCCGCCTGACGGAGCAGGTCGTGCACGTGCTGCAGCCGCTCCCGCTCGCCGCCGGTCGGCTCGTCGCCGATCAGCTCGTCCAAGCTCGGCTCGCGGTTCACGTCACCTCTCCTTCCAGCACGGACGCGAGCCGCGCGAGACCGCTTCGCGTCCGGGTCTTCACCGTTCCCAGCGGGAGGCCGAGGAACTCGGCCACCTCGCTCTGCGACATGCCGCTCCAGTAGGCGAGCTCGATCACCTCGCGCTCGCGGGGCTGGAGCTCCTCGAGGGCCCGGTGCACGCGCCACGAGACGTAGGAGTCCTCGGCCCGCTCGGCCGGCCCGGGCTCGGCGGAGGCGAGCTCCGGCAGCTGAATGTCGGCGGCAGGCCCGTTGCGGCGCAGCCGGTCGACGATCGCGTTCCGGGCGACCGTGTACAGCCACCCGCCGGCCGCGCCGCGCTCCGGCCGATACGTCGAGGCGGAACGCCAGATGGCCGCGAA
>Ga0335083_10002550_pt1 | contig 23945 bp, 19 predicted proteins | sample Lox_Sample_42_FD_206716 | JGI IMG/M metagenome (GOLD analysis project Ga0335083, IMG submission 206716) | Soil microbial communities from Loxahatchee National Wildlife Refuge, Florida, United States - Lox_Sample_4.2 | ecosystem: Environmental > Terrestrial > Soil > Wetlands | place: USA...
GCCCCAGAAACGTCAAACCGCCCGAAATTTCGACGTTTCACTCGCTGTGCGTGCGCATCCTGCGGCGGCACGCGCGCCTGCTCGGCTACCCCGAGGAGTTCGCCATCTACGATCGCGGCGATCAAGAAACGCTCGCGCGCGGAGCCTTGCGCGACGTGCGCGTCGGGCATGAAAAGCTTCGCCCCGGCGATCTCCTGCACCTGATCGGCGGCTGGAAGAACAAGGGCATTCGCCCCGAAGAAGCCGAGAACTCCGACAAGGACAAGGAGCAGCTCGCCGCCCTCGCGTACGCCCGCTACCAGCAGAGCCTCAAAGCGAGCGGCGCGATGGATTTCGACGACCTCTTGCTCAAGGCCGAAGAGCTCTTCGCGAAATACCCCGAGGCGCGTTTCGCCGAGGCCTCGCGCTTCGATCACGTCCTGGTCGACGAGTACCAGGACACGAACGACCTCCAGTACCGCATCTTGCGCGCGTTCGCCGACCGGCACCGGAACCTCTGCGTCGTCGGCGACGACGATCAATCGATTTACGGCTGGCGCGGCGCCGAGGTCGCTCACATCTTGGGCTTTCAGCGCGATTGGCCGGAAGCGAAGGTGATCCGGCTCGAGGAAAACTACCGCTCGGTCGAGCCGATCCTGAAGCTCGCGAACACGCTCATCGGCCACAACGCCGCGCGCCACCCGAAGACGCTCAAGGCGACGCGTGAAGGCGGCTTCGATCCGCGCTTTCTACGCTTCGAGGACGAGGTCGGCGAATCCGAAGGCATCGTGCGCGAGATCGACCAGCGCCTGAGCGCCGAGCCCGGCACGCGCATCGTGCCGAGCGACGTCGCGATTCTGTTTCGCACGAACGAGCAGCCACGCGCGTTCGAGCTCGAGCTCAGGCGCGCGGGGGTTCCCTACCGGCTCGTCGGCGGCCTCTCCTTCTACGACCGGCGCGAAGTGAAGGACATTCTGTCGTTCTTGCGCGTGCTCGCGAATCCGAACGACGAGGTGTCGCTGCTCCGCATCATCAATCTGCCGCCGCGCGGCATCGGCGCCGGCAGCATCGAGACGTTGCTGAAGCTCGCGGTCGAGCGCGGCGCGCCGCTCTGGTCGGTGCTGCCCGAAGCGCCTCAAAATGGGGATTTGCCGCACGGCGTGGGCGAACGCATCGACGCCTTCCGCCGCATGATCGAGGGGTTCCGCGCTCGCGTCGGCTTGGAGCCGCTCTTCGCGCTCACGACGGAGCTCCTGAACACGGTCGATTACAAGAGCGAGGTCCGCCGCATCCACAAAGAAGCGAGCGAGGCCGAGTCGCGCTGGGCCACGGTCGAAGAGTTCGTCAATTCGATCGCGCTCTACGAACAGCGCAACGAAAACGCGTCCCTGCTCGGTTTTCTCGAAGAGAGCACGCTCTCGAACCGCGACGACGACAAGGACGACGAGCGGCAGCTCCACGCCGTCACGCTGATGACGCTCCACAGCGCCAAGGGCCTCGAGTTTCCCCACGTTTACCTCGTCGGGATGGAGGAGGGGCTCCTCCCGCACGGGCGTTCGATCATGGAGGGCCGCGGTATCGAGGAAGAGCGACGGCTCTGCTACGTCGGCGTCACGCGCGCGCAGACGACGCTCACGCTGAGCTTCTGCAAGGGCCGCACGAAGTGGGGCAAGCAGCGCCCGTCGATCCCGAGCCGCTTTTTGATGGAGATGCGGGGCGATACCGAGCGCGCGCAGCGCGCGGCGGCCGCCGCCGAAGCGCTCTTCCGCAATGCGAAGTCGGACGACGACGACGACGACGCGGGCGACGCCCCGAAGCCGAAGCGCAAGGCGGCCCGCGGCGACGGCGGTTCGGCGAAACCCGCCGCCGCTCAGTCGTCGAGAGCGCGGAGCTCGGCGTCCAAACGCGCGTCGAGCTGAGCGTCGTTCGCGAGCTTCACCGGCGCGGGCCCGGCGGGCGCGAGTGACCGCCCGCGCCAGCGCTTGAGCATGACGAGCGCCCCCGCCCCCGCTCCGACGAGACCGAGCGCGAGCAGCGTGGCCACCGATTTCAGCGGACTCCCGGGCGGCACTGCGAGAATGCGCTCGCCGTAGCGCGCGACGAGCGAGGCCTGAATCGAGTCGGCGCTCTCACCGGCGCGCAGGCGCTTGCGGATTTCGACGCGGAGCTCGTTGGCGATCTCGGAGCCGTGGATGTCGATCGTCTGCATCCAGCAGCAGGGCGCCATGATGCGGCCTTCGAGCGCCGCAGCGCCCGGCACGTAGCCCTGGAGCTCGGGAGCGTACCGCGCCGGATCTTCCGGCGGCGCTTCCGGATCGCTCTGGGCGAACGCGAGCGTCGGCACGAAGACGAGCACCGCCGCGACGAAAGCCGTGAACCGAATGCGCCAGGGCGCCATGCGCGCGGAGCATAGCACCGCGCCCGCGCCCTGCCCCTTGGCGCCCCGGCCAACTCAGAAGCCGGCCTGGATACCGACGCTCGGCAGGATGACGGGCCCCGCGACGCGCTCGGCGCAGCGGTCGCCGCAGTCGAGCCGCACCACCTCGGTCGTCGAGGTGGCGTTCAGGATCTCCGCGACGATGCTCCACCACGTCGTCCGGCCGAGCCGCCAGCGCTTCTCGGCGCGCAGATCGACGCGAAAATAAGGGCGGCCGCGCCGCTCGGTCGTAAAATGCGGCGTTTGCTGCAGGTTGAGCTCGGGCACGCCCGAGTAAAAGACGGCGCGCGTGCTCGCGGTCCAGCCGCGGCCGAAGTCGTACCCGAGCGCGGCCTGCACGACGTGCGGGCGGTCGAAGCCCGAAACCTCCGAGAGCGTCCCGGACGACTCTTGGGTGTGCGACAGCGTGTAGGCGAGAAAGCCGCCGAGCTTTTTCGTGAGCGAGCGCTCGAGCAAGAACTCGATGCCCTCGGAGGCGATGGTATAGCGCACGTTGATCGCGGTGCGGTCGATGCTGAAGTCGCGCTTGCCGCCGAGCGGATCGATCGCGTTGAAATAGCCCGCGCGAAACACCGTCGCGGACGCTTTGATGTCGGCGGGGAGCTTCACGTGCACGCCGGAGCTCCACTGCACCGCCTCCTGCAAGCCGTGCCCGAGATCGGCGACCTGCGCGGCCGGGACGTTCGGAATGAAGTTTGGCAGCTGGTGCGAGATGCCGAACGTGTCGTCGAGGAGGACGGCGTCGCTCACGGCGAACTCGGCAGAAATCCGCGGATCCACGCCGTTCGCGGTTTTCCCGCGGTCCCAATACATGTCGGCGCGGATCCCCGGGACGACGGTGATGCGCTTGGTCGGCCGGAGCTCGACCGAGGTGTAACCGCCGATCGTCTCCTGCGTGCGCGTCGGCAGGAGCGCCGAGTAATCGGCGAAGTTCAAGAGCAGCGGGTCCGTCTCGAGCTTGAAGTCGTCGATGCGCCCGTCGAGCCCGACGTGCAGCGTCGCCGCTTCGGAGAGGTCCGAGCTCAGGTCGCCGCGCAAGCGCACCGAGCGATCGCTCACGGTGCTCGTCGTTTGCTCGACGCCGCCGGTCGAGTCGTAGCCGCCCGTGAGCCCGACGCGGAGGTGCGTGCCGCCCTCGGCGTGGTCCCAGCGCAAATCAGCGCGATGAAAGTGGATGTCGCCGCCGCCCTGGTCGCTGCTCGGACCCGCGTCGAAATAGTCGTACGCGCCGAACGCGAGGAGTCCGAGCGAATCGTGCCGCCCGAGCTCGATCGTCGCTTGGCTCTGGTAATCCCAGTAGTCGAGCTTCGCGTCGCCGAGCTGCGCGAGAATCAGCCCGGCGTACGCGTAGCGACCGCCGAGCCGCACGCTGCCGAGCGAGCAGTTCGGCTTGCCCTCGGTCGGGCAGGCGCCGAACGGAACTTCGACCATGCCGCCCGCGTCGATCGTGCGCACGCTCGCTTCACCGGTGAAGCGGTGCGTGAGCGGGGTGAGCGTCGTCGACACGACGGGCCCGGCGACGCGCCCGAACTCGACCGGCGCGGCGCCCTTGTAGAAGTCGACGCCCTGGATGAAGCCCGGTTGAATGACGGACGGCCCGAAGAACGCATGAAAGAGCAGCGGGATGTCGACGCCGTCGATGACGAACCCGACGTTGCCGGGCGGCGCGCCGCGGATGAAATACGAAGGCAGCCCCGAGACGATGGGCACGACGCCCGGCTGCGCCTCGATGGCGCGCAGCGGATCGCCGAACGTGCCGGGCAGCGCCTGCGCTTCTTCACGCGTGATGACGACGGTTCCGGGCGGCGGTTTCGGCGGCCGTTCCCCCTGCACCACGACCTCGAGCACGGGCGCCGCGCGCTGCTTGGCGGCGGGCTTCGGCTGGGCCTCGGGCGCATTCGGCGTCTCGGCGGGGGGCGGCTCGAAATCGACGTTGAAGAGAAAGCGCGACCCGACCGCACGCCCCGCCCTTCGCGCCGGCATGAACGTCCAGCGCCGCGCCGCCTCGACGGCGAGCTCGGCGAAGGGCGGCTTGCCCGAGACCGCGCGCGCCGAAACGACGTTGCCGTTCACGTCGACCTCGAGCTCGAGCACGACGGTCGCGCTCGTCGTTTGATCGGCCGGATACTCGATGGGCGTCGCGAGCGCGACGGGCGGCTCCACGGCCTGGCGCGTCGATGGTTTTTGCGCCGGAGCGCTCGTTGAAGATTCGTTCGGCGCGCCGCTCGCCGACGTCGCCGCGGGCGGCTCGGCCAACGCGACGGCGGGCTCCGCGCACACCGCCGCCAACGCGACGCCCGAAAGCCAGCGCCTCCCGACCATGAGACCGAAGCGTAGCTTGCCCACGGCCCGGCTGCCCGGTGCTAGAAAATGCACGCTGACATGCGCCGTGGCTCGCCGAGCAGCGTGGGGAGGTCGCGACCGTTCGCGGTCGCGTTGCTCGCCGCGTTCGGCGCGCTCGCGTGCGACGTGGTCGAAGGCTTCAAGCACGCCGGCGACGCGCTCTTCCCTTCGGAGAAGACGTACCTCGACGCGCCCGGCTATCGCCTCGTCACGGGCGGCTATCGGCAGCTCGTGTTGCTCACGTCCACCGAGCTCTACGTGCTCGCGCGAGGCGCGAGCGAGAGCGACGACTCGCTCTATTCGATCCGCTACGCCGTCCCCGGTCCGTGCTCGATTCCTTCGGTCGGCCGCTATTGGGCGGGCGGCAGCGAGGACATCGGCCAGGCGTGGATCGCGTATTTTCACGACGGCGGCAACCGCGGCACTTTGAGCTTTTCGGACACGAGCTGCCACATCTCGCCTCTTACCCTACCCGACGCGGAGCTCCCCTACGCGCGCGTCACGCCGCGCGACGCGAACGGTGAGCCCGAGACCGACCGCTTGCTCTTGCTGATCCGCTCCGCGGGCCGGCTGCTTTTGGTCGATCCCGGCTCGTCGGACGATCCGACGGTGTTGGTCGACTCGGCCGACGGGCTCATCACCGGCGTCGGCAAGACGAACGTCAACATGGTGCTGAGCAACGGTAGTCTCGTGGTTTTCGACGAGGATTGGCACTACCTCACGACCTTCGCCGACAACGTCGTGAGCGTGGCTCAGCTCGGTGAGTCGGTGTACTTCGAGGACGCGAACGGCATCCAGCGCGCGACGCCGACGCCGAGCGGCGACGGCATCGTGATCGACACGGAGGTGCTCGCCGCCGACGGCTGCGACCTCGCGTTTCCCTCCGCGGCGCACCGCTGGATCGGCTTCTTCTCGCCGTGCGAAGCTCAAACGCTCGCGCTCTACGAAGAGTCGACGCAGCGTCTCACGCGGCCGGATCTCGCCGTCGATGATCCGCGCTTCCTCGAGCTCTTGCCCGATCCGAACGGCCCCACGCCGCCCGTGCCCGAGCTCGACGACGTGTGGGCGCTCTTTCTGCGTGGCATCGACTACGACTCCGCCATCGGCACGCTCGTCGTGCGGCCGCCGAGCGGCGCTGAGCTCACCGTCGGCGACAGCGCGGCGCTCGAGCGCGTGAGTCTCGACAAGAGCGGCGCCTTCGGCCTCGCGCTCACCAACGTCGGCGGTGAAACGGGCGACTACGTGCGCTGGGCGGCCGACGGCACCGTCACGCCGCTCGCATCCAACGTGCTGCGCGACGGCACCGGCGAGAGCTGGGCGGACGTGATGATCGACTGGGACGGCACCTCGGGAACGCTCGCGCAGGTGAACGGCGGCGTGCTGTATCCGCTGCTCACGCAGGTGCCGCGCCACGACTTCGCGTATCAGGACGTGCACCAGCGCCAGGCTCTCTTTTACGGTTACGACGGGGAGAACGGCACGCTCGCGATCGGCCAGGCCACGTGCTCGCCCGGCACCGAGCATTGCGAGCGGCAGTATTACGCCCCGCAACCGGTGGCGGAAGGCGTGCATCACCCCGACCACGCCTTTCTCGACGCCACGGCGGACTTCTTGCCTGGCATCGGATTTTTGGACCAATACGACGACGAGCACGGCACCGGTCGCTTTCAGTATCGAAACCTGGAACTCGGCTTCACGAGCATCGTGAGCGAAGGCGTGTCCGACTTCGTCTTTGCTGGTAACGGGATGCTCTACGCCGTGCCCTATGGGGAAGGAGCGGGGATTTGGCTCGCACGCGCCAAATAACGCTGCTCTTCGCGGCGGTCGCCCTTTTCGGCTGCGACATCGTGCAGGGGTTCGAGCACGCCGGGGACGCGCTCTTCCCGCCCGTGGAAACGTACCTCGACGTGCCCGGCTACCAGATGACGGCGGGTCACTACCGTTATCTCGACATGGTCACGACCAGCGAGCCCTACGTCCTCGCGCGCTCGGCGACGGACGGCGACGACACGCTCTACTCGATGCATTACGACCTGCCCGTCCCCTGCACGATCCCCGACGTGGGGCGCTACTGGACGGACGGCGGCCCGGACACGAAGCGCACTTTCATCGCCTTTTTCGACGGCAGCGGCTCGGGGCCGCTCCGCTTCTCCGATCTCGACTGCACGCCGCTCGACTTCACGCTCGACAACGCGAACTTGCCCATCGCTTACAGCCCGACCGGGCTCGTGATCCAGGTCGGCACCGACCTCTTCGACGTGAATCCGGGGACGGCCGAGACGCGCCTGCTCGCGAGCAACGTGCAGGGCATCGACGCTCAACGCCGGATCGTGCTCGGCGGCGGCGTGCTCTCGGTGTTCGACGCCAATTGGTCGCTCGTCGGTTCGGCGGGTGACGGCGTCGTCAACTTCGGGTCGGCCTTCGGCGCGACGTTCTTCGCCGACACCGACGGCGTCTCGCGCATGACGATCACGGCGACCGGCGACACCGTCAGCGTGGACACGAGCTTGCTCGCGACGGACGCCTGTGATTTGGCGATTTTGCCGGGCACGCCGCACGTCAACCTCATCGCGTACCACTCGCCTTGCTCGGAGCAGAAGCTCGTCGTGTGGGACGCGGACACGCACGAGGCGTCGCCGCTCGACCTCGACGCGGACCTTCACAACCTGAAGCTCTACGTGAGCGTCCACGACAGTCGCCCGAGCTTCGCGAGCGACCCGTACTACGCGCTCTATCTCTCGGACGTGGACGGGCAGAGCGCCACCGGCACGCTGAACCTCAGGCTCACCGACGGCAGCGTGCTCCCGCTCGGCGCCGGCGCGGCACTCGAGCGCTCCGATCTCGGCTCGAGCACGACGAGCGGCGATCTCGACGGAGGTCACGCCTTGCTCGACGCGGCGAGCGGCACGGGGAGCTTCGTCGGCTTCGATCTCATGGGCAACGTGAGCGACATCGTCGACAACGTGGTGCGCCGCCCGGCCGAAACGGCGTGGACGCGCCTGGTCGTCCCCGACGCCGACGGCCTCTACGATCTGGTCGAGGTCGTGAACGGCGCGCCGGTCACGGTCGCGCACGACGTGCCCGCGCAGCGCTACGCGTACCTGAATCGCTTCAAGGACAACCCGCTGAACGGACGCCTGGCGTGGTTTTCGAACCTCGACGGCAACTTCGGCACGCTCTCGCTCGCGGCGCCCGATCCGAAATCCGGCGAGCTCGACGATCAGGGGCACGAAGCGCTCTACACGGCGACGACCGTGGCCGAAAACGTGTACGTCGGCGGGCACAACTTCATGCTGGATTTGCCTGGTTTCGTTTATTACTCGACGTGGGACGACGGGACCGGAACCGGGAGCCTCGAGTACGCGAACACCGAGCTCGGTTTCTCCGCGACCGTGAGCGAGGGCGTGAGCGACTACCTCCAGCCCGGCTCGGGCTTGCTCTACGCCGTGCCGTTCGGCGCGAGCGCCGGCATTTGGCTCGCCCGCGGCAAGTGAGCGCGGGCGCTCAGCGGCGGCCCGCGGCGTCGAGCATGGCGCGGACGCTCGCGAGCTTGTCGCGCACTTTGCCTTTTTCGGCGCCGCGCGCTTTTTCCGCGGCGTCGAGCGCGAGCCAGCCGTCGTAGCTCACGACCTCCACGCCGCGCTCGGCGAGCAAGCGGTCGAGCTCGGAGGGGTCGAGCGTCGGGATCGGCAGCGAATCGAGCTCCGCGAGCGCCTGATCCGCGGTCTCCTTCGCGCACGCCTTGTTCGTGCCGATGAGCCCGGTCGGACCGCGCTTGATCCAACCGGTGACGTAAAGACCGGGAACGCGCGAGCCGTCGACGGCGAGCACGCGGCCGTGATCGTTCGGCACCACGCCGCGCTTCGCGTCGAACGGCGTGCCGGGCAGCGGGAGCCCCTGATAGCCGATGGAACGAATGACGAGACCCGTCGGAAGCTCGTGTTTGCGGCCCGTACCGCGCGCGGTCACGCGACCCTGACTCTCGACGAGCTCGTTGTCCTCGAACACGAGCGCGCGCACGCGGCCGGCGCCCTCGACGAGCTCGACGGGCGACGCGAGGAAGCGGAGCTTCACGACCCGTTCGGCGGTTCCGGACGGCTCGCGCGGCAGCGTGGCGAGATACTCGACGTTCTTGCGCACGGCGGCGTCGGCGCCTTCGGGCAGCGTGAACTCGACGTCGCCCTCGACCACGACCTCGACGCCCGGCAACGCGGCGATGTCGGCGAGCTCGCCTTGATCGAACGCGGCTTCCGCCGGGCCGCGCCGTCCGAGCAGCACCACTTCGCGCACGCGGCTCTCGCGCAGCGCGCGGAGCGCCGGCTCGGCGATGTCGGTCACGGCGAGCTCGAGCGCCGGCCGCACGAGCACCCGCGCGACGTCGAGCGCGACATTGCCGAGACCGACCACGACGGCGCGCTCGCTCGAGAGATCGTAGTGATCGTCGGCGTGGTCGGGGTGCGCGTTGTACCAAGCGACGAAAGACGTGGCGGCGTGGCTGCCCGGGAGCGCTTCACCCGGCACGCCGAGCTGCCGATCGCTCGACGCGCCGTACGCGAGCACGACGAGGTGATACGCGCGCCGGAGCTCCTCGAGCGCCACGTCCTTGCCGACTTCGACGTTTCCCCGAAACCTGAAGCCGCCGAGACGCGCCGTGCGATCGAAGGCCGCCGTCACGCGCTTGATGGTTTGATGGTCGGGCGCGACGCCGTAGCGGACGAGCCCGTACGGCGCGGGCAGGCGCTCGTAGAGGTCGACCGCGAGGCCGGCCTTCAGCAGGAAGTCCGCGGCATAAAACCCCGCGGGCCCCGATCCGACGACCGCGGCTCGACGTCCGGCGCCGACGCTCCCAGACATTCCCTGAAGTTACAGCCAGGGCACCCCGGAGGCTAGTGGGCCTCATGCGAGCTTGGTTGACCACCCCCCTGACCAGGCCTAAAGTTTCAAGAAGTTTTGAAAGCTCAAACGGATCCAACGGCGTCGCCCGGTCGCCCCACGGCACCGCGTGAGGCGGAGAGTGTGAGCCAGCCGGAGCTCGAAGTGGCCGACTCGGTCGGTCGCTTGATGGAATTTTGGGGGTTCAAGCGACCGATGGGGCGCATCTGGACCCTCCTCTATCTCGCGCCGGAGCCGCTCGGCGCCGCCGAGATCGGCGAGGCCCTGCGCATGAGCGCGGGAGCCGTGAGCATGGCGATGGGCGAGCTCGTGAAGTGGGGCGCCGTGAAAAAATCGTGGCGACCCGGCGAGCGGCGCGACTTCTACGAAGCGGAGACCAGCATCGGACGGCTCGTGCAGCGCGTGCTCCGCGAACGCGAGCTCGCGCTCGTGCGCGGCTTCGGTGAAGCGCTCGAAGCCGCGCTGCGAGCGCTCGCAAGCGATCGCGGACAGAAGCCGAACGCCCTCGCATTCAAGCGGGAACGACTGGCGGAGCTCCGGCGGCTGGCCCGGCTCGGCGAATCGCTCCTGACGGCGCTCGTCGCCGGCAAAACCGTAGACCCGACGCCGATCCTCAAAGTGTACGGAGGCGGCTCGTGAGCGCGGAGACGAAAACGCTCGGCTCCGGTCAGATGTTCGACGGCATCGCCGCTCGTTACGACTTCGTCAATCGCGTGATCTCGCTCGGCATCGACCAGAGCTGGCGGCGGCGCACCGTGCGCTCGCTCGCGCTCGCCGAAGGCGCGCGCGTGCTCGATCTCGCGACCGGGACCGGCGATTTGGCGCTGCTCATCGCTCGCGCCACGCCGAATTCACGCGTCGTCGGGCTCGACCCCTCCGGCAAGATGCTCGACATCGCGCGCGAAAAAGTCGCGGCGGCGGGCCTCGACGAGCGCGTCGAGCTCGTGACGGGCGACGCCGAAGAGCTGCCGTTCGCGGACGCGACGTTCGACGGCGTTTCGATCGCGTTCGGCATCCGCAACGTGCCGGATCGCGCGCGCGCTCTCGCCGAAATGGCTCGCGTCACCAAGCCGGGCGGCCGCGTCGCGGTCCTCGAGCTGTCGGAACCGCACGGCGGGATCCTCGGGCCGCTCGCGCGCTTCCACGTGCACACGCTCGTGCCGTGGGTCGGCGCGCTCCTGTCGGGCGCGCAGGAGTATCGCTACTTGCAAAAGTCGATCGCGGCGTTCCCGCCGGCCGCCGAGTTCGCCGCCATGATGGAGCGCGCCGGGCTCCGCATGCTCGTGACCGAGCCGCTCACGTTCGGCGTGTGTCACCTCTACGTCGGGGAGCGCTGAGACACCGCATGAGCGCTTCGCTCGAGGATCAAACGGCGACGCCCGAAGCCTGGGTGAAGGGCGTCGCGGCGGCGCTCGAGCGCGGCATCGCGGAGGCGCGCCACCACGCCGGCACGACCCTGCTCTGCTTGCCCGCTCCCGTCGTCCCCACGGAAAATCTACTCACGGGCCGCTGGGACGATTCGGTCGCCTGGGCGGCGCCGTCCGGGTTCGAGCTCGCGGGCATCGGCTTCACCCACGTGATCGAGGCGAGCGGGCCGGAGCGTTTCCGGCGCATCGCGGAGCTCGGCACCGAGCTCCTCGGGCGCACGCGCGCCGTCGGTCTGCTCGGCGCGCGACCCATTTCGGCGCGCCTTTTCGGCGGCTTCGCCTTCGCGGCACGCGCTCCGCGCTCGGAGCTCTGGCGTCCGTTCGGGGAAGCGCGCTTCGTGCTGCCCACCGTTTCGTACCTCGTCGAGGACGGAACGGCGACCTTCGTCGTCGCGGTCGAGCGGGAGCGCGCCGACGCGTCGAGCGAGCGCGCGCGCCTCCACGACCTCGCGCTCCGGCTTTTCACGCGGCTCATGGACGACTCGCTGTCGCCTTCCAGAGCACCCGCCACGCCGAGCGAAGTGAGCCGGCGCGAGCGGCCCGAGGAGGCGTGGACCGCGCTCGTCGAGGGCCTACGAGCAGAGATTTTGCGCGGCTCGCTCGAACAGGTCGTGCTCGCGCGGCGGCTCGAGCTCGAGCTCGAACGCGAGGTCGACCCGGCGTTCGTGCTCGGCAGGCTGCGCGTCCAGGCCGCGGAGTGCACGCGCTTCCTCGTGACGGCGAGCGGCACGTCGTTTCTCGGCGCGACGCCGGAGTGGCTCGCCCGCAAGCACGGCGCGCTACTCGAAACGGCCGCCGTCGCCGGCTCCATGAGCACGCACGATCGCGAAGGCGCCGCGCGGCTCTTCGAGAGCGGGAAAGATCGCGCCGAGCACGCCATCGTCGTGCGCGAGATCTTGCGCGCGCTGTCGCCGCTCGCGTCGAGCATCGAGCACGCCGAGCAACCGGAGCTCTACCAGCTTCGCCACGTGTTTCACCTGCGAACGCGCATCCGAGCGACGCTGAAGGGCTCGCCGCATCTGCTCCACGTCGCCGAGCAGCTGCACCCGACGCCCGCGGTCGGCGGCATGCCGAAGACGCGCGCGCTCGAATGGATCGAGCGGCACGAGCCCGACGAGCGCGGCTGGTACGCGGGGCCGATCGGCTGGTTCGACGCGGCCGGCGACGGCGAGCTCGCCGTCGCGCTCCGGTCCGGCGTGTTCGCGGGGCGGCTCGCCGAGCTCTACGCCGGCGCCGGTATCGTCGACCGTTCGTCACCCGCAGCCGAGTTCGCCGAGACGCGCTGGAAGCTCGCGGCGCTCCTCGGCGCGCTCGGCCTCACGGATTGATGCGGAGCAGGCTCGGATGAGCGCGGCGCTCGTCGGACAATGGTCGCGACTCTTCGCGCGGAGCCTCGTGCAGGCGGGCCTCGAACACGCGGTGATTTGCCCGGGCTCGCGCTCGACGCCGTTCGCGTGGGCGCTCGCCGCGGAACGAAAGCTCGCCTGCCATTCTCTCGTCGACGAGCGCGCGGCCGCGTTTTTCGCGCTCGGGCTCGCCCGCGCGAGCGGCAGACCGGCGCTCGTGCTCTGCACGTCGGGCAGCGCGGCGGCGAATTTCTTCCCTGCCGTCGTCGAGGCGGCGCTCGCACGCTTGCCGCTCCTCGTCGTCACCGCCGATCGTCCGCTCGAGCTTCAGGCCGCCGGCGCCGCCCAGACGATCGACCAGGTCAAACTTTACGGCGCGCACGTGCGAGCCTTCTTCGATCTCGGCACGCCGGACGCGGCGCCGAGCGCGCTCGGCGGGCTCGCGCGCACGACCGCGCAGGCGTTCGCGCTGGCGCTCGGTCCGGAACCCGGGCCCGTGCACCTGAACGCCCGCGCGCGCAAACCGCTCGAACCCGGCCCCGCCGAGACCGCGGCCGAGCGCGCGCTCGTTTCGGTGGTGGACGGCATCGTCGCGCGCGGCGTGACGCGCGTCACGGGCGCCGAGCGAGTGCCGGGCCCGGACGCGGTGCACCAGCTCGCGCGAGCGCTTGCCGGAGCCGCTCGCGGCGTGATCGTCGCGGGGCCTTTGCCGCTACCGGCGCCGGGCGCGCCCTCGGCGGCCGCCGCGTGGACGGAGCTCGCCGAGCGACTCGCGTTGCCCTTCTTCGCCGAAGCGACGAGCGGCCTGCGCTTCGATACGGACGCCCCGACGAGCGCGGACGGGCTCGAGTGGTTGCTTCGCTCGCGCACGTGCCGAGCGGCGCTCGCGCCGGATCTGGTCTTGCGCGTGGGGGCGGTGCCCACGGCGGGCGGGCTCGAGCCGCTCCTCGCCGAACAGCCGAGCGCCGAGCTTCACGTGGTGAGCGAGCACGGACACCCGGATGCGCTCGGTCGCGCGCGCACGCTGACGCTCGGACCGCCGGAGCGCGTGGCGGCGGCGCTCGGCGCGGCGCTCCGCGGGCGCGAGCCGAACGCCGAGCAACGCGCGTTCGCCGCACGCGTGGCGCGCGCGAACGAGCTCGTGTGGCAAGCCGTCGGGCACGTTACCGGCGGTGGAACGCCGCTCGACGAACCGCAAGCCGTGCGGCTCGCCTTCGACGCCGTCCCGGCGGGCGGCCTCGTCGTGCTCGGTAATAGCTTGCCGGTACGCTCCGCCGACGCGTTCGTGCGTGCCTCGGCGCGCGGACTCTTCGTCGCGTCGCAGCGCGGCGCGAACGGCATCGACGGGCTCGTCGCCGGGGCCGCGGGTTCGGCGCTCGCCGCGGGCGTCCCCACGTTGCTCCTCCTCGGCGACGTGAGTTTCTTGCACGATCTCGGGGGACTCGCAGCGGCGCGGCTCGTGAGTTCGCCGCTCGCGCTCGTCGTGATCGACAACGACGGCGGTCGCATTTTCGAGACCTTACCGGTGGAGAAGCTCTGGCGTGGCGCGCCCGAACGCGCCGAACTCTGGCTCACGCCGCCGAAAGTGGCGTTCGAGCACGCCGCGGCGCTCTTCGACGTGCCCTACGCCGCGCCGCGCTCGGCCGGCGAGCTCTCGGACGCGCTCAAGAGCGCGCTCGCGCGGCCCGGCGCGACGCTCGTCCACGTGCGGGTGCCGGAGCACGGCGCGCGCGACGCCATCGCGGCCGTGGGCGCCGAGCTCGAGCGCAGCGTCCCGTCCGTGCTCGGCGCGGGAGCGCCCGCGTGACGCCGTTCGTCTTCCTTCACGGCTTCACCGGGAGCCCCGCGAGTTGGGACGGCGTCGCGGCGTCGCTCGCGGGCGCGCGACCGCTCCGTCCGGCCTTGCTCGGTCACGGCGCGGTCGAAGCGGAAGACGTGCGGAGCTTCGGCGACGAGGTGAATCGGCTCGCCGGAGCGTTCCCGCGCGAACCGGTGCACCTCGCCGGCTACTCGCTCGGCGCGCGCCTCGCGCTCGGCATCGCCCTCGCCCACCCCGAGCGCGTCGCGCGCCTCACGCTCGTGAGCGGACAGCCGGGGCTCGCCGACGACGCTCTGCGCGCCGAACGGCGCCGGGCGGACGCGCGCTGGTGCGAGCTGCTCGAAACGCACGGCATCGAACGGTTCGTCGACGCCTGGGAAGCTCAGCCGCTCTTTCTGACCCAAACAAAAATAAAACCCGAACTTCGTGCCCGGCATCGAGCGGAGCGGCTCGGTCACGATCCGAACGGCCTCGCGCGCTCCCTCCGCACGGTCGGCCTCGCCGAGATGCCGAATTTTGCCCCGGAGCTCGCGTGCCTGCGCGTGCCCGTGGTGCTGCTCGCCGGGGAGCTCGACGCCAAATTCTCGGCCCTCGGACGCGAGATGCTCGGTCGCGTCGCGCACGCCCGGCTCGCCCTCGCCCCGAACGCCGGCCACGATCTCTTGCTCGAAGCGCCGGATTTGGTTGCGCGCGAGCTCACCCGTCAGCCGTAATATCCGTCCCGACCCCGAACCGAGGAAGCATTCGCCATGACCGAAGTCGTTTGGAAGAAAGTCGAAGGCTACGAGGACATCGTCTACGAGAAGTCCGAAGACGGGATCGCCAAGATCACCATCAATCGGCCCGAGGTGCGGAACGCGTTCAGGCCGCTCACGGTGACGGAGATGAGCCGCGCTTTTTCCGACGCGCGTGACGACTCGGACGTGGGCGTCGTGATCCTGACGGGCGCGGGCCGTGACGCCTTTTGCTCGGGCGGAGACCAGAAGGTGCGCGGGCACGGCGGCTACGTCGGGTCGGACGGCGTGCCGCGGCTCAACGTGCTCGACCTGCAGCGCCAGATCCGCACGTTGCCGAAGCCCGTCGTCGCGATGGTCGCGGGTTACGCCATCGGCGGCGGCCACGTGCTCCACCTCATGTGCGACCTGACCATTGCCGCCGACAACGCGCGCTTCGGTCAGACGGGGCCGAAGGTCGGGAGCTTCGACGGCGGTTACGGAGCCGCTTACATGGCGCGCATCGTGGGGCAGAAGAAGGCGCGCGAGATTTGGTTTTTGTGCCGGCAGTACGACGCGAAGCAGGCGCTCGAGATGGGGCTCGTCAATCGCGTGGTGCCGTACGAGGAGCTCGAGCACGAGACCATCACGTGGTGCCGCGAGATGCTCGAGCGAAGCCCGATGGCGCTCCGTTGCTTGAAGGCGGCGCTGAACGCCGATTGCGACGGCCAGGCGGGGCTGCAGGAGCTCGCCGGCAACGCGACGCTCCTCTTTTATCTGACGGAAGAAGGGCGCGAAGGGCGTGACGCTTTCGTCGAGAAACGAAAGCCCAACTTCAAGAAATTCAAGCGACTTCCGTGACGGTCGAGACGACTGCGGCGTTCGGCGGCGTGCGGCCCGGTTCGGCGCGCGCCTGGGTGATCGCGGCGCGTCCGCCGACGTTGAGCGCGGCGCTCGTGCCGGTCGCGGTCGGGACGGCGTGCGCGTTCGCCGAGGGGTCGCTGAGGACGGGGCCGGCGTTGGCGGCGCTCGCGGGCGCGCTGTTGCTCCAGATCGCCGCGAACTTCGCGAACGACGTGTTCGACTTCGAGAAAGGCGCGGACACGGCCGAGCGGCTCGGTCCGTTGCGCGCCGTGCAGGCCGGGCTGCTCTCGCCGAGCACGGTGCGGCGCGGGCTCTACGTCGTGATCGTGCTCGCGCTCGCCGTCGGCGCATACCTCACCGCCACGGCGGGTCCGGCCATCGTCGTCATCGGGCTCGCCTCGATCGCGGCGGCGGTCGCGTACACCGGCGGCCCGTATCCGCTCGGTTATCACGGGCTTGGCGACGTGTTCGTGATGCTCTTCTTCGGGTTCGTCGCCGTGCTCGGGACGACCTTCGTGCAGGTCGGGCGCGTCACCGAGCTCGCCCTCTACGCGGCGGTGCCGGTCGGCGCGCTCGCGACGGCGATCCTCGTCGTGAACAACCTGCGCGACATCGACACCGATCGCGTGGCGGGCAAACGCACGCTCGCCGTGCGCTTCGGTGAACGCGGGGCGCTCGCCGAATATGCGACGCTGCTCGTCGCCGCGTACGCGGTGCCGCTCCTCCTCGTCGGGGTGCGGCAAGCGCCGAAGACGGTGCTCCTGCCGCTCCTCACGCTGCCGCTCGGGGTGCGGCTCGTCCGCGCCGTCGCGCGCGAACGAGGGCGCGCGCTCAATCCGTTATTGAAGCAAACGGCCTTGCTCCTGCTCGCCTACGGCTTGCTCTTCGCGCTCGGCTTGGTGCTCGCGCCGCTCGGGAACGCGCGGTGATCCGCGCCGCGCGGCTGGTCGAGCACGCGTGGGCGCTCTCCGCGCCGCTCGGCAGCGCCGCCGGCAGCTGGAGCGAGCGGCGCGCCTTGCTCCTCGTGCTCGAAGACGACGCGGGCGAGCAGGGGTTCGGCGAGGCGGCTCCGTTGCCCGGCTTTGCCGCCGACACGCTCGAGGAGGCGCGCTCGGCGCTCCTGCCGTTGCTCGGCCGGCCGCTGCCCGACGAGGGCGCGACGCCGAGCCGCGAGGTCACGACGGCGCTCGCCGAGTCGAGCGCGCCGCTCGCGAGTCCCGCCGCGCGTTCGGCGCTCGAAGCGGCGCTCCTCGACCTCTGGTCGCGGCGGCGCGGCGTGCCCGCGTACGCGCTGCTTGCCGCAGTGGCCCCGGGGACGCGCGCGCCGCTCAGCGCGTGGCTGCCCGACGGCACGGACGACGCGCTCGCGGCGGCGCGTTCTCACCTCGCTCATGGGGGCACGGCGCTCAAGGTCAAACTCGATGCTCGGCGCGGTCTCGCTCGGGGCATCGAAACGCTGGAAGCGCTGCGGGCGGAGTTCGGACCCGCGGTCGCGCTCCGGGCGGACGCGAACTCGAGCGCCACGCCCGAAACGCTCGCGCCCTGCCTCGAGCGCCTGCGCGCGCTCGAGCTCGAATGGCTCGAAGAGCCGACGCAGGAGCCGCTCGTGTCGGATCTCGGCGTGCCGCTCGCGCTCGACGAGTCGCTGCAGGCGGCCGGCATGCTGCCGGACCTCGCTGAGCGCCCCTTCGTCGCCGCGCTCGTGCTCAAGCCGACCGCGCTCGGAGGCGTCGCCCGCTGCCTCGAGCTCGCGCGGCATGCGCGCGCTCACGGACGCGCGGCCGTGGCGTCGCACGCGCTCGAGGGCCCGGTCGGGTTCATGACCGCGGCGACGCTCGCCTTCGCGCTCGCTTCCGAGCGTGCTCACGGCCTGAGCGCACATCGGGCGCTCCGCACGGCGAGGCCACCCGGGCTCGCGGGCGAGGCGGACGTGCTCGAAGCGTGGTCCGAGCCGGGCCTCGGGCTCACGCTCATGACGGCGCTCGCCGGCGCGGAAATCGTGCACGAGGAGCGCGCGTGACGCTCTCGATCTTCGACGCGGCGCGCGAGGCGCCCCGTCGCACGGCGATCGTCGGCGACGGCGTGAGTGTCACTTTCGCCGAGCTCGCCGCGCGGGTCGAGCGGCGCTTGGGGGAGCTCCACGCGGCGGCCGCGCTCGATCCGGCGGGCCGGCGCCCGGTCCTGCTCGTGGCGCACGCGACGTTGCCGACCATCGAGACGCTGCTGGCGCTCCTCGCGGCCGGCACGCCCGTTCTGCTCGGGCACCCGCGTGCGACGCCCTTCGAGCTCGAGGCGCTCACGCGCCGCGCGGGTGCCGTCGTCGAGCCGGCGCGCGGGCAGCCGGGCGACGCACCGCCGCTCGCGGCGTTCGATCCGGAGCGCATCGCCGTCTTGATGCCGACGTCCGGAACGACGGGCGAGCCGCGTCTCGTGCTCTTGAGCCACCGCGCCCTCCTCGCCGCGGCGCGTGCTTCGGCGGAAAATCTCGGGGTCGAAGACGATCGCTGGTTGCTCTCGCTGCCGCTCGCGCACGTGGGCGGGCTCGGCGTGCTCCTGCGCTCGCTCGTGAACCGGCGCGCGGTGGCCTTGTTCACGCCGGAAAAGTCGCTGCTTCGCGAGCTCGATCGCTTCGTTCTGGCCTGTGAGCGGCTCCGGGTCACGCTCGTGTCGCTCGTCCCGACCATCCTCGAGCGGCTGCTCGCCCCGCCGATTGAGTGGCGGCCGCCGCCGTCGCTCCGGGCGGTCTTGGTCGGCGGCGCGGCGATCCCGCGCTCGCTCATCGCGCGCGCACGGAGGGCCGGCATCCCCGCGCTCCCGACCTACGGCATGACCGAAACGTGCGCCCAAATCACGACCGGGCGCTACGCGGCGCGCCTCGACTTGCCGGCGCCGGGCCACGAGCTCTTTCCGTCCGGAGTGCCGCTCGCGGGCACCGAGGTGCGCCTCATCGCGGGCCTGCTCGAAGTGCGGAGCCCCATGCTCTTCGGCGGTTACCTCGGCGAGCCGGGGAGCGCGCCGGGCGCCGGCTTCTTCGCCACGAACGACCGCGCCTTCTTCGATGACGACGGGGAGATCGTCGTCACCGGCCGCGCGAGCGACGTCATCATCACGGGCGGCGAGAACGTCGACCCGCTCGAGGTGGAGGCCGCGCTCCAGGCGATCCCGGGCGTGCGCCTCGCGTACGTTTTCGGCGTGCCCGACGCGACGTTCGGCGAGCGCATCGTGGCGCTCCTCGTGACCGACGCACCCGACGCGGTGAGCTCCGACGCGATCCGCGAGCGACTCGGCGAACGGCTCGCCCCCTACAAACTGCCGCGCGTCGTCGAACGCGTCGCGGACTTGCCGCTCACCCCCACGGGTAAGCTCGATCGCCGCGCGGCGCGCGCTTCCTACGCGGCGCGCTGACCTCACGCCGGCCGCGCCGCATCGGTGCGTTACGGGGCGCTTTCCTGCGCGAGCAGGCCGCGCGCTTCGAGCGTGCGGACGAGCGGCGCCGGGACTTCGGCGCGCTCGAAGCGCTCGCGCGTGACGCACGTGTGCACGCTCTGAGCGACGATCGCGACCTCACGAGCGGGGAGCTTTGCGACACGAAAGCCGAACGTCACTTCCGTATACGGCGCAGTGGGGCCGAGGCGGGCCGCGACGAGCGCCACCTCCACGCGGTCGCCGAAACGGAGCGGACGCAGATAATCCGCCTCGGCGTGACGGATCGGCGCGATGAGCGGCCCCGCGAGCGACTCGTGCAGCGGCAGCCCGGCGTCGGCGAGAAACTCGACGTAGAGGTCGTGACAGAGCTCGAGCGCCCGCGGGTAAAAAATGATGCCCGCCGCATCGACGTCTTGAAAGCGAATGGCTCGCTCGTGCGAAAAGCCACGATTCGTGCTGCGTTTGAGCTCGTCGCGCTCGAAGCGGAACATGCGAAAAGGTGTACCGCATTTCCCCGCGAGCCTGAAAATTCCCCCGTCGAGCTACTCTGAACCTGAATCCATGAAGCGCGTGTTTTCTTGCGAAATCCGGCGGACGCTCGTGCTCTCGGCGGCCGGCGGGTTGGCTCTCCTCCTTCTGACGCTCGGCGGCTGCAGCGGCACGACCAACGACACCGCGCCGCCGGCGGGAACGGGCGGAACGACCGCCGCCGCCGCGGGCAAAGGCGGAAGCGCCGGCTCCGCCGTCACGGCCGGAGGCTCGGCGGGCTCGGCGGGTACCGGCGTGGCGGGTAGCTCGGGACAACAGCTCGTCGTGAACTGCACGGGCACCACCTACCAAGCCGCGCTTTCGAACTGCACGCTCGCGGGCTGTCACTCCGCCATCTACCCCGCGTCGGGCATGAACCTGACGCCCGATTCGGGGCTCGTCGGGCGGCTGAAAGACGTGCCTGCGAAGCACGCGGACATCTTCTGCGAGGACATCATGGCCGACTGCACGCCTGCGACCTGCCCTGCCCCCGGTCAGGCTCTGCTCGTCAACTCCACGGATTACACGCAGAGCTGGATCCTCAAGAAGATCGCGCCGGGTGACCCGATGTGCGGCTCGGGCATGCCGGGCACCGCTTACAAGAACTCGAACGACATGGCGTGCATCCAAGCCATGGTGCAGGCCATCGCGACACTGCCGAAGTAGCGTGGAGTGCGCGTTCGAGCGCCCCGCCGCTCGAAAATTACGCTTCCGGCGGCGTTCGCGAAATCTGAAAACTCGTGTCGAGATCGAGTGCTAAGGTCGCGATCACGGGCATACATGAGTCGAGTGTCTCATCTCAGGCTGAAGCGAGCCGTCACGTACGTCCCGCTCGCGATCATCGGGGCGGCCTTCTTGTTCACGTTGAGCGGCTGCCCCGGCGGCGCCGATCTCGAAGATCCCGCGAAATTCGGGATTGCGGGCGCGCCCGTCACCGGGTCGGGCGGGACCACGGGCGGCACGGGCGGAACCAGTACCGGGGCGACCGGCGGCACGGGCGGGAGCACCGGCGGGACGACCGGCGGCTCGGCCGGCACGAGCACGAGCGGCGGGACACTCACCGTCAACTGCACCGGTACGACCTACGACGTGGCGCTCAAGAGCTGCAACACGCTCGGCTGCCATGCCTCCTCGTACCCTTCCGCCGGCCTCAATTTGACGGCCGACTCCGGGCTCGTCGGGCGTCTCAAGGACGTGCCGTCCAAGCACACGGACATCGATTGCGGTAACGGCGTGACGTGCACGACCACCCCCACCACGTGTCCGAGCGGGGACTTTCTCGTCGATTCGTCGAACTACGCGAACAGCTGGCTGCTCAAGAAGATCGACGAGTCCGATCCCATGTGCGGGGTGCAGATGCCGGACGCGTCGGCGTACAAGACTGCCAACGACAAGGCGTGCCTCGAAGCGATGGTTCAAGCCATCGCGATGCTCCCGAAGTAGAGGCGAAGTGCGGTCCTATCCTCGAGTAGGCGCGTTGTACTAGGCTCGACGCCGAAGGTTTTCCCGTGCCACACCGCTTTGCCGTCAAGAGCACGCTGGCGATTTGCTTCCTCCTTTCATGCAGTGGAGCTGTGATGGTTCTGCCGCGCGTCGCGGAGGCCAAACCGCCCGCGGCCAAGGAAGCGAAACAGCCGATTGGAGTCGGCGCGATCACGGGACCGCAGAGCGCGAAGGTGCGCGCGAAGCTCTTGAAGGTCTTGCGCGACTCGGGCTCCTACGAAGTGACCGACGTCGAGGACGTGAAGCCCGGCGCCGCGGCGGGGACGTACCAAAACATGGCGAAGGGCATCGGTGCCGACGCCATCGTGGTGGGCACCGTCTCGAAGGCCATGACGCTCACGCTCTCGGTCTACGGAGCGAACGGCGCACGGGTCGATGCGGTTCAAATCAAAGGCGGCGGCAGCGCGCCCAAGCTCTTGAAGGAGATGGAGAACGAGCTCGAGATTTCGCTCGCCGATCCCTTCGAGCGCTCGCGCGGTGAAGCGAAGCCCGCCGCCGCGGCCGCACCCGCACCCGCGCCCGCGCCCGCCGCACCGGCTCCCAAGGCGAAGGACGAGGACGACGAGGAGGACGAGGGTCCGCCGCCGAAGGCGAAAGCCGCGTCGGAGCCGAAAACCAAGGGCAAGGGCGACGAACTCGAAGCCGTCGACATTCCGGCCACGCCCGAGGAAGCATCGGCGGCGGAGAGCAGCGCGTCGAGCAGTGACTCGTCGTCCTCTTCGAGCGACGCGTCGGAGCGCGGCCTGCGCCCCTACGAAATCTCGCTCGGCGTCCGCGGTTACAACCGCCACTTCTCCTACACGGGGCTCCAGCAGGGCGCGCTCGTCCCTTACGAGCTCTCGCTCGCGCCGACGATCTTCGTCGCGGGGGACGTGTATCCGGGCGCGTTTTCCGGCAACGGCGTGCTCTCGAACATCGGCTTGATGGGCCGCTTCGAGTACGGCATCGCCACGAGCACGAACTATCAAGCGCCCGCGGCGAACGGCACGACCACGAACACGCCGCTGAAGACGAGCGTCTACGAGTATCAAATCGGCATCCGCGGCCGGCTGCCGCTCGGCCAAAGCGAGCTCGGTATCTTCGCGCTCTACGGCGATCAGACCTTCACCCTCTCGGGTGACGCGAATCCGCTGAAGCAGCCTTACGCGCTCGTCCCCGACGTGCACTACAACTACCTCCGCATCGGGCTCGACGCGCGCGTCTACGTCTCGAAGCTCCTCGTCGGCGCGCACTTCTCCCCGCGGTTCCTCACGTCGATGAGCGAGCTCGACAAGGCGGGTGTGTGGTTTCCCGGCGCCAAGGGCAGCGGCGTCGACATGGGCCTCATGCTCGGCTGGCGACTCGCCCCCTGGCTCACCCCGGCCGCCGGTTTCGACGTCGTGCGCTACGGTTTCGATTTCAACAACCTGCCGGCGACGCCACCCCCGCGGGTGATCGCCGGCGGCGCGACGGACACCTACATCTCCGGATGGCTCGGCGTGCTCGCGAATCTCGACTTCCTGGGCGGCGGCGCGAGCGCGAGCGCGAGCACGACGACCTCGAGCGAGAGTTCGAGCTCGTCTTCGAGCGCCCCGAGCGACGAGAAATCGGACAAGGGCGACGACGACGAAGCGCCGCCGAAGAAGCAGCCCGCCGCGAAGAAAGAGAAGCCCGCCGCGGCGGCGCCGCCGCCCGCGAAAGCCAAGAAAGCCGCGCCGCCCCCCGCCCCGGCGCCCGCGAAGAAGAAGAAGGCCGCGGCCCCCGAGGAAGAAGAAGAGGAAGAAGAATAGGAGCGTCTTCGGACGCTCCCGTTCGGACGCCCGTCAGTGCCAGGCGCTCGTGACGCGCGGCGGCTGACCGGTGCGGTCGTGCTCGGCGACGCGCGAGCGCGCTTCGATCTCACAAGCGCGGCACGCCGGGAACTGCGAGCCGTGCTGGCAGGTGATCACGATCCCGGTCGGCGGCGTCGCCTGGAATTCCTCGGGGTCGATGTGGCGCCCGCACGCGATGCAGTGGATGTGCTGGTGCTGGTGCGTGTGCGTGCCGGGGCCTTGCGCCTTGCGTTCACGCTTGGTGAGTCGTTTTTGTCGTTGAACCATCGGGGCGCCGAGCCTTCCACGCCTCGCGTCACTTTGCCAGATCGAGCTCGACGAGCAGGTTCTTCGCGCCTTCGTGGTGGGGGCTGTCGGCGAGCGCTTTGGAGACGAGCACGCGGGCCTTGCGTGGATCGCCCTGTTTTTGGGCGAGCACGGCCAGGTGATAGTTCGCGTCGGCCTTTTCTTCGGGGAGAGCGCCGCCCGCATCCGCCGACGGAGGCCGCATGATGGTGACGGCGCGGAACGCCCGCTGAGCCGCCTCCACCTCGTCGATCTCGAGGGAGAGCCGGCCGAGCTCGAGCGCGAGGCGCGCGTTCTTCGAGTCCGCCTCGAAGGCTTTGGCGAGCGCGTCCTGCGCGTCGGTCAGCATGCCCTCTTCGAGGTGAATGTTGGCGATCTGTTCGTAGACGGCCGAAAGGGCGCGCGTGCGGCGGCCGCGGTTCGCCTGCGCCACGGACTGAAGCACGTCGAGGCCCTTGGCGGGCGTGCCGAGCGCGGTGTACGAGCGCGCGAGCAGGGCCGCGGCCTCGATGCTGCCCGGCGCGTCGCGCAAGGCCACTTCGAGCACGCGCACCGCCGTTTCGGCGTCCCC
>Ga0335083_10002552_pt1 | contig 23936 bp, 18 predicted proteins | sample Lox_Sample_42_FD_206716 | JGI IMG/M metagenome (GOLD analysis project Ga0335083, IMG submission 206716) | Soil microbial communities from Loxahatchee National Wildlife Refuge, Florida, United States - Lox_Sample_4.2 | ecosystem: Environmental > Terrestrial > Soil > Wetlands | place: USA...
CGCTGTCGCTCTTCGGCCTCGTGCTCGCAATCGGGCTCGTGGTCGACGATGCCATCGTGGTGGTGGAGGCGGTCGAGCACCACATGGAGCAGGGACTCTCGCCGCGGGACGCCGCGCTGAAGGCGATGGAAGAGGTGTCGGGTCCCGTGGTGGCCATCGCCCTGATCCTGTCCGCCGTGTTCATTCCCACCGCGTTCATTCCAGGCATCACGGGGCGGATGTACCAGCAGTTCGCCGTGACCATCGCCGTCTCCGTGCTCATCTCGGCCTTCAACGCGCTCTCGCTGAGCCCGGCCCTGTCCGCGCTCCTCCTGAGGCCCAAGAAGGAAATGCGGGGGCCGCTCGGCGCCTTCTTCCGCTGGTTCAACCGCGTCTTCGGCCGTGCCACCGACGGCTACGTCGACTGGTGCCACGTGCTGATCCGCAAGTCGGTGCGCGCCATGCTGCTGCTCGGCATCTTCACGGTGCTCGCCGGCCTGATCGGCTCACGCCTGCCCGGCGGCTTCCTCCCCGACGAGGACCAGGGCTACCTGTACCTCGGCGTACAGCTCCCGAATGCCGCGTCGCTCCAGCGGACCGACGCGGTGTGCCGGCAGGTGGAGGACCTCCTCGCGCACACGCCGGGCGTGCAGAGCTACAACACGGTCGTCGGGTTCAGCCTGCTCTCGCAGGTCTACAACACGTACAGCGCCTTCTTCTTCGTCACCTTCAAGCCCTGGTCCGAGCGCAAGAAGCCCGAGGAGCAGTACCCCGCGATCATGCGGCACATCAACGGCGAGCTGGCGAAGCTGCCCGAAGCCGTCGCCTTCGCGTTCCCGCCGCCGGCGATCCCGGGCGTCGGCACCTCGGGTGGCGTCACCTTCATGCTGGAGGACAAGGGGGGCCACGACATCGCCTACCTGGCGGAGAACACGCGCCGCTTCCTGCAGCTCGCGAGCGAGCGCCCCGAGATCGCGCGGGCCACCACCACGCTGATCCCGAGCGTGCAGCAGGTCTTTGCCGACGTGGATCGCGACAAGGTGCTGAAGCAGGGCGTCAAGCTCGCCGACGTCTACCAGACGCTCCAGGCCTTCATGGGCGGTGCCTTCATCAACTACTTCAACCGCTTCGGCCGCACCTGGCAGGTCTACATCCAGGCCGAGGGCGAGTTCCGCACGCGCGCCGAGAACATGGGCCAGTTCTACGTGTTGAACGGGCAGAAGCAGTCGGTCCCGCTCGCGGCCCTCGTCTCGATGAAGGACGCCTCGGGCCCCGAGTTCACCATTCGGTTCAATGAGCACCGCTCGGCACAGATCAACGTCGCAGCGCGCCCCGGCTTCAGCTCGGCGCAGGTGATGCGGGCGCTCGAGCAGGTCTTCGCGCAGAACATGCCCTCCGACATGGGCTACGAGTACAGCGGCATGTCGTTCCAGGAGAAGGTCGCCCAGCAAGGCGTCCCGGCGAGCGCGATCTTCGCCCTCTCCCTGCTCGTCGTGTTCCTGATCCTCGCGGCCCAGTACGAGAGCTGGTCGCTCCCCTTCAGCGTGCTGCTCGGGGTGCCGATCGCGGTGTTCGGCGCCTTCGCGGCGCTCTGGTATCGCCGCTTCGAGAGCGACACGTTCGCGCAGATCGGGCTGGTCATGCTGATCGGGCTCGCCGCCAAGAACGCGATCCTGATCGTCGAGTTCTGCAAGCTCGAGCTCGAGGGCGGAAAGAGCCTCGTCGACGCCGCGCTCGCCGGCGCGCGGCTCCGCCTGCGGCCGATCCTGATGACCGCCTTCGCCTTCATCCTGGGCGTCGTGCCCCTCGTCACCGCGACGGGCGCGGGCGCGCAGTCGCGGCGCATCATGGGAACCGCGGTGTTCGGCGGGATGCTCGCCGCATCGCTGATCGCGATCTTCCTGATCCCCGTGTCCTTCTACGTGGTCGAGCGCCTCGCGAGCCGCGGGCAGGAGCACCCGACCCCCCCGCCGGCGCCGGCGCCGGAGAGCGTGCCGGTGGCCGGAGGCCGGGAGTGATCCTGCGGTCCGCGGTTTGCGCCGTGCTGGCGTTCTCGCTCGGCTGTGCCGTCGGTCCCAACTACCGGCGCCCGGAGCTCCCGACCACGCCGACCTTCCGCGACACGCCCGAGCAGCAGGCGTCGATGGCCGATCTCCCGTGGTGGGAGGTCTTCAAGGACGACGTGCTCCAGGGGCTGATCCGCGAGGCGCTCGCGAACAACCACGACCTGCAGACGGCGGTCGCCAACGTCGAGCAGGCGCGCGACGCGGCGGCGGTGCAGCGGGGCGAGCTCTTCCCGCAGGCCGGCTACGAGGCCGACGCCGCGCGCGGCAAGAACAGCATCCTCGGCACGCCGACGACCTTCCCGATTCCGACCGGAAGCTCCTATCTGGCGCTCTTGAACGTCGCGTGGGAGGTCGACGTCTGGGGCCGCATCCGGCGCGCCACCGAGGCGGCCCGCGCGCAGATGCTGGCGACCGACGCGGTGCGGCGCGGTGTCGTTCTGTCGCTGGTGACCGGCGTCGCGCAGGCGTACCTGGAGCTGCGCGAGCTCGACCTCGCGCTCGAGATCTCGAACCGCAACGTGAAGTCGTTCCAGGAGACCTACGAGCTCTTCACGCGCCAATATCAGGGCGGCGTCGCCTCGCTCCTGGATCCGCTCCGCGGCGAAGCTGCTCTGGCCCAGGTGGCCGCGACGGTTCCGCTCACCGAGGAGCGCATCGTCGCCAAGGAGAACCAGCTCGCCGTGTTGCTCGGCCGGCCGCCGGGCCCGATCCCGCGCGGCGCCGCCCTCTCGGACCAGGCGCTCCCGCCCGATGTCCCGGCCGGCATCCCCTCGCAGCTCCTCGAGCGGCGCCCCGACCTGATCGAGGCCGAGCAGAACCTGGTCGCCGCGAACGCCGAGATCGGCGCCGCCTTCGCCGACTTCTTCCCGCGCATCGGCCTCACCACCGCCTTCCGCGGCGGCGTGAGCACCGACCTCTCGCAGATCCTGAAGTCCGGCGCCGAGACCTGGGCGCTGGCCGGGCAGGCGGTCGGGCCGATCTTCACCTTCGGGCAGACCTGGTACACCTGGGAGGCGGCCAAGGCCGCCGATCAGGCGTCGGTGTTCCAGTACCAGCAGACGGTGTTGACGGCGCTCTCGGACGTGTCCGACGCGCTCACCGCCCGCGAGAAGGTCGCGCTCCAGCGCGAGCAGCTCGAGCGCGAGGTGAAGGCGCTCACCGAGTCCGTGCGCATCGCGAAGGTCCGGTACGTCGGCGGCCTCTCGACCTACGTCGAGGTGCTCGACGCCGAGCAGCAGCTCTTTCCGGCCGAGATCGCGCTCGCCGAGGCCGAGCGCGACCAGCTCCTCGCCGTGGTACAGCTCTACAAGGCGCTCGGCGGGGGCTGGAACCAGGAAGGACCGCAGCCGGGCGTTCCGACGCCGCTCCGACCGTGATGGGAGGCGCCCTTGTCGCTGGAGAAGCGCGCTCGCTCGTTCTCGCGGCGCTATCGCATCGACCGCCCGAGCCACTTCCGCCTCGCCGGCGTCGACCCGGGCGACACCGGCGGCATCGAGTCGGAGGAGACGCAGCGGGCGAAGGAGATGCTCGCGCGCGGAGTCGCTCTGCTGGCCGAGATGCAGGAGAAGCTCTGGGCGGCCGACCGCTGGGCGCTGCTCCTGATCTTCCAGGCGATGGACGCGGCGGGGAAGGACAGCACGATCAAGCACGTGATGTCGGGCGTGAATCCGCAGGGCGTGGAGGTGCACAGCTTCAAGGCGCCCTCCGCCGAGGAGCTCGACCACGACTACCTGTGGCGGTGCGCGACCCGGGTGCCCGAGCGCGGCCGCATCGGGATCTTCAACCGCTCGTATTACGAGGAGGTGCTCGTGACGCGCGTGCACCCCGAGATCCTGGAGCGCCAGAAGATCCCCACCGAGCTGGTCGACAAGCACGTCTGGCGGCGGCGCTTCGATCAGATCAACGCGTTCGAGCGCTACCTGGTGCACAACGGGATCGCAGTGCGCAAGTTCTTCCTGCACGTCTCGAAGGCGGAGCAGAAGCGCCGCTTCCTGGCCCGCCTCGAGGAGCAGGCGAAGAACTGGAAGTTCTCGCTCTCCGACATGCGGGAGCGCGAGCACTGGAAGGAGTACCAGCGCGCCTACGAGGACATGCTCCGCCACACGAGCACCGAGCACGCGCCCTGGTACGTGGTGCCCGCCGACCACAAGTGGTTCACGCGCCTGGTGGTCGCGGGCGCAGTGGTCGACGCGCTCGACGAGCTCGACCCGCGCTACCCCGAGGTCGACGACGCCATGCGCAAGGAGCTGCGCGCTGCCCGCCGGATGCTCGAAGGCGACGGCGGCCGCGGCCGGAGGAGCTGAGCGATGGATGCCCCCCGTTCCGACGCATTCGTGTTCTTCGGCGCCACCGGCGACCTCGCCTACAAGAAGATCTTCCCGGCCCTGCAGTCGATGATCCAGCGCGGGCACCTCGACGTCCCGGTGATCGGCGTCGCCAAGGCCGGCTGGGGGCTCGACCAGCTCCGCGAGCGAGCGCGCGCGAGCCTGACCGAGCACGGCGGCGGCGTCGACGCGGCCGCCTTCGCGAAGCTCTCGGCGCAGCTCCGGTACATCGACGGCGACTACGGCGACGCCGCCACCTTCGCGGCGCTCAAGAAGGCGCTCGGGAGCGCGACGTCGCCCGCGCACTACCTCGCCATCCCGCCGAGCCTCTTCGCGACCGCGGTGCAGGGTCTCGGCCGCTCGGGCTGCGCCCCGAAGGCGACGGGATCGTCCGCCGGCGCGCGCGTGATCCTCGAGAAGCCGTTCGGCCGCGACCTCGCCTCGGCGCGGGCGCTCAACCAGACGCTCCACAGCGTGTTCGACGAGTCGGCGGTTTTCCGCATCGACCACTACCTCGGCAAGGAGCCGGTGCAGAACCTGCTCTTCTTCCGGTTCGGCAACTCCTTCCTCGAGCCGATCTGGAACCGAAACTACGTGCGCAGCGTCCAGATCACGATGGCGGAGAGCTTCGGCGTCGCCGGGCGCGGGAAGTTCTACGAGGAGGCCGGCGCGATCCGCGACGTCGTGCAGAACCACATGCTCCAGGTGGTGGGCTTCCTGGCGATGGAGCCGCCGGCGAGCACCTACCACGAGGCGGTGCGCGACGAGCAGGTCAAGGTGTTCCGCACCATCAAGCCGCTCGATCCGGCAGACCTCGTGCGCGGGCAGTTCAAGGGCTACCGCAAGGAGCCGGGCGTGGCGCCCGACTCCAAGGTGGAGACCTTCGCCGCGGTGTGCCTCGAGGTCGACTCCTGGCGATGGGAGGGCGTCCCGTTCTTCATCCGCGCCGGTAAGTGCCTGCCGGTGACGACCACCGAGGTGCGCGTCGCGCTGCGCCGCCCACCGCTGGCGCGGCCGCTTCCGCATCAGGGGAACTACTTTCGCTTCCGCCTGAGCCCGGAGGTGGTGATCGCGCTCGGCGCTCGCGTGAAGCAGCCGGGCGAGAAGATGGTCGGCGAGCCGGTGGAGCTCTCCCTCGTGCATCATCCGGAGGGTGACGAGATGGACGCCTACGAGCGCCTGCTCGGCGACGCGATGGCCGGCGACGCGACGCTCTTCACGCGCCAGGATGCCGTCGAGACCGCCTGGTCGATCGTCGAGCCGATCCTCGGCGAGGAGACGCCGCTGCACGAGTACGAGCCGGGAACCTGGGGTCCCTCGGAGGCCAACCGGTTGACCGCGAAGGTTGGGGGCTGGCACGCACCGGAGGCTTCGAAGTGAGGATCCTCGCGGTCGACGTCGGCGGCACGCACGTGAAGGTGCTTCTCAGCGGAACGCGCGTGCCGCGCAAGATCGAGTCGGGGCCCGCGATGACGGCGCGCGGCATGGTGGCCGCGGTGAAGAAGCTCACCGCCGACTGGCGCTACGACGCGGTGTCGCTCGGCTATCCCGGACCCGTGCTTCACGGCAAGCCCGTCGTGAATCCCAAGAACCTCGGCGGCGGCTGGGTCGGCTTCGCCTTCGACAAGGCCTTCGGCAAGCCGGTGCGGATCGTCAACGACGCCGCCATGCAGGCCCTCGGTAGCTACCAGGGCGGCCGCATGCTGTTCCTCGGCCTCGGCACGGGGCTCGGCTCGGCCATGATCGTCGACGGCCGGCTCGAGCCGCTCGAGCTCGCGCACCTCCCGTACAAGAAGGGGAGGACCTACGAGGACTACGTCGGGCTGCGCGGCCTCCGGCGCCTCGGCAAGAAGCGCTGGCGGCAGGCGGTGGGCGACGTGGTGGAACGCCTCCAGGCCGCCGTCGAGGCCGACTACGTCGTGCTCGGCGGCGGCAACGCCAAGCTGCTCAAGCGCGCGCCGAAGGGCGCGCGCCTCGGCGACAACGACAACGCGTTCCGCGGCGGCTTCCTGCTCTGGAAGGACGAAGCGCGTCGCGGCCGTTCGCGCCCTCCGCGCGGCTCGGCTACGACTCTCTCGTGAGCCCGCGCCGAGCCACCCCTCGCCCGGTTCGATACGCAGCGCTCGGGTTCGTCACCGCCTCGCTCGCCGCCTCCGCGGCGGCGGCCGATCGGCTGAGCGTCTTCTCGCCGGTATCGGCCCCCGCCGACGCCTCGCTGCGCGTCGCGACGCTGGTGCTGCTCGTCACCGCCGGGATCTTCGCGGTCGTGACGGCGCTCCTGGTGTACGGCGTCGTCCGCTTCCGCCGCCGTCCCGACGACGACGGCAGCGAGCCGCCGCAGGTCTACGGCAGCGATCAGATCGAGCTGGCGTGGACGGTGGTCCCGGTGCTCATCGTCGTCGTGCTGTGCCTCGTGACCGCGCGCACGATCTACGACGTGCAGGCCGCCGTGATGCCAGCGGGCGCCATCGAGGCGACGGTGGTCGGGCATCAGTGGTGGTGGGAGATCCGCTACCCGGAGCTCGGCATCGCGACCGCCAACGAGCTGCACGTGCCGGTGAGCGACAGGGCCGGCGCCGGAACCGTCGCGCTCTCCCTCGAGTCGGCGGACGTCGCCCACAGCTTCTGGGTCCCGCGGCTGGCCGGCAAGACCGACCTCATCCCGAACCGACACAACCGCATGTGGATCGCGCCGCGCGAGCCCGGCGTGTACCTCGGCCAGTGCGCGGAGTACTGCGGCACCCAGCACGCGCATATGCTGCTCCGCGTGGTGGCCGAGTCGCCCGAGGACTACGCGCGGTGGGTGGCGGCACAGCAGAAGCCCGCCGTGGCCGACCCCGGCGCGTCGGCCGGGCGCCGGGTGTTCGAGACGACCGCGTGCATCAACTGCCACAGCGTGCGGGGAACCGTCGCGACGGGCCGCTTCGGCCCGGACCTCACGCACCTGATGAGCCGCAGCACGCTGGCCGCGAGCGACGTCGCGCTGGACCGGGCGTCGCTGCGCGCGTGGATCGTCGATCCCGATCACGTGAAGCCGGGCGCGCGGATGCCGGCGATGAAGCTCGACGACCGGGACGTGGATCTTCTCGTGGACTATCTGGTGACGCTGCGGTAGCGAGGGCGACGATGGCGACAGTCGATCCGACGTTCGCAGCTGCGGGATCCGCCGCCGGGCGCTCCTCGCTGCCGTCGCGGCTGCACGAATGGGCCGTCAGCGTCGACCACAAGCGCCTCGGCTTGATGTACATCGCGTCGGGCCTCCTGTTCTTCGTCGTCGCCGGGCTCGAGGCGACGGCCATGCGCATCCAGCTCGCGGTCCCCGAGAACGACTTCGTCTCGCCGCAGACCTTCAACCGCCTGATGACGCTGCACGGCACGACCATGGTGTTCTTCGTGGGCATGCCGATCATCCTGGGGTTCGCCAACTACCTCGTGCCGCTCATGATCGGCGCGCGCGACATGGCGTTTCCGCGGCTCAACGCCTTCTCGTTCTGGATGTCGCTCTTCGGCGGGCTCCTGCTCTACTCGAGCTTCCTCGCCGCCGAGGGGCTCTTCGGCGGCAGCGCCGCGCCGGACGTCGGCTGGTTCGCGTACGCCCCCCTCACCGAGCGGGCCTTCTCTCCCGGCAACAGCACCGACTACTGGAACCTCGCGATCCTGGTGAGCGGCATCGGCTCGATCGGGACGGCGATCAACCTCATCGCGACCACGCTGTGCATGCGCTGCCGCGGGATGACGCTCGGCAAGATGCCGCTCCTCGTGTGGCTCAACTTCGTGGTGGCCGGCTTGATCCTGATCGCGATCGGGCCGCTCACGGCGGCGCAGATCATGCTCCTGCTCGACCGCTTCCTGGGCGCCCACTTCTTCGACAGCCAGGCCGGCGGGTCGGCGGTGCTCTGGCAGCACTTCTTCTGGATCTTCGGACACCCCGAGGTGTACATCCTGATGGTGCCTGGATTCGCATACGCCTCGGAGATCATCCCGGTCTTCTCGCGCAAGGTGATCTTCGGCTACCCGATCATGGTCGCGGCGAGCGTGGCGATCGGCTTCATCAGCCTCTCCGTCTGGGCGCACCACATGTTCGCGGTCGGGATGACGCCGGCCGCCAACACCTTCTTCGCGGTCTCGACCATGCTCGTCGCGGTGCCGACCGGCATCAAGATCTTCAACTGGATCGCCACCATGTGGGGAGGCAAGATCCGCTTCGCCACGCCGATGCTGTTCTGCATCGCGTTCCTGTTCCAGTTCCTGTGCGCGGGGCTCACGGGCGTCATGCTCGCCTGCGCGCCCTTCGACTGGCAGCTCACCGACTCCTACTTCGTCGTCGCCCACTTCCACTACGTGCTGATCGGCGGGCTGCTCTTCACGATCTTCGCCGCGATCTACTACTGGTTCCCGAAGGCGACCGGGCGCATGCTCGACGAGACGCTCGGGCGCTGGCACTTCTGGCTGCTCGTGATCGGCTTCAACATGACCTTCCTGCCGCAGCATTTCGCCGGGCTCGCCGGCATGCCGCGCCGCATCTACACCTACGAGCCGGGGCGCGGCTTCGAGATCTGGAACCAGATCTCCTCGGCCGGCGTGATCTTCCAGGGGGCCGCGATCGCGTTCTTCCTGGTGAACGTGGTCTATTCGCTGGCCCGCGGCGCCGAGGCCGGCGACGATCCGTGGGACGCCTGGACGCTCGAGTGGTCGACCTCGTCGCCGCCTCCCGCCTACAACTTCGAGGTCCTGCCCGAGGTGCGGAGCCGGCGGCCGCTGTGGGACCTGAAGCACCCGGACGATCCCGACTGGAGATACGAGTGAGCGTCGCGACCGACACCGCCGCGCTCGAGTGGCGCCTGCCGGATCGCGGCCGGGTGGCGATCCTGGCCCTGATCACGGCCGAGACGGCGGTCTTCACCATCTTCGTCGCCGCCTATCTCTACTACCTCGGCAAGAGCCTCGGCGGGCCCACGCCGCGCGAGGTGCTGCGGCTCCCCGTCGCGGTCTCGATCCTGCTCTGGTCGAGCAGCGTGACGATCCACCTCGCGGTGCGGGCGCTGCGCGGCGCCCGTCTCCAGACCTTCTCGCTCTGGTGGTTCCTGACGATCGTGCTCGGGGCGCTCTTCCTCGCCGGGACCGGCCGGGAGTGGTACCGGCTGATCTACCAGGAAGGCCTCACGATCCGCACCAACCTCTTCGGAACGACCTTCTACGCCCTGGTCGGACTGCACGCCTCGCACGTGATCGTCGGCCTCACGATGCTCACCACCGTCTTCGTCCTGTCGCTCGGAGGCCACGTCAAGGCCGAGCACGCGGGCCGCGCCGAGGTGCTCTCGCTCTACTGGCACTTCGTCGACGCGGTCTGGGTCGTGGTGTTCCTGGTCGTCTACGTGGTGGGCCGCTGATGGACGCAGAGCGCCGGCGATCGCAGGGCCGCATCGACGTGCCCGCGTCCACGCCGGCGCCGCTCCTGCTGGCGGTCGGCCTGACGCTGGTCCTCGCCGGGCTCGTGACGAGCGCCGTGACGAGCGCCGTCGGCGCGATCCTCGTGGTGGCGGGGGCGGTCGGCTGGTTCCGCGAGGTGCTCCCGCACGAACGGCACGTGCCCGCGGCGCTCGAGCGGGCTCCGCGCCCGGTCGCGCCGTCGGCGCGCGCGGTCGGGCGCCGCTCCCCCCTCGCAGCGCCGAACCGCGCGCGGCTACCCGTCGCCGTGTATCCCCTCTCGGCGGGGATCCGCGGCGGCATCGCGGGCGGCGTCGCGATGGCGGCGCTGGCGGTGCTCCACGGGCTCATCAATCACGGGAGCCTCTGGTACACGATCAACCTGCTCGCGGCCGCCGGCTCGGCCACGCTCAGCAACGCGAGCCCCGAGGCGCTCCGGGCGTTCAACGCCGAGGGGCTCGTCCTCGCGCTCGTGATCCACGCGGTGCTCTCGCTGCTGGTCGGGCTGCTCTACGGCGCGCTCCTCCCGATGTTCCCCTGGCATCCGGCGTGGTGGGGAGGTCTGGTGGCGCCGCTTCTGTGGACGGGGCTGCTCGCCGCCACGCTCGACCTGATCAATCCGGCGCTCAACCAGCGGATCGAGTGGCCGTGGTTCCTCGCCTCGCAGATCGCCTTCGGGATGGTCGCGGGGCTGGTGGTCGCCCGCTCCCACCGCATCGCCACCTTCCAGCACGAGCCCCTCGCGCAGCGCGCGGGCCTCGAGACGCAGGATCCGCGATGATCCCGCGCGCGCTCGCCGTGGCCCTCGCCGTCCTGCTCGCCGCGGGATGCGACCGGCTTCCGGGCCGCCCGCAGCCAGGGTCGCGTCCGCTGCGGCCGTCGCAGGTGGCGGACTTCGCCACGCTCTACGCAGCGAACTGCGCCGGCTGCCACGGCGACGAGAGGCGCCCGGGGGCGGCCGTGGCGCTGGCGGACCCCGTCTACCTGGCGTTCGCCGACGACGCGACGCTACGCGCCGTGACGTCGGGCGGCGTGCCGGGCACGGCGATGCCGGCCTTCGCGAGGAGCGCGGGCGGCAGCCTCACCGACGCGCAGATCGGCATCCTGGTCGACGGTATGCGGACGCGCTGGGGACGCCCCGAGGCGCTCGGCGGCGTCCGCCCGCCTCCCTACTCGACACAGTCCGGCGACGCGATCTCCGGCGCCCGGTCGTACGCGACCCATTGCGCGTCCTGCCACGGCCCGACGGGCTCGGGAGGCGCGCGCGGCGGCTCGGTCGTCGACGGCTCCTACCTCGGGCTGGTCAGCGACCAGTCTCTCCGGACGGCGGTCGTCGTGGGCCGGCCCGCCCTCGGCATGCCCGATTGGCGCGGCGACGGCGCGCGCGCGCCGATGTCCGACGCCGACATCGCCGACGTGGTCGCCTGGCTGGCCGCGCAGCGTCCGGAGTTTCCGGGGCAGCCCTACCCGGCGCGGACGGTGAAGAGAGGTCGCGACGATGGCTGATCCCAGACGGCCGAACGGGGCGGTGCCGCCCGTCTCGCGGCGCGGCTTCCTGCTGACGCTCGGCGTGACGCTCTCCAGCGTCGCCGCGGCGCTCTTCGCGATCCCGGTGGTCGGCTTCCTGTTCTCTCCGGTCCGGCGGCTCGCGCGGCAGGCGTGGATCCCGCTCGGCTCGCTCGCCGACTTTCCCGAGGGCGAGACGCGGCTCGCCGTCTACCGGAACCCGTTCGTGCAGCCGTGGGACGGCGAGACGGCCAACGTCCCGTGCTGGGTCCGCCGCATCGCGGGCGACAGCTTCCAGGTGTTCGCCATCAACTGCGCGCACCTCGGCTGCCCGGTGCGCTGGTTCCCGGAGTCGGGCCTGTTCATGTGCCCCTGCCACGGCGGGGTCTACTACGCGGACGGCTCGCGTGCCTCGGGTCCGCCGCCGCGCGGCCTCTTCGAGTACCAGCACAAGGTCGAGCGCGGACAGCTCTGGGTGCGCGGCGGCGAGCTGCCGACGCTCTCGGAGCCGGTGTGAGCCGGTCGCCCGCGAGCTCGGCGGGCCGGGCGCTGCGCGCCGTCGGCGCATGGCTCGAGGAGCGCACGGGGCTCGGCGCGCAGGTCGGCGCCGTCGCCACGCACGCCGTCCCTCGCAACACGGCGAGCTGGTGGTACGTGTTCGGCAGCGCGTCGCTCGTCGTCTTCGTCCTGCAGGTGGTGACCGGGATCTGCCTGGCGACGGTCTACACGCCGTCGGCGAACGACGCCTGGACGAGCCTGGTCCAGCTCGACACCGAGGTCCCGCTCGGCTGGTTCCTGCGCGCGCTGCACGGCTGGGGCTCGAACTTCATGGTCGCGCTGGTGCTGGTGCACATGGTGCAGGTGTTCCTGTTCGGCGCCTTCAAGTATCCGCGCGAGCTCACCTGGACGGTCGGCGTGTTCCTGCTGCTCATGACGCTCGGGATGGCGTTCACCGGCCAGGTGCTGCGCTTCGACCAGGACGCCTACTGGGGCCTCGGCATCGGCGCGTCGATCGCGGGACGCATGCCGCTCGTCGGATCGCGCGTCGTCCACATGCTGCTCGGCGGCCCGATCATCGCGGGCGCCACGCTGTCGCGCTTCTTCGCGCTGCACGTCTTCGTGATCCCGGGCGCGCTCCTGGCGCTGGTCGGCCTGCACCTGCTCCTGGTGCTCCGGCTCGGGATCAACGAGTGGCCGATGCCGGGCAGGCTGGTGGATCGCGTGACGTACCGGCAACGCTACGAGGAGCAGGTGCACGCGGACGGCGTGCGCTTCTTCCCGGACGCCGCCCAGCGCGACGTGGTCTTCGCGGGGATCGTGATCCTGGCGCTCGTCGCCTGCGCTGCGGTGTTCGGTCCGATCGGCCCCGGCGGCCAGCCCGACCCGGCGATCATCGACACGGTACCTGCGCCCGACTTCTTCTTCCTCTGGATCTACTCGCTCTTCGCCCTGCTCCCGCCGAGCGTCGAGACGCCGCTCATCCTGATCGGCCCGGTGGTGGCGATCGGGCTGCTGTTCGCCCTCCCCTTCCTCTCGGGAACCGGGGAGAAGAGCTGGCGCCGCCGGCCGTTCGCCGTGATCACCGTGGTGCTGCTGGCGCTCACGATGGGCACCCTCACCTACCTCGGCACCTTCGCGCCGTGGTCGCCGGTGATGGAGGCGTGGAGCGCGCTCCCGACCCCGGCGCCCTACCTGGAGGACCGCTCCCCGCTCCAGATCCAGGGCGCGCTGATCGTGCAGGCCAAGCAGTGCCGCAACTGTCACGCCCTCGGCGGCGAGGGCGGGCGGCGCGGACCCGCGCTCGACAGCGTCGCCACGCGCCTCACGCGCGATCAGCTCATCCGCCAGGTACTCCAGGGCGGTGGCAACATGCCGGCGTACGGCAAGAACCTGAGCCCGTCCGAGGTGACGGCGCTCGTCGCGTTCCTCGAGACGCTGCATCCGCCCGGGCAGGTGCCGGCGCGAAACGCGAGCGCCACGCCCGTCGGGAACTAGCCGTGTCGCTGGCCGCCGAGCTCTGGAGCGGCCCCTGGGAGATCAGCCCGGCGCTCGCGACCGCGCTGCCACTCGCCGCATGGATCTACGCGCGCGGCTGGCGAGCCCTCCACGCGCGGATCCCGGCGCGCCTCCCGCGCTGGCGCCTCGCCGCCTTCGGCGGCGGGCTCGCGGTGCTCTTCGTCGCGCTCGCCTCCCCGCTCGACACGCTCGGGCCGCTCGTGCTCTGCGTGCACATGGCGCAGCACATGCTGCTGATGGTGCTGGCGCCGCCGCTCCTGCTGCTCGGCGCCCCGAAGCTGCCGCTCCTGCGCGGGCTGCCGACCGCCGCGGCGCGGTCGGCCGCTGGCCAGATCGTCCGCTGGCCGCCGGTGCGCCGCCTCGGCGCTCTGCTCGCGCATCCCGCCTTGGGGTGGTCGGCCATGGCGGTGGCGACCTGGGGCTGGCACACGCCTGCCGCCTTCCAGCTCGCGCTCCGCGTCGAGGCCTGGCACGTGGTCGAGCATGCGAGCTTCCTCGCCGCCGGCCTCCTCTTCTGGTGGCCCGTGGTCGAGCCGTGGCCGTCGCGCCGCCGCTGGCCGCGCTGGGCGATGGTGCCCTACCTGCTCCTCGCCGATCTGCAGAACACGGGGCTGGCCGCGCTCCTCACCTTCTCGGACCGCGTGATCTACCCGTTCTACGAGGGCGTCCCGCGCATCGCCGGCCTCTCGCCGCTCGACGACCAGACCGCGGCGGGCGTGCTGATGTGGGTGCCGATGTCGATCGCCTACCTGGTGCCCGCTTGCGCGATCACCTTCCGCCTGCTCTCGCCGGGCCGGGGCGCCCGTCCTGCGGCTTCCCGACGAGCTCTCGCGCCAGCTCGATCACGCGGTCGGGCTCGAAGCCGAACTTCTCCTGCAGCTCCTTGAGGGGCGCCGAGGCGCCGAAGGTGTGCATCCCGACGACGCGGCCCTCGGCACCGACGTAGCGCTCCCAGCCGAACGTCGACGCCTGCTCGATCGCGATGCGCGCACGGATCGCCGGAGGCAGCACGCTGTCTCGATAGGCCTGCGCCTGCGCCTCGAAGAGGTCCCAGGACGGCATCGACACGACCCGCGAGCGGATGCCATCGGCGAGCAGCTTCTGGTGCGCCTCCACGGCGAGGCTGAGCTCGCTTCCGGAGGCGATCAGGATGACCGCGGGCGCGCCGCCGGGCGCATCCGCGAGCACGTACGCACCGCGGGCCACGCCCGAGGCCGGCGCGTAGGTGCGACGGTCGAGGGTGGGCAGGGGCTGCCGCGACAGCGCGAGCACGGCGGGCCGGTGCGCGAGCTGCAGGACCGTGCGGTAGGCCTCGACCACCTCGTTGGCGTCGCCCGGCCGCAGCGTGACGAGCCCGGGGATGGCGCGCAGCGACGCGAGCTGCTCGACGGGCTGGTGGGTCGGACCGTCCTCGCCGTCACCCATCGCGTCGTGGGTGAAGACGAAGAGGCTCGGCAGCTCCATCAGCGCGGCGAGGCGGATCGCAGGCCTCGCGTAGTCGCTGAAGATGAAGAAGCTCGCACCGAAGGGACGCAGCTTCGAGAGCGCGAGGCCGTTCACGATGGCGCCCATCGCGTGCTCGCGAATCCCGAAGTGAAGGTTCTTGCCGCCGCGGTTGTCGGCCTGGAAGTCGCCGGCTCCGGGATACTTGAGCGTCGTCTTGTTCGAGGGCCCGAGGTCCGCGGAGCCTCCCAGGAGCCACGGCACGTTCTGCGCGAGCACGTTCAGCACCTGGCCCGACGCGTCGCGCCCCGCGATGCCCTTCGGGTCGGCCGGGAAGACGGGCAGGCCGCGGTCCCAGCCGGCGGGAAGCTCGCGGCGCTGCATCTGGTCGATCTCGCTCGCGAGCTCCGGATGCGCGGCGCGATACGCCGCGAAGTGCTCCGTCCAGGCGCGGCGCAGCGCGGCGCCGCGTGCGCCGATGCCCGCGGCGAAGTGCTCGCGCACGCCGTCGGGAACCAGGAACTTCGCGTCCTCGGGCCAGCCGTAGGCGCGCTTGGCGAGTCGGACCTCCTCCTCGCCGAGCGGCTCGCCGTGTGCGGCGGCGGTGTCCTGCCTGTGCGGGGAGCCGTAGCCGATGTGGCTGTCCAGGATGATGACCGTCGGACGCCCCCGCGTCTCCCGGAAGATCCCCAGCGCGTGCTCGATGCGGTCGACGTCGTTGGCGTCGCCGACGCGCAGCACGTTCCAGCCGTACGCGAGGAAGCGCGCCGCCACGTCCTCGGTGAAGGCGAGGCGCGTGTTGCCCTCGATCGTGATGTGGTTGTTGTCGTAGATCCAGCAGAGGCTGTCGAGGCCGAGATGTCCCGCCAGCGACGCGGCCTCCGAGCCGACCCCCTCCATCAGGCAGCCGTCGCCGCAGACGGCGTAGACGTCGTAGTCGAAGACGGCGAAGTCCGGCCGGTTGTAGCGGCTGGCGAGCCACTTCTGCGCGATCGCCATCCCGACGCTGGTGGCAATCCCCTGCCCGAGCGGGCCGGTGGTGGTCTCCACGCCCGAGACCCAGTGGTACTCGGGATGGCCCGGCGCCTTGCTCCCGAGCTGGCGGAAGCGGCGGATGTCGTCGAGCGTGACGGACGGCTCGCCGAGCCGCTCGTAGTCCGCGTTCACGGCGCGCGTCCCGGTCAGGTGGAGCATCGACCAGAGCAGCATCGAGGCGTGCCCGTTCGAGAGCACGAAGCGATCGCGGTCGGGCCAGATGGGATCCTGCGGGTCGAAGCGCAGGACCCGGTTCCAGAGCGTGTAGACGAGCGGCGCCAGCGCCATCGGCGTCCCCGGATGGCCCGACTGTGCGGCCTGCACCGCGTCGATCGACAGCGTGCGGATGGTGTTGATGCAGAGCAGGTCCGCATCGGGGGGCGTCATCTCACCTCCTGCGTCGGCGCGCGCTCGACCCTGACCGGCGGGCCGCTCGGCGGCGCTTCGGGCTCGGACACAGTGGGCGAGCGGAGGGTCGGGAGCTGCACGATGTCCTTCGAGAAGAAGAGATCGAGCGTCCAGTCGATCACGACGCGGACCTTCTTCTGGAAGCCGGGGAGCTTCCCGATGTAGATGCCGCGCCACAGCCACCACGCGACGATCCCCGAGAAGCGGAAGCCCAGGATCTCGGCCACGCCGGTCCGCCGCCCGATCGTGGCGAGCAGCCCGAGGATCTTGAAGCGGAACGGCTGCAGGGGCCTGCCGTGGAGGGTGGCCGCGACGTTGCGGGCCAGCACGGCCGCCTGGCGGACGGCGTGCTGGGCGGTGGGCGGGCAGAACTTGCCCGGCTTCGACGCGTCGGGTACCAGCGCGCAGTCGCCGAGCGCCCAGACCCCCGGCCAGCCCGGCACCTGGAGCAGCTCGTTGGCGACGACCCGACCGCGCTCGGCCCGGCACGGAAGGGTCGACAGCAGCGGCGCGGGTGTGATCCCCGCCGTCCAGATCAGCATCCGGCTCTCGATCGTCTGGCCGTCGGCCAGTGTCACCCGCTCGCCGTCGAAGCCGGCGATGCGCGCGCCGAGCCGAACCTCGACGCCGCGCTCCTGCAGCCGCTTCGCGGCGTAGCGTCCCAGGCTCTCGCCGAGCTCGGGCAGGATGTGGTCGCCGGGGTCGGCGAGGACGACGCGCAGCATCGACGGATCGAGGCGCGGATAGAACTTCATCGCCTCGCGCAGGAGATCGTTCACGGCGCCGGCGGTCTCGGTGCCCGCGAAGCCGCCGCCCGCGACGACCACGGTGAGGGTGATTCGGCGCTGGGCCTCGTCGATCTGGTTGTCCGCGAGGCCGAGCGCGTCGATCGCGCGGTTGCGGACCAGGATCGCGTCCCCGAGCGTCTTCATCGTGAGCGCGTGCTCTTCCAGCCCGGGGATGCGGTAGAAGTTGGTGACCGCGCCCAGCGCCAGCACGAGCTGGTCGTACGGCACGTCGTACACGTGCGGGAGGCCCTCGTGCGCGATGCGCACCTGGCGCTTCTCGATGTCGATCGCCTGGACGTCCGCGACCAGGATGCGCGTCTTGCGCAGCATCACGCGCAGCGGCTGGACGATGTCGGTGACCGAGACGTCGGCGCCGGCGATCTCGTGCAGCATCGGCGTGAAGAGCACGAAGTTCTCGCGGGCGACGAGCGCGACCTCGACGCCGGAGCCGGCGAGCTCGCGCTCCAGGTGCAGCGCGGCGTAGGCGCCGGCAAAGCCGCCGCCCAGGATCAGGACACGCTTCGTCTTGCCCGATTCGTCTTCGATGGCGCCCTCCGCGCCCGCGCTGCGCCGCTCCGGCGCGCGCGTCACCGGCTCGCCGGCTTCTCCAGGTGGCCGCCGAACTCGTAGCGCATCGCCGACAGCAGCTTGTTCTGGAACTCCGCCTCGCCGCGCGAGCTGAATCGCTCGTAGAGAGCCGTCGTCAGGACCGGCGCCGGCACGGCCTCGTCGATGGCGGCCTTGATCGTCCAGCGCCCCTCGCCGGAGTCGGAGACCTGGCCCGCGAACTTCGAGAGCTCGGGGTCCTCGGTGAGCGCCGCCGCGGTGAGGTCGAGCAGCCAGGACGCGATCACGCTGCCGCGGCGCCACACCTCCGCGATGTCGCGCAGGTCGAGGTCGTACTGGTAGTGCTCGGGATCGCGCAGCGGCGTCGTCTCGGCGTCGATCTCGCGCTTCTGCTTGCCCACGTTCGCCGCGCGCAGCACGCCGAGGCCCTCGGCGTAGGCCGCCATCACGCCGTACTCGATGCCGTTGTGCACCATCTTCACGAAGTGCCCCGCGCCGTTCGGGCCGCAGTGCAGGTAGCCCTGCTCCGCGGTGCCGCCGACCTTCTCGCGGCCCGGCGTGCGCGGGATGTCGCCGGCTCCCGGCGCGAGCGTCGCGAAGATCGGGTCGAGACGCCGCACCACCGCCGGCTCCCCGCCGATCATCATGCAGTAGCCGCGCTCGAGGCCCCACACGCCGCCGCTCGTCCCGACGTCGACGTAGTGGATCTGCTTCGCGCGCAGCTCCTTGGCGCGGCGGATGTCGTCGACGTAGTACGAGTTGCCGCCGTCGATCAGGACGTCGCCGGGCTCGAGCGAGGGCAGCAGGTCGCCGATCGTCTCGTCCACCACCGCCGCGGGCACCATCAGCCAGACCGCGCGCGGCTTGGCCAGCTTCTTCACCAGGTCGGCGAGCGAGGACGACGGCGTCGCCTTCTCCTGCGCCAGCTCACCGACCGTCTTGGGCGAGCGGTCGAACACCACGCACTGGTGGCCGCCCTTCAGCAGCCGCCGCACCATGTTCGCGCCCATGCGGCCGAGTCCGATCATTCCGAGCTGCATCCCGTTCTCCTCCCGTCCGGGTCGCGCGGCGACCCGGTCTCACGACGGTGCGCGCTTCTGCTTCCGATAGCGGCGGATCAGGGCGTTGGTCGAGCTGTCGTGCCGGAGCTCCGGCTCGCGCGCCCCCTCGAGCTCGGGGATGATGCGCTGCGCCAGCACCTTCCCGAGCTCGACGCCCCATTGGTCGAACGAGTCGATGTTCCAGATCGCGCCCTGCGTGAAGACCGAGTGCTCGTAGAGCGCGACGAGCTTGCCGAGCGCTTCGGGCGTGAGGCGCTCGGCGAGGATCGTGTTCGATGGGCGATTTCCCTCGAAGACGCGGTGCGGCACCAGCGCGTCCGGCGTGCCCTCGGCCTTCACCTGCTCCGCCGTCTTGCCGAACGCCAGCGCCTCGGTCTGGGCGAAGACGTTCGCGAGCAGCATGTCGTGGTGCCGGCCGAGCGGGTTCAGCGGCTGGACGAACGCCAGGAAGTCGCACGGGATGAGCCGCGTGCCCTGGTGGATGAGCTGGTAGAACGAGTGCTGGCCGTTGGTCCCCGGCTCGCCCCAGTAGATGGCGCCCGTGTCGCAGCCGACCGGCTCGCCCTGGAGCGTCACGTGCTTGCCGTTGCTCTCCATCGTGAGCTGCTGGAGGTAGGCCGGGAAGCGCTTCAGGTACTGCTCGTAGGGGAGCACCGCGACGGTCTGGGCGCCGAAGAAGCTCCCGTACCAGACGGCCAGCAAGCCCATCAGCACCGGCAGGTTGCGGTCGAAGGGCGCCGTGCGGAAGTGCTCGTCCATCTGCCGGAAGCCCGCGAGCATCGCGCGGAACCCCTCGGGCCCGACCGCGAGCATGGTCGAGAGCCCGATCGCCGAGTCCATCGAGTAGCGGCCGCCCACCCAGTCCCAGAACCCGAACATGTTGGCGGGATCGATGCCGAACTCGGACACCTTCGCGGAATTGGTCGACACCGCGACGAAGTGCCGGGCGACGGCCTTCGCGTCGCCGCCGAGCCCCGCCAGCGACCAGTCGCGGGCGGTGTGCGCGTTGGTCATCGTCTCGAGCGTGGTGAACGTCTTCGAGGAGACGACGAAGAGCGTCTCCGCGGGATCGAGGTCGCGGGTGGCCTCGGCGAAGTCGGTGCCGTCGACGTTGGAGACGAAGCGGAAGGCCATCGAGCGCTCGCTGTAGTGCCGCAGCGCCTCGTACGCCATCACCGGGCCGAGGTCGGAGCCGCCGATGCCGATGTTCACGACGTTGCGGATCCGCTTCCCGGTGTGGCCCTTCCACGCACCGCTCCGGACGCGGTCGCAGAAGGCCGCCATCCGGTCCAGCACCTCGTGCACCTGCGGCACCACGTCGACGCCGTCGACCGGGATCGACACGCCCCGCGGCGCGCGCAGCGCCACGTGCAGCACGGCCCGATTCTCCGTGACGTTGATCTTCTCGCCGCGGAACATCGCATCGATCCGCGCGCGCAGGCCGCACTCCTCCGCGAGGCGGAGCAGCAGCTCGAGCGTCTCGTCGGTGATGCGGTTCTTGGAGTAGTCGAGGTAGAGGCCGGCGGCCTCCAGCGCCATGCGCTCGCCGCGCTTCGGGTCGTCCGCGAAGAGCTTTCGCAGGTGCACGTCGCGCACCGCGCGGTGGTGGGTCTCGAGCGCCTTCCAGGCGGGACGCTGCACGAGCGGTCGCACGCTCGTCATCGGGGGGTTCCTCCCTTCACGCCGCCGGGTCCCGCGCGCGGCGCCGATTCGAGATCATCGCCGCCACCAGTGCGGTCCAGCCGGTCTGGTGCGAGGCGCCCAGCCCCTCGCCGGTGTCGCCGTGGAAGTACTCGTAGAAGAGGAGGGCGTCGCGCCAGGCCGGGTCGCTCTGGAATGGCTCCGCCGCGCCGAACACCGGCCGGCGGCCGTCGGGCCCGGGCAGGAACAGGCGCACCAGCCGCCGCTCGAGCTCGTCGGCGACCTCGCGCAGGCTGGCGAGCTTCCCGGAGCCGGTGGGCAGCTCGACGGTGAATCCCCCCCCCAGCGACTCGTGCAGGTTCCGCAGCGACTCCAGCGCCAGGAAGTTGAAGGGGAGCCAGATGGGACCCCGCCAGTTCGAGTTGCCGCCGAAGAGCGCGCACTGCGACTCGCCCGGCTCGTAGTCGAGGCGCGCCTCGCTGTCGCCGAAACGGATCACCAGCGGGTGCTCGAGGTGGTGGCGCGACAGCGAGCGCAGACCGTACGGCGAGAGGAATTCCGATTCGTCGAGCACGCGCGCCAGCACGCGGCGCAGGCGCGACTCGTCGACCAGCGTGATCAGCTCCGGGCGCTCGTCGCCGCTGGCGAAGTGGCGCCAGAAGCCCGCGAGCTCGGGCTTGTTGCCGATGAACCAGCGCACGCGCCGCTGGAAGTCGGTGAGCTTCTCCCAGAGCGGCTTGCGCAGCGCGACCGCCGCGAAGAGCGGCACCAGCCCCACGATCGAGCGCGCGCGCAGCGGCTGCGTGCTGCCGTCGGGGTGGCGCAGCCGGTCGTAGTAGAAGCCGTCGGTCTCGTCCCACAGCTCCTGCATCGCCGACGCGATCGAGGCGAAGTGCTCGAAGAACTTGAGCGCCACGTCCTCGTAGCTGCGGTCGCGCTGCGCGAGCCGCAGCGCGATCTCGAGCATGTTGAGGCAGAACTTGGCCATCCAGGCGGTGCCGTCCGACTGCTCGAGCACGGTCCCGCAGGGCAGCGCCGAGGAGCGGTCGAACGGGCCGACGTTGTCGAGCCCGAGGAAGCCGCCCTCGAAGACGTTGTCGCCGAGCGCGTCCTTGCGGTTCACCCACCAGGTGAAGTTGATCAGCAGCTTGTGGAAGGCGCGCGCCAGGAACTCGTAGTCGCGGCCTCCATCGATCGCGAAGACGGCGAGCGCTGCCCACGCGTGAACGGGGGGATTCACGTCGCCGAAGTTCCACTCGTAGGCCGGGAGCTGGCCGCTCGGGTGCATGTACCACTCGCGGCACAGCAGCAGCAGCTGGTGCTTGGCCGCCGCGGGGTCGAGGTGGGCCAGCACGACGCAGTGGAAGCCCAGGTCCCACGCCGCGAACCACGGGTACTCCCACTTGTCGGGCATCGCCAGGATGTCGCGATTGTCGAGATGACACCATTCAGCGTTGCGACCGCCGCGGCGCGACGCCGGCGGCGGGGGCTGGCCGGGATCGCCGTCGAGCCAGCGCGCGACGTCGTAGTGATAGTACTGCTGGCTCCAGACCATGCCGGCGAAGGCCTGGCGCATCACGGCGGCCTCGGCGTCGCTCGCGCCCGGCGGGCGCAGGGTCGCGTGGAACTCGTCCGCCTCGAGCTCGCGGCACGACAACACGCCTTCGAAGTCCGCTCCGAGGTCGAGGTGAGAGGCCGCGGCGGCATCGGCGCGCGCCAGGCGCAGGCGCAGCTCGACGCTGGCTCCCGGCGCGACCCGCAGGCGGTACCAGCAGGCGAGCTTGGTGCCGCGCAGGCCCGGATTCACCGTCGGAGCTCCGTGCACGACGTGGTCGTTCACCCCGTCCTTCGGATACGCGGTCTGCTGGGGACCGCCGAAGACGCGCGGCACGTTGGTCTCGTTCTCGCAGAAGAGCAGCTCGGGCGCGCGGCCCGCCGGATCGCACCCCGCGGCCAGGAGCCAGCGCCGCAGCCGCGGATCCTCGGCGACCGCGACGGCGCCGGCTGGATCGCCCGCCGTCGCCGCGCGCAGCGACGGCCTCGGGCTCCCCGGGCTCCACGACCAGGTGTTGCGGAACCAGAGCGTCGGGAGCACGTGAAGCTCGGCGGGCTCAGGGCCGGCGTTGCGCACGCGGAGCCGCAGGCACAGATCGCGCGGCGCCGCCTTCGCGTAGTGCGCCTCGATCTGCCAATAGCGATCGCCCTCGAAGACGCCCGTGTCGAGCAGCTCGAACTCGCGGTCGCCGCGGCCGCGCCGGCGGCTCTCCTCGCGCAGCCTCGCATACGGGAACTCCGCCTGCGGATAGTGGTAGCGCCAGCGCAGCCACGAGCTGCTCGGCACGGCGTCGAGGTACCACCAGTACTCCTTGGCGTCCTCGCCGTGATTGCCCTCGTCGCCCGTGAGCCCGAAGATGCGCTCCTTCAAGATCGGGTCGCGACCGTTCCAGAACGCGAGCGCGAGGCACAGGCGCTGCGCGATGTCGCAGATCCCCGCGAGCCCGTCCTCGCTCCAGCGATAGGCGCGCGAGCGGGCATGCTCGTGCGGGAAGTACGACCACGCCTCTCCGTCGGGGCTGTAGTCCTCGCGCACCGTGCCCCAGGCGCGCTCGCTCAGATAGGGTCCGAGCGCCTTCCAGGGTCCGGGGCGACCGTGGCCGGCCTCAGCGAGCCGCGCGTGCTCCGCGGTCCTGGCTCGTCCGTCGCTGTCGTCCATCTCGAGGGTATTGTGGCGCACTCCGAGCCGTCGCGTTACAAGGGCGACGTGAGCGCCGAGCTCTGGCTGATCCGCCACGGCGAGACCGATTGGAGCGCGTCGGGTCGGCATACCGGCCGCACCGACGTGCCGCTGAACGAGGCGGGAGAGCAGCAGGCCAAGGGGCTCGGCAAGCGTCTCGCGGGGCGCCCGTTCGCGGCCGTCTTCGCGAGCCCGCTCTCGCGCGCCCGCGACACCTGCCGGCTCGCCGGCTACGGCGACGCGGCCCAGATCGAGCCGGACCTGCGCGAGTGGGACTACGGCGAGTGCGAGGGACTCACCACGGCCGAGCTGCGCAAGCGCGATCCGGGCTGGTCGGTGTGGAGCCGGCGGCTGCCCGGCGGGGAGACCGCGGACGAGGTCGGGCGCCGCGCCGATCGCGTGATCGCGCGCGCCGTCGCAGCCGGCGGCGACGTCGCGCTCTTCGCGCACGCCCACGTGCTGCGCGTCCTGACCGCGCGCTGGCTCGAGCTCCCGGCCGACGGAGGGCGCCTGTTCGCGCTGCGCACCGCCTCGATCAGCGTGCTCTCGTACGAGCGCGAGGCGCGCGTGATCGACCGCTGGAACCTGTCGCCGTGATCCGCGCGCGCCGGCCCGCGGCCGCGGCGGCGCTGCTGGTGTTCGCGGCCGCCTGCTCGACACCGGTCGGCGTCGAGCGGGCGAACTCGAAGGGCGTGCAGCGCTCGCTGACGCGCAGCGTCCTCTCGAGCGGCGAGCTCTCCCGCACGACGGTGAACGAGCTCTATCGCTGGGGCGTCGCGGCTCGCTTCGACGGCGACCCGGAGGGCGCGATCGCCGCCATGCGCGACGCCTTCGTGCACGGCATCGCGGGCCGCGGCACGCTCTGCGCGCTCGCCGAGCTCTCGTTCCGCCACGCCGACCAGAGCGGCAAGCGCTCCTACTACCTCGCCGCCGTCGTCTAC